>MWWC01000043.1_pt1 | contig 11864 bp, 10 predicted proteins | sample 1047261 | NCBI WGS metagenome assembly MWWC01 (sample SAMN06349975, study PRJNA376086) | soil metagenome | isolation source: MS3-5 sample Antarctic (ecotone) soil | place: Antarctica | collected 2015-01-13 | reverse complement strand
CGGCAAGTTATTACGACGGTGTGAAAGTGCGATTAGGCTTGCAGAATCGGCATTATCCGCCGAAATTGCCATCTTCGCGCCCAAGTCCGCTTGCTCCGCCGACAATGTTTCCAAAAGTGTTTGAGTGTTTTCTATTTCGTTTAGATTTTCTGTCTTTTTGTCTATCATTTTATTTATTTTCCTTGTGGCAAAAAGCCATTGTTATTGAGTGTAAAATTTCGCGGCTTTCACGCCGTCATTTGCTGTCCAAAGCGCGATGCTAAGCGCAAGCACAAGGTCATCGTGCGAGTTTTCGCGCCAGTCCGCGCCCGCGCCGTAGGTGTCATTTCCCGAATTGGAAATCTTTGCTTTGAAGTTTTGTAACTCCGCGATTAAAGTGTCGGCAAGCGGAAGTTTTTTAGAAATTTTTAATTTACCGGTCTGCAATGCAATCGCCGTATTTGCTACAAGGATGCGTTTCGGAACTCGCCGCACGTCGCCGTCCCGCGTAACGTCCGTGCCGGATGTTATATAAACCGGAATCAAGTGCGCCTTCATCTTCGCACGCCGGAACAAATCCGCAATCGGCATTCCGCAGCCAGTCGAATCAATGCTTAGAAATGTCGGGTCTCTGACGTTTTGCGTCAACTGCGGATTGTTTACGATGTTGACGACATCATCAACAATTTTCGGATAACTCGTTCTCAATTCCCAGCGTTTCAAATACTTGCAATCGAAGGTGTAGTCTTTCGGACTAGTGCCGCGTCTCTCAAGTATGACGAGCGCGGAATAATCCGAAACTTGCCCCAAATCCAGACCGCAAAAATGCGATGGCTCTTTTGAAGTTAAATAGGTCGCCCGTGCCAAATCTTCGCCGTTCTCAAAAAAATTCATATTAAAAATCCTCAAAAATAAAAGGTTCAAGTGTGCTAGATAACGTCGCCTGAACTTCGTCAAAAGAAAAAACCGAATCAAGTGTTTCGCGAAAAATGCCCATATACTCTTGTTCAAACCAGAAGCTAGGCAGCGTGCGGCGTTCAGATTCTAAAAATTCCGAGCTTATCCTTGGGCATTGGGTGGCAATAACTTTTATTCGCATCCAATCGTTGCCGCCGTTCTCCCAAATATCGTAAAAAACGCCTCTGCGCCCATACGGGCTGCTCAATAAAATCAACTTGCCGTTACTGGTGGCAAGCATCGGTTTGATACTGAAATAAAGCGCGTCATCAATGCGCGATGCTTCGTCAACAATGAGAAGCGAAACGGCGGAATAACCTCGGACCGTACTTTCTGAACCGGGCAGCGCAACAACACGGCTGCCGTTTGAAAATTGTAGGCGCAAGGATGACTCTTCGGTTGCTGTTGGCAAAAACGGTGAAGCTACAGCCGTGTAGAAATCCTTCAATTTTTTGAACAATTCGACCGACTGCCTTAAGCTGGGCGACAAGAGCAGGATAAGCGCGTTATCTTGAAAAAGAGCCGTATGCAGTCCGAGAATTGAGGTAATTGTTGATTTGCCGCTTTGCCTGCTGCAGTTCAAAATCATTTGTTTGGCGCCGCTTCGGAGCAAGTCGCTTTGCCAGTGGTCCGGCGTAATGCCTGCACGTTCCGCCATTAGAAACGGATCGGCGCGCTCGCGTCCAAAGCGGTGTTTGATGACACTATTCGCTATCGAATCCATTGTCGAGCTGTTTGTCAACGAATAGTTTTGTTTCATACAAAAACTCCTCTTCTGTTAGTCCGGCATCGGCAGCGATAGCGCGCCAGTCCTGAACCGATACGTCCAAATTAATTGCTTGCGGTGCTTTGCCTGCGATGCGGTCGTAAATCTCTTTTACCGCCCACGATTCGCCCAAAACGATTGCACAATATAGAAGGCGTGCGTTTACCGCATCAATGTTTGTGATATTCGACAAGCCATTGCAAAAGTCGGTTATTTCTTTCGTGTTTTGCACGCTGCCGGGCGAGATATTCTCCAGCATTTTGATTAGGCGATTTTTTACGTCGATCGCGCCTTTTGGTTTTCCGTTCGGGTTTGGCACATCGCCTTCTTTGAACATCTGAAGATTTTTCTTCGAGTTCGGATGTTTGCCTCGCCCGTATTGTTCTTCGTTTCTCATTTCTTTCTCATTATTCGCCATAATTTTGATTTAATGCGCGTCCTGTGGCGCGTTTTTATTTGTCGAACCTGCATTCCCCTCCTTTTTTTTTTCCAATGAATCGGCAACATCGGCGTGTTACCTGCCCCGCGCTAGTGTCTCGTAGGCAAGATTTATCGCAATCATCTTTTCGCTGCTGCCCTTTGCGTCCGGGTGGTTAAGCTTCGCTAAGGTTTTGTATGCCACTTTTACCAGTTCTGGCGGAGCGGAAGGCAGCAAGTGGAGCGTGGTGAACGGTGAAGCGAGACTTTGCACCGGCGGCGGTTGGTATGCGCCGGTGTAGCTGGTATCAACGGAATACGCCGAGCGCAATTCATAAAGCCATTCGTCAAGGCAGGCGGAGCCCGTGATTGTCCAAAACTTTTTCGTCGGGTCGTAGGTGCGGCAATTCGGCGGAACGGTGTTTTTCAGTTCGTAAATTGCGTGGGCGAAAGCGTCCCGGTCAGCTGCGCTGATTCTGACGCCGAAACCATCTGCGACGTGGGTAATTTTTATTTTTATTTCGGAGAGGTTATTCATGTTATTTTTTTTTACAATGTAGTCAGGAAATTTTGACTACATCTTGACTACAGCCTTTTTTTTCGCGCAAGTCTTTTCTTTTCAGTGAGTTGCTTTTTTTCATTTTTTTTCAATGTAGTCAGCTGTAGTCAAAAAGGTAAAGTTCTCTAAGAGAGTTTTCACAAGTAAAAATACCTTTTTTGACTACATTGACTACATTCAAACAAATAAATCCTTTATTATCAAAAACATACAGTGACAACTTGACTACATTTTGACTACATTTTGACTACAGCCGACTACAGCCGACTAAATTAAATCGCCGAGGAGGATTTCAGTTCAAAACCAAGCCATCGGATGCCGTTTTCGCGGCGAATGGATGTAAATCCGCGTTCCTCAAGACTGGACTTAAAACTCCTATTACCCAGCGCGTAAAAACCGTTGTCATTGCACCAATCGCGGTAATCTTGGTAAGCGATTGATGACGAAACATCCATGTGCGACGCTTTGTAGGTTCTCAGCTCCAGCCATTGTCCGATGGTGTCGCTGTCGCTTTTGTATTTTTCGGTGGCTTCCCGAACGCTGACAGGTATGCCGTCCAAACCTTCGGCGCGCCACATTTTCAAACCTTCAAGCGCCCAGTTCAAAATGCCCGGCAGCTCCAGCTTGAGTTTTGCCTCTAGTTGTTTGTCTTCGCGTCCCGTAAAGTTTTGAGTAAACGGTACCAGTTTGACGCGGCGCCAAATTCCAAAGTCCGATTGCGTGATGACCGGTTTGTGGTTGCTGGCAAGGAATAGTTTGAATTGCGGCGTGTATTCAAAAAATTCCTTGTGCAGGAATCGGCACGTTATCGAATCGCCGCCGGTGAGCCGTTTTATCAACGGCTCGTTCAATTTTTTATCAGCGGCGGATTCTGCCACCGATACGAACCGCTTGCCTTTTAGCGCAGCGATGTCGTTCGTTTGCTCCGATTGTTTATCCGCGTCAAATGCCTTGAATGACGCGCTGCCTGCGTAGGTTCCGATTAACGCTTGCAGGGTATTTATATACACGGTTTTTCCGTTTTTGCCGTATCCGTAAAGCAAAAACATCATTTGTTCGGAGGTGTCGCCGGTGAGTGAGTATCCGGCAACTTTCTGCATCCAGCGAACAATTTCGGCGTCATTGCTGAAGACTTCATTTTGAAACTGAACCCATCGCGGGCATTGCGCCGCCGGGTCGTAAATCGTGCCGAGTTGGTGCGTGATGTAGTCGCCGCGCTCTGCCGGTCGGAAACTGCCGTCCGTTAGGTCGAGCGTGCCGTTTTTTGTCGATGCTAGATTGGTGTTGGCGTCGTACTCGTCAATCGTTGTTACAAATTCGCGGAGCAGTTCCGCCGCCGCTTTTATATTTTTCCGGTTTCGCATATCCTCGCACCGGATAAGATAGTTCAGCGATTTCAGCTTATCGGATGACTGCGCGTCGCCGGTCAGCGCGAGAGCTTGGCGTTTCCTGATGATTTTTAATATGTCAACATCGACACTGCCGCCAGCGTCAGATTTCCAAATCGTGCCGTCCCATCGGAGCCACCGCCCGTTTGTTCTCTCGTGCCGATATTTCTCGCTAAACTCAGCGGCAAAACATTCGCCGTTGCCGGTGTCGGTCAGATGCGCATCCGTGAAAAAATCTTTGGTAGCATCGTCGGTGAAGTCCGCCTCGGCTACTTTCGGCTCTTTCGCTTTCCGGCGTGAACCATAACCAGCCGCGTAAAGAGCCTTGCTTGCGGCTGAATAATCGCCGCCGTGTTCAAGCTGGGCGAACACTTGGACGGGATTAAAACCGCGTCCGGCTTCAAATTCGCTTGACGTGCTGAAAACATAGAAAATTCTAAGCCCGGCGTGAAAATTAGCCGAAGTAATGCTGTCGGTCGTTCCGGGTCTTTTGTAATGAATGTGTTCGCCGCGCTGGTAAGCGAGCTTCCATCCGTGTTTTTCAAGAAGCGCGGGAACGTCCGCACGAGCGTTGTAATCGTCAAACGGTGACAGTCCGTCGCTGGTCGCCTTGTTACTTTCGGTTTTCTCGCCCGGTGCTGTTTTTACAGGCGTTTGGTCAAAAGAGCGAGCAATTGTGAAAAGTGTTTCGCGATCGCCGGCGGTAATCAGTGGAATTTCTTCGACTGCGCCTTGCGTCCATTCGTAGCCTATTGTCGGAGCGGCAACAAAATAACCGCCTTCGCCGCGTGTTTCAATCAAAACCTTGATTTTATCGCCTTTTGCCGCTTCATCGCTGGTTGCCGGGCGTGATGCTAGGGTTTTATTCCCCTGAATGGCTTCAGCAGGCACGCGAAAAAGGATGTGGAAACCTTTATTTACAGTTTTTGCAATAACCAATTTTGGAAACAAATCCGGTAGGTGTTCCTTTACCAGCCCGCAGAAATCTTCCATCAGTGAGCCGGTTAAATCGTATTTTGAATCGACGTCTAAAACTTCGATGTTGCCCGAAACCTTCCCGGCAATAATTGCAAGCCCGCTCGTGTTCGGCTTTGAACCGTTAAACCATCCGCGAATTTCAGAACGACTTGGCTTGGTTTCCTGATAGCGAGTCCACGTTTCGATGTCGGGTTTTTTATTGGTTTTTACCGGAAGAATCGCAAAACCGGCATCGTTGTAATCAAATGCCGCGCTTTGTAATTTTTGTTGCTTTATTTCGTGAATTGATGTTATAATTTTCATACAATTTGAAGCTCCTATTTGAATTGTTTGGTATGTTCGTTAAAATTGTTTATTAAGCCGTCGCTGTGGTTAGCGGCGGTTTTTTCATTTTGGTTCATTTAGCCCTCCCTCGTTTTTTAAATAATTCACAAAGTCGTCCATCATAATCACTATCCGCCGGGAGTTTCCCGGTCGTTTAATTGGCAAGTTGCCGTTTTTGATTTCGTTCCACAAGTGTGGTTTTGAAAGGCTTGAAAGCCTGCTAGCGGATTCCACGCTCAAAGCGAGCGGCATCTGCGTGTCCTGGTTTGTTCCCGTCATTTTATTTTTTACTCCCTTTTCGTGTCATTTCTATTTGTAGTATGAACTTCTTTTTGCTATTGTAAAAAAGTTCATTAATATCGAGTATATACATTTGTTCTAAATACGCAAGCAAAAAAGATTTAGTAAAATGTGAGGTGATTAAGATTAATGCGAAACTATAAACCGACTTCTATATGTCCGGCAAGCGCGCAGAAAATAATAGATTTTGCCAACTCCATACCTGCGGGTTATTCGTTAGACCACACACGCTATCCAGAAGGTTATGAAAAGCAAAAGAAACGGTTCTTTGAAATAGTTGCCACTCTGCCGGATAACTTTGCGGATAAACATCTGTGGCTGCAGAAAGTTTTGAACGGCGAAACGGTAAGCCCGAAGGCTGCGCTCCAACAAAAGAAAGGGAAACTTTTTGATGCGGTTTCTAAAAGACCGCCGAAAGAGTTCGAAAAAGGCTGGATTGAATACTTGATAGACGGCGATGAGTTTCGCGGCATTTACCCGCTCAACATTTTATTTATGTTCCTTTTACAAAAAGCAATACCTTGTCGGCAGCTGTTAACCAGCCTTAACACGGACATTGACGGAATTAGCTACACCGCAGGCGGCAAACTTGTATTACCCGGTGAAATAAAAGACAGTCTTTTTGAAACCAATAAAAATAACGGAACAATCAGACTTGACGATAATTCTCCGCTAAGTGTAATTATCAACGAAGGTTTAGACACCAGGCGTTTTCGTTTTTGCACGATTTGCAGCCTTTTCTTTTGGGCGAAACGGTTAGACGCTATAAGTTGCGGAAGTAAAAAATGTGTCGAAACACTCAGCGGAAAGAAATATCACCTTAAAAACAAGGCGGAAATAAACCAGAAGAAACGCGAGCAATACTATAAAGACAATGGAATAGATTTTTGCCCTAATTGTATTCGCCCGGTGCCAGCCTGCGAATGTAAAACACCGCAGGCGTTTGCGAGTAAATCAAATCTTTTGGTAGACTGATTTTGCTAAAAACATATTCAGTTTTCAAAGAACTGGATGAGACGGCTTGAGTATCAATCAAGCCGTTTTCTTTTTTATAAATTTTTTATAAATGCGTCCAAGTCTTGTCTTTTCACTTTCCAGCCACGCCCGACGATCTTTGCCTTCAGCTTTTCGCTTTTAATAGCTTCTTTCAAGGTCGCGTAGGATAAACCGGTTAGCAATCGGCAATCGGTTAATTTTAATAGTATCTTTTCAGAGACCCGAACAGACGCGCTGCGGGGCTCTTCGGAGATTCCCGAAAGTAACCCTCGAATAGCTTCGACGTGAGCCTGTTCGCGGCTTGCCATCGCCTCGACTAATTGAGCCACGAACAGACGCGCATCGGGGCTATTCGTGGCTAGTGCTGTGTCGGGTGATTCGAGCGCAGCCTTCAGCTTTTCAACGTCATCTTGATTGTATGCCGCTTGCCTGCCGGTCTTGCCTCGAACATATGTTATGTTACCCAACCGACCTTCAGCGGCATACTTTTCGACCAGTCGAATTGATATGCCGAGAATTTCAGACGCATCTTTTTTATTCATTAGTTTTTTTCTTAGGTCGCCCGACTTTGCCGTAAATCTTTACTTTTTCCGCATCTGATTTTTTAATCATATTGGAACGACCGAACTTTTTCGATTTAATAATACCGTCCAAAATCATACGCCTAACTCGCCCGTCGCTAAGTCCTAAAAGTTGCGCCGTTTCTTTGGTAGTTAGTAATTTCTTATCTTCCATAATTTATTTTTTACCATACTTAATAATAATACGCAAATGTTCCATTCTTGGCTTGTGTTTTGGAAGGGGCGATTACACATTGTAGATAAATGTGTAACCTCGATTTTTGGGAAAAGCCGGAAGTTTTGACGCTTCCGGCTTCTTTTTTGCGAGGGGTGATTTCGGCGGTTGCTATGCGGTTTTTATTTGTCGGCGGGTCTTCGGAAGATGTCGTAGGTCGGTCTGCTCATCGGTTGCAAGGCACGCGCCCGCATTTGGTCATTCATCGCCGAATGAGAGATTTTCTTGAGTTCGTCGGCTGTCGGTTCGCGAAAGAAATGCGGATAATCGCGCATTATTTTTGTGATTGCTTTGTCAGAATCAAGCACGCCGGACGCTATTAATTTGCGGAAAATTGTGCGAATTTCTTCCTCGTGTTCGGCTTTGATTATTTTTTCAGTTTCCATTTTTATATGCCTCCGTGCGCCTGCAAAGATGACGGCGAGATTTTGACGTTTCGCGCTTCGTGAACGAGACTTGCTATCTGCCTTTTTCGCTCGGCGATTTCCATTTTAAGCTGGCGAATATCTTCGGTGATTGAACCTACCTCGCCGGATTTGATGTTGAATTCTCGATGCATTTCGGCGATTTTCTTTAACATTCCCTCGATTGGTTCGGCGAGTTTGGCGACTTCGGATTGAAGTAATGGCAGTCGCTGCTCATCGCGCTCAAGTAAAAGCCGCGAAAGTCTGATTTGGGTCGATAAAATTTCAATCGGCAAGTTATTACGACGGTGTGAAAGTGCGATTAGGCTTGCAGAATCGGCATTATCCGCCGAAATTGCCATCTTCGCGCCCAAGTCCGCTTGCTCCGCCGACAATGTTTCCAAAAGTGTTTGAGTGTTTTCTATTTCGTTTAGATTTTCTGTCTTTTTGTCTATCATTTTATTTATTTTCCTTGTGGCAAAAAGCCATTGTTATTGAGTGTAAAATTTCGCGGCTTTCACGCCGTCATTTGCTGTCCAAAGCGCGATGCTAAGCGCAAGCACAAGGTCATCGTGCGAGTTTTCGCGCCAGTCCGCGCCCGCGCCGTAGGTGTCATTTCCCGAATTGGAAATCTTTGCTTTGAAGTTTTGTAACTCCGCGATTAAAGTGTCGGCAAGCGGAAGTTTTTTAGAAATTTTTAATTTACCGGTCTGCAATGCAATCGCCGTATTTGCTACAAGGATGCGTTTCGGAACTCGCCGCACGTCGCCGTCCCGCGTAACGTCCGTGCCGGATGTTATATAAACCGGAATCAAGTGCGCCTTCATCTTCGCACGCCGGAACAAATCCGCAATCGGCATTCCGCAGCCAGTCGAATCAATGCTTAGAAATGTCGGGTCTCTGACGTTTTGCGTCAACTGCGGATTGTTTACGATGTTGACGACATCATCAACAATTTTCGGATAACTCGTTCTCAATTCCCAGCGTTTCAAATACTTGCAATCGAAGGTGTAGTCTTTCGGACTAGTGCCGCGTCTCTCAAGTATGACGAGCGCGGAATAATCCGAAACTTGCCCCAAATCCAGACCGCAAAAATGCGATGGCTCTTTTGAAGTTAAATAGGTCGCCCGTGCCAAATCTTCGCCGTTCTCAAAAAAATTCATATTAAAAATCCTCAAAAATAAAAGGTTCAAGTGTGCTAGATAACGTCGCCTGAACTTCGTCAAAAGAAAAAACCGAATCAAGTGTTTCGCGAAAAATGCCCATATACTCTTGTTCAAACCAGAAGCTAGGCAGCGTGCGGCGTTCAGATTCTAAAAATTCCGAGCTTATCCTTGGGCATTGGGTGGCAATAACTTTTATTCGCATCCAATCGTTGCCGCCGTTCTCCCAAATATCGTAAAAAACGCCTCTGCGCCCATACGGGCTGCTCAATAAAATCAACTTGCCGTTACTGGTGGCAAGCATCGGTTTGATACTGAAATAAAGCGCGTCATCAATGCGCGATGCTTCGTCAACAATGAGAAGCGAAACGGCGGAATAACCTCGGACCGTACTTTCTGAACCGGGCAGCGCAACAACACGGCTGCCGTTTGAAAATTGTAGGCGCAAGGATGACTCTTCGGTTGCTGTTGGCAAAAACGGTGAAGCTACAGCCGTGTAGAAATCCTTCAATTTTTTGAACAATTCGACCGACTGCCTTAAGCTGGGCGACAAGAGCAGGATAAGCGCGTTATCTTGAAAAAGAGCCGTATGCAGTCCGAGAATTGAGGTAATTGTTGATTTGCCGCTTTGCCTGCTGCAGTTCAAAATCATTTGTTTGGCGCCGCTTCGGAGCAAGTCGCTTTGCCAGTGGTCCGGCGTAATGCCTGCACGTTCCGCCATTAGAAACGGATCGGCGCGCTCGCGTCCAAAGCGGTGTTTGATGACACTATTCGCTATCGAATCCATTGTCGAGCTGTTTGTCAACGAATAGTTTTGTTTCATACAAAAACTCCTCTTCTGTTAGTCCGGCATCGGCAGCGATAGCGCGCCAGTCCTGAACCGATACGTCCAAATTAATTGCTTGCGGTGCTTTGCCTGCGATGCGGTCGTAAATCTCTTTTACCGCCCACGATTCGCCCAAAACGATTGCACAATATAGAAGGCGTGCGTTTACCGCATCAATGTTTGTGATATTCGACAAGCCATTGCAAAAGTCGGTTATTTCTTTCGTGTTTTGCACGCTGCCGGGCGAGATATTCTCCAGCATTTTGATTAGGCGATTTTTTACGTCGATCGCGCCTTTTGGTTTTCCGTTCGGGTTTGGCACATCGCCTTCTTTGAACATCTGAAGATTTTTCTTCGAGTTCGGATGTTTGCCTCGCCCGTATTGTTCTTCGTTTCTCATTTCTTTCTCATTATTCGCCATAATTTTGATTTAATGCGCGTCCTGTGGCGCGTTTTTATTTGTCGAACCTGCATTCCCCTCCTTTTTTTTTTCCAATGAATCGGCAACATCGGCGTGTTACCTGCCCCGCGCTAGTGTCTCGTAGGCAAGATTTATCGCAATCATCTTTTCGCTGCTGCCCTTTGCGTCCGGGTGGTTAAGCTTCGCTAAGGTTTTGTATGCCACTTTTACCAGTTCTGGCGGAGCGGAAGGCAGCAAGTGGAGCGTGGTGAACGGTGAAGCGAGACTTTGCACCGGCGGCGGTTGGTATGCGCCGGTGTAGCTGGTATCAACGGAATACGCCGAGCGCAATTCATAAAGCCATTCGTCAAGGCAGGCGGAGCCCGTGATTGTCCAAAACTTTTTCGTCGGGTCGTAGGTGCGGCAATTCGGCGGAACGGTGTTTTTCAGTTCGTAAATTGCGTGGGCGAAAGCGTCCCGGTCAGCTGCGCTGATTCTGACGCCGAAACCATCTGCGACGTGGGTAATTTTTATTTTTATTTCGGAGAGGTTATTCATGTTATTTTTTTTTACAATGTAGTCAGGAAATTTTGACTACATCTTGACTACAGCCTTTTTTTTCGCGCAAGTCTTTTCTTTTCAGTGAGTTGCTTTTTTTCATTTTTTTTCAATGTAGTCAGCTGTAGTCAAAAAGGTAAAGTTCTCTAAGAGAGTTTTCACAAGTAAAAATACCTTTTTTGACTACATTGACTACATTCAAACAAATAAATCCTTTATTATCAAAAACATACAGTGACAACTTGACTACATTTTGACTACATTTTGACTACAGCCGACTACAGCCGACTAAATTAAATCGCCGAGGAGGATTTCAGTTCAAAACCAAGCCATCGGATGCCGTTTTCGCGGCGAATGGATGTAAATCCGCGTTCCTCAAGACTGGACTTAAAACTCCTATTACCCAGCGCGTAAAAACCGTTGTCATTGCACCAATCGCGGTAATCTTGGTAAGCGATTGATGACGAAACATCCATGTGCGACGCTTTGTAGGTTCTCAGCTCCAGCCATTGTCCGATGGTGTCGCTGTCGCTTTTGTATTTTTCGGTGGCTTCCCGAACGCTGACAGGTATGCCGTCCAAACCTTCGGCGCGCCACATTTTCAAACCTTCAAGCGCCCAGTTCAAAATGCCCGGCAGCTCCAGCTTGAGTTTTGCCTCTAGTTGTTTGTCTTCGCGTCCCGTAAAGTTTTGAGTAAACGGTACCAGTTTGACGCGGCGCCAAATTCCAAAGTCCGATTGCGTGATGACCGGTTTGTGGTTGCTGGCAAGGAATAGTTTGAATTGCGGCGTGTATTCAAAAAATTCCTTGTGCAGGAATCGGCACGTTATCGAATCGCCGCCGGTGAGCCGTTTTATCAACGGCTCGTTCAATTTTTTATCAGCGGCGGATTCTGCCACCGATACGAACCGCTTGCCTTTTAGCGCAGCGATGTCGTTCGTTTGCTCCGATTGTTTATCCGCGTCAAATGCCTTGAATGACGCGCTGCCTGCGTAGGTTCCGATTAACGCTTGCAGGGTATTTATATACACGGTTTTTCCGTTTTTGCCGTATC
>MWWC01000042.1_pt1 | contig 11929 bp, 12 predicted proteins | sample 1047261 | NCBI WGS metagenome assembly MWWC01 (sample SAMN06349975, study PRJNA376086) | soil metagenome | isolation source: MS3-5 sample Antarctic (ecotone) soil | place: Antarctica | collected 2015-01-13 | reverse complement strand
CAAAGCCGCTAACAGTTTGGCGTGATGCTAGGTTCCACGAGCCACTATTTTGAAACATTATTTCCGCTAGGTCCTCATAAGTGAAAACCCCTGCTGGATAGTCATTGAAAAAGTCAGTTATTTGAAACTTAGCTGAATCAATTTTTTTCTTTTTTGCCATTGTGGCCATAGTATATATACTATGGCCACATATCAGTCAACTCTAGTAGTATATATACCACTAAATAGAACATGGTTGGACGGCTGGTATATATACCAGCCGTCCATACAGATTAAAATGATTGCCTTATCTTATTAAAACGGATTCTAATATCTAGAATTAACTGCACGCTCTTCGGTAGGTATATATACCTACCGAAGAGCAAATAATGAAAACCAAGCGTTTATGAGGTATATATACCTCATAAACGCTTGGTTTTCTTGCTCATACCTTAAAAACTCTGTTAGTCATCCAGCACCTTAGCAATTGGGTATTTGAACTTTTTGGTCTCGTCTGACGGATTTGTGCACCGTTCATGCTCGTTAAATTTGTCTTTCCGTAACAGGCTATTTGACATAAACAGCACAATATAAAAAATACCGCTCTCGTGACCATATTCATTGGTCGCAACCTCGCCTTCTTTAAGGTTTACGTGGAACTATATATGGAGATTCACTCTGGGATGTGCGCAGCCCTGGATTCTTTTCACTTAAACCCTATCCACTTTGAGAGTAGTTCCTTAATAAATTGTTCCTTATTGCTTCTTCATTGAATTAAATCTCATCACTCTCAGAAGTTAAGTATCCAATATCAGTTCCATACTTTACATAATCTCTACCACGCCTTCCCTAAATACAGCTCAAGTTACTCTTTTTCTCAATAAATACTATCCGTTTGAATATAAACCATCGCTAAGAAATTCTTATAAGTCTAATTATCGGAAGTGCGATTGACCAAATAAGAAGGCTTTTAATTCCCAAGAGTAGGGGTAAAGAATTAGCTTTAACTTTTCAGTTTTATATGATATATAGCCGTTTATATGGCTACAAGCACCCCGTTTTCACTGACTCCCGATCCTACTCTGCTTTTTGAAACCCCTGCAATTAGAACAGTAATTTTTAAAACTTTATATGTGCTGGAACAAAGGCAGGGGGCAACGGCTATTTTAGGTTCGGTAGGTTTAGGAAAATCTACAATTCTTTCGGCTCTTTTTTCTAAAATATCAGCCCAGCCGGAATATGAAGTAGCGTACCTGCCTTCCCCAAATTATCCGTCTGATTTTTCGATGCTTAAGGCGATTTGCGGGGAGTTTGAGCTTCCGCCTAGGCGCAGTATGCTTTCTCAAGAGAATGAGCTTAGAGGCTATCTATTGAGCCTGCACGAGGCAGGAAAAACGGCTGTTGTGTTAATTGATGAGGCTCAACGGCTCTCCGGCAAGCAGATGGAGCTGGTACGTGTACTTTTGAATTTAGAAACTCATAAATCAAAACTCGTTCAGATCGTCCTTTCGGCTCAAAGAGAGCTAGAAAATAAGTTGCGTGACCCGTCAAAAGCAGCTATCAGGTCAAGAATATTTTTACCTTCATTTTTATCACCAATGAGCCTGCCGGAATGTGAAGGCATGTTGCAATTCCGATGCGATAAATACGAAATAAAGAACCCCTTCCCCTCCGAGACGATTAAGGCAATCTATGATTGCAGTGAGGGCATACCACGCGAAATATTAAAAATTGCATCAGCGGCTTATGCTCTATCTAAAATGATGGAAATTGAGGAAGTTCCGGCAGATGAGATACCGGCAATAGCCGAGGAAGCGAGATTAAATGCCTGAAAAGAAACTTTTAAGCTGGAGTAAAGCCCAACAAAATATTTCTGAAAAAGAAGATGTGGATATCCACTCTCTAAATAATGGATATCCACAAATCCAAAAAGTGGATATTTTGCCCCAAAATGTGGATAGCAATATATCCACAAATGAGGCTCCGGTGGATAGCAATATATCCACAAATCCAAAAAGCGGATATCCACAAAAAGAAATTTTAAATATCTATAAAAAAGATAGGCATGATAAAAACAGAGAAGCTTTTTTTGCCCGCATTGACCCAACTATCTCAAAGAAAATAAAGCTTTTTTGTGTAAATCAGAAAATTGATAAGCAGGAATTTTTAGAACTTTCAGCCATTCATTATTTGGAGCATGTGGATATCCACAACATACCATTTGTGGATAGTTTGCTATCCCATGAAGAAAGAAGAAAGATGATATGGAAGTGTGCGCCCACTATCATCAATCTGTATCTGCAATATTTGCCGGATAATCGATGGAAAGCGAGAGACGATAGGGAAGCTGAAAAATATAATGATGTGGATATCCGGCTGGTCGAATTAGGAATACTTCACGCTTTATTAAGAACTGAGCATAAAAGAATTCATTCATTCAAATATTTTGTAGAAGAGATCGAAGAGAATTTAGCCGTACCGCTCGACTCTGAAACTATAAATATGATGCTTCAGCGCCGCCGCCAACAATTTCAAGAGAAGAGGAGAAACCTAAAATGAAAAACGCACTTTACTATTGGGGTAATCTTGAGATTTTACGCAAAGCACATTGCCGACGAAAGCATCGATGCGGGTTGAGACTCCAAGAAATTCTGCGACTTCTTTCTTGTTCATCGCCAAAAATACAAGCCACGAATACCTTTGATGGCAAGGCTCTTCGTGGCTTTTGATAAATTAGAATATCGTAGATTATCTGTTCATTTCTTTCTTTCTTGTCATATATTCAACCGTAAAAACTTTGCGTATGAAGTCATCAGTGAAAATGTATTTTATTGAATACAACTTTCCCTGAATAAATGGAGGATATTGGGAGTAAAAAACACCTGATTCGTTGTTTACAGAATATCTAAGACCATATTTATCAGTAAATGATGTGTAAGAACTACTCGCTCCGTTGCCTTTTGCTGTTGTGCTGCCTCCCGAAAACTTATTGAATTTTGATGTCGGAAGGTCTTTTAACATTTGATATTTCTTCGGCTCAAGTGTGATGGAAGATAATGTGCCAACAAAAGCACTTTGCGGACACATCGCTCTGTCACGAATATCTTCTGTAGTCATACAATCATCTAGAGCCGCCAAGTATTCAAATTTTATCTTAAAGTTTTCATCATAATCACACTCTTTCTCGCAGTCTTTTCCAAAAATCTTTTTAATATCTTTTTTGGTTGAAGCGCCGAGTTTTATTTTTTTGAGTTTTCCTTTTCCGAAAAACTCATAACCTTTTAATTCGTTTGGAAACTGAACGCTTTGCGCCGAAACGCAAATGGCAAAAGCCAAAAGGAAAGTTAAAACAAAAAAAAGTTTCGCTTGTTTCATAATTTTAATTCTTCCGAGACAGTTTCAAAAAGGGTCGGTTTGAAACTGTTTTGATGATCTACGGCGAATATTTTTGATGCTAATTTTTGGAATAACTATTGGATAGCAGGTTTAGTTTTTGGAATTTTACGCACCCCTACCCCTTTGGATTTGGCACTGTAAAAGTGTGTAAAGCTGTAAGAGCTCGAATTAACTCGTAACATCTTTCCAACTTTTGTAGTTCGCCTACTCTCTTCTCTATTTCCTTCTTCTCATTCTCTGTCGCCCGCCTTATTTTAGCGGCGCTGACGCCACTAGAAATGCACCTATCCCATGCCGAATAATGCCCTTCATCATCAAGTGGATATTTAAGGGCTTCGATGAATTTGTTCGGCGTTGTGTCCGGCTCGGAATTCGTTTCCAAGAAAAGGAGTAGTGTCGTAAGTTCCTCCCACTTACGATATTCATCAATTATTTTAGTAAACAAGATTTTCCTTGCTGCACAATATTCCAACTCTCGTTTCACGTCGTTGCATTCCTCCGTAATCGATGTTTCGTGGAATACATTGTCTAGGTCTCTAATCATACTTTGCGTGTATTCATGCTGCATACTAATCATTTCCATTAAGTTCATATTTCAATTCTCCATAGCATTATAAATTTATATTTTAATTCGTCGTATCAATATTATGCTGCGTTCGCATATAACTTCTTTTCATCGTAGTAAATCAGGAGTTTAATTTTCGCTTTGAATTTTCTCTTGAGTCTATTGAGCTGGAACTCTCGGTGTGTTTGCACCATCTTCTTGAGCCTTATTAGCCATTTAGTGAAGTCAATATCATCTACATCAAAGAGAATATCTTCTCTAAGATTTCTTACAGTTAGTTGCAATGTATTTTCGTAGCTTGAGGATAAAACTACGTCATTTAAGCGCTCAAACTTATCAAGTAGTGTAGTGCCTTTGTCTCGATCCGAGACTGATAAAGCGGGGCAGGGAATTATTTTAGATAAAATAGATTTTTTAGTAGTAGGGATTGTCTTAAGCTTTCCGATTGCTCTCGAACTTGACGCGCGGGATAACCCGAAAGGTTCGACCATTCGTGGCGACTCTTCTATTAAGCATTGTTTCGCCAGCTCGGAAGCCGGTAAATTTAGCCAGGAGTCGGACTTGCTTATATAAGTTTTGAGGTATTCAAGATCATAGATTTCCCTGACATCGACTATAATATTATTTGGAAAGGGGTATTCCTGCACACGGGCTTCACTTGAGTTGTAAGCTGTTCGCAGACAGTCTGACCATTCCGAAGCAAGATTTCCGACTCTTAGTGCCGTGCCCTTCTTTCCTTCATTTTTAAGCTCCTCGACTCGCTTGTTTTCAGTTCGCAGATTCTTTTCAATTGGGCGCGCTAACGCAATGATGTGACAATGTACTTTATACGTTCCCGCTTCTGGATCAAACGTAAATTCAATCGATTTTACTCCGGCTATAACTCGCCTCTTCCAAAAATTTCTTTTCCTCAAAAGTACCCAAGCATCCATAAAAATTTTCAGAGATTTATATAAATCGAGTTCAGGAAGAGGCGGCGCAGTTAGAGTCACGAAATACCATTTATACTTTGCCTCCTCCACAGAACCTTTAGATTTCAACGTCGATTTCGCCTTTTCAATAGCATCGTCCACAGCTCGGCGAGTGCGGCGGGATAGAATACTTATGCAAAATGGACACTCCCGCTGCCGGCATTGCCAGAGGGGTGTAAAGAATGCTTTTTGCTTGGAAGCGTCTCTTCTGTCGAGGAACCCACTGATAACGGCGATATTCTCTTTCGCAGAGCAGAAAGAAATTAACTGGGCAACGCCAAGGACTCTTTTTGTCGCTTTTATATCTTCGCAGCGGGCTGAGGCTCGTTGAAGTTCGTGAACAATCAAGCGGGCAAGTTCGCTTTTTTTGTGCGCCGCTTCAATCTTGCAAAAAATGAAGTCGTCGTTATTGCTTAATTCATCAAAAATAGGTTTTTCTTTAATAGTTTCTAAGTACATAATTTCCTCCCATACGAAGGAAACATGCTTGACAAGGTTGTGAGTTGGAATCACAATTAATCTTGTCAGGTTCGTCCCCGCCGTAACCGGTGATGAGCTTTAAGCGCCACGATGTGATGATCGTGGCGCTTCTTTATTGTTAAAGCTTGGGAACAGGAACCTGTCAAGGTCGGCATCAAAAATCAAGGGCTTTTTTTTTAGATTAAGATTAAAAAAGGAATTTGTAGACGTGAAGTAGACAAAATAGTAATATTTTGATAATATTTCCGTATGAGCAAACGAGAAAATACGGATATGCTAAGGCTTGTTTTTCCTCAAGTCTCCAGCGAAGGAGATACTTATACTTACTTTCTAATGGTTGATCATCGGGATTTTAAAGCTCAGGAACATCTGAAAAAGCATCACTTTAAATACTTAGCTCAGGTAAACAAATGGCTGCCCTATAAAAAAGATTGGTTGATTGAGTGGTCAAAGGAAGAGTTTTTAAAGTTTCGCCAGATAATCCTAAATTTTATCAATTCCGGTTTTTTGATGTACCATTTTTGTCCTGCGCAGTTGTGCCAGTGGATGCGGGACCTGCAAATACCGGAAGCTCATTTTGCTTTACGGATGAAGGATATCTACATTCATCGTAGAATTTTGACGGCTTCAATTGATTTTGATGTTAAGAATTTAACCTACGATAAAAAGGAAGGTTTATTTTTAGGCAAGATAATTTGCTACAATAATTACGATCAGAAAGAACTAGATGAGCGGCAAAGAGAAGATGAGGCACAGGCGAGACAAGAGGCAGAGAGGCGAAAAGAAGATGATTTAAACGAGCATCAAGAACTTATCTTTAATCTCGGCAGCGGTATCGTTCATTAAGTTTAAGCGGCTAGTTTGTAAGTTTTTTCTAAAGATTCAAAAAGTTTAATCAGCTTTTCCTGATAAGAGATAGCTTTTTGTTCCTTCTCAATCTTGTGGTCAATCAAAGCAATATCGCCTTCAATCTCTTCAAGCCTCTGGTCATATCTGTTTTCAGGAAATACTCGATCTATCTTTTCAATCGTTCGTTCAGTCTGTGAAACTGTTGTATCCGCTCGTAAGGATAACCTTACGTTGTCGGGCTTCGTGATAAAGCGGAGATCTTTTAGTAAAGGAAAAAGATCGGTTAAAGCTGTTGCCCTGGCTTTTTCAACTTCAAGTTTTTTAACGTGAATTTCTAATTCACTTTTTTGAATTTTAGCCTGCTTGATATAACTTGCCAGAGCTTCGGGAGATATCTCTTTCTGCAAGTTTTCGACGGTTTCATCAATTGTATGAAAAGTTGTTTTCTCCTTTTGCCTCGCCAGATAATTAGCTAAATTTTCATCGGTTGATAAATCGTTCATTTCTCCTCCTCCTTTCTCTTTAAATCTTCTTCCAGTCCTACCATCGCATAGTATAAAAAAACAGGTATTTTTAAGCGCTCCCTTTCATATCGCCATAGCGTGTTGTGTGAAATATCTAAAATAGCTGCGAGCTTTCGCAAAGAAAGTTTTAGACGCGTTCTTCTTTCAATTAATTCCTCTGGAGTCATAAGCTTAAGTAGTTATAAAAGGCAAACACGTCAAGAAGTAATTCTGAAAATGTTGATCTTTGCGCGCCGCTGCTCGCACGCTATCCAACAATTTCGGTTTTTTCACTTCCAACATGGGAGTGTCTAAATCAGAGTGGCTGGTAGCAATAAGCCGAAAGAACACGCTGCACCTAAATGTCGCTACCGCAGAAGATGGTCAGCCATGTTGAGCAGAGCTTTTCAGTCTATCAACTCGGATTTAGTCACTCCCCCAACACAAACTTATTTACCAATCCGCAAAGCACTGTTATCTTGCATTTTGCAAAATAACACGCCTGCCAAGAGTGTTATCCGACTTTATGCAAATAAACGCTAGTTCGCCGCCTTCGGGCTGCAAACAACAATTTCACTTTACTGATTCGATTTGAAAATCGAATCTAATGCGCGTTGGCAAACTTATCTGTGAAAACGGGCGAGCTTTGTCGGCAAACGTCGTGCGCCATTCGGCGTGAACTCGAACGCCTCGGGAAGGCAAACTTGGGCGTGGTGAAAATCACGTTGCGTGTCGGCAAAGTTGCAACGGCAGCCGCCGTGAAACCGAAGGGCGGCGGCGAACAAGTCAATGGACGTGAGCGCGAAACAGCGACTTTCTTATCGCGTTGTCCGTTAAACCAAACTTGTCCGTAGCGGTTTCGCGCCACGTCATCTCCGCCGTTATATGCTTCTTGGTAAAATCGAACTAGAATTGAAAGCAACACAAAATGACTTTTCAAACGAACAACATTTTATTTTACCCGCATCATAGGTTTATGAATTTCAAAATCGTTTTAGTATTAGTCCTTACTTTGTTCGCCGTTCCTTGTTTAGCTCAGGAGAACAATCCGCTGTTTGTTATTACTGTTGACGAAAAACAAGGTTATATTGATGAAACTGGAAAAATTGTAATTCAACCGCAATTTGAAGACCCTGAATATGCGGTTTCCGGCGATTTTTCGGAAGGATTAGCCGCAATCAAAATTAACGGCAAATGGGGATATATTGATAAATCTGGAAAGGTAGTTATTAAACCGCGCTTTCTAACTGCTGGCGAATTTTCGGAAGGGTTAGCTCGCGTTGAAGTTGAAGGAACTGATTCTCAATATGGATTATTGGGTTACATAAATAAAACCGGACGCATAATAGTTAAACCTCAATTCAAAAATGTTCGCCTCAAAATGCCTAATTGGGGGCAATTTTCCGAAGGGTTGGCGGTTGTTGAGATTGACGGGAAAATGGGCTTCATTGATAAAACTGGCAAAATCGTAATCGAGCCTAAATATAACTGGGCTTTACCTTTTGAAAATGGTTTGGCGGGTGTTGAAATAGATAGGAAGCACGGTTTTATTGATAAATCCGGTCGAACAGTCATCCCGACGATTTACGAAAATGCAACTCAACTCACGTTTTCCGAAGGTTTAGCACAAGTTAAATTGGATGGTAAATACTTTTTTATAAATTCAAGCGGCAAAAAAGCAATGCAACCGCCAAATGATTATGAAAGCGACTTATTTAGATTCAGTTTCTCCGAAGGACTTTTAAACTGGCAATTTGAGAACGGCAAATGGGGCTTCATAAACAAAAACGGCGAAACGGTAGTTCCTGCTTTGTTTGATTTTGCTTGGGAATTTTCCGAAGGTTTGGCTGCTGTCGAAATTGAAAACAAATGGGGCTACATTGATAGAACCGGGACTATCGTAATTGAGCCAAAACCATTTGAAAGTGTTGGAGAGTTTTCAAATGGTTTAGCAAGAATAGAAACCGACGACGGCAAAGGTTACATAAACAAAAAAGGCGAAATTATTTGGAAACCAACTCAATGATAATGACGCATATAACAAATCAATGGACGTGAGGGCGAAACAGCGACTTTGTTATCGAAGTTGTCCGTTAAAGTTCGGCGGGCTTGGTGGCGGTTTCGCCCCACGTCATCTCAACCGTTATGCCTCTTCCCTTGTCACGGCAGTTAGCTAAAATATAAGCTGGGGACGAAATATGATGCAGCAGCTTGATGTCATTGGTAGTTTGGAAGGCTTGCTTGGTTTTATTGGCAAGCGAATTGATGCTTTTTCTAACAATCGTCTGCATGTGGATATTCTAAGCGGAGGCGCGGCGGCATTATTTCTCAGCTTTCTTGGTCTTTTGATTGCCTCCGCCAGTGACCCCGTTAATTGGAAATCCGTCATCACCTTATCGCTTTTAAGCGTAGCGTGCTATCTCGCACCTGTTATTTTGTTGCATCTCCCTCGGACGAACCGTTTTTCTCGGAAAGTTCCAAGCTGTTTTGTCATATCTGTTCTAGGCTCGTTAATTCTCATCATCGGCGTTACTTTCAAGGGTGTGTTGGAAAGTTTGCTGCGGACAGAGTTGCCTTTTATGGTGGCGTTATCCGAGAGGTTATGGGACGGAGTGGGTGCTTTGGCATTCTTGAGTGTGCTTACAATACCAGTAACTTGCCTCATTCATTATTCAGGGGCAATCGTGAGAGCGGTTGATAGATGGCATAATGGGGCAGAAAAGCCTGTTAGCATCATTGCTCATTAGATTCGGAGGCGAGGCATAACAAGTCATTCGAGCGGACGGCGAATTAGCGTGCCTCTCATCGCAAGACTTGCGTGGTTATCAGGTTGTATGCGCCGCCGCTCAATTCCGGCGTTGGGCGGCTGAGTTGAATTATGAATAAACACATCAAAATCATCCTGACAAGTTTATTAATCCTGACCTTTGGCTCTTGTGTTACTGCTATCCGCCATAATCAAGATATGGCTGCTATTAAAGCTGCGGAATTTGCAAGGCTGGCTTTCATTCAGCAGAATTACACGGGCGCATCTAAGTTAGTCCCTCCCGACCAGCAGAATCCAGCCGGTGTTGAAAAGATAAAAGAGTTAGTTACAAAGATGCACCCGACATCTTACCCAACCAAAGTTACAGCGACAGACTATGAGCCACTCTCTGGACAGAAGGCGATGAGAATCTATCTTCTTGGGGAGAATGGAAATGAAAAATTCTATTATGGGTTTGTGATGGGCGGGACAGAAGGTGAGGGCTATGCTGTGTCTGAAATCTATCGAGGCGCAGAGCCGCTTTCTTCTTTAGGAATGAAACAGCCATTGCCAGTGAAAAGAGCAGCAGGCGGTTAGGTCTCATCGCGCCGCCCAACAACTCATTCGAGCGGACTGCCCGATAGAGAGTCCCATAAGACAAGCAACTTGAACAAAGACTATTAGTGTCTTTAAAGCCCTAAATCCGCAAGATTATATTTTATTAGTTTTACAGAGTGTCCATGTCTTTGGTCTAATGCCCGACATGGACTTAAAAGAGATTCGCCGCCTTGTCATCATTGCCCTTTTTTCTGATGACGAACTAATGGAAAAACTGGTTCTCAAGGGCGGAAATGCCCTTGATATAGTTTACGGTGTTGGCTCAAGGGCTTCTCTTGATATTGATTTATCAATCGCCCAGGACTTTATTGATCTAGAAGACACAGAGCGAAGAATCTTTAAAAGTCTCACAGATAGATTTGATGCAGCGGGATACGTAATTTTTGATGAGAAATTTGAAGCTCGTCCCCGCAAAAGAAAGGAAGTTTTAAGCGAAGTTTGGGGCGGTTATGCTATCGAATTCAAATTAATTGATAGAGACAGCTTTGAAAAATACAAAGATGACTGGTCTAAATTACAAAAGAACGCGGCTCCTGTAGCCCCTAACACGAGTCCTAAATTCAAAATTGAAATTTCAAAACATGAGTTCGTTGAAACTAAGGAAGAGATAGAATTAGACGATTATACAATTTACGTTTATTCACTTCCGATGATTGTAATTGAGAAGCTTCGGGCGATTTGTCAGCAGATGCCGGAATATCACTTAAGAGGCTACGCAACAGCCAGAGCAAGAGACTTTTACGATATTCACTCAATCGTTACAGCCAAAGAAATAGATATAACGACCGCAGAAAATATTGATCTCATAAATCACATCTTCGAGGCTAAAGAAGTCCCCTTGGAGTTTTTAGGTAACATTGAGCAGACGCGAGAATTTCACAGGGAAAACTGGCAAACAGTTAAAGAGAGTGTTTCAGCCGATCTTAAAGACTTTGATTATTATTTTGAGTTTGTTGTTCAAATGACAGAAGAATTAAAGGCTTCCGGGATAATATAGCCGCCATTTTGGATCAAATTTTTTGTCATCTGGTAATTGATAGGTAATATAAAAGTTATGACTGATACCGAGCTTTTGCAGCCGCGACCACTGTTTTTCTAAATACCCTGCCCTTTCCATATAGAAGCCGATGGATTGATGATAAGGGTAAATGTAATCAAGTTTTTTAAGAGTCGCTAAAAGCACTTGAACAGAAACTGAATCTTTTGCCCTTTTATAAACTTCCAGCACCTCAGATACGCCCCCAGCATACCCTGGGCGAACAGTAATATCTATTAAGGTTCTTTCAATCCGAGTCGCATCAACAGTTTCAGAAGTAAGAGTTTTTACCGGACTTACTTCTAACCGATTTGTAAATTTCCCATTCGTTACAATGATTTTATAATCAACATACCGATAAACGAATTTAGTTTTTCTTTGCGGTCGTGAAAAAGCCCTATCAATGTTTTCTTGCAAAAGCTCACTTCTATATTGTGGCTTTGCACTCTGTTCAAAATTCAGATGAACAGTTTTTGGAAGCAGGTCAGTAAGCCCCAATAGAAAAACTGCGCTGCCGTGTGAAAGGTAAGAAGTTTTCTTGATAGTTTGAGCGATGGCGTAAATAGAAGGCGATCCCCAGATATATCTTTTTAACTCTGGGAAAAACTCACTCTCAAGAGTAATGATTTCTAGTTTTGTGTTTTCTAAGAGAAATTCAACAAAGCCGCTAACAGTTTGGCGTGATGCTAGGTTCCACGAGCCACTATTTTGAAACATTATTTCCGCTAGGTCCTCATAAGTGAAAACCCCTGCTGGATAGTCATTGAAAAAGTCAGTTATTTGAAA
>MWWC01000041.1_pt1 | contig 12002 bp, 14 predicted proteins | sample 1047261 | NCBI WGS metagenome assembly MWWC01 (sample SAMN06349975, study PRJNA376086) | soil metagenome | isolation source: MS3-5 sample Antarctic (ecotone) soil | place: Antarctica | collected 2015-01-13 | reverse complement strand
TACGCTTATGAAAATTTTGACGATACGGCTATCCACAATCAAAACGGAAAACTAATGCGTTTCCCTGCTAAGAATGTGAAACATATCGGCGTTGTCTGTCGCATCGAAAGAGATTTCTAAAACTCTGAAAGTTTGCAGAGTTAAAGCCGTGAGCGTAAAAACTCGCGGCTTTTGCTTTTTCAGCCTCTTAGATTTTGATTAAATTCGCCCAAAAGACGCTCGGTAAGCAGTTTTATTTCTTCTTGCGGCTGAATGCCATTAGCGGCAATCTCTCCGATTTGAACCGTTCGCCCGTTTTCAGTCGGAATGCCTTCGATCGGTCCGGGCATTGTATCTTTCAAAAAACCGCCGTCTCGCAATTCGCCGCGCACCGAGTTCAAACCTTTATGATAGACGACAACCGCCGATAAATAATCGGTCAAACTCTTTTCAAAGCTGGCAAATTGCTTTTCGATTGCCGGGCGTGCGTTTGCGAGTTCGGCAAGTTTCTTTTCGATTTTGAGCAGTTCACCGCGTCTTGCCGCGTCGACTGCTTTTTCTTCGGCGCGCCTTTTCGCCGCGTCTTGCAATTTGGCAAAGTCAAGCGCGTCTTTCGCGCCGCGCAAATCGGTTGATGTCAATTTTGAGTCGCCGTTAATAATTGCGTTCTCAATTTCTGAGATTCGGGTTTGTGCCGCGTCGACGGCGTTCATATTATTTATTTGTGTCATTATTTTCACCTCTTCGCGTCCGCGCGAGTTCGTTTTGGTCAATCGCGCGAGCGGGTTTGAGTCGCTCTTTATACGTCGGCTGGTCGCGTGTAATCTCGCGGGATTCCGAGTCGCCAAAACGGTTCGAGTAATCGCCGCGCGAGTTCGGGTCGGCTGCGTCTTCCGGTCCCTGATGTGTTTCGCCCGGTGCTGCGGGACGCATCGGAACGCCGACATCGGTTCGGTCGTAAGTTGTTGTTGATGATTTGCTATCGCTGTGCTTTATTTCGTGGTTTTTATTTTGTTCACTCATTTTTTTGTTCCTTCCTTTTTTATTTATTTTTCTCCATATCTGAAATTTTATAACCGAGCCTCATTCGCTCAAACGGTGTTATGTCTTTTCCCGCTTGCTCTTTTAATACGGCGAGTTCGGCAAGCTGTGTTTTTGCCGTTTCAAGTTCGCGCTCCGTCGTAAGCTGCGCGATGCGCGATGCTGCGTCGGCGTTTCGCATCGCGTCCGCAAATTCAGCCGCCGAGACGTTCTCGCCGCTCAAAATTCTCTCTTCAAGTTCTTTTACCGTGTAATCTGTCATTTATTTAATCTCCTATTATTTTCGGTTTGCTTTCCATTCGTCGGGAAAGCGGTCTTTGGTTGTGCCGTCCACTAATCGAACGGTAATGGTATTTTTTTCGGTTGGTTTAAGGCAATCCGGGCAAACGTCGGGCGTTGGCTTGCCCGACAAAACAGGCTCGTTAGTCTCTGCGTCCGCGCCCAAATCTTGAATAAAAACTGAAAAGTGCTGCGGAAAACAAACGCAAACGGGTGAACCGTCAATTACTTCATTTTCAAGTCGCCTCAATCGGTTTTGAATGTTCATTTTATTTCTCCGTCTAATTGCGCGTTCGTGCTGATATTAAGAGTGCAACCAAAAGGTTCGGGCATCGGTTTATTGCAAAATTCGCAAACGCCCGGAGACTCAATGTCATCTTCGGGACAAGTGATGATTTTGAATTTCACTTCTTTTTCACAGCCACAAAATTCAGAATCTTCTTTTATTATTTGGTTTTCCATTTTCTTCAATCTGCTTAAAATGTTCATTTTCTAGCGTCTCCAAACGGGTCAAAATGTCGAGCGTTTCCATTCCTTTAATGGAATTTTCAAAAATGATTTGAGCGCACCTTGCAGCAACCGCCGGGTTTTCGGAGTATTGCAATTCTTTGAGACGTTCAACCGCTTCGCTTGCCGAATTTTGCATTTGTGCGATTGCGGTTTCTACCGTTTGCCGTCGCGCCTCCCGATATGCAGTCTTAAATTCCGAATCGCGTAGAAAGTTGTAAATAGTCGCCTCAGAAATGCCGCTCGACTTTGCCGCATCGCGGACCGACGGCGTTTCGAGCAACGCGACTAAAACTTTTTCCCTGTTCGTAATTTTCGGCATAAATCTCTAAAAGTCTCTAAAAGTCTCTAAAAGAGACTCCAATTTCTCTAATTCCGTCCGCGCGCGCGTAGAGTTGTGTCATTTGTGTCATTTGTTCCGTCTCTATTATTTCTGCAATCGGCAATCGGACAAACAAACCGCCGACGCGCCGAATGATTGCAATTTGCCGATAATCGAAACTTTTGAGTTTTTGCGAATTTTCCGGCTGATAACGCGCTGTTCATCACTCTTGCAATCGGCAAAAACGGTTAGCTGAACATTATCGGGCGCAATTACCAATTTGCATTGCTCGTTTCGTTTGACCCGCTTCAAAACCACGCCCGACGCGCCGACAGTTGCGCCAACTGCAAAAACAAGCGAATCTCGCGCCGTCTGTAAATCGGTTGCGTTGGTTAAAACTGTCTGTATCGCAGTTAGTCCGAATGTTTTTATTTTTGGTTTGCTCATAATTCGTCCTCCAAGTCGTCGTCCTCAGTCTTTTCAAGAACAGCCGCCCAAAATTTCAAAGTTTCGCGCTCGCTGTCCTCTGCGGCTTTTACTGCCCAATAAGCGTCCGGGTTAATCAATTCCACAATCGCGTTATTGACCAAAACTTTCAGATTTGAAGCAGAAAGCGCGTCAACTTCTACACTTTCGCCAACGAAGTTTTTCGCCCGGCTGTCTGTTTTCTTTGTCGGTCTGGTCGGTAAGTTCAAATCAATGATTTGCTGTTCGGTTATGGCAAGGCGTGTAAATGTAATGTCCGCGCCGTCGCTAAAGTCTCTCAAATCGCGTTCTAACACGGTAGAAATGCTTTTTCCGCTCGGGTCGTGGTCGCCAAAGTATAAAATATGCGTCGGTTTATTTTGGCTTTTAATTATTTCGGCTGCACCGTAAATGAAAGTTAGGCTCGAAAAACCACGCGCAATCATTAAAGGCACATTAAATTGCGCTGTTACCTCAGAAAGTATGGTGGCTATGGTGTCCTTTTCGCACCAAACTTCGACATAAACAGGCTGTTCGCGCCAAAGCGCACGCCGGTATGTCCGTTTGCAATCCTCAGCCATTTCAGTAAGCGAGTCATATGTTTTGATTTGCCGCACCCAGCGCGTGCTATCCACCAGCCAATGAAAAGGAATTTCGCCGTTTCGCCGCATCTTTCCTAAGAGACGAATCAGCGTGCCTTTGTATTCGGCTTCGGTTTTATCCAACACGCCCGACGAAACAAGGCGATAAAAACAATGTCGAATCGTCATTGGCTGCTCTGCTTCCAGCAACTTATAAATTTCCGACTTCAAAACGCTAATATCTGCTTTTGAACGCCTGTCCTTTTTTGTTGACCTAGGTCTATAAATTTGAGTTGCCGTTGCCGCTGCTGATTGTGTATTCATATGGCTTTATATTCGTGAAAATAGCTTATGATAATGGCTGTTATCGAAAGTTATAATTGCCTCACGCTGAAAATTCTCTCGTTTCACTTTCCCTGCTCAAATCACAAAAAGTATTGAATAATTCCCAATTCGACATCCGCTTAACCTGTGCAATCGGCGCGGTTTTAGGAAGTGGATAAGGTGATACGTTGCGCTCTGCCAACGGTGCGCGACTATGCCCATCATCAGATTTTGGTTTTCCTTCAAACGGCGTGCGCGTCCATTCACCATAATCCTTGAGTGGAATCGCGCACCAACGTCTGCCGTCCAACGTCTCAAACGTCGCACAGGGAAACATCCTGAGAAGTTGCTGCCGTCTCCATTCCTGAGCGTCTAAAACCTCTGTATCGAGGTCTTTTTTGTATTCGTCCAAGCTTTGGTGCTTGATACGCTCTCGCCACGATTCACGGCGTTTGAATATGTTTCTAGGAATTAGTTCCTTTGTATCAAGATATGCGCTGTCGGTAATGTTTGAGCGGATTTCCGCACGCGCTTTGGTTAAATCGTCGCGCATTTTCTTTGCTGATTCACGGCAAACGCCCAATGCCTCAAACATTCGGACGCGGCGAGGTCGCTCGATTATCTTTTCAATTTCTTCAAGCGGTATGTTTGCCCACGAATCCGATTTTGTAACGTATTTGCAAAGTTCCGCGATTGTCTTTTCACGGTTGGCAAAATTGACCTTCTGCACATTCACAACTACAAGGTTGTCCGATGTGTTGAGTTCAAAATGTAAGCCGTAAAACTCAAACGCTTTTTCGAGTGCGTTTGTCCAAAGGGAGCGAATCAGAGAAAAGTTATCGCGCTGAATTTTAGATTTTGCGATTGCGAGTAAATGGGCGTGGAAGTTGAAGACTTCGTTTTCTGTGTAGGTAAATTCCGCGTTTTTGAACATTCCGCGAATTAGTTTTTGGTATTGAGTTTGTTTCTTAACGTCGTTATTGCGGTGTGTGAAGACTTCAAAGGCTTTTTGAAAGACAAGGGTTATGAAGTCCAGCGAATGACCTTTGAGAAGCAAATTCGGCATTGTCGGCGTGATAAAATACCAATTCTCGCCAACGAATAATTTTTCGTTTTTTACGACGTGCCGAATTGTTTTCCGATTGTTCCGGGCTAATTTTCCGATACAGTTTTGGCACAGCAGCGAGCTGCACGCCCAAAGATTACCGTTTGCGCTGTATGCCTCGCCGTCTTTGGTATGAAGGTCATCGGCAACAAAAACATTTTGGGGGCTGGCACAGCGTTCTATACGTTCGGCACAGGCAAGTGCGGTTTTGTTTTCCGATTGTCGCAGACGCTCGACGATGCCGTTTGAAAGTTCCTGTTTGAATCGTGCGCGAATTTTCTGTTCCGGGCAAAAGATTTCGCGGTTAAGGAGAGTTGAAGGATAAAATGTGTCGGACCGTAAATTTTGTTGGTTGCTGGCAAGCATAATTTCTCAAATTGGTAAGGGTTATCAACTTGCTTGCCTAAGTTGATAACCCTTTCGTAATCCGACGCGGCGCATCAGGATATAGTAAATTCTTTATTTAGCATAAGTTAAAAGAAACTGAATACAAAATGGTTGCATTTCGTAAACAACTTATGCCAAAATCACAAAGCAGTTGGTAGCTGGCAAGCAATAACTGCAATTTGGTTAATAAATCAAAAGAACGGTGCGGGCTAACTTTGATCGGGAAGTCCGCATTTTTCTGTGTTCAAACTTAACTAGAATCAAATCCGATTGTCAATAAAAAATCCCGTAAAATTAAATAAACCCCAAAAAATCGGCTTAAAGTTCACGTAAAACATTAAATAACAATGATTTAACAGGCATAAAAAAAACGCACAACAATTCCCATATGGAATTGTGAAAGCGTTCGTTGATGATCCTCTTCTGTATGAATACCGCTTAGCCGCGTTACAACTAACGCAGACGTAAGTTGAGATAATTTAACCATTGCAACTTGCCTCTTGTCAAATTTTATTTCTTGTCCTTGCTCTGACGATACCAAGATTCAAACTCCAAATAATCCGCTTCACTAAAATAACGCGCCGTTCGGTTGCCGCTCTGCTCTGATTTTAATTGCCCTGCCTTTACGTAATCCAGTATTCGCCTGTTACTCAGAATCTTCCCGGCAATCGGCTCAAGTCTCTTTGCGACCTGTTCCGTCGTCATTCCTTTGCCGGGTGTGGTTCCTTGAAACGTCGGCGGCTCTGTGGCTGCTTTTTTCGCTTCGTCGGGGATTGACGGACGGTTTACCTTTTGCCGCTCGTTATAGCCGAAAATATCATTCGGGGAACATTTGAGCGCATCGCACAGTTTTTCTAATACTGATATTGAAATGGCTTCGACTTCATCTTTATACAATCGCGCAGCTTGCGACGGCGACAAATCAGTTTTCTTTTGCAGTTGGTAAGCGGTAGTAATTCCAACCGCTTTGCTCAACTCGTTAATTTTAGTTTTCATTCGACTATTCCTTTCAACAGAAAGAGTTTCTATCAATAGTTATACTACACGGTAGAAATACTGTCAAAAATAATACTTCTTTCAAAAGTAATCCTATTATTCGTATTATTCCTATTGACAGTATCATACTAACGATAGTAATATAGTTACAGATTGAAACATTCAATCAAATTCAATTTACGGAGACAACAAAATGTTTATATTGAAAGGAATCGAGCAGTTAGAAAAAGCAATCGCAAAAGCTAAAAAACTTCGTCCGCGTGTCGAGTTTGACAGCTTCGGACGCTATCGTGTTTCAGGCTCGAAAGGCTATTACACGGTTATTTGCCGCAAGGACGAGCGCGGCTATAAGACGGTTGACTGCACTTGCAAAGGCGCGGAAAGAGGCTTGGTTTGTTATCACGCCGTGTCTGCATTAAGTCTGCACGTAGGGCTTGCGAGACGGCAGCAAACGACGGCATAAAGGCGAAAGGCTTAGGTTTGCGCTAACATTCCTAAGCCTCTCTCGCAAACCACGAATGATTTGATTAGCAGCAAATGGAGAATATCACAATGAAAAACATACCACTAGACAAATTGGAAATGCCAGATAACACACGAGAAATTAGCAATATCAGGCAATCAAATCTTGGTAAGGAATATCTGGTTTTGCGGATGCTAACGAAATTTCTTAAACATCAGGGCATTTTCAAAAATGATTTCCTAATCGTCAACACTGATGCCAAGTTCAAAGAAGATGTTTTGTCGGTATTTCAAACGCCTGACGGCATAACAGTCGGCTACGCTTATGAAAATTTTGACGATACGGCTATCCACAATCAAAACGGAAAACTAATGCGTTTCCCTGCTAAGAATGTGAAACATATCGGCGTTGTCTGTCGCATCGAAAGAGATTTCTAAAACTCTGAAAGTTTGCAGAGTTAAAGCCGTGAGCGTAAAAACTCGCGGCTTTTGCTTTTTCAGCCTCTTAGATTTTGATTAAATTCGCCCAAAAGACGCTCGGTAAGCAGTTTTATTTCTTCTTGCGGCTGAATGCCATTAGCGGCAATCTCTCCGATTTGAACCGTTCGCCCGTTTTCAGTCGGAATGCCTTCGATCGGTCCGGGCATTGTATCTTTCAAAAAACCGCCGTCTCGCAATTCGCCGCGCACCGAGTTCAAACCTTTATGATAGACGACAACCGCCGATAAATAATCGGTCAAACTCTTTTCAAAGCTGGCAAATTGCTTTTCGATTGCCGGGCGTGCGTTTGCGAGTTCGGCAAGTTTCTTTTCGATTTTGAGCAGTTCACCGCGTCTTGCCGCGTCGACTGCTTTTTCTTCGGCGCGCCTTTTCGCCGCGTCTTGCAATTTGGCAAAGTCAAGCGCGTCTTTCGCGCCGCGCAAATCGGTTGATGTCAATTTTGAGTCGCCGTTAATAATTGCGTTCTCAATTTCTGAGATTCGGGTTTGTGCCGCGTCGACGGCGTTCATATTATTTATTTGTGTCATTATTTTCACCTCTTCGCGTCCGCGCGAGTTCGTTTTGGTCAATCGCGCGAGCGGGTTTGAGTCGCTCTTTATACGTCGGCTGGTCGCGTGTAATCTCGCGGGATTCCGAGTCGCCAAAACGGTTCGAGTAATCGCCGCGCGAGTTCGGGTCGGCTGCGTCTTCCGGTCCCTGATGTGTTTCGCCCGGTGCTGCGGGACGCATCGGAACGCCGACATCGGTTCGGTCGTAAGTTGTTGTTGATGATTTGCTATCGCTGTGCTTTATTTCGTGGTTTTTATTTTGTTCACTCATTTTTTTGTTCCTTCCTTTTTTATTTATTTTTCTCCATATCTGAAATTTTATAACCGAGCCTCATTCGCTCAAACGGTGTTATGTCTTTTCCCGCTTGCTCTTTTAATACGGCGAGTTCGGCAAGCTGTGTTTTTGCCGTTTCAAGTTCGCGCTCCGTCGTAAGCTGCGCGATGCGCGATGCTGCGTCGGCGTTTCGCATCGCGTCCGCAAATTCAGCCGCCGAGACGTTCTCGCCGCTCAAAATTCTCTCTTCAAGTTCTTTTACCGTGTAATCTGTCATTTATTTAATCTCCTATTATTTTCGGTTTGCTTTCCATTCGTCGGGAAAGCGGTCTTTGGTTGTGCCGTCCACTAATCGAACGGTAATGGTATTTTTTTCGGTTGGTTTAAGGCAATCCGGGCAAACGTCGGGCGTTGGCTTGCCCGACAAAACAGGCTCGTTAGTCTCTGCGTCCGCGCCCAAATCTTGAATAAAAACTGAAAAGTGCTGCGGAAAACAAACGCAAACGGGTGAACCGTCAATTACTTCATTTTCAAGTCGCCTCAATCGGTTTTGAATGTTCATTTTATTTCTCCGTCTAATTGCGCGTTCGTGCTGATATTAAGAGTGCAACCAAAAGGTTCGGGCATCGGTTTATTGCAAAATTCGCAAACGCCCGGAGACTCAATGTCATCTTCGGGACAAGTGATGATTTTGAATTTCACTTCTTTTTCACAGCCACAAAATTCAGAATCTTCTTTTATTATTTGGTTTTCCATTTTCTTCAATCTGCTTAAAATGTTCATTTTCTAGCGTCTCCAAACGGGTCAAAATGTCGAGCGTTTCCATTCCTTTAATGGAATTTTCAAAAATGATTTGAGCGCACCTTGCAGCAACCGCCGGGTTTTCGGAGTATTGCAATTCTTTGAGACGTTCAACCGCTTCGCTTGCCGAATTTTGCATTTGTGCGATTGCGGTTTCTACCGTTTGCCGTCGCGCCTCCCGATATGCAGTCTTAAATTCCGAATCGCGTAGAAAGTTGTAAATAGTCGCCTCAGAAATGCCGCTCGACTTTGCCGCATCGCGGACCGACGGCGTTTCGAGCAACGCGACTAAAACTTTTTCCCTGTTCGTAATTTTCGGCATAAATCTCTAAAAGTCTCTAAAAGTCTCTAAAAGAGACTCCAATTTCTCTAATTCCGTCCGCGCGCGCGTAGAGTTGTGTCATTTGTGTCATTTGTTCCGTCTCTATTATTTCTGCAATCGGCAATCGGACAAACAAACCGCCGACGCGCCGAATGATTGCAATTTGCCGATAATCGAAACTTTTGAGTTTTTGCGAATTTTCCGGCTGATAACGCGCTGTTCATCACTCTTGCAATCGGCAAAAACGGTTAGCTGAACATTATCGGGCGCAATTACCAATTTGCATTGCTCGTTTCGTTTGACCCGCTTCAAAACCACGCCCGACGCGCCGACAGTTGCGCCAACTGCAAAAACAAGCGAATCTCGCGCCGTCTGTAAATCGGTTGCGTTGGTTAAAACTGTCTGTATCGCAGTTAGTCCGAATGTTTTTATTTTTGGTTTGCTCATAATTCGTCCTCCAAGTCGTCGTCCTCAGTCTTTTCAAGAACAGCCGCCCAAAATTTCAAAGTTTCGCGCTCGCTGTCCTCTGCGGCTTTTACTGCCCAATAAGCGTCCGGGTTAATCAATTCCACAATCGCGTTATTGACCAAAACTTTCAGATTTGAAGCAGAAAGCGCGTCAACTTCTACACTTTCGCCAACGAAGTTTTTCGCCCGGCTGTCTGTTTTCTTTGTCGGTCTGGTCGGTAAGTTCAAATCAATGATTTGCTGTTCGGTTATGGCAAGGCGTGTAAATGTAATGTCCGCGCCGTCGCTAAAGTCTCTCAAATCGCGTTCTAACACGGTAGAAATGCTTTTTCCGCTCGGGTCGTGGTCGCCAAAGTATAAAATATGCGTCGGTTTATTTTGGCTTTTAATTATTTCGGCTGCACCGTAAATGAAAGTTAGGCTCGAAAAACCACGCGCAATCATTAAAGGCACATTAAATTGCGCTGTTACCTCAGAAAGTATGGTGGCTATGGTGTCCTTTTCGCACCAAACTTCGACATAAACAGGCTGTTCGCGCCAAAGCGCACGCCGGTATGTCCGTTTGCAATCCTCAGCCATTTCAGTAAGCGAGTCATATGTTTTGATTTGCCGCACCCAGCGCGTGCTATCCACCAGCCAATGAAAAGGAATTTCGCCGTTTCGCCGCATCTTTCCTAAGAGACGAATCAGCGTGCCTTTGTATTCGGCTTCGGTTTTATCCAACACGCCCGACGAAACAAGGCGATAAAAACAATGTCGAATCGTCATTGGCTGCTCTGCTTCCAGCAACTTATAAATTTCCGACTTCAAAACGCTAATATCAGTTTTCGAGCGTCTGTCTTTCTTTGTTGACCTAGGTATATAAATTTGAGTTGCCGTTGCCGTTGCTGATTGTGTATTCATATGGCTTTATATTCGTGAATGATTGTTATCGAAGGCTATTTTCCGTTTCCGCACGCGCTCCCCAAATCGCAAAAGCTATTGAAAATGTCCCAACTAGACAAGCGTTTTGCCTTTACAGTCGGCGCGATGTCAGGAAGTCGATAACGAGGGGTTATCGATTTGGGCGGCGTGTGCACACTTAAGTGTGCGTCGGTTGGAATCGGGTCCGTTGGACCGCGTTCTAGTTGCCGTAACTCTTTAAGCACGCCGGGCGACTGCCTCGACGGTATCCGCTTTGAAAACCACGCGCCGTTGTCGGTATCTGCCAGCGTAGTAAGTCGAAACTTTCGGCGGCAATCTTCAATCGTGTAAGACTTCCCTGATAAATCCGTAAAAACTGCGTGCGGAAAGCGTTCCAGAAGCGCGTCCCGGCGTTTTTCTATAATCCCGTTTGTGTTTTCCTTTAGGTATTTAAGCCAGACACGGCGTTTGCCCTGCTCGCATAGCCGAACTCCGTATGTTTTTAACGGCTCGTTTTTGCCTCGTAACTCGCTATCTGACAACCACTTGTGAGAGTTGGAGGGCGTGTTTTCCGTCTGCTTTGTTGATTGGTTTAATAAAGAGTCAGGCTCGTCAGAGTCCTTTTGAACGTATTTCCGAAATGCGCCGAAAGGATTTATCAGACGTTTGTTTTTGAAGACGTTTTCGGCTTCAAGTAAGAGTTCAGGCGGTAAATCCTTAAAACTCGCGGCTTTTGCGGTGTAGCTAATAGGCTTGGCGATTTCCCAAAAAATGCCGTTCTTTGATTCGTCGAGGTCGAAGGCTTTAATCTGGTCGAGCGGAACATTGTCAAATGAGAAGCGTGCGCGTCCTGAATTGGTTTTGATTCGTAGAGACTTGCTGAAGATTTCCCGGTGTGCTTTTTTGAGGCAATCCGTCCACGCTGAAACGATTTTGAGGCTGTTACGCAGAGGGCGCGTTTCCTTTGCCGTCTTGCCGTTCTTACGCATTCCAACGAGTTTGTTTTCAATCTGGGAAGTCTCGCCGCTCGCAAACGGTTGGTAATTAATACAAAGCACGTGGCAATGGTAGTTGATGCCGTCGAGAAGTAAGTCGAAGGCGCGTTTTAATTTTTTGCGTTCGGCTTTATTGCCCTTAGTCCATTCGGTTTTCATATAACCGGCGTAAAAGAAATCGGCAAAAACTTTCGTCTGCAAAAATAATTCCCAAGACCTTGTCTGAAATCTATCGTTGTCGGCAAATCCAATTCCTAACAAATTAGGAAAAGTCGGCGTGAGAAATGAAACATCAAGATTGTGTTCTATGATGTCTGGTAAATGTTGCTCAAACGCTTCGTAAATGGTCTTACGGTGCCGTCTGCCCGTTCTAGTTTGGTAATTGGTATCGAGGATTGAGTTCGCGGAAATAAACGAGTACGGGCAATTAAAGACGCGCCCGTTTTTGTCTTTGAAGTTTGTCAGCTCGCCGCTCGCTTTTTCGTGTGCGGACAGTTTGAGCAGATCGGCGGTTACCTCGGCGGCAGTATCTTTTTGAGTTTTTGCGACTTTGCCCAATTTCTTACCTGTTTGTAAATTCTGACAGGCGCGTCGGCGCGATTTTTCAAGTGCGGAAATTCGGGGTTTTGGGTTTGGTTTTTCTGCGGCGATTGTCATCAGGTAAAGTGAGAGGACATTCACTTAATCGCCAAAGTGAATGTCCTCACGTTTTCCGACGCGCGGGCGACGGTAACTAAAAACTT
>MWWC01000040.1_pt1 | contig 12050 bp, 12 predicted proteins | sample 1047261 | NCBI WGS metagenome assembly MWWC01 (sample SAMN06349975, study PRJNA376086) | soil metagenome | isolation source: MS3-5 sample Antarctic (ecotone) soil | place: Antarctica | collected 2015-01-13 | reverse complement strand
CGGAACAAGCAAAAGAAGCAATTAACGAAAAAATCTAACCATTCGAGTGCCGCTTTGAAAACAAGTGTCGAGCAGAGGTGTGTGAGATTTTCACTTGACATCTGCTCCGTCTTCATAGATGAGACAATTAGTTGAAGATTAAATTAACCCTTCACTATTCTACACTGATTCTCAATTAGTAAATTCTTACCGATGTCTTTATATTGGCTGTAACATTTCCTTAACAATTTTGTAACATTGACTTCGAATGGGAAAACTATTTCTTCTTTTATTTACACTTTGTTCTTGTCTTTCTCTGGCTTTATCGCAAGCGTCTGAAGCTAATAATCTGGACAATCAGTTTTGGAACGAAACACAATTGATTTTCCCATTAGTGAAAACCGAAGATAATTCCGGTAAAACAATGGATAAATTATCTTTTTTTCTCAACGGAAATCTTCGTGTCGGAAGAAATATACGACACCTAGTAGATGAAAGGATTGGATTCGGATTCGATTACAAACATAATAAATATGTTTCTTTCACGCCAAGTTATCTATTTATTGCCCAGCAGCCTACACCAGGTCGAAAACAATACGAAAGCCGTTTAAGGTTTTCCGTCAATCTCGGAAACAGTTGGAAAAAGTTTTCCCTTGACGATAGGAATTTAGTTGAATACCGTTTTCGCAATAATAGTGCCGATTCGGTTCGGTATCGTAATCGACTTAGATTTTTTTACCCGATAAAAAAGGATAAAAAGAAACTTTTTGTTCCGTTTGTAGCGAATGAGGTTTTTTATGATTTCCAAGCAAAGACTTTTTCTCGTAACGAATTATCCTTTGGTATAAGCCGGACACTAAACTCGAATCTATCGGCTGACTTCTTTTATCTATTACAAAAGAATAAAAGTGGTTCTCCGAAACAGCTAAATGTTTTTGGTGTCAACTTAAAGATAAAAATAGATTAAAAGGCAAATCAATTGAATAATCCGAATTTATAAGGACACAAAAGACAATAATGGAAGTATTTTGGCAGGAAATTACTTTAGGATTACCTGATACACAACAATTAGTGCGCGTTATTATTCGTTTGATGGCTGCCGTATTACTCGGTTCAATTATTGGTTATGAGCGTGAAAGAGCTGGCAAAGCAGCCGGTTTGCGCACCCATATTCTAGTTACCCTTTGAGACAAATCTCAATGATTGTCGAAGTGTTGCGATTCCGGGTCAATTAGTAACTCAAAAGTCGTCTCAAAAACTTTCCTCATTTTGTGTTTTGAGTCCAGGCATAATGGTAATTATCAGATGCGCTTCTTTCTCTAATTCACTAACTATGGGCGTTTGGAAGAATTTTCCTGTTTTAACTCTTGTGTTAGCCAATCCCAATCTTCTCTGGTGTAAGAATCCTGCTGGCTCATGACAAATTCCTTTTGTCCTTTCCCAATGTATTCCTGCATCGTTTTCAGAACAGCTTCTCTTCCCTGTTCAGATAATGCCTCGGCTTGATATTCTTCAACCTCTTCAGCTTTAGGATCGTTTGCTTTACCCACTTGTAAAGAATTACTCGCTTTGGATTTTAGCATTGCTGCTTTGCCCAATAACCTACGGCGAAGATGTTCAGTTAGAAATGCTGGGACATTTGAAACTGATTTTGTTCTTGCTGCGGCGATTTCCAGTTCCATGACGAGAAGTTCAGCAAGTTCTTTCCAGTTCCCTTTTTGGCTTTTACTAGGATTTTTGCCAGCTACCTTTTCGCATCCGTCAATCAAGACTTTGAGCATCGGGGCGAAAGCCTCATCATCATTGTTCTCAATGTCTTTAAAAGAAGTCTTAGCAGAGCTGTAAGTGTCTTTGTTTTCAATAGAATTACTTAACCCAAGATGACCCAAAACTTGTATTGTGTCGGGTTGGGTTTTTAGTGTCGGGTTGGGTTGGGTTGGGTTATCTTGAGTCGGGTTGTCTTTGGTGATTTTTTTAATTTCTTCAGGAATCAAAATCTCATAAATTGAGCCTTCATGTTTTCCGATAATCATTTCGACTCTGAGCAATCCAGCTTCTTTTAAATATCTAATGTGTGTTTGAATAGTGTTAAATGACAAACCTGTCTTCTTCATAATCTCAATTTTTGTTAATTGAATTTTTCTGGACGGATTTACAGCGCCTCGAGTTTGTCGATAAAGAATGTCATAAGTGTGTTTGCTCAAACCTTTAAACAGTTTTTCCGGAATTGCTTTTTTCGTTATTGAATTAGGTACTTTTGTGAAGTTTCTGGCAGGTGAGATTGCCGTGTGTATGGGGTTGGGTTGGGTTGGGTTATCTCTAGTTGGGTCGGGTTGTAGAACCTCCGTTTCCTTTGGTAGCATATCTTTGTACTTCGGTTTTTCTTTATTTAATCGCTCAAAGAGGGAAACGGGATTGCTCACAATGCCACCTCAATAGTTGCCGTATCAACATATTCGGCTGGAATTGAATCTAAATTATAATCATTTTTTAGCTCGTGCAGATAGGAGCATATTTTGAGGATGGAGCGAGGAACGCCCTGACTGTTGACGTAAATTTTCTCAATCACATCATCTGTAAATGGGTTGTCAATATCGGCATCCTCACATCTTTTTTGGAGCATTGCCTTAGTTTCATTTACTGTAAGCGGATTCAAAGTCGAATACATTACGATACGACTTTTCAAATACTTGTTTTTTTTGTGGTCGAGTTTTGCTTTAAGTTCGATCTGACCAGCAAGTACGATTTGAATAGTTTTAACCTCATTGTTTTCAAAGTTAAGCATGGTGCGCAAAACTTCTAATTGCTGATTTGTTAAATTCTGAGCTTCGTCAATAAATAAAACAACATTTTTTCCGGCGGCGTATTGATCAAATAAAAACTCCTGGAACTTGCGGGTCTGTGCTGACGACGAACGCATTGGCTCAATACCGAACTCAGCGCAAATCTCTTTAATCATTCCATATTTTGACGAGAAGTCAGCGGTTGGAATCATCACAGTTCGATAATCGTCCATTGATGAATATTCACCCCACAGATAGCGCAGAATAGAAGATTTTCCTAATCCCACGTCTCCTAGGATACAGCTCAACCCTTGCCGTTTGTTGATTGTAAATCGTGATTTCTGGACAACCGCTTTTAATGATTCGGTCAAATATAATCTGTTTGGATTAGGAATAATTGTGAATGGCGCGAGTTGGTTATTTTCCATTATGCCAAAATTTATAACAGATATTTATTCAAATTCAAAGCTATTTGTCATCATACAGAACATAATTAAGCTTAATTCTCAAAAATAGATTGCAATTTATCCATAAGATAGACATTTTTTCATTGTCAAAACTAAACTACTGTCTAAATTTTCTTTTTATAGGTAAATTTTTCCTGTGTTATATGAGAAGACATAAGCGGTGAAAGCTGCCGTATTTGGACTTATGCAATGACTCCTGGGAAGTTGTACGGATCACAAAAAACGGTTGGAACGTCGCATCAGACTGTCCTGTCAAGTTCCGCAGAACGGCAGCGATGAAGCCTCTTCCCACTCCTGTTACCGGAGGCTCAATAGCCGAGTTAGACAAATTCCTTAACATTCACGGAAACGACCTTATTCTATCTAAAGCGTGGCTTCTGACTACGTTACAAACGGGTATTCCATATCCAATTCTTGTCTTTTCCAGCCAGCAGAAAAGCGGAAAATCAACATCAGCGAAGGTTCTGTGCGAGCTGATTGATCCGAACGTAGCAGCATTAGTTGGAAAACCGAAAAGCGAAGAGGATTTGTTCGTCTCGGTGTCTAATCGCTTGATGGTCGCATTCGATAACGTTTCATTTATTGATGAAAACTTCTCCGATGCTTTGTGCAGAATCTCAACGGGCGGAGCTTACGTTAAAAGAAAACTTCATTCCGATTCCAATGAAATTATCCTGAAGGCTAAAAACCCAATTCTGTTAAACGGCATCGGAGACTTAACAACCAGAAGCGATTTGTTAGACCGAAGCATTGTCATTAATCTTCCAACGTTAAAAGAAAAAGCGGATGAAGCAAAATTCTGGACAGACTTTGAAGAAGCTAAACCGAGAATCTTGGGAGCGCTGCTGGGTGCCGTTTGTGAAGTGTTGCGGAACTTCGAGAACGTTAATCTGACTGGCTGTGATATTAGAATGATGGACTTTGCAAAAGTCGGAGTTGCAGTAGAAAAGGTATTAGGTCTAGCCGATGGTGAGTTCGTTACACTATGCAATCAGAATTATAAAGACTCAAACAAAATTGCATTCGAGAACAACCCGGTAGCCAACGTTCTTATTGAACTGGTAAATAAAAGAGACGAATTAGAAGGAACAGCGACAAGCCTTTTTTCTCAAATGTATGGTGAAGCAGATGAGATGACCAGAAGAAATCCTGCTTTTCCAAAAAGCGCACAGAGCTTTTCAAACGCTCTATCGAGACTTACACCGAATTTGGAAATTGAAGGAATTGAGATTAAAAAATATAGAGAAGCAGGAACGGGCAATAGAATGATTTCTATAAAAAGAAATGGCTTGTCACAGTCGTCACAGTTGTCACACAACGGCTTAAAAGACCCGGATGAACGATTCCGATTCTGGTAGCAAAAAATATAATGATAAGAAAGTGCCTTTTGTTATGGAAGGCTTTTTCTATTTGGGGAAATCTTGCCGTAATAGAAGAGGTATTGTTACCTCCTTTTTCAAAAAAATACAGTAGGTACCCGGGTCATCTAAAATAGCTAAAGGTGTGAGAGCACTAGCCCCATTCCAGCATCCCAATTTTTTACTAAGTGAAATCCACTTTTTAAGACTTAGGGTTTGAGGTAAGCATCTGATATAGCACTACTTGGCTGACAATCGGGTGATAAAAGGGGATTTTTCTACAAATTTTGACTTTTCCAGTAGCACTCTCTCTAAATGGTGTGATATATAGACTTAGCGTTGCCAAGCAATTGCCCGTATCTGACTAGTATTTTTAGATAGAAACCTCTCTACTATACAGGTTTGACTCATATATGGGGCTATCAGCTAGTATGTGTATCTGCGCGGACAGAATTCTGGAATTTCAAAATTTATAAGGCAAGCTATTTTTGTCAACGTTCATTGACTTGTTGGACATTGACGCCGCGCAAAAGCCAGCTACAAGCAAGCTACCGACTTTTCTCACTCAGAAGCTCCCCCGTCTGGAAATTTACTAGGTTTTTGGACATGGCAAAATTGGAACAATTGGGATGTTAAAAAACCCTGCAAAAACAGTTTTCGTAAAACACTTATTTTCCGGCGGTTTTTAGTTTCAGTTTCAAGGTGTCAAAAACTTCACTTTTCTGACACCTCTTCCACTTACTTTTGATGTCTAGTTTCATTACTACCAAATAGATCTGACCTGAGTACTTATCATCAGCATACTTACGGTGGAAAGTTCATGCGCCGGAGTAGATCTTGAAAACGCGGGTCTGAACGCAATGGGTCAAACTCAGCGGCAGTTTTGATATATTGCAATTGCGCATCGTGTTCGGCAAAGGCTTTTTCAAGTGATTGAATTGCTGCTGCTTTGTCCCCGAGCGCGGTGTAGAGAATTGCCAACTCGCCGGTCGAGACGTATTCCTCGCTTGTTTGCAGTTGCTTGAGAATTTCTTGTGCTTTTCCGCGTTCGCCTGCATGAGCGTATGACGCACCGAGAGAAATTTGTATGCTTGAACTCTCACCGGCAAGACGTAGTGCATTTTCATAAGCGGCGATAGCTTCCCGATGCAGCCCCTTTCCCGCATAAGCGTAGCCTAAAAAAACATGAGTTGCTACGTAATCAGCGTCAAGTTTAAGCGTCTTCTGCAAGACCTCAATCGCCTCATCGTAACGGCGTGCATTTTGTAACTGTGCGCCAACGCCGACATTCGTAACCATAGAAAACGGATCCAGTTCTCTGGCGAGTTTAACTTCCCTGATAGCTTCGTCATGTCGTCCTATAACACTTAGATAAATTGAGTAGCCTCTGTGCGCATCACCAAAATTCGGATTTAATTCAAGTGCACGTTTGAACTCTGCTTCAGCCGCCGCCCAATCCCATGCACCCATATGAAGACTTGCCAGCATGAAGTGTGCATACGGAAGGTTCTCATCTAATTCTAATGCCTTACGAGCCGCTGCGTCTGCCTTTCGGAGGACTTCCTTGGGGTCAACTGCGCTAAAATTTGTAAGAATGTAGTAATTGAAAGCCATTTGTGCGTAGGCAAGAGCATAATTTGGGTCAACTGCTACGGCTTGTTGATAATACTCATTTGCTTTCTTGTGGTCATCTGGTTGCCCCTTGTTAAAGAAATAGTTTCCCTTAAGTACTAATTCATAAGCTTGCAGATTTAAAGTTCCACGCTTTTCAATTTGCTGCTCTTGCGCTCCGGAAAGTTTTAACCGTAATTTATTAGAAACAGTTCGAGCAATTTCCTGCTGGACTAAAATTAAATCTGCCGCTTTACGGTTGTATTGCTCGCTCCACAATTGACGATTTTCGCTTGCGTCTATCATTTCAACACGTATAGTTAAGTCATCACCAGCTCGAATGACTTTTCCCATCACCAGGGCTCTAACTCCAAGATTATTCGCAACTTCTTGGACGTCAATATTTGGATCTCTGTATTTAAAACTTGAACTGCGAGCAGTGACTTTGAGTTGTGGTAATTGTGAAAGATGATCAATCAAATTTTCGGAAATACCATCCGAAAGATACTCGGTATCCGGTTCAGATCCTGCATTAGTAAATGGCAAAACCGCTATTGAATTTATTGCAGATTGATGGCTTGAAGCATAGTAAAGATAGTAAGCGAGACCAATAATTATTGTGAGTAAAGCTGCAAATGCGAGTCCAATACCCGGTTTACCTAAGCCATATTTAGCACTCGATGTCTGATGTGTACTGCTAATTCCAGCTGTTCTCGATGCTGAAGGATGCGTTAGCTGCTCGCCACTTAATCCTGCAATTGCTCCGCTCACCTTATCTGGAGAAGTGGAACGCTCTAGCTCTGCTTCAAACTCCAATCGCTGTTTCACACTTCGCAAATCTGTGAGCAGTTCCTTTGATGTCTGGTATCTCTCTTCTTTGTCTTTTCTGAGAGCTTTACTGACGATCCATTCGATGTTTTCGGGAAGCTTCGGCGCATAGCGGGCTAATGGAACAGGCTCTCTTTCTAACACACCAACGATAATGTCGCTGGTTGTTTCACCTTCAAACGGAGCACGTCCAGCTGCCATTTCGTAAAGTACTGCACCGAGAGCCCAGATGTCTGTTCTCGCATCTACAGGTTTACCACGCGCCTGCTCTGGTGACATATATTGAGCAGTTCCGAGTACCATTCCCGGTTCAGTCTTAATGCCTGATCTAGTGAGAATGCGCGATGTTTGACGCTGTTGTTCCGCCAGCTTTGCTAATCCAAAGTCAAGAACTTTCACATAGCCATCGCGACGGATCATAATATTCTCAGGCTTAATGTCGCGGTGAGTAATACCTGCTTCATGCGCTGCAACCAATGCCGAAGCAACTTGTATTGCTATGTCAAGCGTTTCACTGAGTTTGATCTCGCCTTGTCCTAGACGTTCTCGGAGCGTGACGCCTTCGACAAATTCCATAGCAATGAATGGTTGATTGTCTTCTGTTTCACTTACCTCATAGATCATGCACACGTTCGGATGTGACAGAGCCGAAGCCGAACGCGCCTCCTGTTCAAAGCGACGAAGTCTTCCTTTATCGTTGCTCAGATAACCGGGCAGAAGCTTTAGAGCTACTTTTCGCCCTAAACGAGGATCATGAGCAAGATATACTTCTCCCATTCCACCTTCACCAGCCAGCGACACGATCTCGTAACGACCGATCTTCTGCCCCGCCTCTAGCTTCTGTTCATCTCCAGTCAGACTGTCAGCAGCGTCTTCGACAGCCGGAGACTCCATAAAGCTATCGCTGTCATCATCTGACTCGAGCAATGATTCTACTTCTCGACGCAGTTCATCATCTCCAGCGCATTCTTGGTCTAGAAATACCCGACGTTCTTTCGCTTCAAGCTCTAAAGCCGAATTGAACAGTTCTTTGGCACGCTGCCAGCGTTCAGGTGTCATAACTCGTCCTCCTCCTCATTGCTACTCCCGCCCCCGCTAATCTCACGGCGCAGCATTGCTTTGGCAATCCGCCAATCACGTTTAACTGTTGCCGTCGAGATGCCCAGCACTTTTGCCGTTTGCTCGATTGAGAGTCCGCTGAAGTAGCGCAACTCGACAATCCGGCTCTGCTGCTCATCAATTGCAGCCAGCCGGTCAAGCGCTTGATCGAGCGCTATTAAATCCATTCCGCGACCGCTTCCGGCTTCAACCTCCATTGCGTGACCCAATGTGACTTTGATCATCGAGCCGCCGCGCTTCTCGCGATGCTTTCCTTTGGCATGATCAACCAGAATGCGACGCATCATCTGCGCGGCAATGGCAAAGAATTGTCCGCGGTTCTGCCAATTCATGCTGTGCTGCTCAATCAGCCGCATATACGCTTCATTGATTAGTGCCGAGGCTTGGAGCGTGTGATCGACTCGCTCTCTGCGCAGATAGCTTGCCGCCTGCCGACGCAGCTGGTCATAGACAACCGGTATCAGTTTATCTAAAGCATCCCGGTCACCATCGCTCCAGGCAACCAGCATCTGGGTAACGCTCTGTGGTGAGTTTGTCATTACGCAACCCCCCGCTTTCAAAAAATACATTATGGAAACTGCCAAGAGAATAAACGCTTTTTCTAATCTAAGTCAATAAAAATCAATAAAAATCAATAAGAATGTCAGAGCTACATCACTCGATCAAAACTAAACAGAAAAAAGATTATCGAATCGTGAGCCAGTTTCTCCAAGCGCATCGCGTAATCAAGTAAGGGCAGTAATCGAGCTGTCCTGACAGGTAAGCAGAATCAAAGGACAAACAGCCCAGAAGATATGCTTTCAGAAAATTTACAACAACTACAAAGCCAAAAATAAAGGCTTTAACAAAATAAAAAACAAAAGGAGAAAAAAAGATGACAAACTTAAAAAACACAGCAACGACAATCGCTTTAGCAGCAGTTCTAATGGTCGGAACAGCTTCGGCAAACACAGAAATTACAAATCAAAATGCGCCACAACAAAAACAATGCACGGTCAAGGACACGAACGGAATTATAGGTATTGTGGAAAGCTTTATTAAAGGATTTGTTTTGCGTATGCCACGGATTTTTTACGCAGCGGAAGGAGTTTTTGACAACAAGGCTTCGAGTTGCACCGAGCACCATATGCTCATGCCAAAAATTCGGCTCTAGTTCCAGAAATGATTCTATTACGCCATACGGACGCAAACAAGCATAACAAGCACACCGGCGAACCGAAACAAGATTCGCCAAACGTCTTGCAGCAAACTGCTAACCAACACACCAAACGAAGCCGTCAGTATTTAAACTGACGGCTTTCTCTTTTTATTGGTTGTTCGGATTGTTTGTTTTGTTTGCCTTAAGTCCATTTGCTTGCCGCCTGACGACGCAGCTGGTCATAGACAACCGGAATCAGTTTATCTAAAGCATCACGGTCGCCGCCGGTCCAGGCGACCAGCATCTGGGTAACGCTTTGTGGTGAGTTTGTCATTACTGCAATCTCCCGCTCTTTGAAGAACACTTTGAAAAACGCTTTTGTAAAATTGCCAAGAGAATAAACGCTTATCCAAGTTCAAGTCAATAAAAATCAATAAGAATGTCAGAGCTATGTCACCGAATCAGACCAACTCAAAAAAAGTTTTGACATTTGTGAGCCAGTTTCTCCGAGCGCGTCGCGTAAACAAGTAAGGGCAGCAATCAAGCAGTCTTAAAGAAAAGAAAAAAAACTAAAGATAAAATTAAAAAAGAAAAAAAGGAGAAATCATCATGAACAACACAACCAACAACAGCAAAACAAACAACACCGAAATCGGTAACAACATCAACCGCAGCTTGCAATTAAACGCCAATAACGATCAAGACACCAATCTGAAAAGTCATTCTATTTATCGACGATTTTTACCCGGGCTTTTAATGCTCTTGCTTGGTGTAGTTATATTGAGCGCGCCCGTGGCAGCTAACGCCCAGATCACCAGTTACACTCTGCCGAATGCTGTATACGTTGACAGGTTTTGGGAGCATGACTTTTTAATGGCGGATCCGCCTACTATCTACGCATATCCAGGGACGTACGTTGCCTCTCTCCCTCGTCTCTACAAAAAAGATCATTGGGGAAGATGGATTCCACAGGTACAGGGTATTACCCGGTGGGGTCAGGTTGACAACTCGTCTGTATTGACATTGTGGGGCCTTACTTCTTTTAACTTTACCCCTTTGTTAGATGGAAGATACAAGGTCGCTTATGAATTGTATTACTATGACTGGGACAGTGAAACGTGGGTTATCCAAGTTAATGAGTGGGCTCCCGGTATCAATGCTTATTCTCAAGATTTTTATGGTGGTTGGAGTGTTAATGGACCTTTTACAGAGCTTAGTTACCCCGACATATGGAGCCAGTACTAACCAGCACTATGTCGGCTCAAACAACCACCGCACGAGCAGAAGTTGCGCCAGCGGACGAGAAGCAAGTGTGTCAATTAGTAATGAGAGAGTTAGAAGCGTCTATCTAGCTCTCTCATTTACGTCCGATAACCACTTAACATTGCCCCAACATCTAGGGGGTATAAGAATCAATAATAGATTCAGTGTTAAACGTGAAAATTGCACTAAAATTTCTGAACTCAGAGGTGATGTCAAACAGGTGCTCATACCAGATATTGATTTTTTAATCAGACACAAGATATTGTAGTTTTGACTTTGAAAAGGGGAATGCGTTTTACACGCCATGGCACAAGATTTTGTGCTTTTGCTGAAAAAGTGAGGTATTGTCATTTCATAATTACGGTTATCCGACCCGATACCAACTAAAACTTAATAAACACATGGGGTTTAAGTGTCTGGTTCAAAAGTGAAACATAATTTAATATAGTGATAATAAGGATCTGAAAAATTAGATGTATGAGCAAGAAAAACCTTATTCTCCCTTTAGCACTCATTACCGACGATAATCTGTCTACTGCCGCTAAAGTTATCTATGGTGTTGTTAAATCTTTTCAGACAGGTAAAACTCTTCCGCACAATAACACTTCAGTTATTGTGACGCATGCTGAGATAATTGAAAGAAGCAATCTGTCAAAACAGACTGTCGTCAAAGCATTAAATTTGCTCGAAGCAAATAATTGGATTGAGCAGCAAAGAAATTCAGGTTCAGCAAACAGATACATTTTTACCAATCTTGCGCCGGAGGCAAAATCCTTTTGAAAGTTGAATTATTGAGGTGTCAAAAAACCATTTGAAGTTTGATGCGTGAGCATCAATATTTATCAGTGTCGAAAGTTTCAAATTTACGGTGTCAGAAAATAAATGTTTAATGAAGAACAAAATCTTTATAATATTATTTGTCTCATAAACGACCCGATACTGTTGCCCAATTCAAAATCGTCAATAAAATCTAAAAAGAAATCTATGAATTTGCAACGATTTAATTGAGTTAATTTTATCCAAAATGAATTGGGCAACAGTATCCGCGCCTTTTTGATGTTATGAAGACGTCGGAGTTGACTCGTGCGGTAAGATATTTGAAGTGAGTTGCTTTTTATCATTTCTCTGACTACTGAAATCTGGATGAGGTAACTTATCGAGATTTCAGGGAGAATGTGCTTAGGCAGTTGGAATGCCCGACTTGTCTCATGGTCTGCAATGACCGTTTTTTGATTGGGCTACCAACCGGCTGCGCTCTAAACAAGTGCAGCCGAACGAATCGAAACATCATGGGTTCACGGCTGGTTAAAAAGATCGGTCTTTATGCCCGCATAGATGAATGAGTCCAGGCACTCGAATAAAAGTGCTGATGACTGGAGCGCCGGAACAAGCAAAAGAAGCAATTAACGAAAAAATCTAACCATTCGAGTGCCGCTTTGAAAACAAGTGTCGAGCAGAGGTGTGTGAGATTTTCACTTGACATCTGCTCCGTCTTCATAGATGA
>MWWC01000039.1_pt1 | contig 12127 bp, 15 predicted proteins | sample 1047261 | NCBI WGS metagenome assembly MWWC01 (sample SAMN06349975, study PRJNA376086) | soil metagenome | isolation source: MS3-5 sample Antarctic (ecotone) soil | place: Antarctica | collected 2015-01-13 | reverse complement strand
TGTCACTGAATGTCCTTTCTCATGCGCTATAAATGCTTTTTATTTTTGAACAAGGCAAAAATTTATAAAACCACTATTTTTATAGAGTTTTTTACACACAATGGACGCATGCGTCCGGTGTGCGTTTACGGTAAGTCTACGCGTGGGTACTTTTCTTTTTATGGGTCGCTTCACTCAATTATGGGTCTAGTTTGGCTTTTTAAGCATAATAGAGGGTGGGTTTAATGCCGAGGTTCTCCTAAGAATGCAACAAAAAACCAGGTTGTGAATATCGCAATATAGCAGCCTCGGGATGATGCCAACCTCCGATGGGGAGTCTACTTTATTGAGTATTCTGATGGTAGTAATAGCCCCGCTGCTTGGCTACTTTTAGGCTTTGACTAAACAACCAGGGTTTATCTTTTTCGTAAGCCAGGATATCGTCTTTATTAAAAATGCTCAGCCTACCTTTGTTGACCTTGGCTATCGGTTTTGGAAAGTCTTCTCCGCTCGCCAGCTTGTGGATACCCGCCTTGGTATAGCACCACCGTTCTTTTAAATCGGCAATGGAAAGTAGCGATAAACCGCCGTAGGGTTTAGATTCATTATCCATAGCCCTATCATAATTCAAGCAGTTGACGATAGTCTACACGCGTAAAGGTTACCCCCCAAAATTTAACATTCGGAACGACAACCCCTGTTTACGGATAACCAAAATCTCAACCCCGCTTTTTAAAAAAGTCATCGCAAGCGCCTACCAATTTTGCACCGACTGCTTACCAATTCATGTTGCTGCGTCCTGGCGTTTTAAGCAAGCTATCATCGAACGGTGCGAGACATCGCTCATAATCACCTAGACGACAAAATAGGCGCAGAGAGGACGACGCATCAGTCTTATGTGCCCTTGGGCTTTGAGCGTGCGAGTTTTGTACCGCGGCTCGGATTTAGCCAAGATTAGCAACCAGAGCAACCCTTCCCTCCCTATTGCCCAACGAAAGCTTTAGCAAAGATGAGGCGAAAAGTGGCGTTTCCCTTGGCGGGCGGTCATTTTAAATTAAAAATTCCTGAGCCTGTCATTTAATTAAGCCAACTAATGAATAGCGTTGACGATAGTCAACGCATAAGTGCGCTCTCACTATCGTTCGATGCTGGACACTTCGTCCAAATTCCTCGGATTACCCCAACGCTTTTTGAAATAACTTTTTTGGCTTGGGGCCGGATGGTAAAGAGACTGAACGCAGTTGCTTTTTAAGACTAAAGCTGCGACCGTAAAATTTATGCTTGTCAGACCAGCGGTGGTAAATGACGGGTGGCCGATAAGAACGGAAGACAGATATACGCATTGATTTTTATAGTCGCTAACAATGAACTGCTGCAGCAATCCTCTCGTTGAGATAAAGACCTGTTAAAATCACAAAACCAAAATACAACGCTGCTGCAGAGGAATCGCTAAAACACAAAAGCCAAAGACCAATAAGGGCGCACAGTAACCATTGATGGTTCAACGTGTGCTTGAACCCTGCAATTATTTTATGGCCGCTTGGGCTTTTGGTTTCTCAGGACTGGCGGGTTGATTTAATCAAAATACAAATAGGGAGTTTTGAAAAAGCTAAACGTCATTCAATAATCTTGAATGAGAGCCCGCACGATTTGGAAAACACGGAATGAGGATTGTGTCACACGGCTTGTTTAGATTAGGATTAGCGCGGACATAGCGTGGGTGTAAAAAATGATGATAAACGACAAGAAACAAAATGATTACAAAGTCACTTGGGGAAGCTCCAAAGGCGTAGGAGAAATTTTAGTCCATGTCATCTTAGCCTTATGTGTTATCTATGCGGTTTATTCTTTTTTTCACCCAGACCACCCAGAGCAAGAAGAGGCAATACAGAAGCCCGCAACCGCTGCAGGGGCGGTTAACAGGATTCGTTCTTAAGTGGATATCAAGAGCGGCAAATACGAAGTACGATATAAGCTTAAAAATTGATAGCCCTAGCGTACCCACAGCCTTAATGCGTCCAAGGTATGTCTTATCAGTACCAAAGCGGCAGGGCAATGATAGTCGCTAAGCAATAAATGCGCCAGGGCGGTTTTTTTGATTCTGGAGGGTATGTGGATGCCTCAGGTGAGATTGTAGCCACTGGATTAGCTGTTCTCGCTCTCGTGTGGACAACGTGTTGTAACGATGCTCGGTTTTTTGATGGGTGATATCTTGATTTCTTAACCGCGCGGCCATGGGTTCTAAAATATGTGCCAAAGTCTCTATGGCATTTGAATACGGCATGATATGTTTTCCGTTTGCGGTACGGTGACTTGTCAGCGCAGTCGGTTGTCGGTTAGTTTTCACTAACGGCACTATCGACAAAAGATTATGACTAGCAAGCTAGCGTATCGCAAATGAATATTTCATTAAACTGACTTCCGCTTTGGGCGGTTACGCCTACGCTACTCATAATTGGGCGACCGCGCCCCGAAAACATCACACTGAACAAAGAAGTTTTTCAATTAACTAAAAGGCTGAGAATTTGCGATTCTAGACGTTTTTTTGGTTGGGTTTGTTTTGGGTTGTCTTTTTTATTAAAACCTCACTAGCAGCCATAGCTTTCGTTTTATAGACGTTTTGAAAGGCTACAACATTTTGTTTTAGCAATGTCAGTTTTTTCTCTATTACTTCACCCTAGTCAGCGGTTCCCGTTCCCAGGGGTTTCAAGGGGATTCTTCCCCTTGGTGGGGTCTGGGGCAAAGCCCCAGGGGGTGGCGAAATCTTTACTCCTTGACTTATCCACAGATGGGGTGCTCTTAACTACAGGATAAATATAGGTTTATACAGGTATATAGTACGCGGTACAGTTTATGCGTATTTCCGGTACAGTTTATGCGTAAAAATATGGTTATCCCGGTACAGTTTATGCGTGAATAACTTTGAAAAACCACAGGGTTATTAACATCTCGATATATGTGGTTTGCTTTCTTTCAAAGTCAGTCCTTCTTCTAAGCATTTAAAATTAGCTTTCGGGTAAAATACATTTACCTTGTGTAATTCTCTCAAAAAAGCCTTCTTAAAATTTCTTTCGCCTTGTGACCCCTCTGAATAATTTGCCCCGAACTGCAATTTTAGGGTAGCCCAAGAAATTATTGTTGTTTTTTTAAGATAACTTAAACGATAGGTAAGCCAACAATAAATATCTAAAGCAAGAGGCGAACGCTTTAATTTTTTTAATACTCTCATATCCACAGGAACAGGATTCTTAATTATTTCTTTAAAAAAATCTTCATTTAAAATCAAGCTAGATTCAAAAATTGTTAGCTGGCTTGGTGACATAGGGTTCCACCATATATCCGCGCTACTTATAGGATTTATATTTTTAATAGCCCAATAGTTTCCATCATCGTAGGTGCAAGAAATAGAGGAAGCGAAAAGCCGTTTCATTTGATCTTTTAACCTACTAATTGTGCCCCATCGACCTCCAGTTGGGATTAAGCCAATACTTTCCATAAAAGACGATAAAGTTTTCCCTAATACCAAATGACGACTTTTCGTTCTAATAGCCTCTGTTGCCATCCATGCCAATAACAACCGTGGAATACTCCCATAAGGGAGGCCGATCTCAGAATCAACAGTTATCGTTAATTTAAATAGCCCATTAGTACGCTTGAATTCATTCCCAATTACCTTGCTGTGAGGCAAGGTAGCTTGAGTTAAAGCACGTGCCATATACCCTAACATTCCAGCTCGCTTAGCTTCTTCAAGTTCTACGGCTAAAGCCGATTGAATAAATTTTTCTAAGTTTTTTTTATTCATAATTTAAGTTGTCTTAAAAAAATGCTTGCCTCCATCGAAAAATGGTATCATAATTAAGTTTATAAGTAAAAACTTATTTACATTTTTATTTTTTAGGCGGCACATATGATTATAGGAATACTTAATCAAAAAGGCGGGGTTGGTAAAACGACCCTTTCTGTAAATATTGCACATGAATTAACTAGAAAAAACCCAAATGTAAAAGTTCTTGTCGTAGATTCTGACCCACAGCAAAGCGCTTTAAATTGGTCGGAGGTTAGAGAGAAAAGCCCACCTTTTGATATTATTGGTTTTGCTAAAAAATCTCTACATCGAGATTTACCTCCAATTGCATCAAATTATGAGTTTATAGTTATAGACGGACCACCAAGGGTTACTGAATTAGCGCGTTCCTGTATTATGGCATCAGATATTATTATCATACCTTGCACACCCAGCCCATATGATATATGGGCATCTTCTGAAACCGTGGCTCTTATAAACGAATCTAGAATATACAAAGAAAAACTTAAAAGCATATTTGCTATTAATCGTAGAATCATAAATACCGCAATTGGACGTGATGTTGCAGAGGCTTTGGAAGATTTAAAAACTCCTGTTTTAAAATCCCATGTTTCTCAAAGGGTGATATTTGCGGAATCCGCCGCTTCTGGTATGACAGTTTTTGATATGGAACCAGAAGGAAAGGCTGCTCAAGAAATTACTAATTTAGTAAATGAGATTTTGATTTTTTTAACTCTATAAAAAGGTGCTTTCCATGCCAAAAAAGATCCATATTAAAAATCCTAAATCTTCTTCAGCCCCAAAAGATGCTGATGCTTGGGTAAAATCTCGTGAAGAAAACAAGCGTTTAACATTTGATTTACCCACCACACTACATGCTAAGCTAAAAATTTACTCAGTTAACGTGAATAAAACCATGGGTGAAATTATTATTGAGCTTCTAGAGGAAAAACTTAAATATTGATTTACTTAATTAAGTGTTTACATATATAAGTTTTTAAGTTACACTTTGTTGGTAACTTGAAAAATCGCGGCGCACAGGTGTAGTACCACCCGCGCGCCACTTGACACAACCCAACTGACAAAGGAGTTAGGCCATGTCCCAATTTAATAGTTTATCAGACTACTTCCCTTTACTGAATCAGCACATAGCTCGTGAAGAGCTTTTGTCCGAGTATCTTTATCAAATGGAAGCTAAGTTCGAAGTAGCATTAACAAGTAGCTATTTCTTATATCACAAAAAATCGACTATTCAATATTATTTATCAAGCATAAATGATATAGTAATATCAGCAAAAAAGTTAAGCGAAAAGCAGTTGAATAATTTGATTGTAGTAGAATCGTTTCTCAGCAAACAAAAGCCTCCTTCTGGTGGAGAAACAATCCATTAACGAAATAGGTTATTGATTAAAAATATTAAATGGCTATCAACTTAAAAAATTGATAGCCAACAATTATTGGAGGCGTAAAAAATGTCTCAACCAAAAGTAGAGTTTGATGCTCCGTGGAAGAAGATTTTAGACATATACTTTGAAGATTTTATTTCTTATTGTTGGCCTGAACGACATTCAGAAATTGACTGGCAAAAAGGCTATAAGAGTCTCGATAAAGATCTAAGTAAAATTTCCAGAAACGCGCCTATCACCAATCGCGTCATCGACAAGCTTATGGAGGTCTATCTTAAAAATGGTGACGAAGCTTACGTGCTGGTACATCTAGAAGTTCAAGGTCAATCTGACCCCCACTTTGAAGAACGTATGTTTACATATCGCTACAGATTAAGAGATTTGCACAAAAAACCCATTGCGAGTTTAGCGATCCTGATTGATCCTGATCCAAAATGGAGACCTGGTGCTTATAAAGAAGAACTGTGGGGGTCGTCTATAGAGATGCGGTTTCCAATTATCAAACTAATTGATTATAAATCGCGCATTCAAGAACTAGAGGCTTCTGGTAACCCATTTGCTTCGGTTATCCTAGCTCAACTCGCAACATTGGAAAAACAATCTCCAGAGGCTAAATTGACTAGCAAGGTTAGTTTAATAAAATGGTTATATACTCGCAGCTGGAATAGAGAAGATATCATGACTTTGCTGACTTTCATGGATTGGGTATTCGCTTTACCTGAACAACTTGAGTTAAAATGCAAAGAGGCCATAGCTATTTTAGAGGGGGAACTACACGTGGATTACATTACCAGCTTTGAACGAATAGGTATTGAAAAAGGGTTGCAACAAGGTATGCAACAGGGCGAAGGAACTATGTTGTTATGTTTTTTAGAAGGAAAATTTAAAAATGTTCCTGATGAGTATCTGAAAAGAATTAATGAGGCTAATTCTGAGACTTTAGTAAAATGGGGTAAACGGGTTTTAAATAGCCAATCTTTAGACGATGTGTTTAAGGATTAACTACGAAATCTTATAAAATAAGATTTTTTTTAGTAAATCTGTCATGGAGGAATAAGTCGTGCTATCAAAACCATATCAAGATAATTTTATTTATAACTCGATAGATGATATTAATACTGCTTACGAATTGATAGTCTTACCTGAAGTAAACGGTAACGTCATCGTTGTTATAACAGCTCTAAAAGAAAATTCTGATGTTTCAATTACTAATTTCTATGAACACATAGCAACAGAAGTTTATGACGATCATCTTCAAGAAATAAAAACCAGTAATATTATTTGGATTGAACAAATTATTCATCAAAAAAGAAAATCAAAATTTTTCCAGGTAGATTTGATTTGGCATGAAGATTTACGATTTTTTTACTCACCGCAATGGAATCCTTGCGATGAAAAAATTATTGCATTTATAAAAACATTTTGCTCAGAGGCATCTTATTCAAAATGCGTTCATTAAAAACGTATACTGGTTAACGTGTAATTTTAGAGTATACCTTAAGTTAACGGTTTTAAATAATAGTGAAAAGTTACACGAATAAATTTCAATTTAAAATTTAATAAGTTGATATAAATACCATAAAAATTAAAATAAACGCCGCTAGGTCATTTATGACATGTAGAATATGGCATATGAAAAATTAAATAGCTGTACAATAAAACAGTTTTAGCTGGTTATACACAATATTTTTTATGTGTTCCAATGATTATTAGCTTGAATAGCTAGTGCTTCACACTACTGTATTAAAGAGCACGCAATTAAAAAATTGAGAAATATGCTGAAGATGTATATCTTATTATCAAATAATAGTATAATCTAAAAGCAAGATATAGATTTTCTAAAGAAAAGTTATTTCTCAAATTTAGCTGATTAAAGGGGTTCATTATGCCAATTTCTCAAAAATTAAATGATTTGATTAATAAAATTAGTGCTGGGGTTTATACAAATGAATCTTTAGACTTGTCGAGTCAAGGTATTGATAATGAGGGAGCGCAAGCTTTAGCGGATGCTTTAAGTGAAAATAGTAACGTAAAAAAAGTTAATTTATACAATAATAAAATTAGAGATGATGGGGCCTGTAACTTATCTGCACTTTCTTTGGATGAACTTAACTTATCTGAAAATAATATTTGTGCTAAAGGGGCTGAATCGCTCTCAAAAAGTAAAATAGGTTTTTTGGATTTATCATGTAATGCCATTGGTTCTATAGGAGCAAGTTATTTTTCAGATAGCGAGTTCATTAATAGACTTTCATTAAGGGAATGTGGAATAGGCAGTGATGGAGCTAAAAAGGTTTTACAAAATAACAAGATCACTATGTTAGATTTATCCGCCAATAATATTGGTGATGAAGGTGTAAAAGAAATATCTGAAAATTCAGAAATAGTGAGCTTAAAATTAAGTCAAAATAAAATCACCCACATAGGAGCAGAAGGTATAGCAAAGCGTAAAAAATTAATAACGCTATGTTTAGACTTAAATAGATTAGGTAATGAAGGGGCTAAAGCATTTTGGAACCACCCTAAACTTAAATTCTTAGATTTAAGTCAAAACAGCATTACTCGAGAAGGGTTTCTTGAAATATGCAAAAACAAAACTATAGAAAAGTTAGAATTGTTTAATAACTTTATCAACTTTTTTGAAGAAGATATTTTCTCTTCAGATAATTCTTTAACTTATCTTAATTTATCTGGAAACCAATTAGATGATACTGGGATAGAAGCACTTAAATGTTTAACAAAAATGCCAAAATTAGAAGAATTAGATGTGAGCCGTAATAATCTTGGTGATCGGGGGATAGCTCTTTTGTCTAAAAATTGTAGCACACTATCTCGAAAAATTGATTTATCAAGCAACCCTGGTTTTGAAATGGATGTACCAAAATCTAGGTTTGCTAGATAGGCCTTTAAAAACAACAAATTATTATTTTTAGTTTATTTTACTTAAGGTATATTAACATGCTTCAGATTAATCTTGATAATTTGCCTGGTAAGATGATCTATACTCAAGAGTTATTATCGGAGATGGTTTATAACCAGAAAGGTACTAGTATTGCCAAAGCTGCAATGTTCGAAAATATTGCATTTAGAAAGAAAAAACAAAATACAAGTATGCTACTCGGAGAATCAGTTGAAGCAAGCAAAAGCCATAATTTTGCCGCTGTTCTAGTGATATTTGAAGACCCAGTAACAAAACTATTGCACCACTTAGCTTTTCCTAATTTTAGTCAAGGTCTTAAGAATGATGGCGAAAATCATGCAGAACAGCGCGCTTGGAATGACGCAAAAAAAGGGATGAAAGCTCATATTAGACGTGGGGTAAAAATTAAAAAAATTGCTATTGCATCGGATTTGTCACTTTGCATTGATCCAACATATAAAAATACTTGTGATGTATATTTTTCTATGGGCGGTGGGGCAACAACAGGGAATGCCCAGCAAATGCTTGTTTTTGATCCAATCAGAGATAAAATTTGTTATTCTATTCAAGGAAGTCTTGAAGATGTGAAAGAAAGAATTGAAGAATCAACTCAGCCAGAGACAATGCAACAGTTACAAGAAACTCTTATAAAACTTAAAAAGAACCAAACGGAGAATTTAAAAAAAATACAGAATGGCGAAGATAAAACTGGAAGTTTTCGTAGATCTAATGAGAGATTGCCGAGCACGATAAAAGCTTATGAAGAAAAAATTAAAAATTTTCATGAAGCGGAATCTAAAAACGAAGTGGTAAATCCAATTGGATTTCAAGCTAAACCTGCTATTGATGTTAATGCAAGAAATGCCGTCTTTGAAAACACATTAGGCAAAAAAGTTGAAGATTTTCATAAGAAACCAACTGATTCCGTTTCAAGCAACGAAACAAATCCTCAGGTTGGGAAGTTAATGTTGCCAATCTCTGAGTTAAAAAATCAGTCTTCTCAAGAAAAGGATAATGACAAAAATGAAGAATTACAAGACATGCCAGACTCAAAATCGCTGTTGAATAAGCCTAAATAGTGCAATCCATAGCTAGTAATGTAGGGCTAATTAATTTTTTCTGGTATTTAAAACCGATTGGTGGAAAAATAAAGAACTCACCCTAAGACTTAACTATAAAAAAGTAATTAAGCATTGCCTAAAATGTCTATTTTCGGTAATATAATAAGCTAAGCATCCAAGATTGTCCGAGAAAATGCTATGCCCAAAACTACCCGCCAAACACCTTTTTCGGCAAAGTTAGGAAAAAAGCGACTGCAAAAATCCTTACCGCCGCGTAAACAGCCAAATGCGGCCTTGCGATCTCGCGAATATTTAACGCCCCATGAAATAGCCGCGCTGCAAAAAGCCGCCAGAAAAGCCGGAAGGCAAGGGCAGCGCGATGAGACTTTGATCTTAATCGCCTTTAGGCACGCTTTGCGCGTTAGCGAACTTGTGGCTTTAAAATGGGATCAAGTTGATTTAAAAGTCGGATTGCTGCACGTCAAAAGGCTTAAAAATGGGCTGCCTTCTACCCATCCCGTGCGAGGTGCAGAATTAAGGGCGTTAAAGACGCTTAAAAGATCTAACCCCGATGCAGCCTATGTGTTTATGAGTGAACGGGGCGCTCCGTTGTCGGATAGAACGGTGAGACACATTTTCGCTAAAGCAGGAGAACAGGCAAACTTAGGGTTTAGCGTGCATCCTCACATGCTCAGGCACAGCACCGGATTCTACCTCGCCAATAAAGGGGAAGACACCCGAGCCATCCAATCGTATATGGGGCACGCTAATATCAAAAACACCGTCATCTACACGGAGCTTTCGCCAAAGCGGTTTAATGGGTTTTGGCAGGATTAAATTTTGTTGATGGTTGTTTGGCTAAAATTTGGTATACTTGCTTTTTTATAAACACCGGGGTTTAGAAAATGGCAAAAGTTAAAACCGAAACAACAGGCACTAAGCTTTCTAAAGAAATGAAAGTTGATATTGAAAAAATGATTGAAAAAAGCCAGAAGCAAACCGATAAAAGGCTTAGCATTATAGAAAAGCAGCTTGAAAAGCTAAAAAATGATGCGGCAAAAGCCAAAGACACAAAAGCTAAGCCAGCCAAGGCCAAGAAAAAAGGCAGCACCACGAAAAAGGAAGCTCATCAAGATGATGATGAAGGAGATGATGAATAGTATTCATTACCTCTCGGATCATTTTTTGATCAGAGGGGTTTTTGGCCAAAGCACAAAAAAGTAGAAATTCTGTAATTGAACATGACACGTCAATAAGGAACTTAAAATGGGAACATATTTAGTGACGGGCATTGTCCAGAATGTATACATAAGGAAAAAAGATATACCCAAGAATTTTTTAAAAGAAGATTTAGAAAAGAGCTTGTTAAATGACATTAACTTAGAACATTATTTGTTTCAAGAGGATGATAATCAAGTATCTTGGAAAATAAAGCCACAAATGTTAGAGGGAAATTTTATTGAGTTTATTGAAAATCAATACAATCTTTATAATAGTGAGCATGATTGGCAAAAAGTACTGACGGCTATAAGAAATGCAAACGATGGGCAAAAACGCCTAGCACTAGCAGCCCGCAAAGAATTTTCGAACTTTCAATTAATAGAACATATCTTTGGCTTTGTACGAATTTCTGATAACTTTAGAACAGCCGTTGATCTCAATTACCATTTAATTGCCTTGTTTATGGATGGAAAAATTATGATGGAATGTTATAAAAATATATTAAATTATTTTGCAAAAAACATACGGATTTTAAACCGACAATACCCAATCGCTGAATGTCTTAAGGTAATGATTACGGAGTAGAATTATGGAAAAAATTAATCCACGCGTTGATATCGCTTTTAAAAAAATATTTGGTGTCGAGGAAAATAAGGATTTACTTATCTCCCTAATAAATTCTGTGGTAAGCGAAGAGGATCAGGTAGTTAAGGTTACCTTATTAAATCCCTACAACCCTAAAAACTTTAATGCCGATAAACTTTCCATTTTGGATATTAAAGCGGAAGGTGAAGACGGGAAACGGTTTAATATAGAAATTCAAATAAGCGACGAAGCGGACTACGATAAAAGGGCACTTTATTATTGGGCGAAGCTTTATACGGAACAACTAGAAGCTGCCGAAGATTACTCTCTGCTTTCAAAAGCGATTGGCATTCACATTCTGAACTTTACATCTATACCCGAGGTTGATAAGTACCATAATGTCTTTCATATTACTGAAAAAGAAACTGGATTGCTGTATTTCAAGGATTTAGAACTTCATACTATAGAATTGAAAAAATTTACTAAAAATATTCGTGAAGATTTAAATGATATTGTTGCCAAAGTCAAAAACTCTTTGGACATTTGGGTTGCTTTTTTAACACGTCACGATTTGCTGAATAAAGATAATCTGCCTTCCGCCTTAGATAATCCTGCTTTGAAAAAAGCCTTAAATGTTCTGGATATTATGAATTTTAAGCCTGATGAAAGAGAAGCCTACGAGGAACATCTTAAATGGCTTAGAATAGAAGCCAATACCTTAAAAAAATATGAATCTAAAGGGTTTACGGAAGGAAAAGCGCAAGGTATTGAAGAAGGCAAGGCGCAAGGCAAGGCAGAGGGGATTCAAGAAAGCAAAACTGAAATAGCTGCTAATATGCTCAAGCGTGGTATTCCGTTAGCAACTATTGCAGAAGTGACGGGTCTTTCAGAGGAACTGATCACGGGTCAGACGAAATGATAGCAATGCCCCATCACAAGACCCTAGAGCCTATGATAGTAAGGCTATCATATTAAAAAACCGATTCTATTGATAGGCTTTTTCTATGGTTTTTGATCAACCACTAGGGCGAGGTCTATTGATAGGCTTAAAGCTTCCTTAGCCTAGACAGCACGAGACATCCGACTCGCTTTAGTGTGCAGAAGACGAAATGAGATAGTTAGCTAGGTGTTACAATGCTTCCACATTTGA
>MWWC01000038.1_pt1 | contig 12133 bp, 17 predicted proteins | sample 1047261 | NCBI WGS metagenome assembly MWWC01 (sample SAMN06349975, study PRJNA376086) | soil metagenome | isolation source: MS3-5 sample Antarctic (ecotone) soil | place: Antarctica | collected 2015-01-13 | reverse complement strand
TTACACCCGCGCCGAACCGGACGCGGCGATAATTATAATTTCAACGCGCTGGCACGAAGACGATTTGACGGGTTGGCTTTTGTCGGAAGAAACAGGCGACACGCCGGAAGGCTGGCACGTTGTCTGCTTACCCGCGCTTTCCGATGAACTTCCGCCGTTCCCTGATTCCTGCACCGTTGAGAAAGATTTTCGCACCGGTTACGGAACGGCGTTAAATCCCGAACGCTATGACGAAACGCGGCTGGCTCAAATACGTTCGCGCATCGGCGAATACCATTTTGAGTCACTTTACCAGCAATCGCCGACCAGCCGAAAAGGTCTGTTCTTTGACGTTTCAAAACTGGAAATCGTCAATGCCGCCCCCGCTGATGCAGCTCGCTGGCGCGGTTGGGATAAAGCCGGGACGGAAGGCGGCGGTGATTTTACAGTGGGCGTAAAATTAGCGAAAACAGCCGACGGCATTTTTTACATTGAAGATGTCGTGCGCGGTCAATTCGGAACAGCCGCCCGTGACTCGGTTATTCGTCAGACAACAGCACACGACGGCAAAGCAGTAAAAATTATCGGCGAACAGGAAGGGGGGTCCGGCGGCAAAGAATCGGCGGAAAACTTTATTCGAATGCTGGCTGGTTATTCGGTTCAAACGGAAAAGACCAGCGGCTCAAAGGAACTTCGCGCCGACCCGCTCTCAAGCCAACTAAACGCCGGTAATGTCAAACTCGTCAGAGGCGATTGGAACAAGGAATTTATCGAAGAATTCCGAAAATTCCCGAAGGGCAGGCACGATGACATAGTGGACGCTACAAGCCTGGCATTTAACGCGGCGAATCAACCGATTAAACAACCCGCGAAGTTTTATAGTATGTGAAGTTTTCACCCCAGCACGCCTACCGACAAACAAAAACCCGTCTAAATCCACAGATAATCACGCCAAATTAGAAAGCCGAAAGTTAAAAGTTTCGGCTTTCTATCCTTAAAAATAGCTTACGATAATACTAATTAACGAAAGTTATTCTTACTCTACGCGCACAAGTCAATTATAGACTTAGACAGCTAAATGATGGTTCAAAGTTAGTATTTACAAAGTGTCGCGCCTACGTGCGTGCGGGTTGGTTGTATGTAAAAAATTTGACCAAGTCAAATTTTTTGTCGCGCCTACGTGCGTGCGGGTTGGTTGACGACCAATCTGATTTTTTGCGCGGTGGTGGTGTCGCGCCTACGTGCGTGCGGTCTCAATGCGGAGTTTGTAACAATTTATTGTTACAAACTCGACGGCTCTTGAAGCAAGAGTATCCGCCATCGCCGTCTTTTTTTTATCGTCTTTATCTTCTTTAGAGATTGCTTCTAATGCTTTACGAAGTGATATATCACCCAAATTCCGCACGCGTGCGGAATTTGAAGCAATTGAAATGTATCGGTATGCCGTTCGTCTTGATGCCTCAAAATTTGACTGTCGCGCCTATGCGCATGGCGGTGTAACGTTGGAAAGGAATTTACTGGACAATTGTAGAGTGTCGCGCCTATGCGCATGGCGGGTTTGTTGCAGCGCATAATTATTTTTTGCCGACTGGCAAAAGTCTGCTCTATGCGTGCGCGGGTTGGTTGTAAAACAAACCAACGAATTTACATTCAGAATAGTCGAGCCTATGCGTGCGCGGGTTGGATGCGGCGCACAATTATTTTTTCGCCGACGGGCAAAGTCGCGCCTACGTGCGTGCGGGTTGGTTGATGTTTTTAGACACGCTTGTTTTCAGTGCGGCTGCTGCTTTTTCGGCGGCTTTACCCTGAGAAACTATTTTCTCAGGGTTATCTTCAGCCTTAACGCCCGATTTCATTCGCTGTTCAGCTTCAACGGCGAATATCTTTTCAATATCCAAAGCGACAACCGCCAATTGACTGCTCATTCTTCGCTTTCAGGCGGCGCGAAAAATGCCTTGTATTCGCGGCTGTATTTCCAGCCGCGTTGTTTATAAAATTCCCAATTTGACTGCTCCGGCGAAACTTCGCTGTCGGCGGTGATTTCTTCAAGCCTGTTAAATCGGACGCGTTCGCGCATCAACGCTCTGTCCCGTGCAAGACGTTTTCTGTTTATTGATTGTATTCCGGCTTTATTTCCCATTTATTTTGTGTAAATAACGCCGCGAGTTTTGACGCTCACGGCTTCGTGATATGTTTTTTGTGAATAATTGTAGATTGTGAAATTTACTCATCGAGATTTCTTAATTGATTCAGATTGATACCTGTTTCCTTGAAATACTCATTTTCCAGTTTCGCAACCATTCGTTGACCTTCGCGCATCTGGTTTTCTGCGTGTTCCAGCCGCTCTTCCCTTTGCTCACGAGTTAAATACGTTGTTCGCGCATCGCGTTGTTCCGGCGTTTCATTCCACAACATTTCGGTAAACGTTTGAATGAACGTCCAGCCTCTGCCACGCTTTCCTTCGAATTCGTCCGCGTCGTAACCTATTACTTTTAAAACCTCAACCACCGTTAAGCAATGCTCTGCCACGCAGTCGTTTAGAAGGTCATTAAAATAAGATTCCCATTCATCTTCATTTTTCGGCGGCGGCATAAACTCCCACAGTTCGGGAGCTTCCGCGTCAAAACGCTTTCGAGCAGCCCCTATGGTTATTGCCTCTTTCCCGTCCCTTTCACTATCTGCAAGAATTCCGTCCAGAACGCGGACAACAGCCTTGCCGATATGCTCCGGCGCAGACAGCGCACGTCCTTCGGTCAGTAGACTGTGTATCCGGTTTTCTTTCCATCGTTCGGCGGTAGTTTCGTATTCTTTAATTCGCTGCCGCGTTCCGCTTACCGCTTGTCGTTCCTTTTCGTTGTGGGAGCGGCGAGCTATTCTAAGTAAAGAACTGCTGACAATTCGTTTTTTTGCTTCAACTTCGGTTTCAAGACCGTCCGCCCGTTGCCATTCATCGTCATTCGGTTCACGAAAAAGATGCAAGTGTTTGTTTATTACTATTCTAGTTACGTCATCAACACCGACAACACCGCTTGATTGTATTTCGTTCATAACACGGCGAAAACCTTCTTTATCTTTTACCAGAGCTTTGTAAAATTCATTCATTGCTTTTCTCCTTTGTTTGTATTTTACCAAAGAGCCGCAAGGTTTAACGCTCGCGGTCTCGTGATATGTTTTTTTGTGAAATTTGTAGATTGTCAAAAATCTCTTTCGATGCGACAGACAACGCCGATATGTTTCACATTCTTAGCCGGGAAACGCATTAGTTTTCCGTTTTGATTGTGAACCGCCACGTCGTCAAAATTTTCATAACCGTATCCGAGTATTACGCCGTCAGGCGTTTGAAATGCCGACAAAACATCTTCTTCAAATTCGGCATCAGTGTTGACGATCAGGAAATCATTTTCAAAAATGCCCTGATGTTTAAGGGAGTTCGTCAGCAGCTGCAAAATCAGATATTCCTTACCCAAACCCGATTGCCGGATTTTGCTGATTTCTCGCGTGTTATCCGGCATTTCCAATTTGTCCAGCGGTATATTTTTCATTGTTAGAAACTCCTTTTAATTTTTAATAGGGAATCGCTCCAGTTTAGTAGGTATGGGGTCTCGCTCCAGGTCAGCAAGGGTAACTGGGGGGAATCGCTCAATCGGGCGGTTCTTAAATTCGGCATAATCTGCTTCACTCACCAAATAACGATTCTGTTTGCCTCTAATCGCCTTCAAATCGCCATTAGCGATTAACTCATAGACGAGTTTTAATCTCCCGCCAAACCTTGCGGCAATATCTTTCGCCGTAAGCGTATATTCGCCGAGTCCTTTGTCTGGAGTTTGTGCAGCATCTTTTGCGCTCAGTGTAATATTTGATTCGTTTCGTTCGATTTCTTTTTTCATTTTATTTAGCGCGGTTTTTATCCGATACCGCGAAACGTCTTGATTACAAACTAAAATACAAGTGATGTTTACGCCATTTACCGCGTGCGGTATCCGACGTTTTCAAAAGAACGTCAAATTCACACAGTCGAACTCTCAGCCAGAATAATTCGGCGGCAAGGTTATTTACAATCGTCTCGGTTTCGGTGATTTTACTTTCCAATTCCGAAACGGTGATTTCTTTTTGCGCTTTGATTTCCGTTTTGTTTGTTGTATTATTTTTCATTGTAAGCTCCTTTTAGTTTTTAATAATTGATTGGATAGAGAGGCTTAGGTTGCGGATACTTCCTAAGCCTTTCGTATTTATGCCGTTTGCCGTTGCCGTGCGAGTCCCACGTGAAGCGATAAAGCGGCAACGCTGTGATAACAAACCAAGCCTCTTTCCGAAGCCTTACACGTGCATTCGACAAGCTTGTAATTGTTATCTGAGCGTCGGCATGTCACGGTGTAGAAACCGCCCTTTGAACCCGACACGCGGTAACGTCCGAAGCGGTCAAACTCGACACGCGGGCGAAGTTTTAAAGCCTTTGCAATCGCTCTTTCAAGTTGTGTTTTGTCTTTCAGTATAAACATTGTGTTATTCTCCATTTGTTGATTCAAACTTCTCCAGGTTTGAAAGAGATGGCTTACGAGTGTTGTCAGCATTCGTAAGCCTTTTGTTTTAGTTATTGCATTCGGGACAGAACTGTTCGTTTTGTCCAACCCACCACCCGCAATTTTCAAGGGATGACTTGTCGGCGCGAGCTTCGCTATCGCAGCATTCACAGAAAGCGTTGATTGTGTTTGTCGTGTTTTCGATTTGTAGCATTTTGTATTTTCTCCTGATGTTTATTGATTAATTTCTTAATCTGTAATAATCTTACTATACTAAAGATGTAGTTGTCAATACTAAAAGAATAATAATGTGTTTTTATTTGCAATTATTTTTCCTCTATGGTATGTTTTTCAATATGGAAACGAATGTATTAAAACAAAGACGCGAACGATTGGGAATGACGCAGGCTGATTTATCAAAATATCTTGGCGTGGCTTCAAATACGGTCTCTCGTTACGAAACCGGCTCACTACCAATTCCGGCGCATATGGACTTGGTTTTAGAAGCGTTAGAGAAAAGACATATTGAATACTTAAAGCAACCAATTTTGGCTAACAAATAAATATGATTTATTTAGAAAGGTTTAGTAATGAATAAAAAAGAGGCTGCCGAATATCTCAAATTATCTGAGAAAACAGTCGAGCGTTATAAGGCGAGCGGAAAGTTGTCCGCCCGTCTGCGGCGTGTTGTCGGCGGCGACGGGAAAACGCGCAAGGTTTTAGACTTCGAGCAGAAGGATGTTGAGCGGCTTGGAAGCGAGCTGTCAGGCGATGTTGTTGTCTATCCCAATTTGACGGACGGACAGCCTCAGACCAATGTGCAGACAGACACCGACATACAGACAGGGGCGGACAGAGAAAACACAACAAAGACCGACCTTTCAATAATAGGACAGACACCGACAGACACCGATATACAGACACAAACGACCAACCCAATAGAGATAATTTCCGCCCGTGTTGAGAATGTTTTTGAAAGGAATTTAGAAGTTTTTCGCGCTGGTGGGAAGCTGCTCTTGGATCTGAAGGATTGCCGATTGCTAACTGGATTATCCGACGCGACTCTACGTAAGGCGATTCATTCGGGAAAACTAGCCGGGCAGATTAAATGCCGTGCTTATCGAGTTAGACGAGCGGACTTGGATAAATTCATTAATGAATTATAATTTTGAGCAAAAGAAAACGGCTTGAGTATCAATCAAGCCGTCTCATCCAGTTCTTTGAAAACTGAACATCTAATTAAGTGAAATCAGTCTATCAAATCTTTTGATAGACTTGCAACCGCCTTAACACCACGATTGTTTTTTTAATTATCCGCCTTTAGTAGTTTCTTCTTCTGATTTTGTAAATCGTCAATACATTTCTTTCTGCCGCAGCTTTGCGAGTTTGTCTTCTTCGACCAGTAAAAATCACGGCAAATCGGACACGAACGGATGCGATAAAAAGGTATTTTATACTTCTCAAAAATCTCAAAAAGCTCGTTTCTAACAGGCTTAATAACTCCGTTTGAACTATCAAATGAAACATGAGTGGAAAAAGTCCAATTAGCATTATTATCACTCAGCGACCGCAGATAAGTTGTGTAAAGTCCGTCCACGTCTGAAGGGTTACTTTGAAACTCTGAAGCAAACCGTCGGCTCATTTCTGAAAGAACTGTTAAAAGATTTTTAGCTTTTATTAAATTAAACGGTCTATGTATTGTTGCGGTTGTCAGCTCGCACCCAAAAAGATACTCAATTATTTTTTCATCGAGTGTTTCTTTTGCTTGAGCACGAGATTCCGCCGAAGTTTGAATGTTACTTAACAATTCATCTACGCCCGGCGGCAATAAATTAACTAACTCAATGATTTTTTCTAGTTCCGGAGGACACCCCGAAACCTTCTTATAGTTTCTCATATATTACTGTGTAATTTGCCTCATCAGACATATTAGATTGTAATTATAATTTACATTGACTCCCGTGTCAATACGATGCTATATTAGCTAAAGATACATTATCTCGATACAAAATTTTAATTGTAAAAAAGGAGTAAATAAATGCCAGGAACACACCAAAACACAGAAACGCCGCTTGCTTTGAGCGTCGAAACCGCAAGCAAGCTCTCCAGCCTGTCAAAGCCGCACTTGTGGAACGAAATCAGAAACGGTAATTTACCCGTCAAACGGCCGGGCGGCTCGCGGCGTACGGTCATTATGATGGACGATTTTATGCGATATTTGCGAAATGAAGGAGGCAACGATGAACAAAAATGAAAAAACCGATGTTTGCTACAACATCGGCTTTAATACTGAATTAAACGAACAAACTAACAAAAACACTATGAATAACAATAACCGAATACAAGAAAAAAAGCAATTTGTTTTTAACATCGGCAGCCGACCGCCGAAGGTTATCATTTGCTTCCACTGTAAGCGCGAAACGGAACACGACGGCTTCGTTTTTAAACTCGTCGAAGTCTGCCGCGATTGCCGAACATCGAGCGAGTTAAAAAACCTCGCGAACAAAATCGAACGGAGGGAAAAATAATGGATAATTTAAAATTTTCTCTCTTTGAAAACAAATACGCGACCAAGCCGCGAGCGGTTACTAGCACGTGGGCGAGTTTTTGCGAACGATTCAAAAAACCAACCGTCCGCACGTCAAAAGACGGTCTGCTGTTTTCTCCGGCGACATTTGAACCGCCGGAACGATTAGCAGAGAACGTCAGGGAATTGTCATCATTGTTTTTTGATTTTGACCATAACGCTGATTTCGACGTGATAAAAACGCAAATTGAATCATTAAACGTAAATTTCGTGATTCATTCAACTTTTTCACATTTAAGAAAAACAAAGGAAAACCCCGACGCTGAACCACGGTTCCGCGCCTGCATTCCGTTTTGCTGTCCCGTTCCGGCGGAAGATTTCCCGGCGGTTTGGAATCACGTAAAACATATAACCGGATTACCGATTGACGAAAGCGCGAAAGATGTTTCACGGATGTATTACGCGCCCGCGATTATCAAAAAAGACGCTGCTTTTGAGTTTTACACGGGCGAAGGTGAGTTTTTGGACTGGCGGACGCTGCCGCTTGATTCGCAAAAAACAACCGACAACCCGAAAAACAAAACAAATTCAAATTATCAATCAACCACGAATGAGTTTGAGTTCCGCGAAGATAGGCACGCGGAGTTATGCAGGCGAGTTGAAGCGCAGGCAAAATTAAACAGTCGCGGTAAGTTCGATATGAAATGTCCAACGCACGCCGGACAGGGTAACACGTCGCTTTTTTACGACCCGTCTTCGGGAGTAGTCGCTTGTGTTAAGAAGCCGGTCCCGAGCGGCTACTTTGAATTACTCACCGCGTTTGATTTACCAAACGGGAAGCTTCCCAGCCGCGAACATAGGGAAAAGGCAAAAACCGACGCGGTTGCTAAATTTCCCGATGAACCGATACCGCTTCCCGAAGATGTTTCACCCGCTCCCGAACTCAACGAAAATCTCATTCCAGCCGAGTGGCGCGAATGGTTGACCGATATTTCCGAGCGGATGCAATGTCCGCTTGATTATCCGGTAGTTGCCGCGATTGTTGCGGCTTCGGCACTGATTGGAAATAAAATCCGCATCCGTCCTAAGCGAAAAGATATTTGGCAAGTTACGCCGAATCTCTGGGGCGCGGTTGTCGGACTTCCAAGTCTTCTCAAATCACCAGCCGTTAAAGAGGGCTTGTTTTTCTTCCGTGAAATTGAAAAAGCCGAGCGTGAAAAATACGAAAAGAGTTTACTGGACGCGGAATTTGATAAAGAGTTTGCCGACGCTAAACAAGCCGAAATCAAAAAACAAATGCGGGCTAGTAACGCCGACAAAGCCGCTTTACGCATTAAATATCAAAGTTTTTCGGCTGATGAACCAAAAGAAAAAAGACTTTCAACCACAGACGCGACGATTGAAAAACTAGGCGAGCTATTCAACGAAAACGAAAACGGTATTTTGCAAATCCGCGACGAATTAACGGGCTGGTTTCGCGGACTTGACCGTCCCGGACGCGAACAAGACCGGGCGTTTTATCTTGAATGCTGGGACGGCGCGGAAAGTTCAACGGTGGACCGCATCGGACGTGGGAAAATATTTGTAAAAAACTCGACACTTTCAATTCTGGGAACGATTCAGCCCGCTATGCTTCTGCCATATTTACGCGGGTCGTTGGACGGTTACGGCGATGACGGATTAATCCAACGCTTTCAGATGCTGGTGTATCCGAACAAACCGAAAACATACCAATTCATTGACCGCTTGCCGAAAGGACGCGATAAAGCGCGGAACAGCTTCAAAAGGCTGTATGAACTCGAACCACAAGCGGTTCGAGCGAAACAACTCGCCGACGAATTTGGCGGCGGTTATTTTGTGCAATTCGATAACGCCGCGCAGGAATTTTTCCAAAACTGGCTAACCGAACTCGAAACCGCCTTACGTTCTGATACTTTTGATACTACGTCCCTTGAGGCTCACGTCGCAAAATATCGAAGCTTGATGCCTAGCCTGGCTTTGATTTTTCACCTTCTCGACTGCGTTTCAAATCGCCAATCCAACGACGTAAGTTTATCCAACGCTCGTCTTGCTGCTGCGTGGTGTAGTTACCTGCAAGCCCACGCCACGCGGATTTATCAAATCGCAGTTTTATCGGAATTTGATATCGCCCGCGAGATTCTCAAAAAAATCCAGGCGAAAGATTTACAGCCGGAATTCACGGCGCGGGAGATTTACGGCAAGCACTGGTCAAAATTATCCAAGCCAAAAGACGTTCAAAATGGTTTGGATATTCTTTGCGAATACGGATATTTATCAGCCGTAACAATTACCGGAGGACACCGACCGAAAACCGTCTATTTGATTCACGAGGTTTTGAAATGAAAGACTATTACACCGATTTTCTACAAACAAAAATTTCTGTAAATACCCTACAGAAGGCAGTATCAAAAGTATCAAAAGGCGAAGAATTTGATAAAAAACAGGCTTTTGAACCTTTTGATACTGCCCTGCCTAGCATAAATCAGAAAATTTATGTCCAAAAAAACAACGTGGAACTTTCAGACTTCAAAGCCGAAAAGTTTCACGAAGTCCTAAATAAATTCATTATCGCCGGAGTTACATTTGACGTTTCCGCCGACGATTTTCAAATCATTGACAGCAACCAAACGTTGAAGGCTTCGGACAGAGAATTTCTCAAACTTAACGGGGCGGCTATTCTCTGCCAGCTCCAACAATCATTGTTGGTGAAACATTTATTTGACCATTCGCCGGAGCGTTTTGAAGATTTCGCGTTTGAGATTACGGAGCGTGAATGTCTGAATACACCACTGCGAATAACTGCGGAAACTCGATTCGAGATTTATTTTGAAGCCGTGAAATCTACCACACGCAAGTGGTTTGCGGAGTTGCTTGGTGAAGAGCCGGACACGGCATCGGATTTTATAAACTAAAAGGCATACCAATGGCAGCCTTCGACAATAAAAACGCCTCACAGAGGCAAGGAAAAATGAAAATTATGACAAATCACGAAAATAACAAACAAGACACCCACGAATTAAACGAATTAAACGAATTTCAACAAATGTTAGAGAATTCAAAACTCAGGCGCGACTTTATACGAACGCGTTTTGAGCGGGAATTCGAGCAGATGCAACTAAAAGCCGACGAGTCAGAACTCACAGAACAGGAGAAAAAATAATGAAATTAAAATCACTAGAAATAAAAACTCAAATCGAAAAAACCAATTCGAGAATTCTCGAACTACAACCGCAGCTCACTGACCAAACCGCCGCCTTTGAAACAGCGCAGCGTGGATTTGTAATGGGCAAGGTCACGCTTGACGCTTTTCATACCGAACAATCAAAAATGCTGTTGGTAAAAACGACTATTGTGTCGCTGGAAACAGGCGCACAGCAACTCGAAATCGAACTCCAGTCCGCACTCGAAAACGAGGCGCGTCAAAGCGTAATCGCGCAGATGAAAGCCGTCGCAAACGATGCGAAAAAGGGCTTTGACGCATTCGTCGCCCGACGTGCCGAACTGGACACAGCCGCCCGGCGGGCGATTGACGCACTCGAAAACTTTCGCGGCGCACAAAATACTTTCACAAAACAATTCCGCCAACTCGCGCCGAATGTTGAAGACCCGAACCGAATAAATAAACACAGCCGCGCCGAACACGAAGCAGCCTTGATAGAGTTGGAGCAAAGCGGAATTTCAAAAGAAACTCTAGATTTTATTTCGCGCCGATCGCTGGCTGATTTACCGCCGCTTGAATTCGGGGGAAGGTTGGTCACAGTAGCCGAAGAGATTGTTAACTTAAAAAACCATCACGCGCACCAAGCCCAACGCGATAAAATCAGAGACGCACAGATGCAGGTCATAGCAGTCGAAAATCAAAAAAAAGCTGATGCGCGAGAAGCAGCCGACCAGGAGCGGCGCGAGGAGTTGAAAGCCGAAAAGGTCAGGCTTGAAGTCGAACGACTGGAAAGAAATGCGGCGAAGGCAGAAGCGGAAGCGGCATCGCCCGCGACTAAAAAAGCCGCTGTTTTTCAATCAATGTGAAGTGAGAATTAACAAATGAAAACAAACGGTAAACAAACGGTAACGGGCAAATTCACGCACGGCAACAAAATCGGCAATCGTTTCCAAAAAGGCGAAACGGGCAATCCTTTGGGAAGACCGCGACTTACCAAATTAAGCGAATGCTTGCGCGAACAATTATCCGAAGCGATGCCGAACGCGCCGGAGCGAACTGTTGCCGAAGCCATTGCCCGTGCGTTGATTCGTGAAGCCATAAGCGGCAACGTGCAGGCGATTCGAGAGATTGCCGACCGTTGCGAAGGGCGACCTAAGCAAGCGGTTGATTTAGATATTCAGACGAGCAATTGGCGAGACGAGGCACGAAAATATGGAATTAACGAATCAGAAGTCGCACACCAGGCAAGACTATTACTCGCAGAATTTGATGCTGCTGGCGGCGACGAAGCGAGCGATTGAACGGCGAGAATCGAACAGGGATTTTCGCTCGTTCATCGGCGACGTAAAACGAAACTTTGTATTTTACCAGCACTGCGAATTGCTGGCAGACGTGCTTGAACGAGTCGCAAGCGGCGCAATTAAGCGTTTAATCGTTCAATTGCCGCCACGTCACTCAAAATCCGAGATGGTAAGCCGCTTGTTCTCTGCCTACTATTTGAAAAAGAACCCGCATCATTTCGTCGGCATTTGTTCTTATTCGAGTGAATTGTCTTTTACACTAAGCCGCGCTGCGCGTGAGAACTATTTAGAAGGCGGCGGAATCGTAAAAGATGATGTTTTCGCGGTCAAGCATTGGGAAACGACATCCGGCGGCGGAGCGTGGTCAAGCGGTGTCGGCGGCTCAATAACGGGGAAAGGCTTCAATCTCGGAATCATTGACGACCCGATTAAAAGTTCCGAAGAAGCCGCGTCGGACTTAATCCGCGAGAAACAACGGGACTGGTATGCGTCAACTTTTTACACCCGCGCCGAACCGGACGCGGCGATAATTATAATTTCAACGCGCTGGCACGAAGACGATTTGACGGGTTGGCTTTTGTCGGAAGAAACAGGCGACACGCCGGAAGGCTGGCACGTTGTCTGC
>MWWC01000037.1_pt1 | contig 12264 bp, 4 predicted proteins | sample 1047261 | NCBI WGS metagenome assembly MWWC01 (sample SAMN06349975, study PRJNA376086) | soil metagenome | isolation source: MS3-5 sample Antarctic (ecotone) soil | place: Antarctica | collected 2015-01-13 | reverse complement strand
GGGTTCACTCCGCCGATAACGCCGCCCGTAGTCGTCGGGCTAACCGTAGCCACGTCAAAGGTGAACGGAGTACCGACAGCAACGCCAGGTCCGGCAATTTTGCAGACCTTCAGTAAGGTCGGGAAAAAGGCGAAGTTAACGAACTCAACCTCAACCACACCAGCACGGGCAACGACAGCAGCCCTTGATATTCTAACCGCCGCCACCGGCGTCAAGTCCGGGTTAGGAAGAGGAGCAAACGGAGATGGTTGAACGAACACTGACGATGTTCGGATTCTCGCAGTCCTAATTGCTTCACCTGTGTTGAGCGTCTGTACGACAGTGCCGGCTGCTCCAGCAGCAGCGTTACCGGTTCCGGCAAGAGCTCCCACTTCGACGACCGTCACGGTTGAGCCACCCAGGAATGTTTGGAGTCCGGCTTGGTCACCAGTTCCACCAGTACCCGGGACGAATACGCACGTTCCGCCAGTTGCTGCAGGACCCGCAGGTACATCAACAACTGCATTAACAGCTCCCGTAGGATTGATGAATGCCGGTACTGGTGGCGGTCCGACCTGTGCCGGTACGAGAACTGCACCGGTACCAGTCACGTTGAATCTGAAGACAGTACCTTCAGTAACGCCAGGTCCAGCAATCTTACAAACCTTGACTAATCCAGGTGCCGCTCGGTTGACGAAATTAACTATTGTTTCGTTCGCCGCGTTAGTTCCTGCCGCGCCACCCTGTAAAACTTGAACTAGCGCACTGCCGCCGCCAGCGCATGGTGCGAAACCTCCAGTTGAGTTGAGACACGTTCCAAGGAATTGACCTAATTCTCTAGCAGCAGGAATCGTAAAGATGTCTTCCAGGAAGAAGCCTGTTCGAGGTAATTCACTGACAAAAACATCACCCGCGCCAGTAGCAGCGGTACCAAAGGGAGTTATCACTTGAATCGCATTGGTACATTGTCCGACCGGAACTACAAACTCCTGAAGAACTGTTCCACCCGGTTGCGCGAAGACAGTTTCAATTCTGAAAGTGAAAAAGCCTGTTACGTCTGCATCCGCTACTCCACCGGTTGTCGCAGCCAGTTTACAGATTTCTACGAACCCGGTAACAGCCGCTCTGTTCTGGAAGAGCAGTGAAAGCTGTCCTGCAATTCCACCTTCGACGATATTGACACCCACTTGGCGTAACGGCAGATTTTCCGTTCCCGCGACTATGGTCGAGCCGGTCGTGCCGCCCGGTACCGGTTGTGACAGTAAATCAATATCAAACAATTCAAAGCCGCCCGTAACGGTCGTGCCGGCGGCATTGGTTCTGGTAGCCAACTCTCTGACTGTTTGTGGACCAGCTGGCACATCAATCGCTCCCGTACAGAGTCTGCCGACAGCCCCTAATTGAGTGATCGGACCGATATTGATCGTTCCGGGTACACCGGTAACTTGGAATTGAAAGGTGCTGCCCAGGATGGAAGCTGCTGCCGGGTTTCCTTCATCAATTTGCTTACAAATTTGGAGTGTACCGGTGCCGCCGCCAGTCGCGCCTTCCGGTGCTCTGACATCACCATTCAGCGTGAAGGTTCGTCCCTTAACGGTCGCGCCTTCTTCTACCGTGATCGATTTGTGTGACAAAATGCTGCCCTTAAAGTTTGTGCCCGATTTGATCGTTGCCGCTTCATCGGTCACAAAAAAGACATTCGCTGCCTGCGCGTCATTTGCCAGCGCCACGCTTGAGCCGCTCTTCGTGTTGAGCGAACCGGCAATTCTAAAGATAAAGATCGCGCTCGGATCATTCTCAGCGTCAACAACGAGCTGTCCAGCCAGTTGTGCCGAATCCAAACAATAGACGCCCGCTCTAAAGCTCTTGCCGCCTAGTTCCGTGGTGCCGATTGTCGTACACGGCAGTTGTTTAAGCGCCGAAAACGATTTCGACATATCGTCTGATTTAAAGTCTAATGCATAGCGCAGCATTTCCGGTGTGGCTCGCTCGCCATCTCCGGCGCTAATCGTTTCTTGAGCCGAAACCGTACCCGAACTGTTAATGCTCGGTACTAGTAAATAGCCCGCGACAGCCACTGCGAAAAGAGCAATGAGTGTCAGGAAATAAAAAGTCTTTCTAATATTCATTTTGGTAATCCTTCCTTATTTTGTTTTGATTTATTTTGATAAATCTATTTGTATGGCGCTATTAGAACCAGCAGCCATTGTGAAACCTGTTGTCCTGGTCAGAAGCTGGCAGCCTTATCTGCCAGCTTCTGCTAAATGTAAGTTTCGATTGGTAGTGGCTCAACCAAGGAGAAAGAGCCAGTGATTTGTTATAACGGTGTAGAAATATGTTCCAGACATACTTCACGCATTAAATTGCTCTTTGACAGAGCGATTCAGAAATTAGCTTTCCAGTAAATACTGGTAAAAGCAAAACATAGTATCATATAAAATCATACTCAGAAACAAAAAATACGCTAATTATACTGTTTTGTCAACATTTATTTGCAATTGGGTTAATTACCCTTTTGTTCTTTAACGAATAATTAAATCACGTCGAGTTAATTTGCTGTGTTTGCTATCAAACTCTTAACGCAAACATTTTTACAATCTTGCTTAAAAAAACTGTTTTCGAAATACAAGAACGCATTTCAATTTTTACGTAAAAACCTGCTGTGTCTTATTAACTTGGAGTTCCTCGAAATCTCTTACCTACTGTTTCTTTTATAAAATCAAAGCGCATTTCTGACCGATACTGGTTGTCAGCGTAGCTTACTTTTGGTTTGATAACTTGTCCTGTTTTGAGAAATTTCAAAAATTACATTTTCGACCGGAATCGTGCAATTGATTTTCCAGACAATTATCAGATTTTTTTAATAGAAATTCGTCTGTTTTTTTTGATTTATTTTTTTGAAATTTTTCACACTTTTCAATTTTCTTTCTCGCGGCGTCTGATAACGAACCGGTTAAAATTAAGAGTTTAAAAAAAGGTTAATTTAAAAGGTTAAGAAGGATAGGGCGGATTTTGTAAAAATAAGTCCTTTATTTTCAAACACTTATCGGACGCTATGTGTAGGTCAGACCTAGATAGTCAGTGAAATTTATGTTCAAAAACGTGAACAAAGGGTGAACAAAAGTGATCGATTTTTTTACGTGTAGGTCAAACCTAGGTAATGTGTAGGTCAAACCTAGGTATTTTTTGCCTTGGTGTAGGTCAAACCTAGATAGTTTTTTGGCTCAGCCTGTGGAAAACTTTTAAAAAAGTGGTTCAGCCTGTGGAAAACTTTTAAAAAAGTGGGGCAAAATGCCCCGGTGTAGGTCAGACCTAGATAAAGTGTAGGTCAGACCTAGATATATGTGTAGGTCAGACCTAGATAATGTGTAGGTCAGACCTAGATAGTCATAAAATTATTTCGCGGATTTTTTTTGCTTTCGCGTTTGCTCTTTTTACGTCATTTACGAACTCCGGATGCGGCTGAAATTTTAGCTTTACATCAACCAATTTTGTCCTTGGAAAAGAGTCAAAAATTTTTTCTATTTTACAGTTTAAAATGACGTTTTTTTGCTTCAATTCTTCCACTGCATTTTCGACCTCAGACAAGTTTTGTTGTAATCGTTTTTGCGGCGTTAATCCGAAGTCTCTAACTATCGTTGTCAAAAAGATTTCGTAGGATTCTATTAAACTCGCCTGTATAAAATGATGTGACATTCTTTTGTGAAGCTGGCGAGTGATGACGCTCCGGTAGCTCATTATCTTTTCGTAATTCATTAGCCGGTATGTGCCTGATTCGATGCTACGCGTAATAAGCGGCGAAAATCGAACAAAAGTTTTTGTTTCCGCGCCTTCCCCAGCAAAGCCATAGCTTTCAATCGGGCTAAAAGCCGTTTCAATTTCTCCGCTTTCATCTTTCAAAATGATGTCGGTACTGTTTAAAATTCTTATCGAATCTTTTAACTCGTTGTAGCTGTAACTGTGTCCTTCTTCCTTTAACTCCGTTTGAAGCTGGTAAAGAGTAAAGGCTATCCCGGCTTCACCGTCTAACATAAAACTTTGTCGCTCTGTCATTAGTTTGCGTAAAGCGTCCTCGACAAGTTCTTCTCGTTTTGACGGATAGAATTCTTTGAATCCGTCCTGTACTTCAAGTCTCGCCGGCATTAAAGTTAAAAGGTATTTTCTGCCTCTACATTCAAACTCGCGTTTTAGAGTGTCCAGAAACTTACCATTAAGCCTTTGTACCTTTCCCCAAACATACTTTGGTATAAAATCATAAAGTTCGATTGATTGTGAGTAGCTATCTTCGTCCGGTTCTAACTCGAACAAATTAAGCTGAATCGGCTTAGATAACTCAAGTTGCTCAAACTTTTTAGACTTTCCGCGTCTTTTTCGGCGAGGCTTTTCCAGTTTTATTTTTGTTGTGTTGTCTTTGGCTTTCATTAAAGCTATTTCCTCTTTTGTAACCATTTTACTAATAATTCTTCAACCAGGGCTGATAGATCTACTCTTCCGGATTCTTCGAACAAGACTTTTTTTACTTCTCTGTGCGTGTCTTTCTTGATATACGTTAAAACCTGCGTATAGCTTGGATTACTACTTTTTCCTATTCGTTTTTCATTTGCCGCCGGCGATAAATTTTTTGTTTCGTTTGTCGGCGGTTGATTGGTTTTTTCCGCAGACACCGGCGGCAATGTCCGGACACTTTTCGCCTTTCCATTTAAAGTCTTTTTATCCTGCTTATTTGTTGCCTTTTTCGCTTTCGGTCGGTTGTCTTTTACTGCTTCGAAAATATCTGTGAACTGACTCATTTTATAATCTCCTTTCCAAGGTTTTCATAGTCTTGCCATGCTGCCTTTGCATAATGATCTTTGACTTCCGCCACTGAAACGCCCTTTAGAGCGGCTTTTTTATAAGCGGTATAGCGTCTTATCCGCGTTTTGAAAATCGGCAGCTTATTTGCCGCCAGAACTCGCTCCGCGTCCTGTCCGTCATGACTCGGCGGCGGCGGAATCATCGTTAACAGGATTTTGTAAAAATTAGTATTCAAGGTCTGCATTGCCGAAAGCATCTTGAGAGTCGCTTTCAGCGAAAGCGCGTCCGGTGTAGTTGGAATAACGAGTAGGTCGCAGCCTTCAGCCAGAGTTTTTAAATCGTCGTTGTCGGGACGCGCTTTTGTATCAATGACGATATGCTCAAAGTCGCGCGCAAACTTGGCAGCTTGCCGTTCGTCAATAACTGAAAAATTCAAATTGCCTGTCGCTGCCCAATCAAGACTGCTGCGATTCGGGTCGCCGTCAATAAGTAGTGTCTTTCCTTTTTTGGCTAAATATCTTGACAGATGAACAGCGGTGGTTGTTTTACCGACTCCGCCTTTGAAGCTGGCAACGGTAATAATCATAGCGAGAAAAGTTACCATAGATGGGTAGATGTGTAAATAGCTATTTAGCTATTTAGCTATTTAGCTATTTAGCTATTTAGCTATTTAGCTATTTAGCTATTTAGCTATTTAGATAGCTAAATAGAAAAGCTGTTATAAATATAGTCTCTTGACCAGCTTCCGCTCGTCTGGAAACTCTTTTCCGCACAAAAAAAAGGAGCGTGATCGCTCACGCTCCTTAGTCCTATTTGTTTCTCAGCCCGCAGGCTGAAATTCATTTTCCCTTATTGCAACAACCAAGCCGGTATCGGCATATCGGTGGCTGTTCCAAAGGCAACGCCTTTAAAGCCATCTCTCGATTGTTGGATATACCAGGTACCACTGCGATAGACTGCCATATCTGATTTACCGTCGCCATCGTAATCTGCCGCAACTGGAATGTCGCTGGCGATTCCGAATTGGAATCCGGCAAAGCCGTCTTTACTCTTCAGTGCATACCAGGTGCCGTTTGATGGACGGAAGACTGCGATGTCGGCTTTACCGTCGCCATCGTAATCTGCCGCAACAGGTTTATCGCCTGTCATACCGAATTGAATTGAGCTCCACTGACCGGTCGAGCTGTTAATTCGATACCAAGCTCCTGCTGATGGACGGAAGACTGCGATGTCGGCTTTCTTGTCGCCGTCGTAATCAGCCGGAACAGCAATATCACCAACTTGTCCGAATTGAACACCCTTAAATCCATCTCTGGATTGTTGGATATACCAGGTTCCGTTTGATGGTCTGAAGACAGCGACATCGGCTTTGCCGTCGCCGTCATAATCAGCCGGAACAGGAACATCTGTTGACAGACCAAAGTCCGTTCCGATGAATCCATCTTTGCTTCTTTGGATATACCACATACCATTACGATAAACAGCAACATCGGCTTTGAAGTCGCCGTCGTAATCCGCCGGAACGATTTTATCCGTCGCCGACGAACCGAATTGCAGCGCTTGTAAGCCTGAGCTTTCGCCCATCATATACCAAACGTTGTTGTTTCTGCGGAAGACAGATGTGTCCGATTTGCCGTCGCCGTCAAAGTCGAACGGTTTCATGTCAATAGGTGGCGTGGTAGTCACCGCGTTGGTAAACGTGACGATATTCGCACCGGCAACCAGACCAGCAGCACCCGTAAGTGTTGCCGTTCTGCTACTCGGAACAACGCCTGTAAACAGTCCACCACCAGCAGTTGTTAAAGTTGCGATGGTTGGGCTGGTTGACGATGTAATTCCCGTCACCTGCGTCGTTCCCGCAGCTCTTTCCGTGATCGTCACGGTTGAGCCGATATCAAACGCTCCGCCCGGAAGTCCCGGAATAACAGTACCCGGAAGTCCGCCGACGAATGCGCAGTTACCGCCTTGAACGGCAGGTCCGGCACTGACAGTTACCGATGTAGTAAACGGCGTGAAGATTGGGTTCACTCCGCCGATAACGCCGCCCGTAGTCGTCGGGCTAACCGTAGCCACGTCAAAGGTGAACGGAGTACCGACAGCAACGCCAGGTCCGGCAATTTTGCAGACCTTCAGTAAGGTCGGGAAAAAGGCGAAGTTAACGAACTCAACCTCAACCACACCAGCACGGGCAACGACAGCAGCCCTTGATATTCTAACCGCCGCCACCGGCGTCAAGTCCGGGTTAGGAAGAGGAGCAAACGGAGATGGTTGAACGAACACTGACGATGTTCGGATTCTCGCAGTCCTAATTGCTTCACCTGTGTTGAGCGTCTGTACGACAGTGCCGGCTGCTCCAGCAGCAGCGTTACCGGTTCCGGCAAGAGCTCCCACTTCGACGACCGTCACGGTTGAGCCACCCAGGAATGTTTGGAGTCCGGCTTGGTCACCAGTTCCACCAGTACCCGGGACGAATACGCACGTTCCGCCAGTTGCTGCAGGACCCGCAGGTACATCAACAACTGCATTAACAGCTCCCGTAGGATTGATGAATGCCGGTACTGGTGGCGGTCCGACCTGTGCCGGTACGAGAACTGCACCGGTACCAGTCACGTTGAATCTGAAGACAGTACCTTCAGTAACGCCAGGTCCAGCAATCTTACAAACCTTGACTAATCCAGGTGCCGCTCGGTTGACGAAATTAACTATTGTTTCGTTCGCCGCGTTAGTTCCTGCCGCGCCACCCTGTAAAACTTGAACTAGCGCACTGCCGCCGCCAGCGCATGGTGCGAAACCTCCAGTTGAGTTGAGACACGTTCCAAGGAATTGACCTAATTCTCTAGCAGCAGGAATCGTAAAGATGTCTTCCAGGAAGAAGCCTGTTCGAGGTAATTCACTGACAAAAACATCACCCGCGCCAGTAGCAGCGGTACCAAAGGGAGTTATCACTTGAATCGCATTGGTACATTGTCCGACCGGAACTACAAACTCCTGAAGAACTGTTCCACCCGGTTGCGCGAAGACAGTTTCAATTCTGAAAGTGAAAAAGCCTGTTACGTCTGCATCCGCTACTCCACCGGTTGTCGCAGCCAGTTTACAGATTTCTACGAACCCGGTAACAGCCGCTCTGTTCTGGAAGAGCAGTGAAAGCTGTCCTGCAATTCCACCTTCGACGATATTGACACCCACTTGGCGTAACGGCAGATTTTCCGTTCCCGCGACTATGGTCGAGCCGGTCGTGCCGCCCGGTACCGGTTGTGACAGTAAATCAATATCAAACAATTCAAAGCCGCCCGTAACGGTCGTGCCGGCGGCATTGGTTCTGGTAGCCAACTCTCTGACTGTTTGTGGACCAGCTGGCACATCAATCGCTCCCGTACAGAGTCTGCCGACAGCCCCTAATTGAGTGATCGGACCGATATTGATCGTTCCGGGTACACCGGTAACTTGGAATTGAAAGGTGCTGCCCAGGATGGAAGCTGCTGCCGGGTTTCCTTCATCAATTTGCTTACAAATTTGGAGTGTACCGGTGCCGCCGCCAGTCGCGCCTTCCGGTGCTCTGACATCACCATTCAGCGTGAAGGTTCGTCCCTTAACGGTCGCGCCTTCTTCTACCGTGATCGATTTGTGTGACAAAATGCTGCCCTTAAAGTTTGTGCCCGATTTGATCGTTGCCGCTTCATCGGTCACAAAAAAGACATTCGCTGCCTGCGCGTCATTTGCCAGCGCCACGCTTGAGCCGCTCTTCGTGTTGAGCGAACCGGCAATTCTAAAGATAAAGATCGCGCTCGGATCATTCTCAGCGTCAACAACGAGCTGTCCAGCCAGTTGTGCCGAATCCAAACAATAGACGCCCGCTCTAAAGCTCTTGCCGCCTAGTTCCGTGGTGCCGATTGTCGTACACGGCAGTTGTTTAAGCGCCGAAAACGATTTCGACATATCGTCTGATTTAAAGTCTAATGCATAGCGCAGCATTTCCGGTGTGGCTCGCTCGCCATCTCCGGCGCTAATCGTTTCTTGAGCCGAAACCGTACCCGAACTGTTAATGCTCGGTACTAGTAAATAGCCCGCGACAGCCACTGCGAAAAGAGCAATGAGTGTCAGGAAATAAAAAGTCTTTCTAATATTCATTTTGGTAATCCTTCCTTATTTTGTTTTGATTTATTTTGATAAATCTATTTGTATGGCGCTATTAGAACCAGCAGCCATTGTGAAACCTGTTGTCCTGGTCAGAAGCTGGCAGCCTTATCTGCCAGCTTCTGCTAAATGTAAGTTTCGATTGGTAGTGGCTCAACCAAGGAGAAAGAGCCAGTGATTTGTTATAACGGTGTAGAAATATGTTCCAGACATACTTCACGCATTAAATTGCTCTTTGACAGAGCGATTCAGAAATTAGCTTTCCAGTAAATACTGGTAAAAGCAAAACATAGTATCATATAAAATCATACTCAGAAACAAAAAATACGCTAATTATACTGTTTTGTCAACATTTATTTGCAATTGGGTTAATTACCCTTTTGTTCTTTAACGAATAATTAAATCACGTCGAGTTAATTTGCTGTGTTTGCTATCAAACTCTTAACGCAAACATTTTTACAATCTTGCTTAAAAAAACTGTTTTCGAAATACAAGAACGCATTTCAATTTTTACGTAAAAACCTGCTGTGTCTTATTAACTTGGAGTTCCTCGAAATCTCTTACCTACTGTTTCTTTTATAAAATCAAAGCGCATTTCTGACCGATACTGGTTGTCAGCGTAGCTTACTTTTGGTTTGATAACTTGTCCTGTTTTGAGAAATTTCAAAAATTACATTTTCGACCGGAATCGTGCAATTGATTTTCCAGACAATTATCAGATTTTTTTAATAGAAATTCGTCTGTTTTTTTTGATTTATTTTTTTGAAATTTTTCACACTTTTCAATTTTCTTTCTCGCGGCGTCTGATAACGAACCGGTTAAAATTAAGAGTTTAAAAAAAGGTTAATTTAAAAGGTTAAGAAGGATAGGGCGGATTTTGTAAAAATAAGTCCTTTATTTTCAAACACTTATCGGACGCTATGTGTAGGTCAGACCTAGATAGTCAGTGAAATTTATGTTCAAAAACGTGAACAAAGGGTGAACAAAAGTGATCGATTTTTTTACGTGTAGGTCAAACCTAGGTAATGTGTAGGTCAAACCTAGGTATTTTTTGCCTTGGTGTAGGTCAAACCTAGATAGTTTTTTGGCTCAGCCTGTGGAAAACTTTTAAAAAAGTGGTTCAGCCTGTGGAAAACTTTTAAAAAAGTGGGGCAAAATGCCCCGGTGTAGGTCAGACCTAGATAAAGTGTAGGTCAGACCTAGATATATGTGTAGGTCAGACCTAGATAATGTGTAGGTCAGACCTAGATAGTCATAAAATTATTTCGCGGATTTTTTTTGCTTTCGCGTTTGCTCTTTTTACGTCATTTACGAACTCCGGATGCGGCTGAAATTTTAGCTTTACATCAACCAATTTTGTCCTTGGAAAAGAGTCAAAAATTTTTTCTATTTTACAGTTTAAAATGACGTTTTTTTGCTTCAATTCTTCCACTGCATTTTCGACCTCAGACAAGTTTTGTTGTAATCGTTTTTGCGGCGTTAATCCGAAGTCTCTAACTATCGTTGTCAAAAAGATTTCGTAGGATTCTATTAAACTCGCCTGTATAAAATGATGTGACATTCTTTTGTGAAGCTGGCGAGTGATGACGCTCCGGTAGCTCATTATCTTTTCGTAATTCATTAGCCGGTATGTGCCTGATTCGATGCTACGCGTAATAAGCGGCGAAAATCGAACAAAAGTTTTTGTTTCCGCGCCTTCCCCAGCAAAGCCATAGCTTTCAATCGGGCTAAAAGCCGTTTCAATTTCTCCGCTTTCATCTTTCAAAATGATGTCGGTACTGTTTAAAATTCTTATCGAATCTTTTAACTCGTTGTAGCTGTAACTGTGTCCTTCTTCCTTTAACTCCGTTTGAAGCTGGTAAAGAGTAAAGGCTATCCCGGCTTCACCGTCTAACATAAAACTTTGTCGCTCTGTCATTAGTTTGCGTAAAGCGTCCTCGACAAGTTCTTCTCGTTTTGACGGATAGAATTCTTTGAATCCGTCCTGTACTTCAAGTCTCGCCGGCATTAAAGTTAAAAGGTATTTTCTGCCTCTACATTCAAACTCGCGTTTTAGAGTGTCCAGAAACTTACCATTAAGCCTTTGTACCTTTCCCCAAACATACTTTGGTATAAAATCATAAAGTTCGATTGATTGTGAGTAGCTATCTTCGTCCGGTTCTAACTCGAACAAATTAAGCTGAATCGGCTTAGATAACTCAAGTTGCTCAAACTTTTTAGACTTTCCGCGTCTTTTTCGGCGAGGCTTTTCCAGTTTTATTTTTGTTGTGTTGTCTTTGGCTTTCATTAAAGCTATTTCCTCTTTTGTAACCATTTTACTAATAATTCTTCAACCAGGGCTGATAGATCTACTCTTCCGGATTCTTCGAACAAGACTTTTTTTACTTCTCTGTGCGTGTCTTTCTTGATATACGTTAAAACCTGCGTATAGCTTGGATTACTACTTTTTCCTATTCGTTTTTCATTTGCCGCCGGCGATAAATTTTTTGTTTCGTTTGTCGGCGGTTGATTGGTTTTTTCCGCAGACACCGGCGGCAATGTCCGGACACTTTTCGCCTTTCCATTTAAAGTCTTTTTATCCTGCTTATTTGTTGCCTTTTTCGCTTTCGGTCGGTTGTCTTTTACTGCTTCGAAAATATCTGTGAACTGACTCATTTTATAATCTCCTTTCCAAGGTTTTCATAGTCTTGCCATGCTGCCTTTGCATAATGATCTTTGACTTCCGCCACTGAAACGCCCTTTAGAGCGGCTTTTTTATAAGCGGTATAGCGTCTTATCCGCGTTTTGAAAATCGGCAGCTTATTTGCCGCCAGAACTCGCTCCGCGTCCTGTCCGTCATGACTCGGCGGCGGCGGAATCATCGTTAACAGGATTTTGTAAAAATTAGTATTCAAGGTCTGCATTGCCGAAAGCATCTTGAGAGTCGCTTTCAGCGAAAGCGCGTCCGGTGTAGTTGGAATAACGAGTAGGTCGCAGCCTTCAGCCAGAGTTTTTAAATCGTCGTTGTCGGGACGCGCTTTTGTATCAATGACGATATGCTCAAAGTCGCGCGCAAACTTGGCAGCTTGCCGTTCGTCAATAACTGAAAAATTCAAATTGCCTGTCGCTGCCCAATCAAGACTGCTGCGATTCGGGTCGCCGTCAATAAGTAGTGTCTTTCCTTTTTTGGCTAAATATCTTGACAGATGAACAGCGGTGGTTGTTTTACCGACTCCGCCTTTGAAGCTGGCAACGGTAATAATCATAGCGAGAAAAGTTACCATAGATGGGTAGATGTGTAAATAGCTATTTAGCTATTTAGCTATTTAGCTATTTAGCTATTTAGCTATTTAGCTATTTAGCTATTTAGCTATTTAG
>MWWC01000036.1_pt1 | contig 12518 bp, 10 predicted proteins | sample 1047261 | NCBI WGS metagenome assembly MWWC01 (sample SAMN06349975, study PRJNA376086) | soil metagenome | isolation source: MS3-5 sample Antarctic (ecotone) soil | place: Antarctica | collected 2015-01-13 | reverse complement strand
GGAGTATAATTTTCATTAGGGGCGTAAAGATATGAATTAGGCCGTAGGCGCGGCTTTCGCCGCTTTGGCGGCCACTAGGCCTAGGCGCACCAGCAACAGCCCGCCAGGGTTGCGAGTGGCCTTGACTTTGCCCGTTTTCAGGTCGTGGTTGTAGCGGTTCACTTCCGCGACGTGGGCGGCGCTGGCCAGGATGGTTTGCCGGTGTTTGGGGTCGGTGATGCGCAGCTCGTCGAGGATGCGGGCGGCGTTGTCGAGGTGGCTTTGTTGTACGCCGGGCAATGGCTCCGTGGTGGCCACTAGGTCAAAAGGGATGGTGGTGGCCAGGGCTTGGGGCTTGATAGTGAAGACGATGTGGGTATAGGTTCTCACCCGCTTTTCGAGCTTGTAGCTGATGTGCAATTCGGTGTGCTCATTAATTTGCTTCACGGCAATATCAAGTACTCTTTCTCGTAGCTCTTTGATTTGCTTCATCTTTTCGTTGCCCTTGTCGTCAATCAGGCTGAGCTTTTTTTTGAAGTCCTGGAGGTCATATTTTTTGGTTTCGCCCAGGTCCTTCCATTGGCTACAGAACTGGTAAATACGCTTGGCATATTTGCTGGAAAGCCGGAGCGCAGCGGCCAAGGTGTAGGAAGTGAAGTTGTCTTTGAGGTCGAACAGGTACGGTAAAACGTCCTCTGCTAGCTTGATTTCGACAATTCCTTGCCCTTTTAGGTACTCTACTCGCTGAAACATCCAAAGTTGTTTGACCCGCTCCGGGGTTTCCACCTCGAACATTCGGGAGCCCATTCCTTCAGTTGCTTGTCGGAGGTAGGATAAATGATATTGCTTGCCTGTTAAAGCGGTTAGCTCTCTGATTGGTAGCTCATAGAGGCTTGTTTTTTGGTCCTTCCGTAGCCGAGAGACGATGAAGAATAATAAGTCTAGTTGTAGCTCCGTGTAGTCGTAGCGGGCATTGGTCAGTGCATTATGTTGGCGGATTTCTAGCTCCTCATTCATAAAGTTTACTAGCTGATTCGACTACAATTATAAGCCAAAAAAGGCATGTAGTGAGAATACGTCTTTTCTCACGGACTAAAAGTCTTTCTTAGACGGACTAAAAGTCTTTTCTCACGGATTAAAAGTCTTTTCTCACGGATTAAAAGTCTTTTCTCACGGATTAAAAGTCTTTTTCGAGTATCATATAATTCTGAAAATCAATTAGTTATGGCCCCCTCAAATAGAACAAAGCTTTACAAATACACCAATTGGTGTTCGCGCGAGGAAAAAAATAGCTTTTAGGGACTGTTCGAAAGTACAAGGGCAGGAGAAAAACAAAGGCAACAAAGTCCTTTAAGCCGGTAACTTGCGCACATTTTATAAACTATATATAAATAATATTCAACGGTTTATGAAAGTAATAGTTGAGCTTATTTCTTTCCTTTTGTGCTGCTTTAGACGGGGCAGTGGGGAAGGAGTGAAGACGAGTTGACCAGGTGTGCCAGGGAGGGGAAGCGTAACAAGAGCCGAGGTGCTGGCCACGAAGAAGAGACCGGGAAGCGAGAGCAACGATGGCCACCAAGAGCCAGGAGGTAGTCAAGTGGTGAAGTGGTGGAGGAATAAACCAAAGGAACCGCGACCGTAAAAAGGCGGCTAGGTGAGAGGGTGGCCAAGACCAGGTAAACCGAAAATCAGGGTTAGGCGACCAGGCAGTGAGAGGAGTGAAGCGGAGGGGGATACTAAGGAAATGAGGTCAGGTGACTAGGTACTGAGAGAAGGGGAAGTCAAGAGGAAGCGAGGCAAAAAAGGAAATCGGAAGATTGCGCAGATACCGGAGATTCGTACCTTGCGGCGCGTGTAGGGCTGTTCGGTAGTAGAAGCAAGAAGTGTTTTTGCTTCGCAAAAACCCCGGTCGGCCGCTGGCCTCCCTTTTCTTGCCCCGGCGGGGAGCCCTACCCGTCTAGCCTCATTTGCCCATGCCTCCCGACCAAAAGAAGCGCGCCCCCGGCCGGCCCAAAGCGCCGTTCACGCATGACGCGACGATACAGCTGCGCTTGGAAAGCGGGCAGTTGGCGCAACTCACGGAGCAGGCGCGGGTGACAGGCTGCAGCCGGTCGGCCATCATCCGGGCGGCGCTCGACGGGGTGCAGGTGCTCCAGGCCGCGCCCAGCCCGGAGCAGCGCGAGCAGTACCGGCAGCTCGTCAAGCTGGCCACCAACCTGAACCAACTCGTGGTGCTGGCCCGCGTCGGCCAGGACGTGCAGGACCGGGCGCGGGCCACGCTCGACCAGGTGCAGCAGCTGCTGGCCACCCTTAACCAGCCGGCGGCATGATAGGGAAAGTGAAAATCGGCAAGAGCTTCGCCGGCATCTGCCGCTACGTGCTGCAAGAGGACAAGCAGGCCCAGGTGCTCGACGCCGAGGGGGTGCGCACCGACAGCCCCGCCCACATGGCCCAGGACTTTCAGTACCAGCAGGCGCAGCGGCCCGGCTTGGGGAACGCCGTGCTGCACGTCGCGCTGGCCTTGCCGGCCGAGGACGCAGCCGGCCGCAGCCCCGAGCAGCTGAGTGAACTGCTGCGCGAGGCGGGGCGGGCTTACGTGCAGGGCATGAAGCTGGAAAATACCCAATGGGCGTTGGTGCAGCACTTCGACAAGCCCCATCCCCACGCGCACCTGGTGGTGAACCGGGTGGACAACGACGGGCAGACCCTCAAAGACAACTTCATTGGCCAGGAGAGCCGGCGCGTGTGCCAGGGCATCGAGCAGCAGTTGGGCTTGACCGTGGCCGAGCAGCGGGGCCGGGAGCAAGCCCGTGAGGTGGGCCCCACCCATCGGCAGGCGGTGGCCACCACGCCGAAGCAGGAGCGGGCGGCGGATTGGCAGCGGGCGCGGCACGAGGTAGCCACGGCCCTGAGTCAAACCTCGCCCTATTCGGCCAGCTTCGCGCAGCTGCAAACGCGGCTAGCGCCCTATGGTATCGAGGTAAAAACGAGTGTGCACCAAAAAAAGGCCGGGCCGGAAGTGTTTGGGGTAGTATTCGAGAAGGACGGGTACCACATGAAGGGCAGCGAGGTAGGCAAGGCGTTTAGTGCCGGCAACCTGCAAAAGACGTTTGACCAGCACCAGGTGCAGGCCCCAGAACTGGCCCAGGTGGTGAGCCAAGCGGCACAGAGCTACTCTGGTGAGGCGCTGAACCGCTTGTTCGCCCAGCAGGCCCAGGAAGCGGCTCAAAAAGCGCAGGAAATAGCCCGTCAGACGACCCAAACCCCCACTAGGCAGCAAACCCCTGACCGAGAGCAGAGCGGGGGCATATCCCTGTAGTTCCTATTTTTCCCCTTTTGTCATGCAGCCGATTCAACCCAGCGACCTATTTGTGACCGTGGCCCAGATGCGCGATGGTATTGATACCCTCATCAAGCGCGGGAAGCCGGCCACGGCCGCTGAATTAGCGCAGCTGCTCGCGCAGGTCAAGGCCCAGGGGGAGCAGCTGCTAAGCCAGGCCCAGCAAGGCTACCGCATTACCCTCAACGGCGAGGCAGCGGCCAAGCTGCTTGTGCCCTACATGCCCACCAACACGGAAACGGCGCGCGTTATGACCGAGGCCACAGCCGCCATAAAAGAGGCGCTGGCCCAGGGGACCAGGGAGACAGCGGCCCAGGTGCAGCAGCTGCAAGCCATTCGGGCCAGCATCCCGCAGCGAGTGCCGATTGCGACCCCGTTTTTCGGATTCGTGAACTGGCCATCGGTCCTTGCCTCGGTGGGGGTAGTGGGGCTATTTCTGGCGCTGGCGGCGTGGCAGGGCAGCAAAAAAGCCACTGCTGAGGCCAAGGCGGAGCAGTACGCCCGCAGCTATGAGGTGCTATTCAAAGAGAACCAGGCCCGCAAACAGGCCGAGGACCAGGTGTGGAAGTACTACCCCAAAGTGGCCGGAAAGTATCTGCCAACCCACTAACTCAAGGTGGAGGTTCTCCCCTAGTTTGTTTAACAACACTCTCAATGTATCAACAGCCTCATGAGCTTCTTCGGCAAGCAGTGGAATCCTTGACGCCGCTGACGGCCGGGGAATGGGAGTTAGTGGCTGCCGCCTTCGTAGAGCAGCAGGTGCCTCGCAAAACCGTGTTGGTGCAGGCCGGGGCGGTGGCCCGCGAAGTGTATTTCGTAGCCGAGGGCTGCGCCCGACTTTATTACGAACAGGACGGAACCGACCGCTCCGCCTTCTTTTTTACGGAAGGGCAGTTTGCAGGGGCATACGATAGCTTTATTACCCAGCAGCCCAGCCCCCATTTTGTTGAAACCCTGGAACCGTGCCGGCTGCTGCGGGTATCGCACGATGCCTTGCAGCGCCTCTACCAGCAGGTACCGACCATGAACGAGCTGGTGCGCAAAATCGTGGAGCACCGCTTTGTGGAGCTGCATCAGCTGTTCACGGCCTTCATCCTCGACAGCCCGGAAACTCGCTACCGCCACCTGCTGCACCAGCGGCCGGACCTGCTGCGCCGCGTGCCGCAACACCACCTGGCCACCTATCTAGGCATCACGCCCATCTCGTTGAGCCGTATCCGCAAGCGCATCGTGAGCCCCTGACGGCGTTTCCTATCTTTTGTTAATGCATGCGGGAATGGGCGGGGGGAGATTTACAGCATCTTCCAACCCCCTAACTCCTTCGTCATGAACCGCCGATTTTTTCTGGAACAGGCCGCCACCGCCACGGCTGGCTTGTCGATGGTGCCGCTGTTTGCCGCCGCTCATTCCCCTGTTCAACGGCTGTTGGCCTCCGCCCCGGTGGGAGCTTCGGATGCCGCCGGGGCCCCCGCCGTGCCCGTCACATCGGTGGTGCTGCCCGGCGGCATCAAGGTGCACGCCATTTCGACGGGTCAGGTGGCCGTGACCAACGCCTTTCTGCACGCGGGGCCGGCCGGGTTCCTGCGCAAAGCCAACATCCTGCTCAACCGCCAGTTTGCCGGCTGGATGCCCATCTACGTGTGGGTCATTGAACACCCGGAAGGCATTTTCGTGGTGGACACGGGCGAGAACAGCGCCGTGACGACCCCCGATTACTTCCGGGGCGTGGGCCTGCTCAACGAGTACGTCAACACCCGCCTTTTTCGCTTCGAGGTGGCCCGCGAACAGGAAATTGACCGGCAGCTGGGCCGGTTGGGCATCCGTGCCGCCGACGTGCGCGCCGTGGTGCTCACCCACCTGCACCTGGACCACACCGACGGGTTGCGCCACTTCCCCGGTACGCCGGTGCTGGTGAACCGGGCCGAAGCCGCCCATCCCTACAACGACCTGCCCACCCTGTACCCGGCCTCTTTCGCGCCCACCCTGGTGGACCTACAAGCCGGGCCGGTGGCTCCCTTCCGCGGGGCGTATCCGCTCACCAAAGCCCGCGACTTGTGGCTGGTGAACACGCCCGGCCATACGTCGGGGCATTGTTCGGTGCTGTTGCAGACCCCCCAGGCGCATTATTTGTTCGCGGGCGACGTGTCTTATACTCAAGCTCAATTGTTGAGCAACGACCTACCCGGTGCCAATGCTAGCCTGAGCCGGTCGCGGCAAACATACCAGACGATTCGGCAGTATGCCGCGCAGCAGCCGCTGGTCTATTTGCCGTCGCATGATGCCGACGCCGCGCACCGGCTTGCCGCCAACGCCCCCCTACTATCTGCCTAACAGGGGGCGCATGAGAGTAGGAACAGGAAGTATCGGTAGGGAACATCTGCGCGGGTAACCGGTCTCAACAGAGGCTCTTAAAATGAGGCCCCGCACTGGAAAAGTACCACGCCGGCCGCGCTCCGAAATGAGACCGAAAACCGCCCCGATTCCAAGATGGTGGGTATAAGCGACATTATGTTAAGGGATTATTCCGGGAAACAAGAGGGAAGAATTGCACTCCCCCACGGCCCCCAAAATCCTGTTTTTCCATCTTGTTTTATTGCGGCATGGGAAAGAGTTGGGAAAGCCTAAAATCGCTCGCCCAAGTGTAATTCCTCATTGATATAGTGTGGGCTATTTCACGCCCAATACGCCAGCCGTGTAGCTGCCCAGGTTCTGTATCTCCCCATTTTTTTGTCTTAACTGCACTTGGTAGAGCCGTTTGGCAATTTCGGCGGAGCCATGAGCCTTGATAGCCAGTACCGCTTGGTCTTTGCGCAGCTTAAACTCATTGACCATCCGGCCGAAAAGGGCTGTTTCCTGTTCGTTATAATCGATTTCGGTTGTCTTAGGGGTGTAGATGATAGTAAATTCCAGCTCTATCACCTTCCTTCCTCGCTTGATTTCGCGGTAGGTGAAGGCTAAATCGGTAGCTGTATTGATTTCTTCGGCGGGCTTGAGCACGTTGGCTTTAAAGTCAGCATAGAGCGTGTATTTCTCCTTGCCAGTAGCGTTATCGATTAGCCCAAGTTGCAGCTTAATGGCATCCAGCGAGACACGAAACGACTTGTCCGGCAAGTTTTTATACATGGAAAAAATCTCATACAACCGCTTGGCATAAATGCTGTTAAGGGTGATAGCCAGGTCAAGTTGGAAGGTTGTAAAATGCGATTTTAGGTATCCATAAAACGGTCTGATTGTCGGGTCTACTCCAATTTCAAGGGTGCCGGTACCTTTCAGATAGCGAACGGAGGAAAAGAAATGGGTTTGAAGTAGGTCGCCACCGGGTAAATCGGCCTCCAAGACACGGCCCAACATTTTTTTGGTCACGTCTCGCAGCCGGTCATACTTGATTTCGTCGCCTGTTCTGTGTTGCAACTCAGTGATGGAAACATAGTAGAGCTGGCCAGGTAGGTCAGTTGGCTTCATCTCCCGCATAGCCAAGTAGAGCAGGTTCTTTTCCATTTTGGTCAACTCATACCGCGCCGAGGTTATGATGTTGGATTGTGCTAGGATGGGAGACTTATCAAAATCGTCATTTTTCATAGGAGAAACCATTTTAGGGCCGTTCCACAAATGTATGAGCTATTATTATTAGCCTCATAATAAGTGGCATAATAAACGGACATTTCCTCATAGTTAATCATGGGCTTGACGGACATTTCCTCATAGTTGACGGACATTTCCTCATAGTTCAGAGAGGTAAACTCAGCCTTTGACGGACATTTCCTCATAGTTGACGGACATTTCCTCATAATAGATGGGATAACTAATTGATTGTCAAGGGCATTTTTTGCTAATATTTGGAATATCTTGGTTTAAAGAGTAAAAAAAAATCACAAATTTTGTCGCGCGCGAGTTTTTCCACAAAAAAGGCTTTTAGGGCTCGTCCGGTTAGGCCCAAGTAGCCACAACAAAAAAAGAAACAAAAAACAAAGTCCTAGAAGCCAGTAACTTGCGCACATTTTATAAATTGTATATTATTGGTAATTAACAGTTTATAACCTCAATTGTTGGGCTTATGTACTGCTATGGGCTAGGGAGTGCGGGGGAGTGCTGAGGCGGCCGAAACGGGGGCAACTCAGGAGGCAGGGCGAACAGTGGGGCGGTGGGGAAGGGGGAGCGGGCGGTTGTCAGGTGGCCAGGTAGTCAAGTGGGCAGGGAAGGGCGGCAGATAGGAGGGCAAGAGCAACAGTGGCCACCAAGAGCAGGGGGGTAGTGAGGGGCGAGATAATGACGAGCTGAGGGATGGGCAGCGGTTGGGGGCAGGCAAAAAAGGGAGTGGGCCGTATTGCGCGGGCGGGGGTGATTCGTACCTTAGAGGCGCGTGTCGGGCTGTTCTGACGTTAAGTAAGAGCAAGAAGTGTTTTTGCTTCGCAAAAACCCCGGTCGGCCGCTGGCCTCCCTTTTCTTGCCCCGGCGGGGAGCCCTACCCGTCTAGCCTCATTTGCCCATGCCTCCCGACCAAAAGAAGCGCGCCCCCGGCCGGCCCAAAGCGCCGTTCACGCATGACGCGACGATACAGCTGCGCTTGGAAAGCGGGCAGTTGGCGCAACTCACGGAGCAGGCGCGGGTGACAGGCTGCAGCCGGTCGGCCATCATCCGGGCGGCGCTCGACGGGGTGCAGGTGCTCCAGGCCGCGCCCAGCCCGGAGCAGCGCGAGCAGTACCGGCAGCTCGTCAAGCTGGCCACCAACCTGAACCAACTCGTGGTGCTGGCCCGCGTCGGCCAGGACGTGCAGGACCGGGCGCGGGCCACGCTCGACCAGGTGCAGCAGCTGCTGGCCACCCTTAACCAGCCGGCGGCATGATAGGGAAAGTGAAAATCGGCAAGAGCTTCGCCGGCATCTGCCGCTACGTGCTGCAAGAGGACAAGCAGGCCCAGGTGCTCGACGCCGAGGGGGTGCGCACCGACAGCCCCGCCCACATGGCCCAGGACTTTCAGTACCAGCAGGCGCAGCGGCCCGGCTTGGGGAACGCCGTGCTGCACGTCGCGCTGGCCTTGCCGGCCGAGGACGCAGCCGGCCGCAGCCCCGAGCAGCTGAGTGAACTGCTGCGCGAGGCGGGGCGGGCTTACGTGCAGGGCATGAAGCTGGAAAATACCCAATGGGCGTTGGTGCAGCACTTCGACAAGCCCCATCCCCACGCGCACCTGGTGGTGAACCGGGTGGACAACGACGGGCAGACCCTCAAAGACAACTTCATTGGCCAGGAGAGCCGGCGCGTGTGCCAGGGCATCGAGCAGCAGTTGGGCTTGACCGTGGCCGAGCAGCGGGGCCGGGAGCAAGCCCGTGAGGTGGGCCCCACCCATCGGCAGGCGGTGGCCACCACGCCGAAGCAGGAGCGGGCGGCGGATTGGCAGCGGGCGCGGCACGAGGTAGCCACGGCCCTGAGTCAAACCTCGCCCTATTCGGCCAGCTTCGCGCAGCTGCAAACGCGGCTAGCGCCCTATGGTATCGAGGTAAAAACGAGTGTGCACCAAAAAAAGGCCGGGCCGGAAGTGTTTGGGGTAGTATTCGAGAAGGACGGGTACCACATGAAGGGCAGCGAGGTAGGCAAGGCGTTTAGTGCCGGCAACCTGCAAAAGACGTTTGACCAGCACCAGGTGCAGGCCCCAGAACTGGCCCAGGTGGTGAGCCAAGCGGCACAGAGCTACTCTGGTGAGGCGCTGAACCGCTTGTTCGCCCAGCAGGCCCAGGAAGCGGCTCAAAAAGCGCAGGAAATAGCCCGTCAGACGACCCAAACCCCCACTAGGCAGCAAACCCCTGACCGAGAGCAGAGCGGGGGCATATCCCTGTAGTTCCTATTTTTCCCCTTTTGTCATGCAGCCGATTCAACCCAGCGACCTATTTGTGACCGTGGCCCAGATGCGCGATGGTATTGATACCCTCATCAAGCGCGGGAAGCCGGCCACGGCCGCTGAATTAGCGCAGCTGCTCGCGCAGGTCAAGGCCCAGGGGGAGCAGCTGCTAAGCCAGGCCCAGCAAGGCTACCGCATTACCCTCAACGGCGAGGCAGCGGCCAAGCTGCTTGTGCCCTACATGCCCACCAACACGGAAACGGCGCGCGTTATGACCGAGGCCACAGCCGCCATAAAAGAGGCGCTGGCCCAGGGGACCAGGGAGACAGCGGCCCAGGTGCAGCAGCTGCAAGCCATTCGGGCCAGCATCCCGCAGCGAGTGCCGATTGCGACCCCGTTTTTCGGATTCGTGAACTGGCCATCGGTCCTTGCCTCGGTGGGGGTAGTGGGGCTATTTCTGGCGCTGGCGGCGTGGCAGGGCAGCAAAAAAGCCACTGCTGAGGCCAAGGCGGAGCAGTACGCCCGCAGCTATGAGGTGCTATTCAAAGAGAACCAGGCCCGCAAACAGGCCGAGGACCAGGTGTGGAAGTACTACCCCAAAGTGGCCGGAAAGTATCTGCCAACCCACTAACTCAAGGTGGAGGTTCTCCCCTAGTTTGTTTAACAACACTCTCAATGTATCAACAGCCTCATGAGCTTCTTCGGCAAGCAGTGGAATCCTTGACGCCGCTGACGGCCGGGGAATGGGAGTTAGTGGCTGCCGCCTTCGTAGAGCAGCAGGTGCCTCGCAAAACCGTGTTGGTGCAGGCCGGGGCGGTGGCCCGCGAAGTGTATTTCGTAGCCGAGGGCTGCGCCCGACTTTATTACGAACAGGACGGAACCGACCGCTCCGCCTTCTTTTTTACGGAAGGGCAGTTTGCAGGGGCATACGATAGCTTTATTACCCAGCAGCCCAGCCCCCATTTTGTTGAAACCCTGGAACCGTGCCGGCTGCTGCGGGTATCGCACGATGCCTTGCAGCGCCTCTACCAGCAGGTACCGACCATGAACGAGCTGGTGCGCAAAATCGTGGAGCACCGCTTTGTGGAGCTGCATCAGCTGTTCACGGCCTTCATCCTCGACAGCCCGGAAACTCGCTACCGCCACCTGCTGCACCAGCGGCCGGACCTGCTGCGCCGCGTGCCGCAACACCACCTGGCCACCTATCTAGGCATCACGCCCATCTCGTTGAGCCGTATCCGCAAGCGCATCGTGAGCCCCTGACGGCGTTTCCTATCTTTTGTTAATGCATGCGGGAATGGGCGGGGGGAGATTTACAGCATCTTCCAACCCCCTAACTCCTTCGTCATGAACCGCCGATTTTTTCTGGAACAGGCCGCCACCGCCACGGCTGGCTTGTCGATGGTGCCGCTGTTTGCCGCCGCTCATTCCCCTGTTCAACGGCTGTTGGCCTCCGCCCCGGTGGGAGCTTCGGATGCCGCCGGGGCCCCCGCCGTGCCCGTCACATCGGTGGTGCTGCCCGGCGGCATCAAGGTGCACGCCATTTCGACGGGTCAGGTGGCCGTGACCAACGCCTTTCTGCACGCGGGGCCGGCCGGGTTCCTGCGCAAAGCCAACATCCTGCTCAACCGCCAGTTTGCCGGCTGGATGCCCATCTACGTGTGGGTCATTGAACACCCGGAAGGCATTTTCGTGGTGGACACGGGCGAGAACAGCGCCGTGACGACCCCCGATTACTTCCGGGGCGTGGGCCTGCTCAACGAGTACGTCAACACCCGCCTTTTTCGCTTCGAGGTGGCCCGCGAACAGGAAATTGACCGGCAGCTGGGCCGGTTGGGCATCCGTGCCGCCGACGTGCGCGCCGTGGTGCTCACCCACCTGCACCTGGACCACACCGACGGGTTGCGCCACTTCCCCGGTACGCCGGTGCTGGTGAACCGGGCCGAAGCCGCCCATCCCTACAACGACCTGCCCACCCTGTACCCGGCCTCTTTCGCGCCCACCCTGGTGGACCTACAAGCCGGGCCGGTGGCTCCCTTCCGCGGGGCGTATCCGCTCACCAAAGCCCGCGACTTGTGGCTGGTGAACACGCCCGGCCATACGTCGGGGCATTGTTCGGTGCTGTTGCAGACCCCCCAGGCGCATTATTTGTTCGCGGGCGACGTGTCTTATACTCAAGCTCAATTGTTGAGCAACGACCTACCCGGTGCCAATGCTAGCCTGAGCCGGTCGCGGCAAACATACCAGACGATTCGGCAGTATGCCGCGCAGCAGCCGCTGGTCTATTTGCCGTCGCATGATGCCGACGCCGCGCACCGGCTTGCCGCCAACGCCCCCCTACTATCTGCCTAACAGGGGGCGCATGAGAGTAGGAACAGGAAGTATCGGTAGGGAACATCTGCGCGGGTAACCGGTCTCAACAGAGGCTCTTAAAATGAGGCCCCGCACTGGAAAAGTACCACGCCGGCCGCGCTCCGAAATGAGACCGAAAATCGCCCCGATTCCAAGATGGTGGGTATAAGTTGTGTTATGTTAAGTGCTTATTCCGGGAACAAGAGGGAAAAAGCACCTTCCCCCGACTGCCCCTTAAATACTATTTGATTGCCCATCAAATAGACCGCTCCGGCGGTTGAGCGCGTCGAGCTGGCCCGACCGCAGCGGCCAGAACGGCCCGTGCGCAGTGGCTCATTTTCGGTAGTGGTAGCGGCACTGCAAGACCAAGATGAAATCGGGGCCGACCTGATAGACCAGCCGGTGTTCGTCCGTGATGCGGCGTGACCAGCAGCCGGCGAAATCATGTTGCAGGAGTTCTGGCTTACCGGTGCCGGTGGTGGGAGTGCGCAGGCACTCTTTGAGCAGGGCGCGTAGACGGCGCGCAATAGCCTTGTCCGTGTCGAGCCAATAGAGAAAATCGTCCCAGGCGTGCAGGTCCCAGCGTAAGGTCATTCCGACAGGGGGGGCAGCTCGTGGGTTTGCCATTCCCCGCGCTGGGCGCGGGCCAGGGCGGCGTACAGGCGCTCCGCATTGGCCGGAGAGGCGAGCAGATAGTCCGTCTCATCCAACTCCCCAGCGGCTGGGGCGGCCGGGCTGCGTAGCTCGACATAAGGCAGGCTACGCAGTAGCTCTAACAGGAAGCCGGCGCGGCTGTCGGGAACTTGGAGTATAATTTTCATTAGGGGCGTAAAGATATGAATTAGGCCGTAGGCGCGGCTTTCGCCGCTTTGGCGGCCACTAGGCCTAGGCGCACCAGCAACAGCCCGCCAGGGTTGCGAGTGGCCTTGACCTTGCCCGTTTTCAGGTCGTGGTTGTAGCGGTTCACTTCGGCGACGTGGGCGGCGCTGGCCAGGATGGGTTGCCGGTGTGTGGG
>MWWC01000035.1_pt1 | contig 12561 bp, 16 predicted proteins | sample 1047261 | NCBI WGS metagenome assembly MWWC01 (sample SAMN06349975, study PRJNA376086) | soil metagenome | isolation source: MS3-5 sample Antarctic (ecotone) soil | place: Antarctica | collected 2015-01-13 | reverse complement strand
GGGGATTTGCGCGCCTGCCTGACCTTCATACTATCCGGCACTTTGACGAGCAAATCACCCGGCGCACATTCCAACGCCACGCAAATCTTTGCGAGCGTGTCGAACTCAATACCTTTGGCTTGGTCATGTCTGAGACGAGCAAGCGTGTTGTGCGCGATGCCTGACTCTTTGGCGAGCCAGTAGTAACTCTTGTCCCTGCGCTTCAGGAGTTCATCAAGGTCAACACGTATCTTCATACGCCAAGCATTTAGCACACAAATAAGTGTACGTCAAGTTGTTATACGTCATACATTTACTATATACGTCATAGATGTAGTATAATGCTCTTAGTCGCTATTTAAGCTCTTACAGCGACGCTAAGAACAACAGAAAGAGAGAAAAACGCACAATGCTCGACTTCAAAACTCCTGAACTTGAGGCTGACTTGAAAGCGCTCAAGACGCTAGAAGACACGCTAGAGCAAGCGCGCATCTGGACATACAACGTCTGGTATGACGCAGACGAAGCGCTCGCAGAAAGGGAAGAGAACGACCGCTTCATCAAGCTGCTCAAAGAAGCGACAGACAAGCTGGAAACGCTCGAACCTGAGCGCAAGAAGCTCGTCGCGTTGATTGAGTCGCGGCTAAAGACGAAGCCGACAGCACCGGCTAAGACTGTGGATGCGCAGACATCAAGCAAGGCGACGGTGAAAGCGACGGCGGCGACGGCGAAGAAGACCGTGCGCGCGAAGACGAAGACGCAACTGATTGCCAATGCGAAAGCTGCGCAGTCAAAGAAAGCGGCATGAACGGCAACGGGCTAGGCGAGTGCGCAAACACCCGCCTAGCCCTCGAACCTTAACCCTTCAAACGAAAGGCTAAAGCTATGCACGACAAATATACCACGCTCAGACGACGGTTGCGCTTGATAACGCGGCTGGCATCGGAAGAGCCGTTGAGCTTCGACACTCAGGACGCAATCGCCATTGAAGCGCATCACGCGCTCAACGACGTTGACGAACTTTGCGAGCCGACTGCGACGATTCACGAACTGAAGCCGATAACGCTGCGTCTTGTGGAAGACGAGAGACAGGAGGCCACACGATGAGTTACAGCACACTATCAACGGCGGCGCTCTTCTCGCTCGGTCAACTCGTTGCGACACCGGGCGCGCTCGACGCGGTCACGTCAGCCGGTCAGTCGCCGACTGAGTTCTTACGTCGCCATCAAAGCGGCGATTGGGGCGAATTGTGCGACGCCGACAAGCGAGAGAACGAACTGAGCGTCAAGAACGATTTTCGTATCTTGAGCGCTTACCGCACGGCTAAGAACGTGCGCCTATGGGTCATCACAGAGGCCGACCGGAGCGCGCCTCAATACTCTTGCCTGAAGAGTATTGAGGCGCGGCGGTCGCAGTCGGAAAAGAGAGCGCGATTCGCTTATGCGACGCGCTCTTTTTCGCATTTACAGACGCTACAGCGTGTCGGATTTAGAAAGACATAGCAGAGCATAGCTTGAGCATTGAAACGAGCTTATAAGTCAATTCTGAGCGCTTCCGTAAAGCTGCAATTCGTTCTTACGCGACGCCGAAGCTCTTACCAGCGCGCGAAGCTCGACCGGCACGGGCGAAGCTCATCACTCATCACGAAGAGCATCAGAAAACGCTTAGCTCTTAACTGCCGCCGAACGCCATAGCTTGGGGCTAAAGACTGACAGCATACAACTTATTGTGGTAGAGCTATTGACATTCGACTACAAATCATGTAATGCTTCTACTCGAACAGCAACACTCGTAACTCGCGCGAGGTAAACAAAGCGAGGTAAGCAAGCTGTTTGAAGGAGAGGACACAAACCAATGGCAATAAAAACGGAAGGGGAATTCATCCCGATGAATGAGATTGTCGAACGTTCCGGCCTAACGCGGCAACGCATTGACGTGCTCGCACGTCAGGGGCGCATCCCGCACGAACAGCCGGGGCGCTTCCGCATTTTCAAGCGCCGTGACGTGGAGAAGTGGTTAAGGGAACGTGAGGCGCTCGCGGCGACGCGGGTAGAGGCGGCGTAAAAAGTTTGAAGCCGCGACGATTCGTGTTTGCTCGAACACGACCGACGCGGCTTCGTCAACGAAAGGTAAAGCAGTCATAACAGACAGACAGCGCGAACTTTTCCGAGAGACGCGCCGACTGTCAAACACCAAACCTAACTATGCAAAGATTAACAAATTCCCGCCAGCGAAGCAATACGCAAGTGCGCCCGCCAACTGTGCGACGGCGACGCGCTTTGCGTAGATTCAACAATGCGCAGCGACGAGCGCTTTTCGACTACATCATCATCGAAGGTCACGGCCTGCGTCTTCACAACGAAGGAAAGCGCCGAACGGCTGAAAGACTCGGTTGCACTGTCGAAGAGCTTATGAGCTTGCTTGAAGAGTTCGCGCGAGAGCGTGTTGTTTACTTCGACGTGAGCGACGGCACGCCCGTCGCTTTCCCCTACTGGCACGCAAGGAGGGCGGCATGAATAAGCCACAGCGAGCATTGCGTCTCGCCGAACAGTCATTCGATGTTGCTTTCTTCAAGCGTGCGAACGACAACGAGCCGAAGGCGCAACACGTATCTTGGAGCGAGCTAGTCGAGCGCTTCCGCACTCCGCAAGTCAGGGCGAGCAAAGACGGCGAGCTATTTAGTCCGGCGCTATTTAACGGCACGCGCGCGAAAGAGAACGTTGCGCACGTCTCAATGCTCGTCCTCGACTACGACCACGCAGCAGACTTAGATAACGACTTGCGATGCTGGCGCGAGCTTGGCTGCACGTTCATGGCTTACACGTCGCACAGTCACTTACGCAAGACGAAATCGAATCCGAACGCTGAGCAACGCTTTCGCGTCGTGATGCCGCTCAAAGAGCCGATTGCGGCGGCAGACTTCCCGCGTCTGTTCATGTGGGCTTATGCAGTATCGAGCGGCAAGGTTGACCGGGCTGCGCGCGACGCATCGCGCATCTTCTACACCCCGGCTAAAGCATCGCGCGCAGTCGAATATCGCTTTGAAGAAGTGCAAGGCGCTCCGCTCGACTGGCGCGCACTCGAACTGCCTGAACTTGCCGCCGAGCCGAAGAAGAAGCGGGACGGGTCAGCATCAACTACGACGACGGCGGGCGCGCTGACGCTGAGCAACGACGCTGAGCCACCGGCAATGAAGTTCGCCGCGCTGCTAGAGAATGAGCCGAAGGTCAAGCGGTCGTTCGAGCACAAGCGCAAAGACCTCACAGACCAATCAGCCAGCTCATACGATTTGAGCTTAGCGACGTTCGCCGCCTACGCTGGCTGGACAGACCAAGAGATAGCGAACCTCATCATTGCGCACCGACGCGAGCGCGGCGAAGATTTGAAGACGCGGCAAGACTACTTCGCTCGCACCATCGCAAAAGCACGCACGAAAAGCGAAGGATTCTCCGCACGCGCGGAGAGTACGGCGCGCTCTAACGAGTCAGCACGCGCCGACAACGCGGCGGCTGTGGCTGAAGTCGTTACTCATCCGGCTTCAGCCGTACCCGCCGCAGAAGCTATTGACGGCGGTATTTCTTCCATAGTTGATGACGAAGAGCGTTGCACAGACTTAGGCAACGCGCGGCGGCTCGTTCGCCGTCACGGTCGCAACCTCCGCTATTGCAGCGTGTGGAAACAGTGGCTCGTTTGGGACGGCCAGCGCTGGCGGATAGACGATGACGGCGCGGCTTACCGTCTTGCCGTCGAGACGGCAATCTCGATTCACGCCGAAGCCGCTAACCCGGCGCTGTTGAAGGAGCAGCGCAGCGAACTCTCTAAGCACGCGCGTAACAGCGAGAGCGCAGACCGACTGCGGAAGATGCTCGAAGTTGCGCAGAAGTTTTCTAGCGTAGCTATTAGACCTGACGACCTCGATACAGACCCAATGCTTTTCAACTGTACGAACGGCACTGTTGACCTGCGCGGCGGCGAGCTACGTGAGCACAGACGCGAAGACCTCATCACAAGAGTCTCGCCGGTCGAGTACCACGATGGGGCGATGTGTCCGACATGGGAAGCGTTCCTCACGCGCATCATGGACGGCAACGCGCGCATGATTAACTTCCTTCGTCGCGCGGTCGGCTACTCCCTCACCGGCGACGTGAGCGAGCGCGTCATGTTCATCCTTCACGGCACTGGCGCGAACGGCAAGAGCGTTTTCACTGAAACTCTGTTTGCGTTGTTTGACGAGTACGCAGAGCGAATGCGAACAAGCACGCTGATGCACAAGCGTCCCGGCGCAGCGACGAACGATGTTGCCAAGCTCAAAGGTGCTCGCTTCGTCTCTGCCAACGAAACGCCGGAAGGCGGTCGCCTCGCCGAAGATGAGATAAAGGACTTCACCGGAGGCGACACCATCACGGCGCGCTTCCTCTTCTCTGAGTATTTCAAGTTTAAGCCTGAGTTCAAGCTGTGGCTAAGAACTAATCATCTGCCGCGCGTGCAAGGCACTGACGAAGGTATTTGGGACAGGCTGAGACGCATCCCGTTCACGGTTCGCATTCCTGAGCGCGAGCAAGACAAGCATCTTCAACAACGACTTGCGGCTGAGTTACCCGGCGTTCTCGCATGGGCGGTGCGCGGCTGCTCTGAGTGGCAACGTGACGGGCTAGGCATTCCAGATGAAGTGAAGAGCGCAACACTGAACTATCGCGCTGAGATGGATAGCTTCGCCAACTTCGTCAGTGAGTGTTGCGTGTTCGAGCCTGCGCTTTGGACGCCAGCATCATCATTGCGTGACGCATACGAACAATGGTGCAGGGAACGTGGTGAACGCAGTTTGCTCGGCGGAAAAGTCTTTGCGAATCGTTTAGCAGAATTTGGATGCACTACCACGCGACGAAGGAACGCGGGCGTGGTAGTGCGTTGTTGGGAGGGTGTTGGGCTGCAAGAGTAACCCACAGGAAGCAGTGTGAACGCTGTGAACGCTGTGAACGTCAAAATACACATTGTTACATGAAGATTCATTTCTCTAGTAACTATGTGCATTTAGCTGTTCACAGCGTTCACAGTGTTCACACTCAAATCATCCGCTAATACTGTGGTATTAGCTCTTAACTACAATAAACGGAGGGATTTAACTATCATGGAATTACCTAGAAGCGAGTTCGGCGAACGTCTCAACGAAATGGAGAGCGAAGCGCACACGCGAGAGATTGAAGCGCAGCGTAAGAAGAAGGTCGAAGAAATCAAACGCAAAGACGCGCAGCGTGCGAGCGTGAGAGCGGCGGAACGCGAGCAGGAAGCGCAGGCGCACGTCGCCGAGATTAAAGAGCGCTGGCGAACGAAAATGCGCTCGACCATGCCTGAGCGGGAGTTCTCGAATTGGTGGCTCGACAACAAGCTACGCATTCTCGAAGAAGAAGCGCGGCAGCGAGACGCAGCTATTGCGAGCGGCAGTGTCGGCGTCGGCTATGGCGCGATGTGACTTTCACCGCCTGAGCGTCACATCATGCCGCGCCGCACGGCGTTCACTCTCGGTCGCCGTGCGGTTGTTCATGGAATGGGGAGTGCTCGAATCCCCTTCCGTTTTTCGTGAGAGGCTTTGATTGAAAATGAGAGCTAAAGACAGTACCCAAGTTGATGAGCTAACGGCACGCCAGCAACGCACTATCGTCGCGCTTTTACAGAACGTTACCGTCACAGGCGCGGCTCAAGCGGCGAACGTCTCCGAAGCAACGCTCTATCGCTGGCTCGCTTTGCCAGCGTTCAAAGATGAGTTTCGTAAACAGCGACGCATGATGTTCGAGCGCGCCGTCGGCCTTGCACAGCGCGCGAGCGCGGCGGCAGTCGGCGAAATCATCAGCATCATGCGAGACGGTGAGAACGAGTTCGCGCGCTTAGCTGCCGCGCGCGTCATTCTTGACCTCGCACGCGCATCTGACGTTGAAGAACGTCTTGAAGTTCTTGAAGAGCAGTTGAGCGCTGGCGACGGCGAAGGGTCGCAACTACAGCTTAGGAGGGCGTCGTGAGCTTACGAGCGAGACTTAAGAATTTAGAGCAACGCGCGAATGAGCGAGCAGAGCGCAAGAGCGAAGAGTCTTGCGCGTGCGCTTATGTCGAGACGACTGACGGCGAAGAGCCGAGCGAAGAGACTGCGCGCGTTGTCGCGTCAAACTTGCTCTGCTTTGAGCGCAATCACAAGCGAGCGTCGCACGTCGGCTTTAACACCGTCATCGTCGGTCGAGTCGAATCAGATGAAGACGAAGACGGCGATGCTCCGCTAATTGCTTAACGCCAAAAAGCATCCTTGAAAACTTGCCGGGCATCTAATCTGTAGTCTCTATTTTCAAAATCTACAGAGGCAAAGGAGGTGATGCGGAATGGCTAGACGAGTAGTTAAATACAAGGTTGCGCGTAGCGCCGTGACGGGCAGATTCGTTCGCAAGTCGCGCGCTAAGTCTCACCCTAGAACGACCGTTCTCGAAACTATCAAACGAAGAGTGAAATAACTTTTATGCATAGTTCAAACGGCTGAGAGCCGGTGCGCTGCTTCAAGCTCGCATCGGCTCTTTTTGTATCTGCCGTTATAGTTTGTTCCCGCCTTCCGCTGGCAGCTTGCCGCGAAGTCTATGCAATTCCTCAATCAGAATGTCTAGCTGAGCTTGTGACGTTGCTAACGGGTAATCTGCGACGTAAGAGCGTAGAACGTCGTGATGGTCAACGTAGAGCAGTTCGCCGCTTTTAACGAACTCTCTATATTGCTCGTCGCTCATTCTGTACATCGTTGGTATATCAACGACCTTAAGTTCTCTCGCATTTAATTTAATTTTCGTTGGTGCTGAACTCATAAACTCACCTCCAAATGTGTTTCATCGTCTGATAACATTTTAACATAAATTCATAGTTGAAATGTTGTCGCAAGTGTTAAACTAAGCCCGAAATGGTTGCTGAAGTTGAACAGATTGACGACAAAGAGCGAAGCCTATTGATTGAGGCGAAGCGCGAAGCCGCGCGCAGCTTCGACCAGACGATGATAACGCTCTCTGCTGGCGCTCTTGGCTTATCGCTCACGTTCATTCAACAACTGGCGACGAAGCCCGCACAGTGGCGCGCACTACTCTCCGCCGCGTGGGTCTGTTTTGGCTTCGCGCTTGTCGCCATTTTAGTTTCGTTCATTTTCTTCATGTACGCGATTGACGCGCGCATTCGTTGTGATAAGCGTAAAGAGCGGCGGTGGGACAGAAGTGCGCGGCAAGCTAACTGGACTTCTCTTATAGCCTTCGTGCTTGGAGTAGTAACATTGCTGATTTTCAGTGTGAAGAACTTTTTGAGGTGAAAAAGATGGTAGACAAAAACTTTTGGGATTCGTACACGCGCCCGACTCCTAGCAACGACGATTGGAATAAGAGCATGACGCTGTGGCCTGCAAAGAATCCACAGCCGACGGAAACAACGCAGCCTAGCTCGTCAGACTCACAGCCTAGCTCGTCAGGCTCAGGAGATTTGCAAGGGGGTTCGCAAGGGGATTCGCAAGGGGGTTCAGGTTCGCAGGGTGATTCGCAAGGAAACTCAGGGTCAGATTAGGAGTAAAGACACTATCGCTCCGGGTAACGACCCACGTAGCATCAAGGACACAGAGAACTGAACGCGCGGCACGGATACTTTTGCTAATTGAGTGTGGTAACGCTGACCATGCAGCGCTACTAAGTACCATCGTGCTCGTTGCTTTGTGAGTTTTAGGAGGCTTATGGACACTTCAACATACGATGCACAAATTCAGGTTGCCATAGATGAGAAGAATGCTTTGTACTCGCAGATGGAACAGACTTGCGCGACGTACTTTAAGGCGAGTGGCGAGTTCTTTCAGAATGAGTTTCAACGGATGATTGAAAGAGAGGTTACTTCTAAACCTGATGTCACGCAAAAGCTAGGGTTAGAGAAGCTAAAGGAGCTTAAAGCAGAAGTGAACGAGTTAGTCGAAAACGCTCCCCAACTCGTCTCAGAGCATTTCGATAAAGATAATCTTTGGGAGCATCGTTGCCCGTTGCCCGAAGGAATGGAGAAAGAGAGCTTGCCAGGCTTCGACCTTACCCACAGTGCTGGCAAAAAAGTTATTGAAGAAGTGCGTGAAGTCTTAGGTTATAGTGGGCGGCTTATAATCAAGTACGGATACAAAGAAGCTGGGAGAGAGGGTGAATGGGAGAGCAGGGGGGAAAGCGGTCGGCCTAGATATAGATATGGATTTAGTACCGCTAAAGAAATGGATGATTGCATGATGGGATATAAAGAGCAGTTCAAGAAGTTCGTCAGTGCTCACCTAAAGATTATCAAGCTCCAAAAGGAAAAGGAGCAAGCAATAGCCAAAGACCTTTGGAGTCAAGCCTAAAAACATAATAGGACTTATCGGACTCGCTTTGTCGCGTGCATGTGTCGCCGCTCGCGTGTGAGTCTCTTTTTGCGCACTCAAGCACAATCTATTGTGGTCATCGTCTTCACTCGAAAACTTGCGTCGTGACAATTCCCCACCCTTCTTCACGAAAGTATGAACCACAATGGATAGTGGTCACTTTTGTTGTTGCTCGGAGTAGTTAAATTAATCTTCACTAAAGCACACCTTTGCTCTAAGATGCTCACGAAAGGAGCTATCTCACTGTGGATTCCTCAACACCAACTCTACCTGTTCCACGAGCACACGACCATGAACGCCAGTTAGCTTCTTTAGAGCGAGAGCCGAGACGCTATCGTGACCCCATAGTGCTTTCTACAGTCGTAATAGCTATAGCCGCGGTCTTGAATTTGTGCGCGACGCTATGGCTTGGGCTATCTACACGCGATTATGTCCGGGCTACTGATAAGTATGTTCAGGTGTCACAGGACACCTTCCACACGACTAACCGCCCCTATGTGGGATTGTCCTATGTCGGCCCGTCTGACGCGGGGCAAAATGCAAGACCGGGTGGGAAAGACAAGTTCGGGAACTTTAATTATGTACCCGGTACAGGGGTAGAAACCGTACGGATGCTTGCGCCGTTGCTGAAATTTCCTTTCACTGTAGAGTATCGCAATTATGGTTCTATTCCTGCGAGGGACGTAAATATTGCTTTCACCACTCGCATAAACGGTGATGTACAGACGTTGATACAAGCACCCCGCGAACCAGCCACTCTATTCCCAGACCAGTCAAGTACGAATGGGGGTGCTATAGAAACTAATAGACTAGCTTCTGTTCTTGATGGAACATCCTTGTTTGAAATTGAAATTAACATTACTTACAAGGGTGTCACTGAAGAGCGGTATTCTACACATGAGAAAGCACGCTACGACCATGTATGTGGGTGTTATTTTAAGATGGCGTCGGATTTCAAGTAATTCGGAATACGCAGTCCTCACAGCTTGTTAGTATAAGCCTTCAAGTTCAACGGCTTTACCTTCCAACCTCGACCTATCTTCTTGGCCTTTAGCTTCCCTGAATGAATCGCATCGCTCAAATGATTCTTCGATAGACCGGAGAGCGTTACCGCCTCGTCTAGCGTTAAGAGATGCTTGGCGGCAAGCTCGACCGGCGAAAGCGTTTGTCGCGTCTGCGCTGCGTTGCCGAATTGCGAAAGCAGCGCGAGAAAATCAACGCCGCCGCGCACGTCCGACAACCTCGCCAACTGTCGGGGTTCTTGGTCGGGGGTGTCGGGCAATGCGATTGCCGGACGCACTAGGCCGCGTTCAGCGTCTAAAGCTGCTTTGAGTTTCCTCAGTTCCTCTTCGTCATATACAGCCGCCTTGCCGCGCTGCCCTTTCTCATAACGGACAGAGAGCTTGCCCTGCGCTGTGTAGCGTTCGACTGCGCGTTCGCTCACATTCAAGTATTCAGCCGCTTCTCGCTTGTTCATAAGCCGTGCTTTGTATCAAAAGAGCGACAACCGCGCAAGGTGTCGGGCAAAGCGTCGGGCGTGTCGGAGTTTCTATCGCGCGTGCGTTTTACTGCTAATCTACTGGGGTTCTTGTCCTTTACTCACCTTCTGAGGTTCACATCATAGAGTGCCAAGATTCATCAATAGCCCGAATGATTTAATCACGTCTCACGCAGCCACAGTTGAAGGGTTCTTGAAGCAGGCTTTAGCGAAGACGGATAAAGCTACGCCGTATTCTGAAGCAGCTACTCGCTTCCATGAGGCTTTGCAGCGTGTCGAAAACATCAATACGCTTGACCTGTTGCTAGACGACACGAACTATCGCGCCGGTCTTATTGCCGCAGCAGGCTTCTCGTTAAAGGCAACCGCACACCTAACTAAAGAAGAACTTGACGAAGCGATTAAGAGAGTCTTTTCGACGCTTCGAGATAAGTTTGGTGAGGCGTTCCGCGAGGAAATTGTTTACCGCTATTTGTTGACTGCTGGCGACACGCTTGGCGGTAGCATGAGAAATTACGTTGGCGCTGAAGGCGGCTTGAAGTTAGCGACTGCAATCATCGCCGCGCTGCCTGCCGATGAAGAAGCAGAGATTAAGAAGAGCGAGAAAGGCAAAGTACAGCGCATTGCGTGGGATAGTCGCCTTTTGCTCTTCGACGTAAAGACGGCGCTAATCGGTAACAACGTTGATGTGATTTTGCTTGATACGTCTCTCGCTGAGACGCTAAAAGAGCTTGTGACGATACCGCAGGCTTATCTTGCGTGTGGAGAGTTGAAAGGCGGCATAGACCCGGCTGGTGCTGATGAACACTGGAAGACAGCGCGAAGTGCGTTAGGCCGAATACAGACGACTTTTGTAAAGCATGGGCATCAACTGGCGCTCTTCTTCGTTGGCGCTGCTATAGAGCAACGTATGGCGCGAGAGATTTACGATGACCTTGAAAGCGGATTGCTGGCACACGCCGCTAACCTTACAGTGTCAGAGCAAGTGGAAGATTTAGCACAATGGCTCGTCGCATTGTAGCTACACACTAAACCGAAGGCTTTGACCACACATAGACGCATTTGCGAAGCTCTTTGCGTCCGTGAACACCCATCTGCTGACTGCTGTTGCCCTTGCCTTTAGCCAACACCCAAATATGCTCAACTGTCAGACCGGCGCTTGCCGCATAATCAGAGAGAATTAAATCAACCGGAACTTCTTCACCATGATATTGCACATTGTCGTTGACCATGACGACATGACCACGCGGCGCGAGCGTTCGCGCAAGCTCATGCACGATGAAGCTCATCTCGAAAAAATAATTCTCTACCAAGTTCGGAATGTTACCGTTATTCAACTCGCCTTTGTCTCTCGCCTCATAAAGCAGCTTCAAGACTTCTTGTAGAGCTTCTTGATTCTCGAATGCGCTAGTAGCTTTATTGCATAGTTCGACTTGACCGCGTGCCTTGTACTCTTCAGCGAGCCAGTCACGCTTAGATTTATTTTCGACTGTTGCAGAGAGAAGCGTTTGACGCAATCGCTTAACATCATCTTCGCCGTGCTCTAAGAAAGCGAGTTCAAGCGCATACGTCCGCGTGTAGTCATAGCGATTACAGTATGGCGGTGATGTAACGACTAAATCGAAGTAATCAGCTTCAAGCTGTGGAAGTTCTGTTAGGCAAGAGCCTACAATCAATCGAACGTTGCGCGTGAACGTATCGCCGTTGCGACGCTCGATGTCTTCTATCATAAGCTCAAGCTGACGAGTGATTGCCAAACGAAACTCATAGATTTCGCCCTTGTTGAATTTAGCCTTGAGCGTTCGATTAGAACGATTATCCCAACGAAGATATTGACCGTCTTTTCGCGTATAGCTAACATCTTCAAGAATGGACTGGCACGCGAATTTGAAGAGCGAACGCACGTCCTCATTCTCGATTGTCTCAAGGAAAGCCATGAAAGCACTGATAGCGTCTTCGGTCGCTTCAGAGAAAGCCTGTGACGTAATGCGTATATGTGGAAACTTGTAGCCATTCGCAGACGATGAATCTAACGAGAAAGAAGCCAACCGCGTCATCTCTCGCCTTAAACATTCAACGTCCACAGTATCAGATAGCAGGCGCGCACGAATCGCAGCAGCGCCTACCGGCAAAAGCTCGATGCCTGTGGCTTTCCAGCCTTGCTTAGTCGCTGTTGTTAAGGTAGTGCCTGCGCCAGCGAAAGGGTCTAAAACACGAGGCACACGCTTCTGTTGCGGCTTGAATTGATTGAGAAAGTATTTAACGAGTTCAGAAGAGAAGCCCTCACGATACTTGAACCAGCGATAAAAGGGCGCGTTCTTATTAGCTTGAAATGAGACAAGAGCGCGAGTGAGCGCCGGATTAAACTTCAACTTATCGGCATAGCGTTGATGTAAATCATCGCGTTTAGTGCCGGGTCTAGCTGTGTTGGCAACGCTCAAAGTCTCAGGCGCTGGCGTAAAGTCTTCTAAAACAAGTTGCCTTGCGTTGCTACTCATCAATATTTTCCTCTATCGGAAAGCCCGACAGCCCCGACCTCATTCCCCGACAGCCTTCGTGCTTGTCGGGGATTTGCGCGCCTGCCTGACCTTCATACTATCCGGCACTTTGACGAGCAAATCACCCGGCGCACATTCCAACGCCACGCAAATCTTTGCGAGCGTGTCGAACTCAATACCTTTGGCTTGGTCAT
>MWWC01000034.1_pt1 | contig 12807 bp, 15 predicted proteins | sample 1047261 | NCBI WGS metagenome assembly MWWC01 (sample SAMN06349975, study PRJNA376086) | soil metagenome | isolation source: MS3-5 sample Antarctic (ecotone) soil | place: Antarctica | collected 2015-01-13 | reverse complement strand
GTCCCGCACTGTCCCGCACTGTCCCGCACTGTCCTGGTGATGTCCTCCAACAATGTGACACCAACTCCGGCGTGCCCAACCCGTGTCCAGTTGGAGACTGCAACGGTTGGAGCGAGCAAGCAAATAAACCTTTTGATTTTGGAAGCTTTAATATCTTTGTGGACGGACACCTAAATGACACGTAACCTGCGCCAGTTATGACATTGATCAAAATTAGAAACGGAGCTCTGGACAATGATTTTTAAGTTAATTCTTATATCTGCCACAATTTCTTCAAGTCTTTCTTATGCGGCTCCCAAGCGCGTAACTCGCCCCGATCCTGAAACGATGACAGTCACTGGCGAAAGACTCAATCCCAACTTCAAGGAAGGCAGTCTTAATCCCTTCATACCAACTGAGATTTCACTAGGCGGCGGATCCACACTCCCCCCAGGTGAGGTAAATGCTAATAGCAAAAAAAAGGCTAAGGACAAGAAAGCAGAATCTGAAGCTGCTACCAGTAATTTCTGGGTCACTCTCACTAATGCACTTGACATAGCTAGTTTTCAAGCGTGGCTAACTGATTCATTGGTGAAGGTAGCGGACGCATCCAAACCTTCACTGAAACGCACCTCGACCAAAGTTATTCATATTAATGACAAAGAAAACAATGTCGAGACAACAATCATAGAGTGTACAGAGCTAGCCATTAACTCTAATAACTCGGACACTTGTGCTAAAATCTGGATTAGACCAGGACCTAATAATTTAAAATTAGTTGAACTTACTAATCTAGTATATGATTTTTCAAATAAGAGACTTATATACACAACCGATGATACTTTGACGTTTTATGTAAATGATTTTAATGAACTTTATACCACTCTTAAAGAATCAGACGCAGAATAATGGGAAGGAGAATGAGAACCAAAGAAAATGAAATAAAGCCCTATCCAGTCTATCTTGGTCTCGTTCTGGCTTGTGCTTTCCCCTTTATTCAAAGGTATTTTTATGGCCATGGAATTAATCTTTTTAGTTCCATGGGCATTAATCTCAGCGCTCCAGTCTTTGAGATTGTCGAATCTTCAATTGAGCTTATAATCACTGTATTTTTAGTAATTGCATTTGTACCTTTGCCCTTAGATGACAAACACTCACCTAAAATAAACTCTTTGTTCATAACATTTTGTATTGGCTGCTTTTTTTTGGTTATGAGTAAATATGCGACCAAAGCAGGATATGTGATCTTTGAATTTATTTTCAATGAAAATAGCAATCTGGAAGTCAGTTCTCTCCCATTAAATCCTGTACAGTTTCAATATCCTATTGTTTTTAATTTTGTAGCAATTATTATGGCGCCGTTTATAGAAGAACTTTGTTTTCGCCACATCATTTTTCAAAAGCTCAAGGATTTTCTAAGTATTTGGCCGTCAATTTTAATCGCTAACTTACTTTTTACTCTCTGTCATTATCCAAACTATTTCGGACCTTTAGTTACTCCAAAGTTCTTTCTTTTAACTGCTCCATATGTTTTTGTTATAGGTCTGCTGCTAGGGATTATAAGGGTCAAGTTTAGTATTTGGCATGCAATTGCTTTACATTCTTTAATAAACGCATATGAATCTTCACAGGCGTACACTCCGTTAGGAATTTTCATCGTCCTTTGCGTTCCATTTGGAGCCTATTTTTTATGGTCTACAAGAAGCCCTTATCCTATCCTAAAATCCTAGTGCTAAGATGCTCGCGTAGTAATATCTTGCCTCATCGCTTGCAGTCGGCGATCACATAACAACAGTTTTCTGCCCATAGTGGATCTATATAGATCCACTATTCGAGATACCATTTCTTTATGAGGCCCTTATCTGCGATCTCCAGAAGCATTTTTCGCTTCAATAAGCCTGAATCGGTGTAACTCATGTTCTCTTCGTCCTGCTGCTCTTGGAGCCATTCTCTAACAGCTGTGTGTCCCTCAGCGGTCTCCAGGCTATGACCAAGTCTCAGCGCGAACAGCTCCGCAATCAGAGTTTCAATGCTGACCGTAGTTCTACGCAACCCCTTGCCCTGCTTGACCCTTATATGGAACTTACTATATCTTTCTGACATGCTTTGCGCCTCAATATGGATCTTTATATATCCAATAGTACCGCAATTTCACACGAATGGATATATAAAGATCCATATAAACAGCAAAAACAACATTGGTGGATATATATTTATCCAAGATCATTTAACAGTTGTTTATTGTCCGGTGGTTTTGACAAAAAAAGCCCCGCGTCCAGCGCGGGTTTCAAGGCTAGGTATAACGGCAGGTTAAAAGATCAGCTCAGACGAGAGGCTAAGCTCGCCGGGTTTTTAGTATAGAAAATCATCTTGTCTTCGCTGTTTGGAGGGTCGATTTTGTCTATCAACGCCCCCATCGCATTTCTTAATGAATGCACTTCTGCACGCAAATCCTGGACATCATCCTTAACCCTGCGCACATCCGCCTTTGTTGCCAACGGCTCATTTGTTGTCGTCAGCTTATTAATATAGGGGATTAATGCAGGGCCTGCTTTATAACGAACTCGAATTTTTCCGTTAGCTAGCTTCAATTCATCCCAATCAAGCATTTCTAAAGCTTTTTGAGTCTTCCGCCACTTCGCGAAACAACCAGGGGCATCGTCGCAAAGTTTGCGCAGAACAACACTTTCTTTCTTCAGCTTTAATGATTCCACGTAAAAAACATCGAAATAAAAGGAAGCCAGCACCACCGGCTTCTTGATTCCCTCGCGTCTTAACTTTTCGCTAAGATTACGATGTGCGCGATCAGTCGTCTTAAATGAGTTGCCACGCTGTTTCTCTTTCATTTCAATTTATCCCCTAAAATTAAAGCTTATAGATAACGTAACATACCTTGCCACAAAACCGATACAAGTCATTTAGACTTGCCACGAACTTGCCACGCACGAAAATGGCAAAAACGTGGCAAGTCACTTTATACAACTAATTGTTAATATTGATAAATCAGAAAATTCTGTAAATTTGTGCTTTGCCATTTCCGTGGCAAAAACGTGGCAAAAACGTGGCAAAAACGTGGCAAGTCACGTTGACAATTATTGGATATAATTGATCTTTTTTGGGTGTGTTTTACCTCTCCGAGTCTTAACCTAACTAAAGCCTGAAGGGAAATCCCGTCGATACGCAAGAACGATAAGGCCTCTGCCACTTGCGTTCCGCTGCGGGACCCCGTTTTCTCAATCGCGGAGTACCACAATTGAGAAAGCCGGTGAACAAGGTGATGGCTTCGCCTCATATGCAAAAGCCGGTGTTTTATCGGATTAAAATGATTTTCACAGCCCATCGAAGTTTTAATCGCTATGCGCCCTGGCCTGCTCTTGAATTTTTTCAGCCTTTCTCAAGCGGATTTCGTTGCGCAGCGACCTGCAACGCGATGTGCGTAGCACGAGCGTGTAGCAGTATTTATCGTATTTTGTAGGTTGTAGGCGCGTTGTGCTTTAGCACGAGCGTGTGTTTAAAACACGTTGCCCCTGAGACATCCACTGTCCTGTGGTTATGGTAAGAAAAAGAATTGGCGGATAGGGGCCTAGAATCGCTTCAGGCGATTCGATGGCCCGACTATCGCCCGAACCTGGGAAAGGAGAACAGAGGCCGTTTTAGAACGTCTGACGGGTAATTCACACGGCCATCTTCTCTGCGGTTCATTTCCCCCGTATCACTTCATAGATTTGGTTGGCTTTTTTCAGCAGACCTGAAGGATTTTTTTCAGCCTTTTCCGCTTTTGCATAGGCTATTTCAAGCTGTGTTGTGAGGGTTTCAATGGTCTTTTTGCTCTGTTCCTCGACACCCTTCAGCAGCTTAACTTCGTTCTGCACAGCGTCTAGGGCCTTCAGTTTCTCCTGTAACGCATCTCTCTCTAGGCTTAGCCGTCTCACTTCGTCTCTATAGTGTTCTACGATACCGCTTTGATCGTTCTTAGGGCGCGTCGGCTTTGGTGTGCGTATCTTGTTCTCGGACGCGAGCCCCTGCATCATGGTCTGGACCGCTGACAAGTCTACAAGCATGTTCTTACCGTCACGTTTCTTATTCAGCTTCGCGTCATCGATAAGCTTGGACAATCTGGGGCGACTGATCCCCACCCGCTTCGCGGCTTCTGAAATCGAAATCATTTCTGCCATGGACGTGTTCCTTACGCTTAGGTGGACAGAACGAATAATATCACGTCTGTAGCCGTGTTCACGCAGAACAGGAATACAGACGCGAAGGGATCGACGAGGAGGGTGTACGCACCCTATGAGGCGAAGACCAACGAGCGAAGGCGAGGCGGCAGGGATTCGGACCTGGCTCGGGCGAATTCGAGAACGCGGCGAGTACCGGCCTCGGGCCGCGCCGCATTCGGATCGAGTGAGCAAACGCGCACAGAGCGTTTACGAAACTTGATTGGGATTTCAGCAGGCAAGACGGACTCACGCCGAGGGACCTGATCGCCCCAAGCGATCGGGAGGGTGTGAGTCCGTCGGACTGATTTGGAGGCTACCTAGCACGGCAGGGAGAGCCCATTTCGTAGGCGGAGCCGTTAAGCGAAATGGGACGACCGGAGTGTTGGGTTAGGCCGAACTTGGAGGGCACTCGATGGAGCAGGGGCCACAGCCGCTCTAAGCGGATGGGGAGAGGCGACTGAGAGTTGGCCCGGACTGCTGGAAACTCTAGGCCCGGAGGGACAGAGTTTTGCTAAGGGGGTGCCGCGCTACGGAAGAGCCCTCAATCGGATCACCCCAGGGACCTAATCGGGCGAAGCACGATTGGGAAGGGTGATGGAGATTGAAGGGGCTCTGGAGGCGTGGGGGACAAAGTCCCGCCCGCTCGTTGAGCAACGGAGTGCGAGACAAACCTCGACAAGGGTCGATGGCGTGATTTTTGGCGTAGACAAAAAGCGTGACATTCGATCCCGCAGCTCGGGGTTTGTCTCGCGCGCAGCGTGAAGACGAGCGGGCCTCCCAGGAGCACGGGACGGCGTAGCCGTACCTAGTGCGGACGTCGAGTGATCGGAGATCACGATCTTGGAGGAATCGACTGCGATAGCAGTTGTTCCGGACTCTTGGAGCAAGACAAGGCACTGCCTTGTTTTGCGGACTTGGAGGGATGACTGCGTTAGCAGTTATTCCGGATTTCGGATTTGCAGCGAACGCGCTAGCGTTTGATGACTGCCGCCGTCGCTTTTATCGAAACGCAGCGGCGGCAGCAACTCGGCAAGAGCACTTTCTGACAGGAAAGTGGTCGAGCGTGAGTGATCTTCGATCACGGGCTTGGAGGAATCGACTGCGTCAGCAGTTGTTCCGGACTCTAGGAGCAAGACAAGGCGCTGCCATGTCTTGCGGACTTGGAGGGATGACTGCGTCAGCAGTTATTCCGGATTTTGAATTTGCAGCGGACGCCATGCCGGCAGGGATTCCACAACGCTAGGAAGTGAACTTTTTGCCAAAAAAGTTCACTAAGCGATGAGGCAATCAAGCCATTTATTTAGCTCGTTTTGGATCTCTTGAGTTTTGCTCACGTTGCCTGGAAGCCAGGAGCTTGGCTTACTATCAGCCTTCTTTGACTCAGCTAGCTGATACTGAAGATCTTTGATTTTTTGATTCCGCTCAAGGCGGAGTCGCTCCTCATTATTTCTTTTCTTCTCATCTTCAGCTTCTCCCTCAAGCCTTTTTTTCTCTTCTATCTCAGCATAAACTTCTCTTTTTTTTCTCGCCTTCTCAGCTCGATTTTGAAATTCCCCCTCTTCAAGTCTTTCCTTATAAGACATGGGCAATGATTGTTTAGGCTTACAAGCCTCTTCCATTTTGAAAATTTTTGCGGACTCCTGTGGAGGGAGGTCTCGAAATCGAACTCTTTTTCTAATCCAATGATCTTGAGGGATGTGAATCATGCTCCCAGTGAGTTTGGTGGTTTTTTTCTTTTTATCAATCTTGGCCTCATTCCAATCTTCCTCGTTGAAATACCTCTCATAATCTTCACGATGTTTTACGACGCTGAAATAAAACATGACCACGTCTACTTGACGAGATTCAATCATATCAATATATTGCTGAAAAATCAGATGAACAGTTTTTTTAAACTTGATGGTGTGTTCAAGCTCGATAGCAAGAGTAGCTTTTTCTTTAATCACAAGAGCATCAGGCCTTTTACCGGATATTTGAAGATCGAATTCTGAAACAACTTCCATAGCACTAGGAAGATGTTTCAGAACAGCCTTCTGTACTTGTAGAGAATGATGGACACCTTCCTTAGTTGCCATCCTCCGACCTTTTAAGATGTCGGCTGTAAAATCCCTTGTGTCATCTTCTAGGTAAACCGCAGCTCGTGTGCCTAAGATGACAAGACCCCGCCTTGGATAGTTGATTGGCAGAATCGGCTCAATAAGTTTTTCTTTGATGAGCTTTTTAAAGAATCGGCTGGCGCCGTTGGGGGCCAAACCTATCACTGCAGCGAGAATTTCAATGCTCGAAATGCGATAATTGAGGAGCCACTGGAGAATAAGGGTTGTCTTTTCCTTACTACGCTCAATGTTCGAGAGATTCGCGGGCCTGCTTTTGATTAACATCTTGTGTTCCTTTTGTAATATCGTTGTCTCGTATGCGAGTGTTGAAGCGATATTTAAAGATATGGGAGATGCATGCAAAGTAGCTTCGTTACTCTCATTCAGAAGAGTAGATATACGGAATTCAATTAGCAACGGGGCATGTGTCGCCTAGTCTTGCGCTCAAAATGTTTCTTGGATCAGTTGCTGCATAAAGATTACAAAGGTTTACGTTATGATAATTTTGTAAGCATTTGATCTCATTCAAAGGAGAAGATACTTAATATGAAAGGTTTAACACTGATAAAAGGTGATGGAGAAAGGAAAGAAGATGACCTGCCGGTAATCATCTGGTTCGATGCTCCAGAAAGCCCTGAAGAAGCTCAAAGCCGCATCCGTGAAGAGATTGAGCGACGAAGATTTTTATCTAACATTTTTCTTTCAAAATGATGTGGGACAGATGTCCCGAACTGTCCCAGGTTGTCTTTTCGAGTGTCCGCCTGCTGTCCGTGAAGTCCGGGACACCTTGAGCCGCAAGCCGGACAAAAGGTCTGACATTTCCCCCCAACGCCCAGCTGATGTCCGGTGAGATCGATTTATTTATAGTGCTATCGGATCAACAGCAGTTCAATCATGTCGATAGCATTGTGATATCAGGGCATTGAAGGCCTGATATGCCCAAATAAATTGACATGTTGAGTTGAGAATATGGATATTTCGTTTTTTCTGTTTTACTTAAATTCAGATTATACGATGGTGGCTATGCTCTGTAAGTTGCATTGGGTATAAGTTTCTGGCTCAAGTGGCTTACGTATGTCAGATAAATAATGGAGATACTGTGAAGAAATTTCTTTTGACTTTTAGCCTAATTTTCTCTGCTTTTGTTCCTTCACTTAAAGCTCAGGAAGTCAGTACTCAAGCAGCACCATCACAGTTAGCTCAGGCTCAAAACAGCTACTTTCGGCCTATAGAGCACTGTAAAACCATTAGTAATCAGAACGTCTGTTATGTTCAGACCACGGATGAGGAAGGTGTAGAAATCTTTATAATGACAGACGAAAATGCTGAGTCCATGCAGCTGAATTTAAAAAAGATCGATGACCTTGGTGTTAACATTCACGTGGTCTCTCAGAAACAATACGACCAGGTTTCTAAAGAAAAAGGCTTAAATTTGATTGGTTATGATGTTCCGGCTCCTTTGGCTAAGACTAATGACCAAGCTGAATTTGACTTTTTTGGTTTCAATTTTGATATGGAATGTTCTCTTAGTATCGCAGGTGGTATGGGACTTGGGGGACTTGGTGGTGCCTCATTTGGTCCACTCGGTCTTACACTTGGCGCTATCGCAGGTGGTATGGGCGGAGCTGCTGCAGGTTGTTTTTAAAGGAGTTTTAAAATGAAAATTGATCCAAAATATACTTTTCCTGCGGGAATGGCTATGACTCTGTTCTGCTACCACACACTTCTTATGAAGTGGAATGCAGACCAAACGCTCCCTTTCTGGCTTGCTCTTGGCGGATTTATCGTGATGCTTTCATTAACTATCGCAACTTTCTATAAAAAAACTAGATTTTGATCAGGAAGATTGATCTTTAAAGGGGTCGCTTCAGAATTCGGAAAATATAGCACGCTAAGCCTACGAACACGGGATCTATCAGCTTATTAGCAGTTCTTTTCTCGAAACTCGTCTCGGAGACGAGGAATTGAGAGCATGCTTTCGAGAATGGTTTTCGAGAAACCAGAAGCGTTGATGTCACGTACAATGGTGAGAGCTTGGCCGTTCCTATCTGAAACGACCGTTTTCGAGAATCGACCCATTGGCTTAACGTGCTATATTTTCCGAATTCTGAAGCGACCCCTTTATGACCCACCACTTAGGAGGTGAAAGCCCATCCAAATAAGTCTTATTGCCATGCTTTGGGCGGCTAGGTATAAGGTCGATGCTCTAGGCTGCGTCTCAGGCTTGAATGTCACCCGAAGGGAATCTATTGATGCCAAAGAAGTCAAAAAAACAAAGTAGAAAGAAAGCTGCTCATTCCGTGCAAAAAGCTGGAGGCAATCGAGCCACCATCAGTCCAAAAGCCCTTTGGATAAAGCTCGGAACACCTGCCCTTTTCGCTATGATCGCGGCCCTGCTATTCTTTGGCATCCCTGGTATTAAGCCAAAATTAAGCTCTTCCGCGCCCTCCAGTCAAAGCCTGGCTTCAGGTTTACTCGCTAGCATGAGCGAAAGCTGTGCATACGCGGGTTCCAACGATGATTGCCTTCTCGGCAAACTCCAGGCTACGCTGGAGAAAGCGGGGGATGCAGGTCTCTACGGCGATAAGCAGGTCAAAAAGTTTGCTGAGGTCATCAGAAATCACAAGCTGGACCCAATTGCGCTGACAAAGGAGCAGGGTGATCGAGCCGGAACACTCGCTAAGAGTGAATGGGCAACAAATAATTTTAAGCACCAAAAAGCCCGAACGGAAGTAGAAGCGAAATCGTATAGTCTGGACGGCGAAGCACAATATTATCCTAGAGATAATGCTAAACATTTAGAAGAAGCATCGATCCTCTATGGTCAGTCAAAGGTAAAAGGTGGCGCGACATACTACTTTCATAAACATCCTGGAACTGTCGGGTTTGCTAATGGAAAACCAACAAGATGGGTCAGAGCTGAGGTGTCTGGCAACTCGTACCATGGGCATCCAAGAGATGTTAAGGACGTCGTAAGGGATATTCCAGGAGCCACAGAATGAGCATCCGAGAAGTAAAGCTTCAGGCGATAAGAGTTCCAGGCGGATGGAAGATCGGAATGAACAATTTTTACGATGTTGATCCAGATATCGACGCTTTCGATACGAGGGGATTTAATTTCGTAAAAGATTACCTGCTAGGGACGATATACTTTGCAAGCCACTTCCACGGCCTAAAGATTGATGTTGTTTGGACACCCGAGGAAGATGAAAAAGGCCACTATAAAATGCTTGTCATTAAGGATGACGATTGGATTAATCCCTTGGAAATTTACGAATCAAGAGACCGCCTAGATATAACATCTAAAATTGAGAGCATCATGTGGAACGCGTCGCATGAATCTTGAAAAGAAAAACATCCAAAGCGTGAATATAACGTAAGCACCCCCACGAGCACACGGATAGCGCCTATCCGCGTCGAACCCTATCTTTCCTTAATCATCCGAAGTCGGCGATCTGATCTTTTAACAGCTGTTTATTGTCCGAGATTTTTGGCGAAAGAAAACCCGCGACCAGTGCGGGTTTCGTTTTTAGAGATAACAAGGGGTTACTTGATCAAACACAGAGTCTGTTTTTCTAGGTGTTCTTTAAACTTCGCGAGAAGTCGGTCGGCCCCATCGGGACCTTGGGTGTAATGGCTTAATTTCTCTTTTATAAATGGCGGGTCCATTCGATTAATAACATAAGCGATTGCGCCTTCCAGCTGATCGGCCTTGTGCTCAAGTTTCGTCAGCTCAGCAAGCCTGGCTTCCTTTTCACTTACAAACGATCTTAATGTTCGATAGCCTTCCATCGATGCCCCTTAATTCTTTATAAAACTTCTATAGTCAGGGTGGTTTCGCTCTTCTTTATCGATGTCAGCTTCGGTAAAACCGACTATTCCCTTCTTTATATTCCTAACCAAAATAACTCTGCGCGCCGGTGTATCGGGTGGATTTTGCTTTAAATAGGAGCCCATCCAAGTGGTTAATCCACTCATCATAGTAGTAAATTCTACTTTGAAGGCTTCGAAATCTTCTAAGCTCACTTTTGCAGATAGTGCTGTTTCCAACATGCGAGTAGTGACGATCTCTTCGTGTTTGATCTTTTCCTTATTAAGATAGCCGTTTAGGCGTTTGCCCGGACGACATTTCCCTTTCGTGTTGTTAGCCGCATTTTCTTCATTGTCGTGGATGATCCATTCACCATCAATCAAGCACTGACGCCAATCCGAAAAAGCGTTTTTCTTCTCTTTATAGAATCCATTTTCAAGGGCATCTGCCGCGAAAATATAGTGATTATTCGATAAGAATTTATCGATCAAATACGAGCCAAGTGCCCCTGGCCTTACGAAGCCTTCTTTGCGAAGGGCTATCTCCATGGCGTTGTAAACGCTTAACCTTCTTGCTGGTGGCTTGCGCGGTACTTTCTTCTTGGTCGTTTTTTTCATTGTGTCGTCCTCTCATGGCTGCTTACTACGTAGGAAAGCCTATCACACAAGCGCGAGATCGCAATTTTTTTGTGCCGTCTTTTGCATTATGAACAAACATGCATAATTGCATTTTCCGTCCTTGTGCCGTCTAAAGCCTCTTTTTTCCGTGTCGTTATGACTCATTTGCGTGCAAAAAGCCCTGTAACCCGCATTCGACTGTTGCACTTTTTAGAAAAGAGACGGCACACGGACGGCACACGGACGGCACAAGACGGCACACGAATTTTATGCACCTAGAGCCCCAAGGGTTATGCAAGACGTTGATTTGCTACTAAAGACTAAAGAACTAAAGGGGTGGAATGCGGGTTCCAGCCCCACCCGAAAATCGCCACAGGAGAAACTTCTTCGCCCCCAGGTCTGTCGTGGAGAGTCTCGCAAAATCTTTCTCGACACCTGAACGCGTCGCCGTCGCTCCTTGTCCAGACGTTCTCGAAGCAAGTTTTCGCGGTGTAACACGCAGATCATCCCGCGCTTCTGCGCTTTCGCCTATAAATAACCCCTGGTCGGGGAGTTTTAAATGCCTTGGATTTTGCATTTTCGTCTTCTATTCGTGGGAATTTTGGAGCGCAGCGGACTGTTTAAGGCGTTGTGCAAAGCACGAGCCTGTAACAGTATTTATCGTATTTTATAGGCGCGTTGTGCGTAGCACGAGCGTGTTGAAAACATGTTGTCCCATGAGACATCCACTGTCCTATGACTGGCATTTGGTTATGGTAAGAATAAAGTGGGGCGGATAAGGGTCTAGAATCGCCTCAAGCAATTCGATGGCCCAAATATCGCCCGAACCTCACTAAGGAGAACAGAGACCGTTTTAGAACGTCTGACGGGTAATTTACGTGGACATCATCTATAGGTTTTCACCACGGAAGGTCTGAATTGCTTTATCGAGACGTGAAAGAATGCCTTGTTTCGGCTGAGTCTCAGCTCCCTTTCGCTCAATTTCGCCTTTTATAAACTTCATTTCGGCCTTCAAAGCCTCATAGCCTTGCAACTCACCCGATAGCCTTTTAATCTCTGCCTCCTTTGCAGCAAGCTGCTCCCAGAGTTTGCCTGTCGTTTCTTGGGTATCACTGATGGGGTGCTTTTTTGGGGTTCTGACTCGTCCGGCACTAGCCGCAGCTTGGACTGCGGCTTGCGCATTTGGAAAACTAACGAGCGCTTCCCGTCCTTGCTTGACTCGATCTACTTTCGCCTCATCGAGCAGGATGTTTAAACGCTGCCTGGACATGCCAAGGGCCTTTGCTGACGCCGTTACACTTCTTAAATCCGCCATCGAATGCGACTCCTTGCGAACATACTTTCGTATTTTGATTGATATTTGCGCATTGCCATATTATTGCGCACCTTCTCTAAAAAAGCGGAACTTAATCTGCAACAACTCGCAAACACCAAGCGAAGGCAGAGTTCCAGGTCGCAGACCTGGAATCTGGTGAGCGCGGAGACTGAGCCCTGCGAATTCTAGAACGCGGCGACTACCGGCCAAAAGCCCCGCCGCATTCGGATCGGGGAGCAAATCGCTCCAGGCGATTTACGAAGCGATCAGGATTTGAGCCAGGCCCCGGACTCACGCTGAGGGACCCAACAGGAGGAACGAGTGGTGGGAGGGTGTGAGTCCGGGGACGGGACTTGGAGGCTACGCTGGGCGGAAGGGAGAGCCCCCGCGGCCGACGGAGGAGGGAAAAGCGGGGGACGACCGGAGCCCAGGGTTGAGCCGAACTTGGAGGGCACTCGATGGAGCAGGGGCCACAGCCGCTATAAGCGGATGGGGAGAGGCGACTGAGAGTTGGCCCGGACTGCTGGAAACCCCAGGCCCGGAGGGACGGGGGTTTGCTAAGGGGGAGCCGCGCTGCGGAAGAGCCCCAATCGGAATCACTCTTTCCTGATCGCCACAAGCGATCGGGAAAGAGTGATTCCGATTGGGGCTCTGGAGGCGTGGGGGACAAAGTCCCGCCCGCTCGTTGAGCAACGGAGTGCGAGACAAACCTCGACAAGGGTCGATGGCGTGATTTTTGGCGTAGACAAAAAGCGTGACATTCGATCCCGCA
>MWWC01000032.1_pt1 | contig 12909 bp, 16 predicted proteins | sample 1047261 | NCBI WGS metagenome assembly MWWC01 (sample SAMN06349975, study PRJNA376086) | soil metagenome | isolation source: MS3-5 sample Antarctic (ecotone) soil | place: Antarctica | collected 2015-01-13 | reverse complement strand
TTTGATACCAACGAAACCCGATGCTTTGAGCCTTGACGCGCTTTTAAAGATTGTCGCCAACTTGCAAAGTTTCGATTCTCAAAATTACAAAGTTTTATTAACCTTAGTTCCGCCGAGAAGCAACGCCGCGAGAGATGCAAAGGCGATGCTTGACGAAATTGAAGTGCCATACTGTAAAACGGAAATACACCGCCGGGCAATATGCGAAAGAGCAGCTTTGCAAGGCAAGACAGTTGATAATTTGAAAGACGGAGAACAGGCTTGGAGTGAATTTGTTGCACTTGGAAAGGAAATTTTTAAGAGATGAATAAAAAAGACATTTATAAAGAGCCGAAAGAAAAGACACTTGTAGAACTTCTAAGAACTAGCCCCTTAGTTGGTCTTGACCTTGATTTTTCTCTACCACAAGATTATCCGCGTGATATTGATTTCGGAAATCTTGCAGATGAATCAAATGAGTCAACAATGGCAGAACAAAAGAATCTGATAACAAAATGAATTTACCGCGCACTATTTTAGAATCCGATGCGCTTGAAGGCTATCGGTCAAATCGTTTAACCGGCTTTCAAGTGCGGAAGATGTTAGGTTTTGAAACAAGGCTTGAGCTAGACGCTTTTTTCAAAGCTCACGGTATTTCTTTGAAATATACTTTTGAAGATTTAGAGCGTGAAAGCGTCGCTTTAGATTTTCTGCTAAAGAAATCGAATAAACCAACAAATAAAACAAAGGGCAAAAACTGATTAAAATAAATACAGTTATGAGCAAAAATAGATTTGTAGGATTACAGGCAGTCAAACAATTACAGGACTCCAAACAAATGCAGGTAAAGGAAACGCCGCAGAGCAAAGCCTTTGAACAATCGCCGGTGAAAATCGAATTGAGAAGCAACGGAAGCGATGACGCGACCGCGCCGAGACGCGGCAGACCGAACGGAAAGCGCAGCAACGCCGAATTTCAGCAAGTAACGGCATATATTCGCCGCGACACTTACCGTCAAGTTTCGATAAAACTTTTAGACCGGGAAAATAAAGGGGAATTCAGCGAGTTGATAGAGGAATTGTTGCAAAAGTGGCTGACTGCATAATACTAAGTTTTTAACATTCTAACTTTTTAACATTCTAAGTTTTCAACAACGCAAAATTGTGAAATGAAAAAAAAGGAATCATCAGAAAAAACTAAACCCGAAAAACTCCAACGGAGAAAACGAGAAAAAGCTAAAAAATTCGCGCAGCTTGAAGTATCAAGACCTGTTCAACTTTCGTTATTCGATTTAGCACCAGAGGAAGATAATTACTCACAATCAATTGAACTCTACGATTTTATTCCGAAGTATGTCTGGGGAAAGGTTGAAAGATTAAATGAACAATTTTTAATTAGTTTGAAAAGGGAATTTGAGTGTCGAGGTAAAAAATACTTATTGACATTAATGCCTGCCAGATTGGAAATAGGAGAAAATTTCAAAGAGTTTTATCCGTCAAGACGTGAAGAACTTGTTGAGGATGCACTTCGGAAACTAATGACCGAGCGGAAGGGGATACTTTTGGACGGCGAAGCCGGAATGAGTTTTACTCTCTACCAGCTTCAAAAGGAATTAAAGGAAAAAAATCACACATACAGCTATGACGAGCTGAAAGACTCAATCAGAATTCTTAACAACACGGATATAATTCTAAAAGACACAACTGGCACTATTGAGGCAGCTTTCAGTCCGATTGAAAATTATGGTTTTGCCGGTGAAGGAGCAGAAACAAAAACATTTATCAAGTTTTCACCATTAGTTACCCACAGTATTAAAACGGGTACATATCGGATGATTAATTATGACAAAGTAATGAGCTACCGCAGCGTCATCGCGCGCCAGCTTCACAAAAGAATGTCGCATCATTTTACCCAAGCTAGTATAGCCGAAACTTACGAGATACTTTTGACTACAATTGTGAGAGATTTTGGATTGACACCGCAAAAACGTATCCAGCAAAACTTAGTGGAAGTAGAAAATGCCATTGACGAAATGAAAAAGAGTAATGTGATTTTAACCTGCAAAATAGAAAAAATCTTTGACACACAACCGCGGACTAAACTAATTGATGCAAAATTTAAGTTTCAACCGCATCCTGAATTCGCCGGAGATGTAAAAAGAGCCAATGCAAGAGCAAAGAAAGTTCGCTCAATGATTGAAGAATAACTAGGTTTGACATACACATTATCTAGGTTTGACCTACGCTTATATTTAGGTTTGACCTACACAATACTTAGGTTTGACCTACACCAGCAGTTTTTAATACGTTTTAGCAAAGTTTTCCACAGGTTATAATGGAAAAATACCCAAGTTTGACTTAAATGTTATCTAGGTTTGACCTACACTAAGCCAAAAAACATCTAGGTTTGACCTACACAATACTTAGGTTTGACCTACACATAGAAAAAAAAAGAGATTTTTGAGAGATTTTTTGAGAGTTTTCGGGCAAAAATCACGCCCGTATCTAGTTCTGACCTACACATAGCGTCCGATAACTATTGAAAACAAAGAAGATATTTGTTCAAAACCGGGCTTATCCTTCTTAACCTATATTTTAACCTGTATTTAATCTTATTCTTATCCCTTGTGTTATCGGACGCGACTAAAAGATAAAAATGTATAGATAAATTTTTAAGCAAAAAATGGTAAAATTGTCATTGAATTTAAGGACTTTAAAAGGAAAAATTTATGAGTATTGCAATTACAGTTGAATTACCCGATTCAATTACCGAAAATCTTGGCATCAGCAAAAACGACTTATCCCGCACTGCTCTAGAAGCAATCGCGCTCGAAGGTTATCGCTCAGACCGCTTAACAGGTTTTCAGCTAAGAGAGATGTTGGGTTTTGAAACCAGGCTTGAATTAGACACCTTTCTAAAGGCACATCACGTTGATTTAGAGTATACCTTCGAAGATTTAGAGCGCGAGCAGGCTGCGCTTAACCGTTTACTAAAAAAATGATCGTCGTCTCCGATACATCTCCGCTCAATTACCTGTTTTTATGATTTTCGCTTTTGCTGGGTCTCAAACCTAGATACGTTGGTCGAGTCAGAACTATATATTCGAGAAGAAAACTCGCAACCAGAGCTACATCAGTTTGGTAAAGCCGGATTGCTCAAAATGACGGTCAGAAGTAAAGGCGATTGAAATATTTTCCTTTTTCATTACTATAAAACTGATGCAGTCGGTAACCTGCCAATTTTTATCAGGACGGTTGTTATAAAGCTCCCAACCTTGCGAAAGCAAATCCTGAGTTGCGGGAATGATTCGTAAAATCTCTAAACCGCGCAATTCTTCGATAAATTTCAAAGCCTTTTCACGCTTACCGACCGCCGATGAGCCGTCGCCCAGCTCAAGTAAGATAAATTCGGTTGTTACTAATCTGGATTTCTTTTCCGATAGTCGGTTTAAAACTTCGTTGGCTTTTTTGTGGAGCGAATCGGATTCGTCGAGCAGAGCAATCCAAGCTGCGGTATCTACAAAAACTTCGTCCATTGATTATTTTTGCTTCTCCGTGCCGTAAATATAATAATCGTGTTGCTCGGCTAAATCACCCAAGCCCGAATCAAATTTATTTTCAGCGACGGCTTTTTTTAGCTTGTCCCAAGCCCTCGACGCTTGTTTATCACTTAAAAAAGTTTCAGTCATTTCCAAAATTTTTTTCTGCTGTTCTTCGGAAAGCAAAGGAACTTTTTGAAAAATCGTTTGTGTTATTTCGGTCTGCATAACATTTACCTCGATAGATATTTTAACATTTTTCTCCTAATTCGGGAGCGTTTGAAGCCTTTTCTCTAAATCCAAAAGAAATCTGCCTTCAAAAAGAATTTCGAACCCAGTCCCGGCATACCGTAACTGAAATCTTTTTAACTGTGGCGGGTGGATAACTCAACTTTATAAATTGAAAGCAAAAAGTTGTTATGATAAAAAGTAAAAATTATGAGTAAAGAAACCGAAGAATTCAACGAACGATTTACAACCATTGAACAGAGTCTGAAATATGTTGCCGATGTTCAGGCAAAATCCGAGTGGCTGCATAAACAAGACCAAGCCGCGCGGCGCAAGTTTGAAGAAGAAAGCCGGAAGCGTCGGCAGCAAATCGACAAGCGGTTTGATTACCTTGCGAAATTAACCGGCATTGCTTTTGAAGAACTGGAATTTCAAGAGGAAAAACTACAAAATGCCGGAGAAGCTCTCACCCGAAAACCCGAGCAGAAACGTTAGTAAGGCACAACATCTTGTGTTTAATAAAAATACCGGAAAACGACTCGAAACGAGCAGTTTTTGAAGCCGCTCGAACACAAGATATTGTGGTTTTACCGCTAATTTTTCAGCGAATCTAATAAGTTTAAGCAAAATGCGCCCGATAATAGCCATTATGTAATTATTGATGATTACGGCAAGGGAAATTAAGGAATTCGCCTTCAAATGAATTTCGCCGCACTTCCGGCAAACGGGAGTGGGCGCGTCTTCGACTTTTCCATTCGCCAGGCAACGGGAACTGCCCGGGTAATTTTCGTTTTATTAATTCTCGAAGTTACAATTTAGCAACCCTTCGTGCCAAAATAATAAAGTTGTAAAATTTGTTAGAAAGAAAGTTACGAATGGTGATTCGGATTATCAACCGCCAAGCCTTCGGATGTTGCGGCATTATTGAGATTGTCATCGGCGGAAATAAATCCGAGCGTATGCGCTCCGGCATTTTGCCTTATTCGATTAGCTGATAAAGCTGTCGCAAGCTGCACCGCGTCATAGCCGCGCAGGGGGTATTTCTTGGCTAAATTCATCGCGCTTTGAATGACTGCCGGCATCACCTCGATTAGAATAAACTTATTCGGATATTCGCGCTCGAAACGCCTGATTGCTTTATTCATCTCGCCGCGCGATATTTCACCCGTCCGTTGTTTTTTCGTGAGAGCCGTCATAATTTCCGCGCCGGTAATTCGAGCCAAATATAACCGATTGCCCGCACTTGGACGAATCAGACTGAAAATCCAAGCCGTGCCTGCTTCCTTTGCGTAACGCTTGACCAGGGAACTGCTGTCGAAAAAAAGTGCCGCCATTATTGTTCGCGGTTCTCCAAAATTATCTCGGAAGGCGGCTTGCCTTTGAGTGTGATTGCTTGATAAGTTTCTTCTTCGGCGTCCGGCAAGCGCGTCGGAATTTCGCTGATGACGCCTTCAGCCAGCAGGAGCTTTTCAACTTCGTCTTCGTTTATCGCCGGCGGCGTCAATCTCATTTTCCGCTGCAGGCTGCTTTGCAAAGCCTCTAAGACCTTTTTCTGTTCACTGAGCGGCAGCCTCTGAACAGTATTTATAATTTCCTTTGCCGTTATCATTTTCACATCCTTCCAAAAATGAGTTCTAAAACAAATTTTACAGCTTTAGAGCTTTTTTACAAATATATTCTAAATTTTACAGCTTAACTATTACTGAACAACTTTCTTTGCTCATAATGATAAAGAAGGGGTCTGCGAGCCTTTTTGCCGGATGCGGGCAAATATTTGAAGTATGTTAAAAACTTTGAAAAATTAAGAAATGGAGCAGGCAGAAGCGATAACGTTTCTGCCTGAAACGCCTAATCAATTAAATGATTAGATATTTTCTTAGAGCTATGACAAACGCATTGGAAAGGCAATTCCAGTGCGTTTTTTCTTTTCCGTCGAATCTGCAACACCGCCAAAGAGAAAAAACTTGCCGATACCATTGATAAGTTCGACAAGTTTTTTTAAAGACTCAAAAAGTCTTGGATAAGTCAGTTTTTTTGATTAGCCCTGAGCAGTGTTTGGTGCATTGTTCAGGCATTTAATAGACTGACGGATTACCGGCTTATTGGCAAGAATTATTCGCAGAGTTTCCAGAAGTGTATAACTCATGAAAAAGAATCACCGCCCGACATACCGTTTGTTTTTCCATAAATTTATATCAGACCAAACACAAAAATTAATCAAACTAAAAACCAAAAATAATCAGACCAAAAAAACAAAATAATCGCCACAGAAAAAACAAAAATTAGAGCCGAGAAATTAAGAAATAGACCCGGAGAAAAAGAAGAATGAAGCAGAGAAAAATGAACAACAGAATCAAGAATTGAGAAAATAAGAATAAGAAAACAAAAGCGAGGAATGAGGGATAAGGAATGAGGAATTAAATTTTGATTGAAGGAATTGAGTTGACGCGATTTTGATTTCGGGTTAAATTGAATATAGATAAAAGAATAAGAGGCAAGCAGGGTTTTGTTAACACAAAACACCGTCAACATTCGCTACGCTCACGTTCGCCGGGCTTGCCCTGCGGGATAAAACAGATGAAAAAAACAGGCAGACCGCCGCTCGGCGAAAAGAAAAAGACCAACCGTGTCGGTGTATTTTTGACGGCAGAGGAGTTCGCAAAAATTCAATTGCAAGCCGAACGAGCGAGATTGACGGAGGCGGAATATCTGCGGAAGTGCGGGTAAAAAAAAGTGATAGCCGAGCCGCCGGCGCGGGCGAATTTCGAGGGAGTCAAAGCGATCAACGCCATCGGGCGAAATCTGAACACAGTGGCGCGAGGAGTGGCGGTTTTTCAAGTGGAAGACGGTCAGAAGATTTTGAATGTGATCAATCAAATTCAAGACGATTTGCAGGCAGTGGTAAGTAGGCTTTGGGACGGAGAAGCGGAGTAATTTATGGCAATCGGTTCAGTGGGTGTAGCGGGCGGAGCAGGCGGAGCGTGGATGTCAATGTCCGACCGCAACGCCAAGGAAAACTTTCTTGCCGTTGACAAACGCGACATTCTGCAAAGAGTTTTGAATCTGCCGATCTCGACGTAGAATTACAAAACTCAGGCGGCTTCGATCCGGCACATCGGCGCGGTGGCACAGGATTTCAAAGCGGCTTTCGCCGTCGGCGAGAGCGATAAGATGATTTCGACGATTGACCCGGACGGCGTGGCGTTCGCCGCCATTCAGGGCTTGAACGAAGAAATGAAAACGGGCGACGCCAGCCTGCGAGCCGAAAACCTCGCGCTTCGTCGTCAATTAGCGGCGCTCGAAGCGAGACTGAAAAAACTCGAACAAACCGCCGCGCCCCGCAAAGCGCAAAAAAGAAAATAACCGATGTTTTTCGCCGCGTCGTTCGGTATTTGCACAACCGAAACCACGCAGTAGTTTCAGACGAATCATTTTTACTTTATCTGAATCTGTTCCGCCTTCTAAAGAAAAAGCCGTGAGCGTCAAAACTCGCGGCTTTTTGATTAGGATTGATTGGCGATTCGGTGCGAATGATTGGTGTTGGAAATCAATTGTTTATTTGATTCAAAGCAACTCGGATTTGTGGGCGAGAGCAAATTTTATAAGAACGTGGCTGCCGCGCAAATCGAGTTTCTGGCAGATGTTGGCGCGGTGCGTTTCGACCGTGCGGTAGCTGATGAAAAGTTCTTCGGCGATTTCTTTGCCCGTTTTAGTCAGCTGGAGAAAGGAAATAAGGCTTTTTGACAGGGATTTGCCGGCGATTCTGTTCTGTACCGGAAAGTATACTTTTTGACTCTTCTTTTCAATTTGGCAGAAACGATAATTCTTTATAACTAACACATGTCTAAAAACTAGACTTTTCGCACAGTCTCAAAAAATCTTTTAGGTGTGCGAAAACTACTCTGATACTGTTGCCGAATTCATTTTAGGCAATCGTGGTTTTATAATAATGCTATTCCAACAATTTTAAGGAGCAGTGATTATGAGTCTGAAGCCATCTTTGATTAAAGCCGTTCCGTCTGAAACTATTCGTGTTGCCCGTGCCGCTTTTCCCAAAGGCAATCTATATCTTTCAATGCGCGATGAACTTGGCGTTTTGTTTGAGGATGCCGACTTTGCCAAACTGTTTCCGCGTCGCGGACAACCTGCTTTCCCGCCCTGGCGATTGGCATTGATTACCGTAATGCAGTTTTTGGAGAACCTGTCCGACCGCCAAGCGGCAGATGCGGTTCGTTCACGTATTGATTGGAAGTATGCGCTCGGATTGAAACTAACCGATTCCGGTTTCGATTATTCTGTTCTCAGTGGTTTCCGGCAACGGCTTGCCGATAGCGGTCAGCAAACTCTGCTGCTTGACCGGATGCTTGAACTGCTTCGGGAGAAGAAGTTGCTCAAAGCGCGAGGCAAACAACGCACCGATTCGACACATGTTTTAGCGGCGATTCGCGTGATGAATCGCTTGGAGATGGTCATTGAGACAATGCGTGCCGCGCTGAATCAATTGGCAACAGTTGCGCCCGAATGGTTATCTCAAGTATCAAAGTCGGAATGGTTTGAGCGTTACTCTCGCCGAGCTGAACAATCGCGTCTTCCAACCGGCAATAAAGCGCGCGAAACATTCGTCGCCTCGGTTGCCGAGGATGGATTTCTATTGCTTAACCTGCTGCTCGAGCAACAGCCTGATTTAATAAAGCTGGGAAAAGTCGAAACACTTCGGAAAGTTTGGGAGCAGCATTTTACATGCAACGAAGAAGGCGATGCGCGTTGGCGCAAAGGAAAAGAAACGTTTAGAGCCGCCGCCTCGATTGAGTCGCCATATGATACCGAAGCCAAGTACAGCAGAAAAGACTCAGTCCGATGGACGGGTTACAAAGTTCATTTGAGCGAGACGTGCGATGAGAACCTGCCGCATTTGATTACCAATGTTCACACGACACCTGCCACCATGCAGGATGTCGCCTCGACTGCCGATATTCAAGACTCACTTTGTCAAAAACAGTTATTACCATCGCGTCATCTGGTTGATGCCGGATATGTTGACGGCAATTTGTTAGTGCAAAGCGCCGATAAATACGGCATCGAGTTGTTCGGACCAACCCGCGTCAATTCCAGCTGGCAATCGCGGACAGGCGGCATTGATGCCACCCAGTTTGAAATTGATTGGGATAATCGAAAGGTGTTCTGTCCGGCGGGTAAAAGAAGTGTCGATTGGCTCGAATGCCAAATCAAAGAGCGCAACCCGCGACGGGTCGTGAAGGTTAAGTTCCGGCGCAAGGACTGCCTCAATTGCGCGAACCGCCTTCGGTGCGTGCGAAGTGAAATCGGCGCACCGCGTCAATTGCTGCTGCAAGCCAGGGAGTTTCACGAAGCCATAAAGAAAACGCGAGCTTTATTTTCAAGCGATGTTGGGCGGCGCGAATACAAAGAGCGAGCTGGAATCGAAGGAACACTTTCGCAAGGCATTCGGCGTGGAACAATTCGCCGCGCCAGATACAAAGGCTTACGGAAAACGCATCTTCAGGAAACGGCGACAGCGGCAGGCATCAATATTCTGCGGACGATAAATCACTTGAATCAAGTGCCGGTAGCAAAAACACGAATTTCGAGATTTGCAAGATTGGCACATTGAATTCGGCAACAGTATCACTACTCTTTTTGCACACTCTGTTTTATACTACGCAAAGCCCCTGATAACGCGGATATTTGAAGCCGTTTTTTGAGGGGTTTTTGCACACCCTTATGGAAGCAGCACTTTACGCCAGAGTTTCGACGAGCGAACAGCAAACGCTACCGATGCAGCTTGAAACAATGCGCGAGTATGCAGCCAAGCGCGGATGGACTATTAAACACGAAATTGAAGAAGTCGGATCTGGAGCAAAGACGCGACCAAAGCGCGAAGAGCTTTTAAAGCTTGCTCGCCGGCGGAAAGTAGATGTGATCATCGTTTGGCGGCTCGACCGTTGGGGACGCTCCCTTGCTGATTTAATTGTTTCGCTCAAGGAGCTGACTGAAATCGGAGTTGGTTTTGTTTCATTAACCGAAACGCTCGATTTAACTACGCCATCCGGGAGAGCGATGGCGGGAATGATTGCCGTCTTTGCAGAATTTGAGCGCGACATTCTGCGCGAGCGTGTGAAGGCTGGAATAGTTCACGCACGAGCAGAGGGCAAACCGCACGGGCGACCAGCGACCGCAGCAGCGAAAACCGCTGAAGTTAAAAAGCTTCACAAAAAGGGATTAAATAATTCTGAGATTTCCAGAAAATTAAAAATCAGCAGAAGGTCAGTAATTAGATCGCTTGATAACAAATAGTTGGAAATCCTTAGTTTTACAAACTCTTCCTTCTTCTGTTTTAATTCCTCTGTATGGAATTAAAAGAAATTCGTCGCCTCGTTATCATTGCTCTATTTTCTGATGACGAATTAATGGAAGAACTTGTCTTAAAAGGTGGAAACGCCCTCGACATCGTTCATGGTATCGGTTCAAGAACTTCACTTGATATTGATTTATCAATTGCTAAAGACTTTGTTGATCTTAAAGACACAGAAACAAGAATTTTCAAAAGTCTGAAAGATAGGTTTGATGTTGTTGGATATGTGATTTTTGATGAAACGTTTGGCGCACGCCCTCGCAAAAGACGAGAAGGCTTAAGCGAGGTCTGGGGCGGTTACGCAATTGATTTCAAACTTATAGATAAAGCTAGTTACGAGAAATACAAAGACGATCTGTCCAAACTGCAAAAACAGGCAATTCCGGTAGCCCCTAATCATAGTCCAAAATTCAAAATTGAAATTTCCAAATATGAATTTGTTGAAACAAAAGAAGAAATAGATTTCGAGGATTATACAATTTACGTTTATTCTCTTCCGATGATAGCAGTTGAAAAACTTCGCGCTATTTGTCAGCAAATGCCGGAATACCATTTAAGAGGTTATCCTACGCCGAGAGCAAGAGACTTTTACGATATACACTCAATTGTTGTTGCCAAAGAAATAAATTTGACCTCAGCAGAAAACATTGATCTTATCCAGCATATTTTTGAGGCAAAAGAAGTCCCTTTAGAATTTTTAAATAAGGTAGAAGAGACACGAGAGTTTCACCGGGAAAACTGGCAAGCAGTTATAGAGAGCGTATCAGGTGATCTCAGAGACTTTGATTATTACTTTGAGTTTGTTCTGCGAATAATAAAAAACTTAAAGGCTAATGGGATAATATAGCCGCCATTTAGAATCAAAATTCCGCCCTTCTTCTGGCAACTGATAGGTAATATAAAAATCGTGATGTACGCCGAGCTTTAACAGCCTAAACCATTGTTTTTCTGAATATCCTGCTTTCTCCATGTAAAAGCCGATGGATTGATGGTACGGATAAATGTAATCAAGTTTTTTAAGAGTTGCTAGCAAGACCGGAACAGAAATTAAATCTTTTACTCTTTTATAAACTTGCAATACTTCAAACACGCCCCCGGCATATCCTGGGCGGACAGTAATATCGATTAACGTCCTTTCAATCCGTGTAGCATCCACAGTTTCGGAACTAAGCGTTTTTATCGGGCTTACTTCTAAGCGATTTGTGAATTTCCCGTTGCTAACAATTATTTTGTAATCGTTATACCGATAAACGAATTTGGTTTTCCTTTGCGGTCTCGAAAATGCCTTATCAATATTTTCCTGTAAAAGCTCAGTTTTATATTGAGGCTTTGGACTCTGTTCAAAGTTAAGGTGGACGGTTTTGGGAAGTAGATCAGTGTATCCTAGTAAAAAAACAGCACTGCCGTGAGAGAGATATGATTTTTTCTTTATGGTTTGAGCGACCGCATAAACCGAAGGCTCACCCCAAATATATCTCTTTAGTTCGGGGAAATTTTCACTTTCCAACAAGACTATTTCTAGCTTTGTATTTGCTAAGAGGAAATCAACAAATCCGCTGACTGTTTGACGAGCTGCTAAATTCCAGTTCTCGCTATTTGAAAACATAATGTCTGCCAAGTCTTCATAGGTGAAAACCCTTGCAAGATGCCTATTGAAGAAATCAATTATTTGAAATTTGGCAGAATCAATTTTTTTCTTTTTAGCCATGTATTTCTAGTATATATACTAGAAATACAATACAGTCAACTGTACTGGTATATATACCAGTACAAGAAACGTAGTTGGACGGCTGGTATATATACCAGCCGTCCTTTCATATTAAAGATTAACTATATACCCAGTAGACAGGAATATAATCTCCGATAAATGTAAGTAACAGAGAGTGGCTGATAATAGGCAATATGTAAATTATTCGTTATTTTTGCCTAAAATTCCTTAAAATTATGCCCGTTTATAAAACCGTCAAAACTAGCATTATTTGTGTCAAAAACGACCCTTTTTGAGATTATGCAATTAAAACCACAACGAAGATTCAACAATTCTTTGACAGGGGGGTAACAATTTACCGTCAGGGGTCTTAAATGTTACTTTCGGATACTCACTATTCTTTCCGTTCGTAACGGTCATCGTAATGTTTCCTGCACAATTATATTTAACCTGTGAACTTATTAAAAACCTACTAGCAATAATTCCGATGCTAAAAGTCATTAACCCCACAATTAAATACAAACAAAAGTTTCTCATAATTACGCAGTTTCCTCTAAAGTTTGTTAAAAATCAAGTTTTTAACCAATCTTTGCTTAGTCGTATTTAATCTCTATATTATAAAAGATTAAGGACAATCCCAAAAACCCTCTTTTTTGATATTGTAAAGGACCGGATACTGTTGTCGAATTCAAAAAAGTCGTTAAAACGAAAAATGAATGCTGTAATTTTCTGCAATTTTATTTAGCTAAAATACTATCGAATGAATTTGGCAACAGTATCGGGTCATTTATGAGACAGTTAAAAGTATAGCACCACAGATTAGGACGCTACTAAAAATTTGATGAAAACAGCCGGTGAAGCTCACGCGAAAAACAGCAAACTGAACGCGACCAAAAAAGTATAATCAGCAGGGAAGCAGCAAAAACATTAAACGCCGAGCTAGAACCATTGCCGAACGGAAACGACGCGCCTTTTGGAGATTGAAGTTTTTTCCCGCCAGCCGCTTGTTTTGTTTTTGAATAAATATTTTTACAATTTCAGCAACGCAAAATTGTAAAAACTTGGAAAGTTAAAATGTTAGGTTGC
>MWWC01000031.1_pt1 | contig 12979 bp, 14 predicted proteins | sample 1047261 | NCBI WGS metagenome assembly MWWC01 (sample SAMN06349975, study PRJNA376086) | soil metagenome | isolation source: MS3-5 sample Antarctic (ecotone) soil | place: Antarctica | collected 2015-01-13 | reverse complement strand
GCTTGATGACTGCGTAAACCGCTTTTTCCGAATAGCCTTTTTTCTCCATGTAGCTGGCGGCTATTTCGTTCATTCTGTTGTCTGTCAAATGCGGCTCATCTTCCGGCGCGAAAGCCAAAATGTGATGCGCCATTGGCTTCATCTTATCCGGCTTCAAATCCTTTACCGTTTGAAAGTCATTCATCAACTCGCGTCTCGTTACACCGCTCACCGTCCCGCCGATGACCTCACCGCGTGCAATCCTCTTGCCGTTTTCGTCGCGCTGAACGCTTTCCTTTTTGCCGTAAAAGGCATAGTCAATCGTTCCGCCAAAACCTTTGCCTGTTATTGTCTTTGCAAACATTTATTTTCCGCGCTGCGCCTTTTCCGTTATCAATTCCTGTCTCAAGCCCTGCACTTCCTCGCGTATCATCTCCAAAAACTGCGGGTTTATATTTTGCACAATTCCGCTGTTCGCGCTCTTTGCTATTTGATTCAGCAAGCCGACAAGTCTTGCCAGTTCACTCCACTTTTCTAAATTTATTTTCGGCACTCGCGTTTCTAGTTCCCGCCCTTGCAATCCTATGCGCCTCAAATATGCTGTCGGTTGCACTCCCGCCGCTCGCGCCGATTCTCGGATTTGCTCGGCTTCTTCTCTCGTGCAATATACCGAATATCTGAACTCTCTTTTTTCCGCTAGGCTTCGTCGTTTCATTCTCTTGATTTCCGCGCTTTGTTTTCTTCCGCTTTCGCCATTATACAACACATAATTAACGAAATGAGCAAAGCGAATGAAGTTTGAAAATCGGAGATTTTTACTCTGCTAGCTCTATTTTGATAATCAAGTCAATACAATCATACTCTCAAATCCCGACAATAGGCAAACTTTTATTTACTCGTATCTCAATTTTTATCTAAAACCGTGAAAATAATCGCTCAAAAATCAATAAAAAGTTAATGAAAATGAGAAATTTTTTGAATCAAATTTAGAGAGAAAAGTTGACAAATAAAACACTATTAACGTAGAAAAAATGACAAATATAACTGCATTGGCGTAGAAAAAATGAACGTGCATTAAACCAAATTTACAATCAAAATTGAGTAAATTTTATTGACAGTTTTAATTTCAAGGCGTAAGATTCTCTTGTGAAAACTCAATTAAACGAAAAAATAAAAGCCAGATTAGCCGAGAGCAAACAGATTAAAATTAGCTTTTCCGCATCTGCTAATTTGCAAAACCTAATCAAAAAATATCTTGAATTTTATCAGGAAAACGAAAACGAAAAACCGACTCAGGATGTTTTAATTTCAAGCCTTGTTGAATCTGCTTTGCTAGCTCAGAAACCGTTCAAAACTTGGCTTAAAAAATCGAGTCAATCTGTTAAAGAGTGATTTTAAGGAGTTAAAATGAAAAATCTAGTGTTTATGTTTCTCGGTTTTTTTAGTTTCTCAACTGTGATTTATGCTCAAGCGGAACTAAAACCGAAAGTGGGCTGCATTGATAAGTATTGCTTGGGTATGACTGTTGAAGCAGTTAAAAACATTTTGCCTGCTGACTCGAAAATTGAAAAATTGCCTGATTATAAATATCTTCCTTTCGATGTTGGGTATCGGAATTATATGTTCCCTGAACGGACTCTGAAAGGTTATGTCGGTCTGGAATTTCTTGATGGTGTAGTGTTCAAAATAAATTTTTATGCGAATAAAGTTTATGCGAATAGATTTGAGAGTTTTAAGCCTTCAAAAGTGTTTGTCGACGAAAAGGTTGAAAATGAGAAAGGGCTACGCATCTCGAAAAAATTTTCTGAACAAACACAAACGCGCTGCATTGCCGACAAAATTATCTGTTTAGGTATGAGTTTTGACGAAATAAAATCTCTACAAACAGCGAGCTTACAAAACTCCGTACTGAACGCGGACGGATTTCCGACTCTGAGTTCTTTGAGAGTCCACAAAATAAACGGTTTTGATGTAGGCGTGAAAACCTACACTTTTGATGATGCACGTCTGAGAGGTTCTGTTAGTCTGGCTTTTTTCGACGGGGTTTTGTTCAAAATCTTTGTTGCTTATGATGAAAAATTCGGCAGAGAACCTTTGAGCCTGACCGACGAAGATGTTAGAAGTCGCCTTGAAAAACGCTTATTAGATGCTATCGTGAAACAAAACGAATCCGGCAATAATTAGAGCGGAAATAAAATAAAACTTGTCCTAGCCTACGCTGATATGGGTAAAAATAAACGCCCCTTCCCCGCTCGCATTGCGGAAAAACTGCTTGCCATCCGGTTGTCGTTAAACTTAAGTCAAACCGAGATGCTCAAGGAAATTCACCCGGACAAAGACCCAAGCCTGCGCGGTTCGATTATCAGCGAATTCGAGCGAGCGTGCCGCAGCCCGTCGCTGCTTGAAGCTCTGGCATATGCGCGGCTCGCAAAGATTTCGGTCGAGCAGCTTATAGATGACGAACTTGATTTGCCGAAAGAAATTATGGAATCTCTCGACGTAGCGCATCGCCGGGAAAAGAAAGTTGTGCGCGATACCTTCACGATGTTGGTTACTGATTGTGAACTACTTAACACATTACGAGAACGCCTCCTGCAAAAAGGTATTTACTTTTCCAAAAGTGAAATTATACGGGCGGGATTAGCAACCCTGAATCTGCTGGAAAATTCGCAACTTTCAACCGCGATGAATATGATTGAAAAAATTAAAATCGGAAGGCGGCGAAAAGAAAATGTCGTGCGGCTTTAGAATTGGGGGTAAAAGTGCTAGTTAGGGATAAACTTATAACAATAGGTTGGAAAAAAAATACACCTAAAGTAATCAACAATATTGATGTCACAGACCAAAATTTAATTATTCATCGGTTTTATTCTCTTTTGCTTAAAGCAGAAGTTATCGTAGCTGACCAAGCTATCGAAAAGTTTTATGCAGCTACAGCGCGTGAAGAATGGGAATATGAGAAACACTATGATTGCGTCCTGCCGCCTTTCAGCCTGTTCTTTCTAGAAGCTAAAAGACCTAGCTTAATTAAAAGTAGTATCGCTTTTGATGACGCTTCTTCTCTATCAAATTCTTGGGGCGTTTTGTTTCAAGAGATTTCTTTGAACTCAGGGTTTTCTGAGAGTGAAATAACAAGGATTTTTAGTAATTTTGGATTGGAGTATTTGCGAGGTCATTGGTTTTACTCCCTAAATTTCGCTTTTGATGAACCCGGTCGAAAAGATACATTTGGAATACCCGAAGTTACGGCGTTTTTTCTAATTGATAAAAACGGAAAGATAATAAGAAATCCTATATTTATGTTTCATCAAAAGTGGAAGCTGCTACCGCAGAGTGGGATAAAATCTATCGAGCAAGTTATTGCGAATTTTAGCCTATCTGCATTCTACTGCTTGGATTTACTCAATTCCTTACAATGGAAACTAGAGAAGAAATATACTTCATCTGGCATTTTGGGAAATGTTGCTGGTTGCTCGACTCACTATAATTTATTAGTTCCGTATTAAGTTAAAAACCCGCCGAAAATTCCCAAAAATAACATATTGGCTATTATCAGTCGCCAAATGCTTAACTTTCAAAGATTTACAGCGATTTTTTCATTCAAACCACAATATCTTGTATTCGAGCAACTTTAAAGAAGCTGCTTTTAACTGTTTTTTCAATTTTGCTTAAACTACCAGATATTGTGGTTCTCAAAAACTAGATAATAGCAACCAAATTTAGTGTATTATTATGTTTGGAGTAACCAGTTTGGCAAATGTCCAAATTGATTAAAAATTAAGATGATATGGCTCAGAAATGGTATCAAAGCAGGATGGTGCAGGCGGCATTTGTAAGTGCGTTAGCTATAATTATAGTTGCTTTAATAGCCTTATTTAGCAAAAATCAGAATACGTCTCCGGTTGTTATTAACCTCTCTACTACACCTCAAGCATCTCCTACTCCGTTACCAAGCGTTGTCGTAAATCCTTCTCCCGTATTGGCTAAAATACCTGCTCAACAAAAATTGATTCAAAGTGTTAATCAGACTAAAGAACCAAGTTTATTTAATAAACAAAGTGTAAATAGTAACTCGTTACAAGAAGAAGCTCGTAATAATAGAGGGAAAATATTAGACGACTACATTAAGGATTATATTGAAAAATATAGTTCTGTTGATTTGACCGATGCTCCTTGCGACTCGGAAGAAATCAAGAAAAAACAAAGTGCGGAAACATTGCTTGGTTTAATTGAAACATTAGCAACAGAACTAAAGCGTAAAGATATTGTAGAAGGTTTCGTTAGAGACCGTCGTGGTTTTAGTATTAAATTCAAGGATTGTAAGTGATTGTATGACTGTCGAGCAAAATAATATATATAAATAAGTTGTTGGAAATTCTCTTCAAAAACTTCTTTGGTCAAAGGTTGTGGGGTCTTTGATAATGCGAATAACCAAAATATGGGTAGTTGTTATCAACTTTATTTTTGTCTCTCAAGTTTTTCCAAGATTGCTTCTAAAATCCAGGTGTTGCGCGGCGTTTTAAGCGGTCGAGCGGTCAAGTCCGTATCCACTCGGTCGAGCAGGTTGTTAGGAATCCGAATCAAAATTTTTTGATTTCCGGCTTTGCCTTGCTTGGCTACGCTGCCGCCTTTTGAAATGACGGCGTTTATTTCGCTCTCGCTGGTTTCTTCGTCCTGCGTTGGCTTTTTTGCAATTGGCATAATGTTCTTAATATAGCAATAGTATATCTATTGTCTATCGAAAATATATTTATACAGACATTCGATTTCTTCCGTTGCTTTCTCATCCTGCGGTTTTAATTCGGTTACTCCCAGTCCTGCGCTTGTAGCATTTCCAAAGGCTTTCCGGGTAACGAGCGGACAATCTATAAAATCTATATTTGCGGCATCTTTCAAAATGTCCTCTGCTTCCCTGTTGTCCTGCCCGCGCGGGTCGGCTCGGTTTATAAATGCGTAGGCGTTCAGATGTTCATTTACGGCTTGGATTTCTCCGATTAGCTTTGAGACTTTATCGAGCGTCCAGACATCGAGCGAGCGCGGCACGAAAGGCACAATCAAAACATCTGCAATCGTCAAAGCTGCGCGCTGGCTCGTCGTGTCGCGCCCGCCGGTGTCAATAAGAATATCGTCGTATTTATCAACGAGTCTTTTGGTTTCCGTCCTGACGTTGGCATCGGTTAGTTTTATGCAGGTGTAGCCCGCGCCCGTCTCTAAAGACTTGTTTCTAAGTGCCGTAAAATCGCTTGCGCTTTCTTGGTCGTCCGCATCAATTAAAAGCACGTCAAAGCCCGCTTTCGAGCGCATCACGGCTAAATTTATGGCGACGGTCGTTTTTCCCGAACCGCCTTTGACTCCGCCTATTACTAAAATCATATTGGTATATTATAGCTATATTAATGATATACACGGTATATCATAATTGTAAAGGATACTAGAAAGGCATTTTTTATAAAGACGATAATTTTTGGATATTTTGATAAAATAATTATGTCAAAAAGGAAAATAATTTTATGAATGAAGTCAGCGAAGCCATCGAAGCAGTGTTAGAAGAAAATAAATCCGGCGTTCTGCTGGTAAGCGGCACGAGAGTTCCCCTCGATACGGTTGTTTTTGCTTTTAACGAGGGAGCAAGCCCGGAAGAAATTGTTCTCCAGTATCCGACGCTTAATCTAGTCCAAGTTTACGGCGTGATTCATTATTATCTTCGACACCGCAACGAAATAGAAAACTATCTCCGGCAGAGAGAAGATAAACATGCCGAGTTTCAAAGAGAAGCTGAGGCGCGTTGGAATCCGCAGGGCATCAGGGAAACATTGTTGGCAAGACAGAAAGATTTGTTAGAACAGCAAGGTAACTCGTGATGCCGATTCGCTTTCTAATGGATGAAAATTTTGACAACCGAATTTTGCGCGGACTCCTTCGCCGTTTGCCGCAGCTTGATATTATTCGTGTTCAAGATGTGGGGCTAATGAACACAGACGACGAAATAATTTTGGATTGGGCGGCAACTGAAAATCGTATTGTATTAACTCACGATGCCGCGACAATGGCGGATTTTGCCTACGAGCGAATAGCTAACTCTCTAGCAATGCCCGGAGTTTTCGAAGTTTCAAAGAAAATGCCAATCGGAGAAGCGGTTGAAGAATTGTTCTTAATAGCACAATGCAGTTTTGAGAATGAATGGAATGACCAAGTTAGGTTTTTACCGCTTCGCTAAATCGTTAAAATATGTAATTCCGACTATGACTTTGCTTCTCAAATAGGTGGCTTTGACTCTACCAAAACAACCCTTATCTTTTCCGTGATAGGCTATTAAGGCTTATAGCATCAAAAAATCTAGAGTATAAACAACTTATTGATTCTGAGAAGGCGGTATAATTGTTGGCGGCTCAACACCTACAGCTGGTTTTCCATCGTCCATAATTTGAAATCCATCTTTAGCAAAACCAAGACCTTTCATCATTACAGCAGTTGAGTTCACAACCGGATTGTCCGAAGCAACTGCATTTACTCCCTTAAAATAACTCCGTATTATTACTGTTGGAGTTGTTCCATTATAAACAAATTTGACATTTGTAAATGTGCAATCTTTATAACTATGTCCGTCTAACAAAACCCTTTCGTTCAAAAAACTTTTATTTTTAATTTCTATCAATTTGGCATCAGCATTGAAATTAGTAAATGTGTTGATATTGGCATTAGAATTAGCAGATGCGTTGATATTAGCATTGGCATTGGTACTTGTAGATGTGTTGGTAAATCTTCCTATTAAAAATGCTACCAATAAAGCAATAACAGCGATTCCAATCAAAACAAAACCTGGTCTTTTAGATTTTGTGATGTCACTAACTATCACATTCGACCCAATCGTCGCAGGCTCAGTTTGGGAAATGATTTGCGTTCTTTGACGATTTCCCAAATAATAAGCTAGTACCGTAAATATCAAGGAAAGTATGAAGAATCCTAACACTATAAACCCGCTAAGAGGAATTGAGTTTAGGTAATGAAAAGCGGAAAACAAAGTTGTTGATGCTGAAGCTAATGCAAAATATATTGCGGTAACGACACTCCAAGACGCATCACCTTGCATCGGCTTCAAAAAAGCTTCAAAAAAAGACCTTTTAGGTGTTTCCGTTTCAGACTTATTTTTGGTTAGCAGTTCAGACATACTGTCATGGTAAATCTAACCCAACATTGCGTCAACTTGCCACGTAAACTATTGAGAAATAAGTTGTTTACAAGAAAAAAAATTTTTTCGGTCGCCGGGGTGCGCTTGACTTCAACAATCGGGTCTGATAATCACGGGTAAGCGTTATCTATATGAAGTTCGTTTTTTCCGATTTTCAAACCTTCAGGTAATTGAAAATTGTGCGCGGATTTAACTGCGTTAATTGTGCAATCTCTTGGCGGTTATTATCAAAGGCTATACGCAAGGCATCGCTGTATTCGTCAATGTTTCGCTCATCGCGCATTAACGGTTCTTCGCTCGTCTGTGGTAAATCAATTTGGTAACGTCGTGAAAATTCGCCCGCTTTATAGTGATTAACTGAACGCATTATGCCGCGCTCTTTTAATTCATTTTCAAAATTTTTTGCAGTCTTTTCGTGAGCTATTTCATTTGCCCAAGTGCGCCGTGAAATAAAAATCCATTCGTGATGTTTTCGCGGTCGGCAGAAGCTCGTTAGTTTGAAAAACTGTTTTTGTCTGACGGCATCTTTCGGAAAGAGCTTCGCGCCGAAAATTAAATCGTCTTTGGTTACCTCTCCGTGCAAATTATGAGTTGAATCCGGCAGCGTTCGCGGCATTGCCCAGATATATGCGGCTTGGCGGTCAATCTCCTTATCCGTCTCGCGCCAATTCTGCGTCCGCGCCGCTTTTGAAAAGCCGTTGTGTTTCTCTCGAATCCAGCTTTTTACAAAGCTCGCTGCCGCGTCCTCGAAATAATTCTGTCGCCAAAAGTCCAGCAGTAAAATAAACTGCGCTTCGTGGCGCGTTCCCGAAGCCTGTAAGCCGTTTTCCGCAAGTTCCCTCGCTGAGCCTCGCGGCTTCCAGTTTCGCGGCTTGTCAATCTCGCTTTCGGGCTGTTCAAACAACTGCGGCTGTCGCGGCAGGCTCTCTATCGGGGTGGCGTCAATCTTCATCATCAACGCCATCTCTTCCTGCCAACTAAGCCAACTCATTCGCACCTCGTCTTTGATAATGTCCGCGCCGAATCCGCACGGCAAACGGTCTTTTCTGTTGGTCTGCGGGTATATCTCGCATAAATCGCCGAAGCAATTCTGTAAAACCTCGTGGCTGAGTTTATGCGTCGGCGTTTTGTCTTTGTATTCAAGTCGCAGATAAATACGGTGATTGCGCGTCAAATTATAGCTCGGCGTGGTCATCACAAGAATTTGACTTTTTCTGATTCCGAATCGGTTAAAGCGATTGTAGATTTTTTCGATTGTCGATTCGGTCGGCTGGTCAATATCAAGCGAGCAAAAAACCGGATACCACGCTGCCGGCAAAGCTATTGCCGAGCGTCGAGTCAAATGCGCTTTCATCAGTTTATCGTTGGTCGGTTTGTGAACCGTTCGCCATTCCTGAAAAGGTCGCTGCACGGCATACGGCGAGCGATGGACGGCGATAAACTTAGCTTTATAAAGTCTTTCTTCTGCGGTTAAGGGCTGGTAATTTTTCATAGTTCAAGCCTGCTCGTAGCAGATTCGGCTTGAACTAAAAGAAGTTTTTGATGTATTCTTTTTGTAGAACCCGAACCGGCGGAATCGGTTTTAATGGTTTTAGAGAACGTCGAGTGTAGCAAGCACTCGGCGTTTTCGCTTTTCAAAGATAATTCAACTTACGATATATTTTTAGATTTTGCAATAGGAAATTTGACGGCTCAATTCTTGTAAGTTATCTACGACAATACAGTTATATTTGTCATATCAGTTAGATTAGTGATGTTAAAAAGGTTAAAAAAATTGGAAATATAATAGAAATGTCCGCTCGCTTTTCGGCTATTCCGGTTGTTTGGCGGCTTTTTCCTCTAAGGTTTTTAATATCCTTTCTGTCTGCGGAATATAATTCCTCATAGGCTTTCGGTATTTCGGCGAGTTCACCAATTCCGGTATCTTCAGTTTCGGTATTTGAAGTTTCGAGCCTGATTCTGAATCAATTGGCGATTTTTCCTTGTCCGTTGTTTCCTCAAGTGGTGAAACTTGTGGTTTAGAGCCTCTTTCAGACGTTTTTCTTTTCATTTCCTTATCTCCTCTTGGTTAATTTTCCTTTTTTATTAGCTGGCACGGGCTTCGGCGCACTAATCCATTTCATACATTAGATTCGGCTTCCCGTTTCCCGCGTGTTTTTGTTGCTCTGCGAACGCCGTAAAAATCGCTTCGCCTAATCCGCTTTGTGTCGCTTTTTTCGGCGCGTCATCGTAAAACGTCTTCTGAAGCCGCATCGGATATTTATTTGTCGTTCTGACTAATGCTTCACCAGCACCGATGCGCGTTATCTCGTCCGGTGTCATCAATGGTCGTTTATGCTCCATCGGTGTCGTCGAAAATCCGATTGACGCTCCTAAGTTGAAGCTGCGGCGGGTATAGGCTTCGGTCTTGTCTCCTAACGCTTCGGAAATGTATTTTGCAGATTCTATGTCAAGGGAATCCAACGCGATTTTTGAATTCAGATTTCCTAAAATCGTCCGGGCGTTTGCGTTGCCGTATAACTGCTCAAGTTGCGATTTGGCTTGCAAAGCTAACCATAAAGCGATGCCGCGTCCTCTCGCCAGTGTAATCATAACCTCAAAATCTGGAATTTTGCCGACGTTGGCGAACTCATCCAGCATTGCCAGAATCGGCACATTCGCTTTCGCGTCCGCTTCGACGGCGGCAAGCTGTTCCAGCAAAACCGTAAAAAATAAACTCGTCAACGGTCGCAATCTCGAAATATCCTGTTCACGCAGACAGTAATAAATTGCGATGGGTTCGTATCGAAGCGGTAAAAAATTCGGTGCTTCAAGGCTTGCGCTGGTGAAACGCGCCGTCGCGTCGTCTCTCAAAAACTGCATCTTGGCGGCAACTGCCGGAACAATTGAGCCTTTTATGCGGCTGTCGGTTTGTTCAAAAATAATCGCCTGTTCGCGTGCCACATCAGATGGGCTGCGGCGCAATTGTTGAATTGTTTCGTCAGGATTTTGCCTTGTGAAAAATCTATACGCCGTCAACGGCGTTGGAGCTTCGAGCGTGGCGACGTGCGCGAAAATTCCAGCTAAATAGGCACTCTCGGCATCGAGCCAAAATTGGTCTGTTTTGCCTGTGTTTCCGCTTTCAATCAAGGCGCGGGCGCAAAGCTCTGCCATTCGCGCCGACGCACACAAGGGTATCCAATTAAACGCCGCCGATTGGTCGGGGTCAGTCGGCGCGAATCTGACGGCTTTTTCCCGATAGCCGCTCGTCATATTCCATAGCTCGCTTTTTGGGTCTGTAACCACAAGGCTTGTGCCGCGCGAATAGGCGCACGTCGGCATTATGTAACCTCTTGTTTTTCCCGTTCCCGTGCCGCCCAAAATAACTCCGTGCCGCCTTGTCTCGTTCCAGTTCAGCGTTATCACATCGCCGTCGTCTGTTGGTGCTAAGTAAAACGCTCCGGGTCGAAGCTGCGTTTTGCCGCCTCTTTTCTCGCTAATCGGAAACGCTTCTTTGATTTCGTTTGTCTCTAAAAATCTCGCTGTTCCGTGCCGCGCTTCTCTATCATTTTGTTTTTTTCCGGCATTAAAAACGAGCATCGCCGCAGCCGTAATCGCCGAAAGAAACAAAATCACGGAGGCTAAAATCGGATAGGTGAATACTGAAAACGCGGCAAAAACAAACGCCATTATCAAAATGCCGATTACCCAAAAAATTCTCTGCCTGTTTTCTTCCTGCGATTTTATGAAAACCGTTGTCGCCACAATCAAGCTGATAGTTATTGCGAACAAGGCGATGACCCCTAGCGTCATTGAGAGAAATGCAAATGCGCCCGCGTTCGGTATCAGAAATAGGGATGATTCCGGCTCTGCGACTTGCTCGGTAAAAAGACTTGCCGATTGTGCTGCGATTTTACCGATGGTGAGCAATATCACCAGCAAAATAATTGACATTCCGATAGTTTTTACCGCGTTTTTTGCAACGTCCTCACCCTGTCGCCACGCCCAAATTCCTAAAAATATCGTCCAGCCGATTAGAAATAAGCCGGTCGCAATTCCCGCGATTATCGTGTTTTGACGAGTTTTTTCTTCGGCGGCGGCTTGCGCTTTCTGCGCTTCTTCAAGTTTCCTGTTTTCTTCTTTTGCCTTCGCCTGCATTTCATCAAGTTGTTTTTTTTGCGCCGCTTCAAATTCTGCCTGTTGTTTTTTCTGTTCCGCGCTTTGAAGTTTTGCCGCTTGCTGCTGGCGTTTTAATTCGCGCTGAATTTGCTTCTCGTCAAAAGATGTCTGCGGCGGTTCGGATTCAAATTGGGGCAGTTGCGACGGCGGGGGAAGATAATAAGGCTGTTGCGACTGCTGCCTTTGCTGCTGTATGCGTTGGTCTTGCTCTCTAATTTGAGCGTCAATTTGACGCATAATTTCGTCGGAAGTCCGCTCTGTATTACTAGGCTGCGTGTTGTTGTTTTGAGCAAAGCCAATGCCCGCGCTTAAAATTAACAGTAACCACACAACTACGCTTTTACTCGCTTTTTTTCTCATTTTCCGAATCCTCCTTCTTTAATTTTTGTTTTATTTGCTCATAAAATTCCGTCGCGTTTCCGCTTCTTCTTGTCAACGGCTCAAACTATGACTTTCTTTTTCAGTTGTTTTTGCTTTCTCCGGCGCGTGCGCCTTCATCGCCGGTGGCTGATTTTTCTCCGCTTTCAATGCCTGCGATTTGGTCTGTGCGACCTCTTTTTCGCTTGCCGGTTTCAAGCTCGCTACATTTTTCAGTCGCGCTTTGTCATCGAGTCCGGCAATTTTTTCGCGCATCTGAATTTTTTCTTTATTGGCGGCAATTTCCGCCCGCGACAATTGCGGCAATCCCGCTTTGCCTTCATTTCTGCTTTGATACAAAACGTAAGCTGCTTTTAATAAATCCTTCATTTCGTCTCCTCCAGTTTTTCCGCTATCTTGTCTGCCAAGTTCTGCGCCTGTTGTTTCTGTTCCTGTAATTCCTCTATCGTCAATCCCGATAAGAACGGGTTTTTCAGATATTCGTTTTGAATCATCTGCGTTTGCAATAGCATCAACGCTTCGAGTGCTAGATTCGCTAACGCTATCGCCGATGCCGCGTTCTGCCGTGTTATTAACAGATTCCTTTCCAACTTTGCTATTCTGTCTTCGTCCATTATTTGCTCGTTCTCCTTGCGTGTTTATTCCTTTTTCCGCTTCCTGCTTTGCTGCCTCAATAGCCTTAAAATCTCTTTCCGGCTCGTAACTCAAACCTTGCTTTTGTAATCCGTTCCACGAGAAATCTTTGCCCAAACTGCTGCCTTTGAAAATTACTCCGTCCGTCTCAAACGAAATTCCGGCGATTCTGCCCGTGCTTTGCACGTTAAAACGCGCGTTTGTGCCGCTCTCTTTCAGATGTGCTAAAAATTCCGTCGTCCTTTTCGATTTCTCTAATGCTGTTTTTATTGCTTCCTGCGACTTCATCTTCGCGCTCGGCTCGCCCGTCCGCGCTACCATTTGCAGCTCGTTAAATTTTGGCGGCTTCTCGTTTTTCGATTCAGATTCCGGTCTTTCAACTTCGCGTAAATTATTCTCGCGCTCAAGCTGCTGGCTCAAATCCTTGTCTTTCGTTCTCGCTAAAAAAATGCCGCGCCCGTCGGTTTCCGTCGTCGCCGCGATGATGTGCAAATGTTTGTTGTCCGTGTCTTCGTGCTTGATGACTGCGTAAACCGCTTTTTCCGAATAGCCTTTTTTCTCCATGTAGCTGGCGGCTATTTCGTTCATTCTGTTGTCTGTCAAATGCGGCTCATCTTCCGGCGCGAAAGCCAAAATGTGATG
>MWWC01000030.1_pt1 | contig 13302 bp, 7 predicted proteins | sample 1047261 | NCBI WGS metagenome assembly MWWC01 (sample SAMN06349975, study PRJNA376086) | soil metagenome | isolation source: MS3-5 sample Antarctic (ecotone) soil | place: Antarctica | collected 2015-01-13 | reverse complement strand
CTTGAGGGATTGACCGCGAAGGAACGCCTCGACGTTCTGATTAAATTAATGCCGTTTTGTCTGCCGAAAGTTCAAGCGGTTAAGAGTGATTATGATTCTCCCTCGCTTTTGTTGGATTGGGATTAAAAAGAAGTAGAGACAAAGCAAAAGCCGTGAGTTTTGGCGCCCACGACTTTTCTTTTATGACTTTGAAGAGATTGGAAGCCCGCGTCTTATAAATTATCCTATAAGAGATAATTCATCTAGTTGATTTTAAGCGCGCTTCTTCTGACTGAATAGGGGTCATTACCAACAAACGGGAAATGCGCTCAAACAACCTCAAACGGTTTCGGCTGCTGCATTCAAGGCAGCCAATTGTATAAATCTCCTGTTTTCATTACCATTGAAATGCTGAAACTCGAACGCATCCTACCACAAGGAAAAGATTTAGAAAAAAATGAGTTTATCAAACGTAAAAAATGAAACGAATCATCAAGTTTTTAATGATGACTGCCTAAAAACGCTTTCGTCGCTAAGAAGCGAAATTGACTTGACGTTTCTCGATCCCCCATTTAATCAGCAAAAAGATTATGCTTCGTGCAATGACGATTTACCCGAAAAGGACTATTGGAAAATGATGCGCGACATTTGTTCGCAAGTTTTCCGATTAACTACCGATGGCGGCGCGATTTATTTTATGCAGCGAGAAAAAAATATAGACGGTGTTCTCGGCGTTTTGCGTGAAACAGGTTGGACGTTTCAGAATTTAATCGTCTGGAAAAAGATGAGTTCTGCCGTGCCTTCCGTGATGCGTTTTGGAAAAGCGTTTCAAGTAATCGGCTATGCGACAAAGGGAAATCGTCCGCGAGTTTTCAATCGCTTGCGAATCGAGCCATCGTTACTCAAGCATCAAAAACACGAGCGCGAAAACGGTTGTTTCGTAACCGATGTTTGGGACGATATACGAGAGTTGACTTCGGGTTATTTTGCGGGAGATGAGGCTTTCAAAAATAACGATAACACGCGTTTTCATAAACAGCAGTCGCCAATCGCGCTACTTTTACGAATTATTTTAAGCTCCAGCAAAGTCGGCGACACGATTCTTGACCCGTTTGCGGGAACGGGAACAACGGCTGTTGTTGCCAAGCAATTAGATAGAAATTCCGTTAGCATTGAAATTGATTCGACCAATGTTGAGTGTGTTGAAAAACGACTGATGGAGATGCGCACGGACGACCAAATCGAAAAATTTTATAAGGAATATGTTTGCACGAAAAACTTAGGCGAAATTTGGGGCGCGAAATCTCTCGAAGTGAAATCTATCAAGGCAAAAACAAATGGCAAGCAAGGGGCGACTTTGTTCAATTTATGAGTTCTTCTATTTATCACTTTTTCAAATCCCTGGTTGATAACAAGAACGCACTGAAAGCAATCAACAAACTTGATGATTTTCTCTTTGATGAAAATTTGCTTTCCTGCAAACGCGTTGGGCTGTTCCCAGATTTAACCATCAGAATTTGCAAAACGGATGAACTCTTTACGGGCGGCGAACTTGTTGAGTTAAAAGACAGCAAAAGCTACACGGTATCGTCTTTTAATTCAACTATTCCGACAGGCAGAAAAGAAATTGCAAAAGTGGTCAAAGGCAAGAACAGTGAAGTTTTGCGGCAAATGAATGAAGCAGGCGACGATGTTTTTGCTTTACCGGAGCGCGAAGTTTTTTATTTAATTCGCGGACAAAAAAAGGGTAATTGCAAAATTGTTCTCGTCCACGGAAGTTTCTTTGAAACTATTAAAATCAGCGAATTAATTGCCAAATCTTTCAGCCAAGTTTTGCACGAAAATATAGAAATCGGAAACGCGAAATTTGACGACGAAACTAAAGAAGTTTTGGAAGCGCTCTTTTCCGAACAAACGAGTTTCAGCCGAGTGCGAAATGTCGAAAATGCTTCGGTCAAATTGCGGTTTCGGATAATGACGGAAGTTAAGGCAGAAGGAAACATTTTAAATCAAAAAAAGTATCCAGAAATTCTGCCCAACACTTTGAATTTTATTCTCCCGTCGCACGACGAAGACGATTTGAATGTTGATAAAATGAGTGTGGTTTTTGGTGATTTAGCTCCCTTCAAGATTTTTCCCATCAAGCATCATTTCAACGGTAATTTTTTAGTTTTCCAACAAACAATATAAATTTATGAGTCTTATAAAAGTTTTAGTCTCAGTGTGCATACTCTCCGATATCCTCTAAAATCGTGTCTCAATAAATGTCTCAATCGCATTTTCTCATAACGTCTTAGGAGTCTTAAGACAAATTGTTTGCGACTCAAAACCGTTCGTCTTTTATGCCGTTTGCCGTCTGCGTGTGACTATCGTTAGTATGATACTGTCAGTAGAAATAATACGAGTAATAGGATTACTTTTAATAGAACTATTACTCGTACTATTTCTACTGACAGTATTTCAATCGTAAGTAATAATGCTTGGAGGATTCTTTCTATCGAAAGGAATAATGCTAAATGAAGACGAAAATTAACGAGTTATGCCGGGCGGTTGGAATTACAACGGCTTACCAACTGCAAAAAAAAACTGATTTGTCGCCGTCGCAAGCTGCGCGATTATATAAAGATGAAGTCGAAGCCATTTCGCTTTCTGTTTTGGAAAGATTGTGTAACACGCTCGAATGTTCGCCGAATGATATTTTCGGTTATACCACGCCGCAGACAGTCAAACCGCAGCTACCTAAGCCGGACGCGGAAAAGCTAGCTAAACAGACTCAGACGCCCGAAACAACGGTATCTGATAAGGGAATGACAACCGAACAAGTTGCAAAGAGACTCGAGCCGATTGCCGGAAAGATTTTGAGCACGAAACGAGTTACCGAATATATTAACGAGGGAAACTTAAAATCAACTCAACACGGCAAGCGGTCGCCGCATTTAATTAGTGAAGCGGATTATTTAGAGTTTGAAACTTGGTATCGTCAAAGTAGAAATCTCTAGGTTGTGTTGACATAATCAGTTAAACTGCTCTTAATACGCTTTTCAGTTAGAAATTAGGCAATAGGAAGTCCGATAAACTTTAATTTGTTATTCTGTTTAGCACTCAATAAACTAAAGATTTGTTGGACTTCGTAGCGCAAAGTTTATGGCGATATTGCACAATTTCTAACTGAAAAGCGTATAACTTGCCTTATCTGGTCAAACTTTTTAATTACACGACGTAGCGGATGGGACAATACCCACCAAATTTGGACTATTGTCAAAAACATTTATCAGAGCAGCGCAAACGCTTCCCGTGCTAACATCGGAAATGCCCGCTCTGAAACTTTGGCTGACCGACGTTGAAAATACCGTGCCGCTGGAATTGCCGTCAAATTCGATGCCTATTCCTGGATTCGGCGCGTTGTTAAATGGAAAACCTCCGACAGAACTTATCCGATATCCGGTCCCGCGAACTTTGGTATCCGAAATGGTAGCTCGTGCATTGCCGAGAATTTCTATGCCGTAGTTGACATTGTTTTCAAGCCGACAATTTTCGATAGCCGCCCGTGAATTGCCCATCACACGAATTCCGCTCGTCCAATTTTTGCTCGTGATGTTGCGTATCACTTGAGTATGAGCGAAAGATCCTGAGTTAACGATAATGCCGGGTGCGCCTTGCCGTGCCGTGCTGCCCGGATCGCCTTGCAATACCGCGTCAATGTTCGCTTCAACGCCCGGTGCGGCTTGCAACGTAACATTTGCGAGAAGCGAAACAGTTTCGGGGAAAATTCCCGAGGCGACAATCGTAATCGTGCCGTTTTGATTTATGCCGGTCGAGCCGAGTGCCGCGTTGATAGTTCCGAAAACACGGTCAAACGGCATATCCGTATCTTCAGCCGTTCCAATCCGTCCGTCGCCGTCGTAATCGCCGCACGTGCCAGGCGGAACTGCCGTTCTTGCCGCCGAACCGTCGCCCAAACAATTGCCTTCGACAAATACCGGATGATTGGCAAATATGTTGATTGTTCCCATTGCGACAAACATCATCATCCCCAAAACAAACAGTATATTCTTGCGAAATTTCATATAATTCATAACTTTACATCTCCCTAAAAAGGGCAATCCACACGCAAATATCTTCGCCCCGAAAAAAGATACCTGCGGAACTTTTAGCGTTCAAAATTTAATTGTGTTCTGACATTCAAAGCATTCGCTTCAACAGAGTCTAATATAACTGGAAGGTTGGACATAATTCAACGTGAGATTGATACGGATTTATACAAAGAACGGCATTTGATTGAATGCTGCATCGGAAAACTGAAACACTTTCGCCGCGTGTTTTCCAGATATGATAAATTGGCAAAGAACTATTTAAGTTTTGTGCAGTTTGCCAGCACCATCATTTGGCTCAGATAGTTATGTCAACAGAACCTAGCGAATAAGGTTTTTAAATATTTACTTATTTTTACTTAATGTTTTGCATCAACTTTTAGCGGAAATCTGCATACTTCACTAAATTCTTATTGACAATTGTTGCATCTTTCTGGAAACTATCCTCAGTTTTGAGAAGTGAATAAATTTTGTTCTTTGAGTTAAGTTAAAAGAGAAAAGACGAGCCCCCGTTAAAAAGCTCGTCTTGTCGTTCTTTGATTTTATCAATCAAATGCAGTTACTGCTTGCCAGCTACCAACTGCGTTCCTGATTTTCACATAAGTTAAATACAAAATGCAACATTTTGTTTAAGTTTTTTTTAACTTACGTAAAATAAAGGTTTTCCACATCCTGATGCGCCGCGTCGGATTAACGAGAGGTATCAACTTTTGGCAAGCGAGTTGATACCTTTCCCAATTTTCAAAATTTTATGCTTGCCAGCAACGACCGAAATTCAGCACCTAAACCCCAGCCGGGAAAATTCTTTTCATCGTTCGATAGCCGAAACTTTCAATCGCATCGCGCAGCGCAAAACTCCCGTCGCCCTACAAACGGATTTGAGTCCGTTAGTTATTCTGCTCCAAAGCAAAAAGTTGATGTCTGCCCAAAGGAAAAAGACAAATTAAAATACAAACAAGATTTAGCGGGTGAGGTGATTGCCGCGCTTTGCCGCTCGTCTGATAATCCGTTGATGATGGCGCAGGCGGAACGAATCAAGCGATGTTGCTCCGATGATAATTTGTTCGTCGGTGAAGATTTTCACACCAGCGACGGCGAGTTATTTGAGGGCAAAGGTAGCCTTTGGGCGTGTAATTCGAGGCTTTGTCCGAACTGTGTCGGCAAACTATCGAAGCGAAACCGTAGGATTATTCGTTTTGTGATTGAAAATCAAAAATTGTTAGTCGGTGAAAATTGGTATGCAGTGAATTTCACTTTACCGAATTTAGATTTGAAAAATGTTCCACTTCCTTTCATCGCAGAGATTATGCAAACGGCTTGGAAGCGGTTTTCTGCTTTGGAAACCAGAGCGAACAAAAAGCCAACTTGGTTTCAAAGCATTGTGCGCGGCGGTTTCAAAAACTGCGAATTTACTTACACAAAGAACGATGTTTATCACTATCATCTGCATACTTTGCTTGTCGCCAAGTCTAAAATTCAGCGCGATAACTTTATCGAGATTCGCCAGCAATGGACGAAGGCGTTAATCTTCGCGTTTGCGAAATTTGGCATTGAATTAAAGATAAATTCAAAAGACGGTTTGGCGAATGTCTTTGTCGAGAAAAGGAAATTTAATTCAAGAAACCGAGAAAGGACGATAAACGAGCTCTGCAAATATGTTACTAAAAATGAATCGTGGTCGGAGATTCCGATTGACCAGGTCGAAACTATCGTTGCCGTGCCGCGCTTTTGGCGAATGTTTGAGTCGTTCGGCGTGTGCCGACAAACGGCGCGGAAGATGAACGAAAAGACCGTCCAAGCCTCTGCAAACGCCGAATTCGAGAACGTCAACGGAAGCGTGAACCTCAATAAAGACGCATATCTTGATACAAAGGAACTAATTAACAGACAAAGATTTGAGCGTGTGAAGCAAAAGCGTGTGGCGTGGCGAATCAGGGTCAAAACGATTCCGTTTTGGCAGTATCGAATGGAATTGGGCGAAGAAATTGCCGACGTGCAAAGATTCCGGAGATTTCAACTTCAGCGAAAATTTCAGTTTGCGCGATTTCAGACGTTAGACGGCGAAGTTTTTTAATAGCTTTCGTTAATCCGCATTATCACAAGCTATTTTCACAAATAACAGAGGTAGAACTCACGATGAAAAAACCAAAATTAGAAAAATTTGGATTAGCAGCAATACAGACAGTTTTGACTAATGCGGATATTGAAACGGCGCGGAAATCGTTAGCTTTTGCCGTCGGCGCGTCTGTGGATGTTTCGGGAACGGTTCAACAGCGCGTCAAACGTGAAGGACGATGCAAGCTGGTGATTGAGCCGGGCGCGAGTGCTCCCGGCTTCATCGTTTTTGCTGATTGCCGGACCGACGAGAAAGCCGTTATCAGTCGGAAAATTCGCAGAGGTTCGTTTGTTTCAATTCGCGGAAAGTTTCAGACGTTCGGCGCGTCGGCGGTTTGTTTGAGTGATTGCCGTTTGCGGTAAAAACAGGAAAAACACAGAAAGAACACAGAACAAAGACTTGTTTCACCTGCGCTACTAGACGACACTAGAACCTGTTCCACGCGCCCGCGGACGCAATACCTCTTGATAATGGAGTAACCTCTTGATAATGACTTGCTCCTACGCGCGCGCGGACGAATGAGAAGAATACGCGAGTATACAGCCGTAGCGAAAACTTGTCCTACGCGCACGCGGACGAATGGGTTTGGAAACTGATTAAACACACGAATTCAGAACTTGATATTTTGGCTATAACAGAGAAATTACAAAGAAACATTCAACAGATCGGACACCTAAAAAAAAAAGAAAAGCGAGAATCAAAAGTAGAGTGAAATAGATGCAGGGAAAGAAAACAGGCGGGCGCATTGCCGGAACGCCGAACCGATTGACGAAAGAACTGCGAACGGTGTTGAGGGATATGATTGCCGCCGAGCTGGACGCGCTGCCGAAGACGCTTGAGGGATTGACCGCGAAGGAACGCCTCGACGTTCTGATTAAATTAATGCCGTTTTGTCTGCCGAAAGTTCAAGCGGTTAAGAGTGATTATGATTCTCCCTCGCTTTTGTTGGATTGGGATTAAAAAGAAGTAGAGACAAAGCAAAAGCCGTGAGTTTTGGCGCCCACGACTTTTCTTTTATGACTTTGAAGAGATTGGAAGCCCGCGTCTTATAAATTATCCTATAAGAGATAATTCATCTAGTTGATTTTAAGCGCGCTTCTTCTGACTGAATAGGGGTCATTACCAACAAACGGGAAATGCGCTCAAACAACCTCAAACGGTTTCGGCTGCTGCATTCAAGGCAGCCAATTGTATAAATCTCCTGTTTTCATTACCATTGAAATGCTGAAACTCGAACGCATCCTACCACAAGGAAAAGATTTAGAAAAAAATGAGTTTATCAAACGTAAAAAATGAAACGAATCATCAAGTTTTTAATGATGACTGCCTAAAAACGCTTTCGTCGCTAAGAAGCGAAATTGACTTGACGTTTCTCGATCCCCCATTTAATCAGCAAAAAGATTATGCTTCGTGCAATGACGATTTACCCGAAAAGGACTATTGGAAAATGATGCGCGACATTTGTTCGCAAGTTTTCCGATTAACTACCGATGGCGGCGCGATTTATTTTATGCAGCGAGAAAAAAATATAGACGGTGTTCTCGGCGTTTTGCGTGAAACAGGTTGGACGTTTCAGAATTTAATCGTCTGGAAAAAGATGAGTTCTGCCGTGCCTTCCGTGATGCGTTTTGGAAAAGCGTTTCAAGTAATCGGCTATGCGACAAAGGGAAATCGTCCGCGAGTTTTCAATCGCTTGCGAATCGAGCCATCGTTACTCAAGCATCAAAAACACGAGCGCGAAAACGGTTGTTTCGTAACCGATGTTTGGGACGATATACGAGAGTTGACTTCGGGTTATTTTGCGGGAGATGAGGCTTTCAAAAATAACGATAACACGCGTTTTCATAAACAGCAGTCGCCAATCGCGCTACTTTTACGAATTATTTTAAGCTCCAGCAAAGTCGGCGACACGATTCTTGACCCGTTTGCGGGAACGGGAACAACGGCTGTTGTTGCCAAGCAATTAGATAGAAATTCCGTTAGCATTGAAATTGATTCGACCAATGTTGAGTGTGTTGAAAAACGACTGATGGAGATGCGCACGGACGACCAAATCGAAAAATTTTATAAGGAATATGTTTGCACGAAAAACTTAGGCGAAATTTGGGGCGCGAAATCTCTCGAAGTGAAATCTATCAAGGCAAAAACAAATGGCAAGCAAGGGGCGACTTTGTTCAATTTATGAGTTCTTCTATTTATCACTTTTTCAAATCCCTGGTTGATAACAAGAACGCACTGAAAGCAATCAACAAACTTGATGATTTTCTCTTTGATGAAAATTTGCTTTCCTGCAAACGCGTTGGGCTGTTCCCAGATTTAACCATCAGAATTTGCAAAACGGATGAACTCTTTACGGGCGGCGAACTTGTTGAGTTAAAAGACAGCAAAAGCTACACGGTATCGTCTTTTAATTCAACTATTCCGACAGGCAGAAAAGAAATTGCAAAAGTGGTCAAAGGCAAGAACAGTGAAGTTTTGCGGCAAATGAATGAAGCAGGCGACGATGTTTTTGCTTTACCGGAGCGCGAAGTTTTTTATTTAATTCGCGGACAAAAAAAGGGTAATTGCAAAATTGTTCTCGTCCACGGAAGTTTCTTTGAAACTATTAAAATCAGCGAATTAATTGCCAAATCTTTCAGCCAAGTTTTGCACGAAAATATAGAAATCGGAAACGCGAAATTTGACGACGAAACTAAAGAAGTTTTGGAAGCGCTCTTTTCCGAACAAACGAGTTTCAGCCGAGTGCGAAATGTCGAAAATGCTTCGGTCAAATTGCGGTTTCGGATAATGACGGAAGTTAAGGCAGAAGGAAACATTTTAAATCAAAAAAAGTATCCAGAAATTCTGCCCAACACTTTGAATTTTATTCTCCCGTCGCACGACGAAGACGATTTGAATGTTGATAAAATGAGTGTGGTTTTTGGTGATTTAGCTCCCTTCAAGATTTTTCCCATCAAGCATCATTTCAACGGTAATTTTTTAGTTTTCCAACAAACAATATAAATTTATGAGTCTTATAAAAGTTTTAGTCTCAGTGTGCATACTCTCCGATATCCTCTAAAATCGTGTCTCAATAAATGTCTCAATCGCATTTTCTCATAACGTCTTAGGAGTCTTAAGACAAATTGTTTGCGACTCAAAACCGTTCGTCTTTTATGCCGTTTGCCGTCTGCGTGTGACTATCGTTAGTATGATACTGTCAGTAGAAATAATACGAGTAATAGGATTACTTTTAATAGAACTATTACTCGTACTATTTCTACTGACAGTATTTCAATCGTAAGTAATAATGCTTGGAGGATTCTTTCTATCGAAAGGAATAATGCTAAATGAAGACGAAAATTAACGAGTTATGCCGGGCGGTTGGAATTACAACGGCTTACCAACTGCAAAAAAAAACTGATTTGTCGCCGTCGCAAGCTGCGCGATTATATAAAGATGAAGTCGAAGCCATTTCGCTTTCTGTTTTGGAAAGATTGTGTAACACGCTCGAATGTTCGCCGAATGATATTTTCGGTTATACCACGCCGCAGACAGTCAAACCGCAGCTACCTAAGCCGGACGCGGAAAAGCTAGCTAAACAGACTCAGACGCCCGAAACAACGGTATCTGATAAGGGAATGACAACCGAACAAGTTGCAAAGAGACTCGAGCCGATTGCCGGAAAGATTTTGAGCACGAAACGAGTTACCGAATATATTAACGAGGGAAACTTAAAATCAACTCAACACGGCAAGCGGTCGCCGCATTTAATTAGTGAAGCGGATTATTTAGAGTTTGAAACTTGGTATCGTCAAAGTAGAAATCTCTAGGTTGTGTTGACATAATCAGTTAAACTGCTCTTAATACGCTTTTCAGTTAGAAATTAGGCAATAGGAAGTCCGATAAACTTTAATTTGTTATTCTGTTTAGCACTCAATAAACTAAAGATTTGTTGGACTTCGTAGCGCAAAGTTTATGGCGATATTGCACAATTTCTAACTGAAAAGCGTATAACTTGCCTTATCTGGTCAAACTTTTTAATTACACGACGTAGCGGATGGGACAATACCCACCAAATTTGGACTATTGTCAAAAACATTTATCAGAGCAGCGCAAACGCTTCCCGTGCTAACATCGGAAATGCCCGCTCTGAAACTTTGGCTGACCGACGTTGAAAATACCGTGCCGCTGGAATTGCCGTCAAATTCGATGCCTATTCCTGGATTCGGCGCGTTGTTAAATGGAAAACCTCCGACAGAACTTATCCGATATCCGGTCCCGCGAACTTTGGTATCCGAAATGGTAGCTCGTGCATTGCCGAGAATTTCTATGCCGTAGTTGACATTGTTTTCAAGCCGACAATTTTCGATAGCCGCCCGTGAATTGCCCATCACACGAATTCCGCTCGTCCAATTTTTGCTCGTGATGTTGCGTATCACTTGAGTATGAGCGAAAGATCCTGAGTTAACGATAATGCCGGGTGCGCCTTGCCGTGCCGTGCTGCCCGGATCGCCTTGCAATACCGCGTCAATGTTCGCTTCAACGCCCGGTGCGGCTTGCAACGTAACATTTGCGAGAAGCGAAACAGTTTCGGGGAAAATTCCCGAGGCGACAATCGTAATCGTGCCGTTTTGATTTATGCCGGTCGAGCCGAGTGCCGCGTTGATAGTTCCGAAAACACGGTCAAACGGCATATCCGTATCTTCAGCCGTTCCAATCCGTCCGTCGCCGTCGTAATCGCCGCACGTGCCAGGCGGAACTGCCGTTCTTGCCGCCGAACCGTCGCCCAAACAATTGCCTTCGACAAATACCGGATGATTGGCAAATATGTTGATTGTTCCCATTGCGACAAACATCATCATCCCCAAAACAAACAGTATATTCTTGCGAAATTTCATATAATTCATAACTTTACATCTCCCTAAAAAGGGCAATCCACACGCAAATATCTTCGCCCCGAAAAAAGATACCTGCGGAACTTTTAGCGTTCAAAATTTAATTGTGTTCTGACATTCAAAGCATTCGCTTCAACAGAGTCTAATATAACTGGAAGGTTGGACATAATTCAACGTGAGATTGATACGGATTTATACAAAGAACGGCATTTGATTGAATGCTGCATCGGAAAACTGAAACACTTTCGCCGCGTGTTTTCCAGATATGATAAATTGGCAAAGAACTATTTAAGTTTTGTGCAGTTTGCCAGCACCATCATTTGGCTCAGATAGTTATGTCAACAGAACCTAGCGAATAAGGTTTTTAAATATTTACTTATTTTTACTTAATGTTTTGCATCAACTTTTAGCGGAAATCTGCATACTTCACTAAATTCTTATTGACAATTGTTGCATCTTTCTGGAAACTATCCTCAGTTTTGAGAAGTGAATAAATTTTGTTCTTTGAGTTAAGTTAAAAGAGAAAAGACGAGCCCCCGTTAAAAAGCTCGTCTTGTCGTTCTTTGATTTTATCAATCAAATGCAGTTACTGCTTGCCAGCTACCAACTGCGTTCCTGATTTTCACATAAGTTAAATACAAAATGCAACATTTTGTTTAAGTTTTTTTTAACTTACGTAAAATAAAGGTTTTCCACATCCTGATGCGCCGCGTCGGATTAACGAGAGGTATCAACTTTTGGCAAGCGAGTTGATACCTTTCCCAATTTTCAAAATTTTATGCTTGCCAGCAACGACCGAAATTCAGCACCTAAACCCCAGCCGGGAAAATTCTTTTCATCGTTCGATAGCCGAAACTTTCAATCGCATCGCGCAGCGCAAAACTCCCGTCGCCCTACAAACGGATTTGAGTCCGTTAGTTATTCTGCTCCAAAGCAAAAAGTTGATGTCTGCCCAAAGGAAAAAGACAAATTAAAATACAAACAAGATTTAGCGGGTGAGGTGATTGCCGCGCTTTGCCGCTCGTCTGATAATCCGTTGATGATGGCGCAGGCGGAACGAATCAAGCGATGTTGCTCCGATGATAATTTGTTCGTCGGTGAAGATTTTCACACCAGCGACGGCGAGTTATTTGAGGGCAAAGGTAGCCTTTGGGCGTGTAATTCGAGGCTTTGTCCGAACTGTGTCGGCAAACTATCGAAGCGAAACCGTAGGATTATTCGTTTTGTGATTGAAAATCAAAAATTGTTAGTCGGTGAAAATTGGTATGCAGTGAATTTCACTTTACCGAATTTAGATTTGAAAAATGTTCCACTTCCTTTCATCGCAGAGATTATGCAAACGGCTTGGAAGCGGTTTTCTGCTTTGGAAACCAGAGCGAACAAAAAGCCAACTTGGTTTCAAAGCATTGTGCGCGGCGGTTTCAAAAACTGCGAATTTACTTACACAAAGAACGATGTTTATCACTATCATCTGCATACTTTGCTTGTCGCCAAGTCTAAAATTCAGCGCGATAACTTTATCGAGATTCGCCAGCAATGGACGAAGGCGTTAATCTTCGCGTTTGCGAAATTTGGCATTGAATTAAAGATAAATTCAAAAGACGGTTTGGCGAATGTCTTTGTCGAGAAAAGGAAATTTAATTCAAGAAACCGAGAAAGGACGATAAACGAGCTCTGCAAATATGTTACTAAAAATGAATCGTGGTCGGAGATTCCGATTGACCAGGTCGAAACTATCGTTGCCGTGCCGCGCTTTTGGCGAATGTTTGAGTCGTTCGGCGTGTGCCGACAAACGGCGCGGAAGATGAACGAAAAGACCGTCCAAGCCTCTGCAAACGCCGAATTCGAGAACGTCAACGGAAGCGTGAACCTCAATAAAGACGCATATCTTGATACAAAGGAACTAATTAACAGACAAAGATTTGAGCGTGTGAAGCAAAAGCGTGTGGCGTGGCGAATCAGGGTCAAAACGATTCCGTTTTGGCAGTATCGAATGGAATTGGGCGAAGAAATTGCCGACGTGCAAAGATTCCGGAGATTTCAACTTCAGCGAAAATTTCAGTTTGCGCGATTTCAGACGTTAGACGGCGAAGTTTTTTAATAGCTTTCGTTAATCCGCATTATCATAAGCTATTTTCACAAATAACGAAGATAAAACTCACGATGAAAAAACCAAAATTAGAAAAATTCGGACTATTGACCTGCACCCGTAAAATTACTCCAAAAGGAAGGCGAGAAT
>MWWC01000029.1_pt1 | contig 13323 bp, 29 predicted proteins | sample 1047261 | NCBI WGS metagenome assembly MWWC01 (sample SAMN06349975, study PRJNA376086) | soil metagenome | isolation source: MS3-5 sample Antarctic (ecotone) soil | place: Antarctica | collected 2015-01-13 | reverse complement strand
GAGCAGCTCTTCAGTGTTGAAGCTGTGCGACCGCACTAATCCAAACGCCAGTTTCCCGAGTTCTTCGGCCTTCGCGTCGCCTATGAACGCTCTCAGGGTTCGCGCAGGCTCGTCGCTGAGTTTCACGGTTCCTCCCTCTGTAGTGTGGTCTCCAGGGACGCCACGCCAGCTTCGCCCCCACGCATACGAAGCGCCGCATCTCTGCCGGCCTTCATGTAGCACCTGAGAGCTTCGAGATAGCTTTCCCGGTCCCCACGCATCGCGGCCTCGTGGGCGGCCGTCTCGTGCTCGTCTAGCACGCGTAGGTCGTGAAGACACTCGGGATAGTTGCGGCCTAGGTAGAGCAACGCTTCGGCGGCGCGCTCTGCGGCCCACTCGGTATCCCACCGCCCGACCGACGCTCGCGAGGCAGGGATCATGCCGCGCACCATTCACAGTCGCACTCGCCCCCATGAACGTAGATACCGCTCACCTTCTCGGGCAGCTTCTTTCGCTCCGTGGGCCCCGGGGCAGCCCCGGGGCTGCCTGAGATGTCGTATGGCCTCTTTAGCACGCCCGACCACGCAAACCTTTCCGCCATGCCTTCCCGCACTAACTCTCTAATCCGCCGCTCCTGCTCTGTCGTGACCACCGCTCCAACACCAGGGTCAGTCTTGTGGGCCGCCTTAGCCTTCCTGGAGCGTGCTATGTTCTCGCGTCCGGCCTCAGAGCCCCTGGAGGTCTTCGCCTTCCTATCCCTGGCGTGGAAGGCCCTGCTCTTCAGTTCATAGCGCTTTCGTGCAACTGAGTCGGCTTCCACTTCCTTACCTAGCGTGCGCTGATCTTCGAGTGCCGCCCCCCAACCGTCGGCGAGGCGGAGCACCCCGCCATCCGAAGGCGAAGCCACGACCACGATCCCAACCTCTACTAACATCGGTAGGCTGCGGCGCCCCAGATCTCGGGGGCGCTTGTGGTGCAAGAGAACGGCCAGCTCTCCGAGCGTAAGAGCGCCGCGGGTAGCCAGCGCATCTATGATCGCCGAGCGTGTCTTGCCAAGCCGCTCTATCCGCTCCCTGGGATCCGGGATGCGCGAGATCTCGCCCTTGCGGTACTTCTCTCGCACCGCCTTCGATGGCTTCCAGGACGGCTGCGACCACCGAAGCCGGGGAGGTAAGTCACCAGCACCATATCGGGGGGCGCGCAAAGGTAAGTCACCAGCACCATATCCTTGTAGCTTCTCTGTTACGTTCCCTTCTTTCGCCCTGTTCGTTTCGTTGTCTTCGGTGCGGTACTTCTGATCTATATGACTTACCTTTGCGCGGGGGGGTGTGTTCTGGGATATCAGCACGAAAGCGCCGGTCTTATCGGCGCTTCGGCCTGAATTGTCGCGGTAGAGAAGGCCAGCGTCTTCTAGTCGGTTCAGGGCGCGCCACACCGTCCGGGTGGATATCGCTGCCGCCAGTGCGAGCGGTCCCTGTGCCTTTTTGACTCGTATGCCGTCAGGGTGTGTCTTCCCCTGGCGCCTAGCCGCCTCAATCAGCATCAGGTAAACGTCGCGGGCTGTTGCGCCGCCCCTACCCCGCCACTCAGTAGACCAGAGGCGGTGCTCCAAATCTTCTATCCCTGCGCGCAGCTTCTCATCCTTGGTTAGTCTGATGCGCGATACGTCCTGCTCCTCGAAGCGCCGGCAGAGCGCCTTCAGCTGTGCGGCCGTCCCACCAGCGACGAGGAAGTCGTCTGCACCTCTCTTCGAGCCGTCCCGACGATCATCCAGATACGCCACCCGGACATCCGCGCCGCGTTCCGTCAGGGCCTCTACAAGCCACCTCAGGGCGTCGTGCACGTTGTCATTGGACTGCCAGTCCGAGTCAAAGACCACGAAGACTCTACGGCCTTCTAGGCGCACGTGGTTCCAGCACCTAAGTAGCCGCTTCGGCCTCGACTTCGGGGCGTGCGCCATCCATACGCCGGTTAGCGCAATGGCCGCAGCACCCCGGCTTACCAGCGCATCGGCCTTCTTCACGCCCTCGACTACGAACAGATCCCCGGTGCCGGCGTTCACCTCTGCGCGGCACCTTGGGTGGGTGTCTACGATTACCTCGGACTCACCGGGGCTCTCGTACTTGAGCTTCGGCTTGCGGGGCTTATCCGGACGAAGCTGGAGTCCTGTTGTCGCGCCATCGGGGGAGTAGGTAGGGACGACGAGCCCAAGGCGGCGCTGGTAGTCTTTAAACTCCTGAGGTATCTGAGAACGGCTCCGGGCCGTGTAGTATCCGCGCTCCGCCGCTACTTTCGGGTCTATACCGGAATCGTCGTAAAGCATCCCCTGGTGAGAGTCGGAGAGTGTCTTAGACCCGTGGTTCGGGTAAGATATCATCTGCACGCCACCTGAACCTTTTGTTTAGGCTTGCGTGTGGTGCGGGGATCCGGGCTGGCTTGGAGGCGGGTGCCGGACTCCCCTCTCTCTATTTCTTCGGTTGTGTGGTACTCTTGATTCATTAGCGGACCTCCCTTGAAGGTTCGTTTTTTGCTCACTGGGGTGTGGGAACCCCGAGTGTGCCGCCCAGCGTTGACCAAGAGGAGAAACGCTGGGCACTTTTATGTCTTGAGAAGCATACGCCATCGTTCCTGCGGTTTGTAGCATCCAACACTCAACGACTAGTGCAGGCTGCTAGTCTTCTACGAGGTCGGCAGGCTCTACCTCGAGGGCGGCTGCCAGTTTTCGCACGGTGATTGCTGTCGCGCGCCTCGGGGCGCCGGCGTTCTCTATGCGATTGATGGTCTCCGAAGCGACGTTGCTCGCGCTGCCCAACTCACGCTGGGTCATCAAAGCGGAAAGCCGTAGCTCTCGCAGTTTCTTCCCGTCTACCAGTTCCGCCACAGCCTCCATGTTCTCTCCTTTTTTTGGGGATTAGCAACTTTTCCCTTGATTCTACTTGACGCGGATTGATTCGTCAAGTAGAATGAGGTTGTTGGAAAAGGAAATGGCCCCGCGGGTGGTCCAACACCCCGGAGCCCGGCCCAAGAGGAGGCACCTCATGGACGAAGTAAGGATAGCGCCAAACGGCGAGGCCTTCAGCGGAGCGCCCCACGAGGGGACCGTGGCGGTTCCGCTCGGAGGGAAAAGGGCTGCCGTAGTAGACGCGGCAGACTGGGAGAAGGTAGGCGGGCATCGGTGGCAAGAGTTTAAGTCTCGAAACACGTCCTACGCTGTGCGGTATGTCAGGGTTTTCATGCATCGGGAAATACTGGACACGGAGGAGGAAGTAGACCACAAAAACGGAGACGGACTTGATAACCGGCGTGCAAACCTGCGCCCCGCTAGCAGGTCTCAGAACGCCCAGAACCAGCCAAAACAAAACCGGGCGACAAGCAGCCGTTTCAAGGGCGTTCACTGGAACACGCGCGAAGAGAAATGGGTAGCACGGGTCGGGATAAACGGAAAGAGAGTTTATTTAGGGTCTTTCCACAGCGAAGAGGCTGCCGCACGCGCATACGACGCTGCCGCACAAGAACACTTCGGCGAGTATGCACACCTGAACTTCCCGCGTGTTCCTCACCCCTGTAACGACGGCTGGGTAACGATAGGCCAGATGGTCCTCGACGAGGACACTGGCGAAGAGGTGGAGCACTCAGAGATTCTGCCGTGCAGACGCTGCGCAGAAGAGCGCTCGTGAGGGCGCTCATCGTGGCCGTGGGTTGGGTTTTGCTGTTCGTGGCTGGATACGCTGGTTACCGCGCCACCGTGAGCGAAGCTGGGGGTGTGTGGAGTGCGCTCCTCGCACTTCTATTGGCCGCCTTTGCATTTGCCCTCTTTTACACGGCCTATCGCGGGGGTGAGTAATGCGGAGGAAAAGTGCCGACGTCGTCGGCCTCGAGCCACCCGAGTGGGTAAATGACGCTGGCTATCGGTACCGCTCACGCCGAGCCTTCGACGCCGCCCAGGAGCAGATACGTGAAGAGAGGAGGGTGCTACAGCAAGTGCGCGCCGGCGAGCGTCTGGCCACGCCCGAGGAGAGGGCCGCGGTTTCGCCCAAGTTCCCTAGGCCACCTTACGCCCCACCCGGGAGAGGCTACCAGGGTTCAGTCGTTGCCGTCGTGGTTATCGCTACGGTGGTGGCGCTGGCAACGATAATGGCGCTTTCCGTGTACCTGCTCGTAAGCCTAGTTGGAAGCTAGAGAGGAGAGAGATGGCGCACACAGAGATGACGACAAAAGCGAAGGCAGAGAGGGTGCTTCTGGGGGTAGAGAAGTACCTCTACACTGACTGGCTGCACGGCGGAGGGGTTGTCCGGCCTACCCCACACACTGTCTCGGTGCGGCTAATAGAGCAATCCTCTGTTTGGTTGGGCTTTCCAACAACAGCGTTTGGATGGATTGCGAATCTAGGCCTGACTGTGATTACGCTCGGGCTCTGGATACTACCCTGGCTTGTCTGGATAGCCTTCAGGCAGACTACCTACCAGGACACGATACGAACCGTTTTAGTGAGTGTGTATGAGGAAGATGAGGGCGGCACCCACGTGATTATCGAGTCCACCGACGACGAGTGGCACAAAGACATAGAGGAATGGCTTCAGGCTACTTTCGACACCAGAGAGGAGCGAGAGAGATGAAGCTGCTGGGAGCCACGAGATTAGATACCGAGAGGAAGTGATACATGGATAGCTAAAGTAGCAAAGTGCGGGTTGTGTGTGTGGGGGGGTCGGCTAGAGCGGCCCCCACTAAAGGAGGAGAGAGAGATGGTGCTGATGAAAAGGTTACTCTCGGCTGCACTAGCTTCGCTGGTTGCCATCATAACGGCGACCTTGCTACTCGCCCCTGGGTGGGTGAACGGCAGTGACCAGACCCTGGTACACGCACCCACCTTTATGTCCTATGCTATCCCCATAATGGTGTTAGGACTGATAGTGCTGGGAGCGCTAACCTTCGCCTTCGGGCTTGCGCTTGGAGCAAGAACTATCTACCTGAGGCTACGTTCGGGTGGTTGAATAGCCACCGCTGTAGAACTGCTGCAGGGGTAGTTCCTCGAGGTTGGGCGGTGCAGCACAACCAGGGTAAGAGGAATGACCTTGTTAACAATGTAAACGAAGTCAAGGAAGAGGCTGCAGGGGTAGTTCCTCGAGGTTGGGCGGTGCAACAAGTCCTCTGAATTCAGAGGACTTTCTTCGTCTTTTGGTGCTGCAGGGGTAGTTCCTCGAGGTTGGGCGGTTTGACGCTTCTCCGTCGTCAGCACGACCAGATATCTGGCCCACCTACCCCTATCGGGCCGGCCCGGTAGGCTATTCATCCGAAAGGTCAGGATAGACGTTGTGCCCAACGCCCCACTTTTTATCTAGCTCGCGCACCCTGCGCAGCGCCTCTATAGCCTCCTCAGTGGCCTTCTGGCTCACGAGTGGCTTCTTCTCGGACTCTTCCCTTACCCCGGCCTTCCGTGAAACGTCTTTGGCAACAGCCATCTCCGCTCGTATGCGCTTCCTTTCGCGGTGAAGCCTCAACCTACAAGCACTCGAGCAGGTTATGGCGTTGCTCTTCTTGGCTGTGAACCCTCGTCCGCACGACTCACAGACTTTCTCCCGGTGGTCGTGGGGTCGTGTCTCGGCCCGGCTTCGCCAGTGTAGAATGCGGTGGAGGAGCGAGTATGACATACGACGAATTGGACCACATCGACGTTCCGGGCGAGCCCTTCGGCAAGCCGGGTGGTGTGATAATCAACAAAAGTGAGGGCGTATACGCGGGCGAGACAGGCATCTGGCTTTGGGTTGAGGTGCCGCTGTGCGGAGCAAGCGAAGACATAGGCCACTCCGGCAACGCCGACGTGTTTCTCTTCCCCGATGGCACCCTAGAGCTTGTGGATACCTGGCACTGGCCCCTTTAGGCCGGGACCCCGAAGAGCCCCGGCCTCGTCAGTGTGTATGCGTACACAGAAACCTTCGCCCGCCCCGCCCGGACTTAATGCCGTCTCAGGCGAAGCCACTCGCGCCCCGCGATGAACGCCGCTGCAAGCACCAGTACCATCACCAGCGTAAGGGGTCTGTTGCTTAACAGGTCACCGATTACCGGGGCCAGCGCTACAGCGGGCCAGAGCGCCACCACCGTCCCGACCACCGAGACGAGCACGAAAGCCACCACAAGCCAAGCGAACCCCAGCGAGGCTATTCTCGCACGCACGTCAGCTTCGCTAGGGGCGCCTTCGGTGTTCCTCTCCGACATACCGATACTGTAGCGAAGGCGCATCGCCGGGGCAACGTTGATCCTGGCGCTAAGCCCAGCCCCAGCGAAGCTAGCCCTAAGCCCTCCGCCTCTCTGGTCCTTGTGGCGAGCGCATAAATACCCGACGATACGAGCATCCCTCTCCTGGAGCTCCTGGCCTATCGGGCCGGCCCGATGCGCTATTCCAGATGGAATCAGATGGCAAGAGGAGAGGAAGAGAGATGAACGCCTATAAGGAACTTGACTCGGTACGCATTCCTGAAGACGTGGAAGAACTTGGCGTAAAAGCCGGAGATTCCGGCGTGATAGTAAATATTTCGGCCGGCGAGGTTGAAGGAAGGCGCGGCACTTGGCTCCTGGTCGAGATGCCGCTCGACGACGGAACCTCGAGCGGCTTTGTGGACTTGGAGGTTCGTCCGGAAACCGGGACCGTGGCTGTCGTGGGGCACTGGAAGCTTTCCTGAGTTCTTGCGCACCGACCCCCATCGGGCCGGCCCTACGCCTGACTGGAGGCACAGCGCATGACCAATATACCGCGCGGCTACTGCGAATGCGGCTGTCGATGGCCTACACCTTCGGGGAGCTTGCCGGTAGCGGAAGCTAGCGCTGTAGCACCGTAACCGACCGGGCCGGGGCTTAGCGTTGGAGGTGAACGTAACCGCAGGGCGGGCCGTATACTAGAGTGCGGGTAGCTTCCGGCGTGCAGCGGGCGTGCAGCGTTCGCTAAAGGAGGAGAGGAGAATCGAGTGGCTCGGGTGCTGGCTAGCCTAGGCTTAGCGGTGGCAATTCTGGTGGTGGTAGCTTCGCTAGTGGCCTACCACGGCATAGGGCTTGGTTGGCCGCAACCTAATCGAGAACTGGTGCAAAGCGGGGTCCAATCAGTGACTATCTGCGACGAGTACCACGGGGGCACCTTCAACCTCATGCCTATCCCGGGCGGCGACGTAGGGCTCTGGGAGTCGGAGAAGAAGGGCGGGTGTTACGTCTTCTACCACTACGCCGATTCGGAAGAGTAGAACCCGCATAGCTTCGCTTAGCCCCGTCCCGATATGGCTTGTCAGCTAGTCAGCACTTCAGCAACGCGAGCATAATACCCGACGACAGGGTGGCCCCGATACGGGCCACCTACCCCCATCGGACCGTGGCGAAGCGGTGTCTCGGTAGCGGAGCGGTAAGTCACCAGTAATTCTTATTCTTTCTATCGGTAATCTACCGCCAGGGAGGGTCGTACTACTTCGAAGTGGCATTCTGCGAAGTTCAAAAAGCGGTAAGGCTTGCGGTAATCAGCTACCTCCACATCTTACGCCACCACGGCAGTCTAGCCCGGTCGAGTTCGGCCTGGAGCTTCTCCGCCCGCTCCCTCTCGGCATCGGCCCGTTCTCTCTCACGCCCGAGGGCTTCGCGCAGGGTGCTCTCTGCTTTCTCCGTAAGCTCTATACGCCCGCGTGAGAGGCCGAGCTGGTATCGGAGGTCCCTGACCTCGGCCTCGAGGTCGGAGAGCCTCTCAGGGGATTCTGGAGGCTCTGATAGGCGGCCCATCCGTGCGGGGCGGTCCCTATCGTGGACGGCGTGCATGGGTATCCGCCAACCTCGCTCGCCACTACCCTTATCGGGTGGGATCCCCTCGAGCTCGCCGGCGCGTAGCATCTGCCGTATGCGGCCGGGGGTCAGCTTCAGGATTCGGCCAGCCTCATCGACGCTGTAGAAATCTTCTTCCACACGAGCATCCTACCCCTACTAGGACCTTTCGCGCCCGTCCTGGGCCAACCTCGTCGCCCTGAGAAGATGTTGAGTGTCTATTCGGGGTGTTCTATCCCGCCCTGGCTACGTTTTGCGTTCTTTGGGTCGGGTAGCGAACTCGATAGGGGCGTTTTGCGGCAGCCGTCACATTTGCCGGCAAAGCTAAGATAGTGTGGATGCATGCATCCTATGCGCTCGGCCTTCTCTATTTGCGTTTCTTCTTTGCCTGTCACGGCGCCGTGACAATCGTTATTCACCCTTAGTTTTGCTGCGCTTTTTGTAGAACTTCCATAGGCGCTGATTTTGGTAGCATCGCACCACGCTCCCGACGCCAGCCATCGCTGCGAATATGAGAGTGGCGAGTGCTAGTGTGGTGTCGTGCATTACGATCCTAAGCCTCGGAGAGGTCCTCGACCGGCGCTATCCACTCGTCGGGCTCGCCGGCCGCGTAGAACGACTGCGCCCACGTGGGATCCGAGGAGTTACGCGCTGCTGCTGTTAGCGGGTGCTCGGGTGGCGCGTCAGCTTCGCTTCCGGCGCCCATGCGGGCCATCGCGTTCATGAACGCCTCTTTGGCGGCCGACTGCGGGAAGCGTTTTAGTGTGCCGTCTGCCTGAGGGATGACTATCATCTCCTCCTGGGCGTCACGCTCCAGGCGCTTTATCCAGCTCCTAAGCCCCATATCGGCTCTGTGCTTTCCGCTCTTCTAGCGCTTCCTCCAAGGCTTCCAGGCGCCCGAGAAGTTCTAGCTGCTCTCTAACTTGGAGCTCCACGCTGACGGCCCTCAGATAGACGTTCAATATCTGGGCGACTGCGCTTCCAGTAGAGCGTTCTAGTTGTCCATCAAGCACACCGTCTACGAGATCCTGAAGCTGCGTCTTGATATTGGTGAGTTCGACTTGCGGCCTACCTCTGCCACCACGCTTGCCACCCTTGGATGAGCGGCGCTTGTTCTCCTCGGCCCTGGCAGGATCATGGTTAAGGCAATAGGAAGAGTCGCGCATAGGCTGCGCCCTACAACGACCGCCATCGGCTCTAATACCACTACAAACGCTCATTAGCCTGTACCCCCTCCCCCACAGCTGCCATCATTCGCCATCAGCCTACTCGGGGGCCGCGTTCGAGAGCAGTGCCCTACCGAGTAGTGCTTCGTTAGATCCCGCCGCACGCCTAGCGCTGGAGTAGGTCTCCCAGGCAGCCTGCGCCTCGGGGTGCTTCTCTCGGTAGAGATTTGCCACACCAAACACGCCGCGCTCTATGGACTCGTGGTAGATCGCCTGCTCCCAGGCACGGTCTCCCGTCCTCTGGGCTCGTGTCATAAACCTCTCTAGGGCATCGGGGGTTAGGTCCACGCAACGGAAAGAGGCGTCGCGGTAGCCCGACCTGAACGCCTCCTTTTGCGTCTCGGTTAGGTTTGCGGCGGGGTAGGAGAGCTGGAAGACTCGCCGCTCGTTCTGCTCCAAGACGAGGGCGGTAGAGCTTTTGTGCTTATCAACTATATCAGCGTGGCGCTCGCTAGCCCTCGCCGTGGCCTCGTTTGCGTAGCGCTCCTTGGCCGCATCCGAGAAGTCCTGCTCCTGGTTGATTTTCCTGAGTTCTTCTGCGAGTGCCGTCCGGTTCTCGCTTACGGCCTCAGTCGAGTGCTGCTCAATTGCTCCGATATCGCTAGTCATGCCTTAAGCTCCTTTCGCTTCGCTCCCATTCACGCTTTCTTTCGCCCTGCTTCCGTCGTAGGCGAACCCATCCGAAGCCGTCCACACCTCTCGCTCGCTATCCCACTTGAGGCCGTAATCCGTCTCGAATAGGGTGGCCCATGCCTTCTCGGTGGCCCCTTTGGCGATGGCCTTCTTGACCTCATCGACCCTCTGGTGGCGCACGTAGTTGGCGTCATGCGCGCTTGATTCGAGAGATGGCCACACGAGCACGCTGAAAATGCGCCTCTCCTCTAGCCAGTCGTAGACGTCTATCAGGACCGGCGTCTCGAGGGCCCTGTTCCACCGGCGTTTCTCCACCTGCCGAGGCATCCTCCCCGCGATCACGCAGGAGGCGAGAACCACCCGGAAGGCGGCCTCCTCTAAGAAGTCTCCCACGGCAAGGGCGAAGGCGCGCCAGTAGCGTTTGACTACTTCCACGGCCGCCTCTTCCCGGGAGAGCCGAGGGTCGGCTTTAGAGCAAGCGGTGCCTCTTTCGGTAGCAATAAAGTGCTAGAGCGGCGTGGATCGTTGCTGCCACGTCCAACTTCACCGGGCCTCGGGAATGGCGGCTCTGGGGCGCTACCACCGATAAGGTCTAGAAGCCTCTCTGAATGTGCACCGCGCTCTAGTGACTCGTGGTGGCGCTCCTTGCGAAAGCCGTCCACCACCGAGTCCGTGTCTATCCCGAGCTCGTCTGCCGCGGAAAGCACGCCGCGACAGATAGCGCCGCCCTGCATACCACCCACCTCAAGACCTCGCCCGTACTCTTGCTTGAGTGTCTCTGTCCTGTCCGGCTTGAAGGGACCTTTGGCACTCTTCTCCAGGCGCTCTATCTTACGAACGAGGCGCGTGGCCTCGTTCTGGGAGATAAGAAGCTTCTCGGTATCGACGGTGATTGGCCCCTCGCCGGGCGGGAAAGGCACGCTCATGCGCTCGCCCGAGAGTGCCTGCTTCTGTAGCAGCTCCTTTGCCTTCTCCTTGCCCGCCGCTATCTTCTCTTTGGTGGCTTCGTACTTCGCCCATGCCTGCTCGGCTTTGTGCTCATCCGTGAAGCGCGGGTCTTCCTTTAGTTCCCGGTAGAGGCTACGGAGGTTGCTCTCCTCCCGGTCCGCGCTCTTCCACGCGTCGCCGCCGTCACCAGTTGCGCTGTCCCTTAGCTGTTCGTAGGTTTCGCTCATGCTAGCTCCGCTTGCCCAACGTTCCGGGGCCCGGGATGCCCGAACCGCTCCCGACGCCACCCTTACCGGAAGCGCGTGGCTTCCTTTTCGGCTCGCGGTTGTCCTTCGTCGCGGCTTTTGGCACCTTCTGTCCCTTGAAGCTCATTGCGCTCCATGCTTGTTTTCTCATGACGTTGCTCCCTTCTCTTCTGTCTCTAGGTCCTTAATGCCAAGGGCGCCGAGTACTCGCTCCTCTTCTTCGTGGCAGACGGCAACGTTAGCCGAGGGAAGGCGCAACACGAGATGCTTGCCTTGTGCGGCTCTTACCGTTTCAAAACTCACTTGCTCGACCTTATCAAGAGCAACCGCTACGCGGGTGCCTGCTGCGTTCTGGACGGTGATAAATTTCTCTTTCTTCGCTGTCATCTATCTAGCTCCTTTCGTAGCTTCGCTAACGGTTCCTTCCAGCTTTTGTACCAACTTGTCCCATTCCTCCATGCGCGCCGCATACACCGTACGCAGATGCCTGGCCCATGCTAACTTCGCTAGCCCTGCCTCTGCTTCTAACTCAGCGTTGTGGCGTCGGCAAGACGCGGCCCACATCTCTTCGCCCGCCCCCTCGTCTCGGCGCTGACTTAGCTCGTAGCGCTGGGCGATGAACGTTTCGAGGTCCTTCCCGCTATTCTCGTCCGCGGAGATATCGCGGCTTAGGGCCGCCCCTATAGGCTTGGCGTCCACGCTATGCTCCCTTCACTATCATTCGTGACGTCCGTGAAGTCGTGGGTAAAGGTTGGAGCAAGGCGGGCTTTCTTGTTCGCGAGTCGAATCGCGACGGCCCGCCCCATATGCCCCTGGCCGGGGAACATATGCGACCCGGCCGCTCGGTATTCTTGAGAAGGTGGCGGGAAGACGGACGGGGCGCTACAGAAACACCACTGCCGTTCGCTGTGTCGATCAGCGCTCCCCGCCCTGACGTGACGGGAGAGGAACTGGGCTTTGAGTGGGCCCACCGGGCCTCGCGGCTACCGGGCTCCCGCCCCATCGTTAGATGGTGTTTTGTATTCAAGCTGCCTCTTTGTCTGCTTTGTTGCACGCCTGCATTTTACTCCACTCCAGCGACATCTTCACTACCTGCACGGAAGCTGGTGAGGCTTCCTTCGGGATGTAGCTGCGGTTCCTCTCCAGAAGGACCCGAGCCGCGTCCCACAAGGCTCTCTCCTCTTCCTTACTCACTTGTCTCCACTCACCTCGAAACTTAGCCACCGCTCGTGTCGTTCCGCGCGTGTCGACGACTTGCCGGTTAGGTATGTCCACACGCGCTCTGCGTGGTCCCCTACCAGCCACTCTGCAAGCTCCAGCGTCTGGGTGAACTCGCCCCGCTTCAAGCCGTGCTCTTTCACCCAACGCGCGGGCTTGAGGTCCGCGCGTAGCGCCCGCTCCGTCAAGAACTCGGTAGCCGTATCAAGCTTGCGCCAGTCGGCGTTGTGAGCAACGCGCTTCTCCCAAACCTCTATGTCTGTTTCGGGGTCCGCCGCCAGAGCCTTGGCGAACCAGTTAGTCACAGAGCGCCAGGCTTTCAGCCGCGCCAGGCCAAGCTGCCAACACCCCCGCTTAATGCATTCGGCGAGGTCTGCGTCTTCATCGACTGCCTTGGTTGCCGGGATGGGCACGTTAATTATCTTCTCCTTGGCCTCCGCCGGCGCCCCGAGCGGGGCGCGGTAGCTTATGAGCATCTGCCCATCCTCCGCCGCGTCCTCCATTAGGAAGCCGTCCACGGCCCACTGGTGAGCGAGGAGCGTTATCTCCACGACTTCGAGCTCTAGTCGGAGATGCCACTCCAGCTGGCCGGGCTCACTCAAGATGCGCTCGAAGGCCTCGCGCTCCGCATCAGACCAAAACTTCAAGAACGTCCCTGCTATACGGCGGACGGTCTCCACATCCTCGGACGCAAGCGGAAACTCCTTCTCCTCCTTATTCGGCTCCGGCGCCGTGGCTTCGCTCGGCGCCGCTATCTCCTGGAGCGCTCCGCGCATGCTCAAATGCGCGGAGCCCCGCGTATTTGCCCGTATCTCGTCGCGGTGATTGTGGAGGCGCATGTATTCCTGGGCGGTGCGTGGGGCGCCCTCGAAGTTCTCCTCTAGCCACGGCAGCCATGCACCGTGCGCGCACTCCGCCTTCGCTCGCGCCAGCAGCTCGCCCGCCCGGATGCCGTGCTCCACCGTTTTGCGGAACGTCCCGACAAATGCGCGGTGCTCCGCGTTTATCTCGGCGGCGAGGTTCTCCAGAGTCCCTGTTGTCTCTATCCTTTGTAGGTCGCTCACGGCGTGTCCTCTGGCCGAGTTGCCTTCTCGGCGTAATCTAGTTCACCCTCGGAGCGCAGGTAAGCGAGGTAATCGAAGCACTCTGTGAGGTAGAGCAGCTCTTCAGTGTTGAAGCTGTGCGACCGCACTAATCCAAACGCCAGTTTCCCGAGTTCTTCGGCCTTCGCGTCGCCTATGAACGCTCTCAGGGTTCGCGCAGGCTCGTCGCTGAGTTTCACG
>MWWC01000028.1_pt1 | contig 13377 bp, 12 predicted proteins | sample 1047261 | NCBI WGS metagenome assembly MWWC01 (sample SAMN06349975, study PRJNA376086) | soil metagenome | isolation source: MS3-5 sample Antarctic (ecotone) soil | place: Antarctica | collected 2015-01-13 | reverse complement strand
GCGCTTGTTTCGTGGATTCGGTGCTTCACTGCTACGGTCAGGAGTCGATTGGGGAACTTCCCTAGTGCCCCCAACGTACCCGAAGCGGCGGGGGCGTCATTGTTCAATGTGTAACCCACTACGCATTCGATTTCGCTGCGCTCCTCGAATGCGGTGGGCCTTGCCAGGGGCAAGGGGTCTTTTTTTCCCTTTCGTTCTTTTTCCTTTCGGTATGAGTTACGCGATTCTACGGGTCGAAAAAATCAAGAGCGCGGCAACCGCCGCCGCCAAGACGGGCCATAATTACCGGCTTCATCCGGTGCTCAATGCTGACCCCAGCCGGGCCGAATTGAATCAGGAATTAGTGAATCACTCGCGCCGGCCCTTGTGGGAACTAGCGGAAACGCGGGTAGCGAAATTAGGACTAAAGCGATTACGTACGGACGCGGTGAAGGTGGTGGAGGTGTTGCTAACGGCCAGTCCCGAAGCCTTCCCCCGCGACAGTGAGGGCAGGATTGTAGACATGCGGGGTAGCACGTGGCTGACGGAGAACCGGCGCTTTCTAGCCGAGCGATTCGGGCCGCAGAACGTGGTGGCCTTGACGCTGCACCAGGATGAGCAGACGCCGCACTTACACGCGGTTATCGTGCCGGTGACCGCTGATGGGCGGTTAAGTTCCCGTGACGTATTCAGCCCGCAGAGCTTGCGGCAACTGCAAACTGACTATACGCAGGCTATGCAAGGGGCTGGGTTTGCGGTGCAGCGCGGGATTGAAGGCAGCACCGCAAAACACGAAAGTGTACGGACATATTACGGGGCACTACGCACGGCTGCGCAGGACGTGGAAAAGCTGACCGCCGCGCAGATTCCAGAATTGGCTATAGCGGGCGTTCAGGCACAGCGACGGGCCGAAGTCCAACGAAAGCAATTGGTGGCCGCAGAGGCGACGAAACAGCGCAATTTCGAGGCGTTACAGGCAGCGCAGGTAGCGCGGCAAAATTTGGCGGTGCGAGCCGTGCAAGGCGACCCGCTTGGAAAAGAGAATAAAGAGCTGGTAGAACAGCTTCAAGTACAGACCCGCGCCCGCATGGAAGCCACCATGACGACTATTTTAGCTCGGTGTACAACTGGGCTTGAGTTTGGGGAGCAGATGCACGCGGCGAACTATGTATTTATGGGAAGTGGCGGACGGGCCGAATTCGTGGATAAAAATACGCTGGTTCGTGTCTCCATTGAGCAGCTAGCGCCAAACGGGCGGCCCATTATGGACCAGCTAGCCGAGTTAAATATTCGGGCCGAGCAAGCCAAACAGCAGGTGACGCCAGTTAAGGCCCATGTTCCTGCTCCTGCAAAAAGTCGAGGCCCTCGCTTCTAAAAGTACACGTCTTGCGCTACCGGAAAAAGTAGCATTTACGGCGTAGTGGTCCAACAATAGACATTATGTTAAGGGATAAAAAACAGAAAGCGACCCCTCACCAGAGGGGCAGCTTTTTACGCTTAGAATCCTATTTCTTCTCGATGAGATTAGAGCAGGGGTGAGATGAGCACTCTATACACCGGGTAGCCCAGGATGTAGGTCAGACAGATTACCGCTAGCCACCACTGAACCCGGTCCCCAGTTTGTATGGGGACGGGTCGCCACACGAGTAGTAACAAGACCAAGCCAGGCAGTAGGCTTACGAGGTCCGTTTCTCCATGAATTAAGAAGATATAGCTGACGAGGGCCATCAACAGAGCCGCTATAAAAAGTAGTGCTAGGTGCCACTTTGGCAAAAGCGGAAACAACGAATTTAGCCAGTCTATCATATCAGTAAAGAAGCTAAAAGACCTTTAGGCGGGGTTGCGGGGACTGCGAAACTTACTGAGTTGTTCGCGTACAGCCGTTCCGGCCCGGTGGCCGAGCTGTTCGCCCCGTGTCATACCGCTCCCACCACCTAGCCCCATGAGGCCCTGTGCTCCACCTACGCCAGCGCCCAACGCGCCCGCAGCACCCCGTACGCCCATTCCACCCGCAGCGCCCGCGACCGCTGCTCCCCCAGCGGCGGCAGTAATGAAGCTTGTAGCTACCCCGCCCGTTCCACTGGACGCAATAAGCATTTCAGCAGCTTTGGGGACGACCAGATACGCGCCAATCGAGAGGACTAGGAAAAGTAAGTAGCCAAAATCAGCCGTTTCCAGGCTACCACCAGCTTTTAGGCGAGTAATATCATTTTCGAGCAGCATGACTTGAAAGCCCCCCATTATCATTGAGAAAACGTTGGCAATAGGCAGCCACAGGGAAACGGTAATGAAATTGCCAAACCACTTTTGGATGCCGCCCCCAAAACCGGGGAAAATGGCGATGCCAAACGCAATAGGTCCGGCAATGCTCAAGACAGTTAGATACAGCGTCATCACCAGGGTGATAAAGAGTCTCGCGGCTATTGCGGCCAATTCTAGGATGTTTTTCATCCATTCCCGGAACGTCTGACCCACTTCAAACTGAAGCCGCTTGAATTGTAGGCCCACTTTGCCGGCCACGTCGAACGTGCCCATGCTGGCTAATTTCTCATCTTTGGCTTTGTCCGTCGCAAAGTCCATGTAGTTCTCATTTTGTTCTAATGCCTCCTGCTTGTCTTTGAAGAGGTCATTAATCTCCTTCTGTTGGTCTTTTTGTAGTCCATCGGTGGTGTGGCTAACCGCTAAGGTTATACCGCGCATGGCGGAACAAAGAGGCACAAACAGGACGATAGCCAAGCCAATTGCAAACGGCCGCAGCAGCGGATATATGTCAATTGGTTCTGCACGCGCTAAGTGCCCCCAAACTTTGCTGCTGATGTAGAGTAGCGCCCCAATGCCGCCGATAGCTTGGCCTACCGTGATGAACTGCTCGACCAGGGGTAGTTGCTTGTCATAGAGTACCTCTAGGGTATTTTGAAACTCTACCGCAGAGAGATTGAGGGAAGAAAGATCCATAAGGCAGAGAAGATAAATAACCTATTAAATATCTGTTACTTAGACTTTTGGCTGTTGCGGAAGGCGGCTGTTTTTTCAAAGAAGCCAATCCACCTCTTATTTTTTTCTACTAGGTCAGTTGCACGCCCAACAATTGCCTGCGAACGCTCTAATGATTCACTAACTAGCTGAACCTGTGTAGCTTCTTGGCTTTTGCTAGGGTCGAGTTGGTTGATTGAACTTTCTATATTCTTACTAGCCGTGATAAGCTCAGCGAATTCCCGCTTGCGTTCTGGTAGCTCCTTGTCTTTCTGCAACATATGACTGTTATCCGCAGCCTCTACCTGTTTTTGTAGCGGAATTAGCTGCTTTTCAGTTTCCAAAAACGACTGCTGCAACATGAGTAGTTGAGTACATAGCATGTGAATTTGAGTGATACGCGGGTCTGTACTGGCAGCCGCTACAGTTGGGGTTTCAGGAGTTTTGGGTGCGCTAGAGGTCTCAGATGAGCCGGAACCGCAGCCTGTGAGGCCCAATAAGAGGTAGAACTGAATGAATTTCATAGGGTAAAAGGAAAGAACGTTACTTGCCCCCAATCAGGGCCTGTAGGGCTTGCGCATCGACTGTACTTTGCCTCTGTTGCTGGGCGATAGCCTGGCAACGGCTCGTAAAATAGCTCATAAGCGACTGCTGATCAGTCATTTGGTCAGCAATCTTATTCACAAATTCTAGCCGCTCCGGGTCCGTCATTTTAGCCCCACCCTCAGTGAGTACCCGCGCTATTTCTTCAATCAGGCCGACGTTTTCAGCTAACAGGGCTTTATATGTCTTGCCAGCCTCTGTGAGCTGCACCGATGTAAGGCCCCGGCGGGCCAAATCGGGTTGCACTGTAGAAAATTGTTTAATCATGCTGGCTTGCGCATCGTAGATTTCCCGAACGCGCCGGTAGTTGCGAACTCCTGAGCTGATTTGTAGCAAGCTGCTATACCATTGCTCATGTAGTTTACGGGTTTGGTCAACTATGCCCTTGATGTCGCCGCTAACGTCCTTCATTTGGCCCGCTAAGCGCTTAGCAGCGGCCATCTGAATACTAGTGATAGTTTGATGTGAAGTTTGCTTACGAGAAATTTTCTCCGCAATCGGAGCTGAGATAATCGCTTGGGCGTAAGCCGAGCCAGTGAGTAAGGTTAGGCCCAGGACGAGAAATGTAGGACTTGCTTTCATATTTGGGGCTATTTGCCAATTAGGGCACTTAATGCTTGCTCATCAACTGACTGTTGCTGTTGATGGTGCATCATCATCATGTTGCGACGAGTGAAGTAATCCATAAGGTCAGCTTGCTCAGTGATCTTCTTATCTAATTGGTCAATGAAGCGCATCCGTTCAGCATCCGTCATTTTCAACATAGCCGGGCTGGTGACGGTGGCTAGGTCCTCAATAGTGTGAGAGCTTTCTAGCAACATCTTGGCATACGTGGCCGTCATGGCGGTAAGCTGTTCGGGCCGAATGAACGCCGATTTCCGCAGCACTTCAACGGCCTGCGAATACTGAGTAATGATCTGGTTTTGCTTAAAGAAAATCATCCGCACACGCCGGTAATCCCGGACGGCCCCGCTGACCTGTTGGAGCCCGTCATACCAATTTTTGGCCATTTTCATGTTCTGTTCGGAGAACATCTTAGTCAATTTCTGCTCTCCAACTCCCTGATTTACAAGCTTATTAGCCGCAGAGGAAAGAGCTTTCATTGCTTTCTGTAGAACAGTTTGTACTCCGGCTTGTGCTTCCAGCACAGGCGCACTAACTACGGCCTGGGCTGAGGCTTGCGAGGCGCAGAGGCTTAGTAGTGTCACGCTAAGAAATAGCTGTTTCATAGTATATTGTTTTGTTGTGGGAGAGGTGGCGGCGGAGATAAAAGCGATAAACTGACTATGCGAAAAAGACAAACCCTGCCTTCAGTACTAAGTATGTAGGTGGCGTACGCTCCGGCAAGTTTTTTAGCGCTTATCCTAACTTTCTGGTAGTCAGGCAAAAAGTATTTCACTTCCTCACCTTCCCACCCGACCGGGACAGTGAAACGTCGAATAAGTTCAGCGAGCTTTCCATCTGCGCATTCTAAAAGCTCGTCAGTGACAGAATTGATATATAAACGGTACATGTGCCAGTATTCTGTGGTGTGTGGCACAACGTTACATGTTTTCATATTCTAGTATCTGCTCTGAATCGAGCGTAAAATAATAATATTTTATAATAAAAAGCAAATATTATTTTATGAGCGTTATATTATAATAATTGATGCTTACCTCTTTCTATTTTAACCCTAAAATTGCGAGTAAGAAGCCTGAAAGTGCATGGACCTTAGTATGTTTTCCTGCTTTCAGGTCGTAAGCAAACTTGTTGCAAGTAGTGACATGGGTTGGGTTGCTCAGAATGGTGTGGACTAGTGCAGGCTTAACAATACCTATGTGAGTAAGCAGCCGCCCAGCGCTTTCGATTTGATGCGCGGATACACCTGTTACTGACTGAGCAGAAGTGTCTACCGCTACACTAGTTAGTAGATCAAATGGGATACTTTCGGCTAGTGGTTGGGTCTTAACTGTAAATGAGATGCTCTTAAATGCTTTGCCTTGCTTTTCAAGCTTATAGCTGATATTCAGCTCCGTGTGGCTATTGATTTGCTTCACGGCAATATCAAGTACCCTTTCCCGTAACTCTTTGATTTGCTTCATCTTCTCGTTGCCTTTATCATCGAGTAGACCAAGTGTCTTTTTGAAGTCTAATAAGTCATATTTCTTAGTTTCCCCTACATCTTTCCATTGGCTACACAGCGGATAAATTCGCTTAGCATATTTACTGCTGAGGCGCAGCGCAGCAGCCAATCCATAGGAGGTAAAGTTGTTTTTGAGGTCAAATAAGTAGGGTAAAACATCTTCATTCAGCTTGATTTCAATAACCCCCTGACCCATCAAATACTTCACTCGTCGAAACATCCATACTTGCTCGTAGCTATTTTCCGTGAGCACTTCAAATACTCGATTACCCATATCAGCGGTGGCTTTTTGAAGGTAAGCCGCATTATATCTCTTGCCAGTTAACATAGATAAATCCTTGATATTTAGGGTATAAGTGATTGCTTGCTGCTCTTTGCGTAGCCTAGATATTAGAAAGAAAAATAAGTCTTGCTGTAGCTCCGTGTACTCGTAGCGTGCAGTAGTAAGCGCGTTGTGCTGACGTATTTCTAACTCTTGGGTCATCGTAGTAAGAACTGATTCAGGGCCAATTATACGAATAAAAAGACTAATTCAATAATTAGTCTTTTTAACTACACGAAAAGTCTTTGATAACTACACGAAAAGTCTTTTTAACTACACGAAAAGTCTTTTTAACTACACGAAAAGTCTTTTTAACTACACGAAAAGTCTTTTTTGGTCGTCGTATATACTTGATAATCAATAGGTTACGACCCCCTACAAATAGTAACAAATAAAAAAAATACACAAGTTGTGTTTCGCGCGAGGAAAAAAGCTTTCAAAAAATGTGGATAACTGCCCAAACGGCGCGAAGCAAACAGAATCAGCACGTGGCGTGAGAAGCCGGTGATTTGCGCGCATTAAAACATTCATATATAATTATAAATTATTAAAATACATAATTGTTAGAGTCTATCAGACGTGGATAAAACAAGCCTGTATTTGGCGTTTTAAGGTACCAAGGCTCAACGTTTGCTCTATCGGTGAGGGTGAGGGATAGATTGTGTGGTGTCATGCTTGTAGCGGGGTTTAAACAGGGGTATAGGGAAAACCAACCTCACTCACTAAACCTGTTTTCTCATCCACTAAATTTAATAGCATATTAGCGGGAAAGCGGGAAAGCGGAATAGACTACAAGCGAAAAAAATAAACGAAAGGGAAAAAAAGACCCCACCCGGAGCCCGTTTTTTCTTTTGAAATACTACCAGCCGAGACTATCCCCCCAAAGGGAGTACTGGCTAGCGGAGGTAAGCAAGACTTATAGGCGCTTGTTTCGTGGATTCGGTGCTTCACTGCTACGGTCAGGAGTCGATTGGGGAACTTCCCTAGTGCCCCCAACGTACCCGAAGCGGCGGGGGCGTCATTGTTCAATGTGTAACCCACTACGCATTGGATTCGCTCCGCTCTCCAATGCGGTGGGCCTTGCCGGAGGCAAGGGGTCTTTTTTCCCCTTTCGTTCTTTTTCCTTTCGGGTATGAGTTATGCGATTCTGCGGGTTGAAAAAATCAAAGGGGCGACTACCGCCACGGCCAAGACGACCCACAATTACCGGCTCCATCCGGTGCCGAATGCCGACCCCAGCCGGGCCGAGTTGAACGAGGAACTAGTCAACCATACACGCCGCCCGCTGTGGGAATTGGCAGAGGGGCGGGTAGCGGAATTAGGATTAAAGCGATTACGTACGGACGCGGTGAAGGCCGTAGAAATCCTGTTAACCGCCAGCCCCGACGCTTTTCCCCGCGACAGCGAGGGAAGGATTGTAGACATGCGGGGTAGTACCTGGCTGAATGAAAACCGACGCTTTCTAACCGAGCGATTCGGGCCGCGGAACGTGGTGGCCTTGACGTTGCACCAGGACGAGCAGACCCCGCACTTACACGCGGTTATTGTGCCGGTGACCGCCGATGGGCGCCTGAGTTCCCGCGATGTGTTTAGTCCGCAGAGTTTGCGGCAACTCCAAACGGACTATACGCAGGCCATGCAGGGGGCAGGGTTTGCCGTGCAGCGAGGGATTGAAGGCAGTACGGCGAAACACGAAAGTGTCCGTACATATTATGGGGCATTACGCACGGCTGCGCAGGACGTGGCAAAGCTGACCGCCGCGCAGATTCCAGACTTGGCCATAGCGGGCGTTCAGGCACAGCGGCGGGCCGAAGTCCAACGAAAGCAATTGGTGGCCGCAGAAGCGACGAAACAGCGCAATTTCGAGGCGTTAGAGGCGGCGCAGGCAGCGCGGCAAATATTGGCGGTGCGAGCCGTGCAGGGCGACCCGCTCGGAAAAGACACTAAAGACCTCGTGGAACAGTTACGGGCACGAACCCGCACCAGTATGGAAGCGGCGATGACGACCATTCTTGCGCGCTGTCGGGATGGGTTTGATTTTAGCCAGCAAATGCGGGCCGCGAACTATCAGTTCGTCGGGAGTGGTGGCCGGGCGGAATTCGTGGATGTACAAACGCAGGTGCGTATCTCTGTTCTAGAGCTAGAGCCCAACAAGCGCCCGATTGTGGACCAGCTCGCCGAGTTGAACACCCGCGCTGAGCAAGCGAAGCAACAGGTGACGCCAGTTAAGGCTCATGTGCCCACAAAAAAACGAGGCCCTAGGTTCTAAAAGTACACCTCTTAGGCTACCGGAAAAACTAGCATTTAAGGCGTAGTGGTCCGACAAGCAATGTTATGTTAAGCAATTATTCCAGGAACAAAAGGGAAAAAAGAGCCTTCCCCCACTGCCCCCAAAATCCTACTTGGGGTGGTGGTGTTGACCAGCTAAAGCGCTTCTTTGACCAACACCAGGCCCAGGGCGGGGAGATGGTCGAAATCGTGGTCCGTAGTGTGCAGGGGCTGATCCAGGTAAAGGGCGGTGGCGGCAATCCAGAGGTCGTTCTTGCCCATGTTGCGGGCCGTCATTCCGCCGGGCAAGGGCTGCCCGCGCAGCTTGCCTTGGCTGTAGGCATCCAGGCGAGCATAGAGCCCCGTTAGCTCCGGCACGAAGCTGACAAGGGGGTGCCGCTCAAAGATGCGGGTCAGGAAGGCCACTTTTTGGTACCCCCAGTCGGCTTTCAGGGCAAAGGCTTCTAGTTCCCCTACCACGGCGAACGGGAGCACTACACGCAGCGGTAGAAGCTGCTGACGGCGCAAGTGGGTAATGACGAGGTTGGTATCAAAGACCACGTGCGGAAGCATCGCGTTCCTGCTGCAAGAGGTCATCCATGCGGGCGTTCTCTTCGGCCGTGAAGCCCAGGTCAGGAATGGGTAGCGGCTCGGTAGGGGCGACAGCGTCCAGGAAGCGTTCGACGCCCCAGCGCTTGATATCGGCCGGGGAGTAATACGTGAGTCGGCCCCAGCTCAGGGGGGGAATAGCGTCTGGGGAAGTGGGAGGAGATAGGGCCATTAGCCAAAGTATAGATCTTGGTGGGTTTAAAAAATGAAGTCCTTATCGTCGGGAGAAAGCCGCCTAGTGAGGGATTCAGGTCGTGGAACCATTTCGGGCGGGGCCACATGGGTAGGGCGTTCGCGCAGCATGGCTACCGCGCACCGGTAGGCTAACTGGGCCGCTTGAGTCGCATCGAGGACGGTGTTGGGAATGGCCAACGTGCCGGCGAGAATTCCGGTTAGGGCCTGCCCGGCAAACTGGTCGAGTAAGGAGAGGTCGCCTTCGGGCGTGGCGGGGGGAAGCGGGGCGGGGTCCAGCGGAAAGAACGCGTCGTCTTCCCCGTCGGCGGGAGGTGGGGAAAAGAAGGGGTCAGGGGCTGCGGGCGGGTTGGGCGGCGTCCAGCCGGTTTGGCGGCGGGCCGGGCCGGAAGCCGGCTTGGCGGAAGAGTTAGCGCTAGGTTGGGGTTTAGGGGGGCGAGGCATAAAATGGGCGGAAACAGGGGTAGGTGAGAGGCTACTGATTTTTCGCTCCGTTGGTCGGTTCTATCCTGTGCGTCGCACAGTGGCCGCTTTCAGGCTATTTAACGCCTAATCGTTCGGCTGTGTATGCGCCCACGTTGGCGACCTTGCCATCGGTGATAAGTAGCTTAATCTGATACAGCCGTTTCGTGATTTCGGTTGGGGGTAGAGTGCGAAGGGCCGCAGTCGCTTGTTCTCTCCGTAGGTTAAAATCCGTAATTAAGCGGCTAAAAAGAGCCGTTTCCTGCTCGTTGTAGTCGATTTCTGTGTCTTTCGGGGTATAGATTACCGTGAATTCCAGCTCAACGACTTTCCGGCCCCGCTTGATTTCGCGGTAGGTAAAAGCTAGGTCCGTGGCTGTGTTGATTTCCTCAGCCGGCTTCAATACGTTGTGTTTAAAATTGGCGTAGAGGGGGTATTTATCCTTGCCCGTATCCTTATCGGTTAATCCAAGCTGTAGTTTAAGCTTGTCCAGCGAAACGCGAAACACCTTGTTGGGCAGGTGTTTATACATAGAGAAGATTTCATAAAACCGCTTGGCATAGATACTATTCAGCGTGATAGCTAGGTCGAGTTGAAAGGTGGTGAAGTGGGCTTTCAGGTAGCCATAAAGGGGCCTGATTTTGGGGTCTACCCCAATTTCTAGGGTGCCGGTACCCTTGATGTATTGCACGGAGGAAAAGAAGTGCGTTTGCAGCAGGTCGCCGTTGGGTAGGTCCGCTTCCAGGACACGCCCGAGTAGCTTCTTAGTAGTGCCACGTAGGCGGTCATACTTGATCTCTTCTCCCGTCCGTTCGCGCAGCTCGACGGTCGAGACGTAGTAGAGCTGGCCGGGCGGGTCGGTCGGCTTCATCTCGCGCATAGCCAGGTAGAGAATGTTCTTTTCCAACTTAGTCAGCTCGTAGCGGGCCGAGGTCAGCACATTGGACTGCCACAGTGTGACAGATTTATCAGGGGTTTCAGTTTCCAATGTAATAGGTAGGTTTTAGGGTGGTGTCACAAATATAAGTAGTTTTTATAAGGCTTATAAATGAGATTATATTTAACGGACAAAAACTTATAGTTGCCGCCGCCCCACTAGGACAAAAACTCATAGTTGACGGACATTTCCGCATAGTTGGAAGTGAGTAAGCTCAACAGCAATAGGACAAAAACTTATAGTTAACGGACAAAAACTTATAATAGATGGTCTTTACTAATTGACAATCAAGTAGTTACGCCTCCCTAAATATGGAAGCTTTGGTTTTATAGATCCAAAAAAAAAAATTTCACAAGATTTGGCACCGCGCGAGGGAAAGCTCAGAAACGGGCTTTTAGGGCTTTTCGACCGGCCCAAATGGCCCGAACCGCCACAGAGGAACCGCCAAAATTCCAAGAAGCCGGTAACTTGCGAGAATTCAATAAACACTATATAATTGATATTCAAGAATTTATGTCGTAATTGTTGAGCTTACATCCGGTGTTATCCTGCTGCTTACCCTTTCAATCAGCACTCCTACTGAACGCGCCGTACTAATAGCATTTTAGCGAGTAAGCGGGACGAGCTGTGAGGGAAGAAAAGAACGAAAGGGAAAAAAAGAATCCAGCCGGAGTCATTCCTTTCTGTCCAAATACCACCAGCCGACCCTAGCCCCCAGCAGATAGTAGAGTACAGCGGGGCCTATGGGTGCTTGTTTCCTTGTGTTGGTGCTTCGGTGCTACAAGTGGGGGGCGGTTGGGGAACTCCCACTTGTAGCCCAATGTAGGTCAAGAGGCGGGGGTGCATAAGTTCAATGCATAACCCACTACGCATTGGATTCGCTCCGCTCTCCAATGCGGTGGGCCTTGCCGGAGGCAAGGGGTCTTTTTTCCCCTTTCGTTCTTTTTCCTTTCGGGTATGAGTTATGCGATTCTGCGGGTTGAAAAAATCAAAGGGGCGACTACCGCCACGGCCAAGACGACCCACAATTACCGGCTCCATCCGGTGCCGAATGCCGACCCCAGCCGGGCCGAGTTGAACGAGGAACTAGTCAACCATACACGCCGCCCGCTGTGGGAATTGGCAGAGGGGCGGGTAGCGGAATTAGGATTAAAGCGATTACGTACGGACGCGGTGAAGGCCGTAGAAATCCTGTTAACCGCCAGCCCCGACGCTTTTCCCCGCGACAGCGAGGGAAGGATTGTAGACATGCGGGGTAGTACCTGGCTGAATGAAAACCGACGCTTTCTAACCGAGCGATTCGGGCCGCGGAACGTGGTGGCCTTGACGTTGCACCAGGACGAGCAGACCCCGCACTTACACGCGGTTATTGTGCCGGTGACCGCCGATGGGCGCCTGAGTTCCCGCGATGTGTTTAGTCCGCAGAGTTTGCGGCAACTCCAAACGGACTATACGCAGGCCATACAAGGGGCAGGGTTTGCGGTACAGCGGGGCATTGAAGGGAGCACCGCGAAACACGAAAGTGTACGGACCTATTACGGGGCATTACGCACGGCTGCGCAGGACTTGGAAAAGCTGACCGCTGCACAGGTACCAGACGTGGCCGTGGCGGGCATCCAAGCACAGCGACGGTCCCAGATACAGCGGAAGCAATTGGTAGCCGCAGAAGCGACGAAACAGCGCAATTTCGAGGCGTTGCAGGTGGCGCAGGCAGCGCGGCAACTATTGGCGGTGCGCGCCGTGCAGGGCGACCCGCTCGGAAAGGAGAACCGCGAACTGGTAGAACAGCTACGGGCGCAAACCCGCGAGCGCATGGAAGCCACGATGACGACCATCCTTAGCCGCTGTAAGGACGGGTACGACTTTAGCCAGCAGATGAAGGCGGCCAATTATCAGTTTGTCGGCAGTGGCGGACGGGCGGAATTCGTTGATACGACCACCCAAGTCCGTATCTCTATTCTGGAGGTACAACCCAATGGGCGGCCGATCATGGACCAACTCGCCGAGCTGAACACCCGCGCCGAGCAAGCGAAGCAGCAGGTGACGCCAGTGAAGGCCCATGCGCCCGCAAAAAGACGAGGCCCTAGATTCTAAAAGTACACGTCTTGCGCTACCGGAAAAAGTAGCATTTACGGCGTAGTCGTCCGACAATGAATGTTATGTTAAGGGATAAAAAACAGAAAGCGACCCCTCACCAGAGGGGCCGCTTTCTATGCTTAGAATCCTATTTCTTCTCGACGAGATTAGAGCAGGGGCGAGATGAGCACTATATACACCGGGTAGCCCAGGATGTAGGTCAGACAGATTACCGCTAGCCACCACTGAACCCGGTCCCCAGTTCGCATGGGGACGGGTCGCCACACGAGTAGTAACAAGACCAAGCCAGGCAGTACGCTTATAAGGGCCGTTTCTCCATGAATTAAGAAGATATAGCTGACGAGAGCCATCAACAGAGCCACTATAAAAAGTAGTGCTAGGTGCCACTTTGGCAAAGGCGGAAACAACGAATTTAGCCAGGCTATCATAATTAGTCCCCTTATAGTAGAGTAGTAACTACGACCGTAGGCGGCTAATGCGTTCCCGGATTGCCGCGCCAGCGCGATTCCCTAAGCCCCCGACAACGCTACCTGGTTGCGCACTTGTACCAGCTACGCCACCAGCTACGCCACGCAGACCCGCACCCATCGCGCCGCCTGCTACTGCTGCGCCTGCTGTGGCAGGTGCCGTTACTACTGCCGCCGCCGCACTTGCGCCACTACTAGCAGTGGCAATAAGTGTATCAGCCGCCATGGGTACCATGATATACGCAATGGTCGAAAGTGCCAGAAATAGCAATAGACCAGTATCCGCCGCATCTGTGCTTGTACCCTGGGCCTGTCTCTTATACGAATCTGACGCTGCCGACGA
>MWWC01000027.1_pt1 | contig 13386 bp, 15 predicted proteins | sample 1047261 | NCBI WGS metagenome assembly MWWC01 (sample SAMN06349975, study PRJNA376086) | soil metagenome | isolation source: MS3-5 sample Antarctic (ecotone) soil | place: Antarctica | collected 2015-01-13 | reverse complement strand
CCCCCAACCCCCAACCCCCAACTCCCAACCGTTGCATCTAGACAATCTAGACACTGTTATCGATGAGCGTCTAGACAAAGTGCTAGACGATAGGGGACTGAAACCAGAAATTATTGCATTGCAACTGGAAGAACACACCGCCACCCTGAACGAATTGCATAAGCAACTGGAGGAACTGCGGGGAAAATTGAAAGCCCGGTAGCACAGACAGAACCAGACGCTACCGGGCAAGACAAAAAGCATATAGACAGTGATATAGACAATCTAGACAAACTGGAAGAAATACGCGATCGCATTCTCAACAAACTAAAAGTTGGGAGACAGTCGTCAGCGGGTAAGGCAATTGATGCATTTATTAAGCAGTTACAGAAAGAAATAAGTAGTGACCGGAGTCGAGCTACCTCGCTAAGAGCGCGATAGTTCCAAATTTTCATCCACCTTAAACAGTCCCTCTGCAAGCTGGACTGTTTCCCCTTTATCCAGGGGTAAGAAACAATCTCTGGGATATTTAGGGTTTCTATGTTTGGCAATCCCCAAGACTTTTTTGTATTCCTGAGTAGTAGCCAAGCGCTCACCAGTCCATCCTAGCTCCCCATGTCTATCAATAAAAATTTTGATTATCATCCCTTCCACCCCAACCATACGGTTGACTATACACCCACTACACTGCGGTTATAGCCCGACCATAGTCGGGTTACACAGGTACTTATACTGCGGTTACACCCCGACAATAGTCGGGTTATTGTCACAGTACACTGCGGTTATACCCCGACAATAGTCGGGTTATAGTCCGGTTATAGTCCGACCATAACCCGGTACTAGCGCGAAAATGTAATTCCCTAGTTTTTTCGGGTTAAAAAATCCTGTAACCACCGCCTAGAGCGACTTTTAGCCGTTTTTAACCAAAAATAACCGACGCTGACCGACAGCTAAAAACAGCCTTAATCGCAAAGGATGGTTTTCTTAACAGTATGGCTAAAAGATAGGGTTTTTTACTAACAGAATGCTCAAAAAGATAGAACGACGCTATGCAGTCAACGAAACATCAACATGTGTAGCGCCCAATTCCACGAAATGCGGATTTGGTGTAGAGTACTGAAATGTTGATTGCTCAAAGGTTATGAAGGTTAGCGGCAACGGACAAGCCAAAATTCTCACCTCTGATGAAATGAGGCTATTGTTCACCGACGGATTTACCACCGAACGCGATCGCGCTTTATTTGGCATTTGCTTTTTCACCGGCTGTCGCGTCTCAGAAGCGCTCGGACTTCAAACGACAGACTTTAAAGGGAAAACACTAACTTTTAGAAAGTCTACCACCAAAGGGAAACTCAAAACCCGCGTCGTTGATATCGAACCTGGACTAGGAGCGCTGCTGGCTGACTATCACCCCAAGCCAGGAGCAATGTTTCCCGGAATGCGCGGGGTGACACAGCGACTCACCCGTTACGCGGCTGATAAAATTTTGCGTTCTGCTGCCAAGCGCGTTGGACTCGAAGGAGTCAGCACCCACAGCTTCCGCCGCACAGCTCTTAACCAAATGTCCAGCGCCGGCATTCCACTAAGACACATCCAAGAAATCTCAGGACACAACGACCTCGGAACGTTGCAGCGCTATTTGGAGGTGACACCAGAGCAACGACGCAAAGCTGTTTCGGTTATTGGGTTTTAAAATTGGGTTTTTTATCCTCTAAGAAACTTGAAAACTAGCTTCTAGTAAAGATTTTGATTGTATTTTGCGGCGTTGCATCGCACTGCAAATTCCACAGCAGGTACGCTCGCCCTCAACTTTTTCAAGAGATTCTGTAAGTTTTTTAGAGCCTCTCCTACCACACAAACTTTCCCAATGCGTTTTGTAGATTGCATAGTTCTCAACCAAATGCACCACATTGTTACTGTTAGTAATGGGTTTCCAGCTTATGTCCATAAAGGGCGATCTCGTAACTTCCACTTTGATTTTAGGGGAGTTGGAAGTTGGAAGTTTAAAAGTTAAAGTTGCAGCAACCATATAGCGCAAGCTTTCCAGCTACTTACACAATCTTAAAGTAACTTCCAGCTTGGAAGTTATCTAAAAACGGTTGTAACACTGTGCAAGATTCGTGAGAGTTACACCGGAAGTATTAAGAGTTCCCTTGCGTGAGTCATGTGCGAGTCGTTGCAATCTACAACTAGATTGTTGGGGATGAAATGCGCTCGCTACGAAATTTAAAGCGAGAAGCTAAGGACAAATGCCCTTGGATGTTTATGTCGGAACGCGGCGCACCTCTATCTGACCACGCGGTGCGAAAGATAATTGCTAGGGCGGGTGAGCTTGCGGGTTTTGATTTTCCCGCTCATCCCCACATGTTACGCCACAGCTGCGGCTACTATTTGGCAAGTCGTGGCTACGACACGCGCCTGATCCAAGATTATTTGGGACACAAAAACATCCAGCACACGGTAAAGTACACCCAACTCGCACCAGGACGTTTTAAGGGACTGTGGGATTAACTCAACAGTACAAATGTTCTATAACTTTATACAAACCTTAAGGTTTAGCCGTCGTTGTTGCATCATCAGGCAAACACCGCAGCGTGTATCGCACCCATCAAACTTTTCAGCAGCCAGGGTTGTGGCTGTAGGAATTTTTCGCCCACACAAAGTAGCCCATTCTCGTTGAAACTCCGTTTTATCTTCAAGCAGGTGCAACACTCCAGTTCGGCTTAACCTTCTTCCCAAAACTTCCATATGGCTGCTTACTCACTTACACTACGATTTTACAAGTGTGGGAAGTTGTAAGTTGAGAATTTAAAATTGCAGCATCCATATAGTGCAAGCATTGCAGCTACTTCCACAATTTTAAAGTTACTTACAGCCCGGAAGTTGATATTAAGGCAGGCTGCAACACTTGAAGAGGTTTTTATTTGCTGGTTAGTGTGCAGATTTCAACTAAAGCGTTGCAAAGTTGAGCCATAGCGTAGTAAATTTTCGCTAACGTTGCCTTGGGCGTTGTGTTTTGCTCTAAAGTCGCCAGCTTGTTCAATCTGTCGCAGATTGCTTGCAGGTCAGTTGTTATTTTTTCTATTGAGTCTTTTGATTGTGCTGGAACGGGCATGGTGTCTCAATTTTCGTTACCGGATAAGTATACTTGTCCAGCAAAAATTCGCAAATATTTGCGATCGCTCTACGGCGCTTCCCCTTAAGGCACAACCTGCGCCATCGTTCTACACTCTCGAAATATATAATATTTCCTTAAATCCTGGAGTGTTTTGGTTCGGTTTGCAGACGTTTTAGGAACGCTCCCTCAACTGTTGCCAATACTCACTTATTGGGTCGATTGACCCGGTTGCTGATGCCTCAGTTCTGGCTTGTCTCAGATTTTGTTTCATCTGACGTAGTTTCTCTCCAACTTCGTGCCAGCAAGAGGGTATATTGTCTGAAACCACCTCAGTATCAGCATTTGGAGAATTATCATTTTTGTCCACCTTATTTTCACTGGCAGCCCCGCGCCCTAAAAGCGCTGGGGGCTGCGCCGGACTTATAAGGCTTTCAGCCATTTGGGGTTCAGCCGAACTCTCGGCTTTAACTTTGGTTAAGGCGCGTATTTTCTTCCAGCAATATCTGGAATATTTCATCGAGGTTAAATCCTCGGACAAAAGATATAAGTTAGTCCTGTGCATCCAGAACGCGCCAAAATAACGCTTGCGTTGCAGCTTAGTTTCGCTTATTACGTGTCCACCCTCGCGCTGACTCGACGAACAGCCGTTAGGTTCATATAGGCGAATTTCACCCCTAACGGTGTAGGAGATATCTTTGTTGAACTGACAAGTGTGACTAGTGCATAAATAGTCGCTAAAATTGGCGCGGATCTCTCGGTACTCAGGTTTAGTCTGAACCAATTGCCGTTTAACAACGCCCAACTGATCCAAATGTCGCCTGAGTGTCCGAGGTGAAACGCTACAGCTAGTCGGTTCACTGTTGAGGGTGTCACAGACTGTTTGCTGTGACACCCCAAACGGAACGAATCGCTGGTTAACAAATATCCGGCTGTCACCAGTGCCGATAACACCACGGATTCTCCCACGGGTGAATTTCGGTGAGGTCTGGCTGTCATCTAACAATTGGTTAACAGTCGGTGGACGGAGAGTTTTTCTGTCTAGCTTATTTAGTTGCCGAGTTGCGGCATAGTGAGATCGCTGTTGCAAGTCCTGGGTGGTGATAGCAGAAGCTACCTTTCGTCTGCCGTTTTTCTCTAACAACTCAGCTAGAAAAACGCGCGCCGCCGTCCCCCAAGACTTAATATTTGAATCTTTGCAAATTTTGAAAAGTCCACCAAGAATGATTTTTAGAGTGTTGCCAGCCCACCAATAGCGCCTAAAAATTCCCAGCTCCTTACCTTCCCTCAACCAACGGTAGATTGTGGACTTTGATTCTCTTAGAATCTGCCATTGGTTTTGGGGTAACAAAACTTTACCCTCACCTGAAGCGTCAATCGCTCGACAGAAGTACCAAAGCTTGACGCATGGGTGAAGTAGTAGCAAAGTTCGGTGAACTCGAACTTGAGAATTTGCTACCGGAAGTGGTACATTTGTTTTTAAGGCTCTGGACACTGGTTTTTGCTCCCAGTCCAGTAGCTAGAAGTGCTATCTGCTTCAAGCCGATTCAATTGCCTCTTGTTAACTCACCCCAGAAATTGATAGTCTTAATGCACGTTATTTTTGGTCTTTGGTTGGCGGGGCGGGATTTTTGGAGGCAGTTGAATCTGTTGAAGAGATAGCAAACTTTTAACTACAAGACCTTTTTCTTATCTTTTGTTGTGTAGAGTTTTGCATTTATGTAATTGCAAAACTCTTTTGAAAAATTTGCTGTATCAAGCATACATCCCAATTGAAAGAGTATCAATTATCAACGTCCCAATAAGATGTGAGAAAAAGTAGGCACGTACATTCTATATAAGATGCACGTGCTTTGTTTTAAATCGTTTGGGGATATCATAGATAATAAATTCGTAATCTTTTGTTGTATTGCACGGGTAAAGTTCTACCCGTGTACTATGCGTATAGAAATAATATCTAGTCACTTTGTCTAGATGAATTATGGATGTCTAATAATCCGGCGAATCAATCACACTTCTAAAAGTCTAATTCTGTGATTGATTCGCGATTGCGTCCACTTAAATTGCTGTATTGCCGTTGTTACACGTCAATACAGTCTCAACCCGCCAAAGCCTCAAACGGTTGGGAAATCAGTATTTCTTGTTGCTCACCAACACTTTCAATTAGTTTTACTGATGTAAATGAGTCAAAAGGTAGCCTTAAATCTTTGCTATCAACCCATTCGCACTCGCGGTCGTCAGCCTCAAACCACGGGTGAGATGCAGGTAAATCGACCATGTACTGCCAGTCCATCGCCGTCCAGGCAATGCCCAAAACGTCCACATAGACGTAAAATGTCTTGTTTTGGAGTTGACAGCAGTGCATAACGGTCTGACCGATGTAATATTCGGGTTTTATAAAATCTTTGGCTACCCGCAATCTCCAAAAACGCGGGATTCCACAAGGCAAGCCCCAAAAACGGGTATTAAGTTGTAACATAACTTATTGTCTCCTTAGAGTTTGTAAGGGGGAAGTCGTGCCGGCAGCGGGGGTAAGAGATCGCTGTTGGGGCGCATTTAATTGTCTGGTACTTTATAGTTGCTTGATGTTCACAACAGTTGTTAACTCTACAAAAGCATAACATCTATTATGAACAGCTGACAACAATTATGAACCGCGATTACCACGCTGAGGGGTTATGATGAGTTAACAGCTTTTAATAATTTCAATGCCGAGCAAGGTAACGGTTACAGTCGTTTTAACCACGGAAGAAAAAGATAGGCTACAACGGCTAGCGGACGCTGAAGACCGTTCGTTAAGTTATGTAGCTGGTAAATTTATTCGAGAAGGTTTAGAGAAAGCTGAGTTAAAAACCGTTGCCAGCAACAAACAGGATGCAGCATGAGCGAAGTGACGCCCGACCGCCTCGACCGGATAGAGCGAATTTTAGAAGCAACGGCTACACGTCTAGACCAAGTTGCCCAACAGCAGGAAACCAACACGATCGCCATTGGGGAGTTATCTGCTGAAATTAAAAGCTTTGTGGCAACCCAGGAAGCAATTATTGAGAATGCCGAAACCGACCGTGCAAGTTTTCAAGCTGAAATTCGTCGCATCTGGGAATATCTTTTAGCACAATCTGGCAACGGTCATACCAGTGGTTAGCGAATCATCTTTAAGTTAAAAATTTGCGCCCCAACACATATTTTATGTTTCGGGCGCAATCGCTGTACTCTTATATATGTCCACCCACCAAGCAAGGGCGGAGACACATTTCATTTAAGGCGATTTTCTCTTGCGGTGAGATCGCCTTTAAAATGTGCAAGATTTATTACCACAGAGAAATACTTGTCGCAACTATTGGTCATTGCGCGATCGCAGCGGTGAGATCGCCTTTCAAGTTACCTAGTAGTTGCATATTGACAGTTACCCAAAAAAGTCACATAATAAAGTTACTCAATCGCTTATGTAACTATGAGTAAAATTCCCACAGTCGCCCAAGGAATGCTATCCGATGACAGCGGGGTAATTGTTGAATTGTCCTCCCCTCAATGGTTCGACTGGATAAACAAACACACCTCATTTCGCTACGAGCCAATATCCGAAGTAACCGGTTTCACCGCCAGGGCAGAAAAATCAGGTTACTGGTACGGTTACAGAAAAGTTTCGGGCAAGTTGCATAAGCGTTACATAGGCAAGCCGGAAGAATTAACGGTGGAACGTCTGGAAGAGATAGCGCAACTACTTGAGTCGCCAGCACGATCACACCCGGACAAGGTTACAGAAAATATATCTGCAACTACATATGTAACTCCCTCTGCAACCAATGATGATATTGCACGTTTGTGGTCAGCTGTTGCAGCGCTGCGCTCTGAGGTAGCAGCGCTGGGAAAGTTGAAAGCCCGGTAGTTGATGATGCTACCGGGCAACAAAGCGATAATCCATCAACTGTAGCTGAATCAAAAGAAATTAATCGGTTACAGATAATGGTTCTAGAGTTACAGAGTCAGGTTGCAGAGTTACAGAAACGGGTAAAGACGGCTGATGAGCAACTGACTAACGCCGACGAAATGAACCAGGAATACTTGGAACTTAAAACCGAACATTGGCTTACATCCGAGACACTGCGGAACATGACTGAGGAGTTACAGCGCAATCAAAGCGAAAACGAGAAGCTAAGGCAAGAAAATCAAGAGTTACAGAAACAGTTGGGTCTGGGTAACTCTCTGCAACCAGACTATGAGGCAATACGCGATCGCATCCTCAACAAACTAAAAGTTGGGAGACAGTCGTCACCGGGAAAGGCAATTGACGCTTTTATCAAGGAGATATTGCGCGATTCGCGCACAGTTATACCCCGACAATAGTCGGGTTAAACAGCCAATACACTGCGGTTATACCCCGACCATACTACGGTTAAACAGGCACTATACTGCGGTTATACCCCGACAATAGTCGGGTTATTGTCGCAGTACACTGCGGTTATACTGCAACCATAGTCGGGTTATAACCCGGTTATAGTCCGACCATAACCCGGTAATAAGGTGAAAACGCGATCGCCCGATTTTTTCCGGTTGGTAAAAAGCTCAACCCCACTCCCAGAGCCACTTTCAGCAGTTTTTAACCCCAAATAACCAATGTTGACCGACAGCTAAAAACAGCCGTGCAGAGGGGATGAGAGGCGCTATTTTAGCTTTGGCTTCCAGCCAGATCGCAACGCTCTAATAAAGGTACTCGTGGCGTGTTCTGGTTCGTTAAAAGGATTCCGCGCCTGAAGGTAAAGTACGTATAAAATAGCGCCTTCTAAATTTTGGGAATAGGCATTAATCGTCAGTTGCACTCGGTCAGATTGAAAAGCAATTCCCAAAGCGCACAGCTCGAACCAATGAACAGCCAAGGGTTCCACCTCAAATTCATCCAGATCGAGCAAGTCCAAATTAGCTAAAAGCCGTTCAGTAGGGCTGCGATTAGCCGTGCGAATATTGTAAGCAATTTCTTCAGCATTAATTCTCACGTCCCGACTCCTACCATAAGCGGCACTAACCAAAAATTCTACTCTTATTAGTGGGATACTTTCAGTAAAAAGAATTAATTACTGACAGTTGCCGTCAATGAGCATCTACAAACCTAAATCCCGCCCACACCTGACATTAGTCCCCAATCCCCCAAAACCGGAAAGTTATGATGAACCGAAAAAGGATTGGAAATTGCGACGACCTAAAAATGAAGATGTGCGATCGCGCGAATATCTCAGACCCGATGAAGTCCACCGGCTAATCGCGGCGGCGAAAGGAGTCGGGCGCTATCCCGCCCGTGACGGAATTTTGATTTTGATGATGTACCATCACGGGCTGCGTGTCTCCGAAGCGATCGCGCTGCGGTGGTCTGATGTCGATTGGGACAGCGCCCACATTCACATCAAACGCTTAAAATGTGGCAACCCCGCTACCCATGAAATTGTTGGGGATGAAATGCGCTCGCTACGAAATTTAAAGCGAGAAGCTAAGGACAAATGCCCTTGGATGTTTATGTCGGAACGCGGCGCACCTCTATCTGACCACGCGGTGCGAAAGATAATTGCTAGGGCGGGTGAGCTTGCGGGTTTTGATTTTCCCGCTCATCCCCACATGTTACGCCACAGCTGCGGCTACTATTTGGCAAGTCGTGGCTACGACACGCGCCTGATCCAAGATTATTTGGGACACAAAAACATCCAGCACACGGTAAAGTACACCCAACTCGCACCAGGACGTTTTAAGGGACTGTGGGATTAACTCAACAGTACAAATGTTCTATAACTTTATACAAACCTTAAGGTTTAGCCGTCGTTGTTGCATCATCAGGCAAACACCGCAGCGTGTATCGCACCCATCAAACTTTTCAGCAGCCAGGGTTGTGGCTGTAGGAATTTTTCGCCCACACAAAGTAGCCCATTCTCGTTGAAACTCCGTTTTATCTTCAAGCAGGTGCAACACTCCAGTTCGGCTTAACCTTCTTCCCAAAACTTCCATATGGCTGCTTACTCACTTACACTACGATTTTACAAGTGTGGGAAGTTGTAAGTTGAGAATTTAAAATTGCAGCATCCATATAGTGCAAGCATTGCAGCTACTTCCACAATTTTAAAGTTACTTACAGCCCGGAAGTTGATATTAAGGCAGGCTGCAACACTTGAAGAGGTTTTTATTTGCTGGTTAGTGTGCAGATTTCAACTAAAGCGTTGCAAAGTTGAGCCATAGCGTAGTAAATTTTCGCTAACGTTGCCTTGGGCGTTGTGTTTTGCTCTAAAGTCGCCAGCTTGTTCAATCTGTCGCAGATTGCTTGCAGGTCAGTTGTTATTTTTTCTATTGAGTCTTTTGATTGTGCTGGAACGGGCATGGTGTCTCAATTTTCGTTACCGGATAAGTATACTTGTCCAGCAAAAATTCGCAAATATTTGCGATCGCTCTACGGCGCTTCCCCTTAAGGCACAACCTGCGCCATCGTTCTACACTCTCGAAATATATAATATTTCCTTAAATCCTGGAGTGTTTTGGTTCGGTTTGCAGACGTTTTAGGAACGCTCCCTCAACTGTTGCCAATACTCACTTATTGGGTCGATTGACCCGGTTGCTGATGCCTCAGTTCTGGCTTGTCTCAGATTTTGTTTCATCTGACGTAGTTTCTCTCCAACTTCGTGCCAGCAAGAGGGTATATTGTCTGAAACCACCTCAGTATCAGCATTTGGAGAATTATCATTTTTGTCCACCTTATTTTCACTGGCAGCCCCGCGCCCTAAAAGCGCTGGGGGCTGCGCCGGACTTATAAGGCTTTCAGCCATTTGGGGTTCAGCCGAACTCTCGGCTTTAACTTTGGTTAAGGCGCGTATTTTCTTCCAGCAATATCTGGAATATTTCATCGAGGTTAAATCCTCGGACAAAAGATATAAGTTAGTCCTGTGCATCCAGAACGCGCCAAAATAACGCTTGCGTTGCAGCTTAGTTTCGCTTATTACGTGTCCACCCTCGCGCTGACTCGACGAACAGCCGTTAGGTTCATATAGGCGAATTTCACCCCTAACGGTGTAGGAGATATCTTTGTTGAACTGACAAGTGTGACTAGTGCATAAATAGTCGCTAAAATTGGCGCGGATCTCTCGGTACTCAGGTTTAGTCTGAACCAATTGCCGTTTAACAACGCCCAACTGATCCAAATGTCGCCTGAGTGTCCGAGGTGAAACGCTACAGCTAGTCGGTTCACTGTTGAGGGTGTCACAGACTGTTTGCTGTGACACCCCAAACGGAACGAATCGCTGGTTAACAAATATCCGGCTGTCACCAGTGCCGATAACACCACGGATTCTCCCACGGGTGAATTTCGGTGAGGTCTGGCTGTCATCTAACAATTGGTTAACAGTCGGTGGACGGAGAGTTTTTCTGTCTAGCTTATTTAGTTGCCGAGTTGCGGCATAGTGAGATCGCTGTTGCAAGTCCTGGGTGGTGATAGCAGAAGCTACCTTTCGTCTGCCGTTTTTCTCTAACAACTCAGCTAGAAAAACGCGCGCCGCCGTCCCCCAAGACTTAATATTTGAATCTTTGCAAATTTTGAAAAGTCCACCAAGAATGATTTTTAGAGTGTTGCCAGCCCACCAATAGCGCCTAAAAATTCCCAGCTCCTTACCTTCCCTCAACCAACGGTAGATTGTGGACTTTGATTCTCTTAGAATCTGCCATTGGTTTTGGGGTAACAAAACTTTACCCTCACCTGAAGCGTCAATCGCTCGACAGAAGTACCAAAGCTTGACGCATGGGTGAAGTAGTAGCAAAGTTCGGTGAACTCGAACTTGAGAATTTACCAACAATGATGGTAAATTGGGTTTTAAGGTTGGATCTTTGGGCAACGTCTCTCCTTTGCCCAGTAGTCTTGAAACCTAGTTTTTACCGAACGAATATCCTTTCTATACGCGAGTGGAGTTTTAACCAGCGATCGCTAATTTGGATAAAGCGATCGCTTCATCCAAATTAAGCGATCGCTCCTGCCTCAATGTTGTCTAAAATGAGAGTGCTTTTTTGTTTTGTTTGGTAGTTCGCGGTCTCTGGCTGTTTAAGACTCCACAAGCTACTCATTGATGACAAATGGACTAGACAACAGTGGGACATTGGCAACAGTGGTGTAGTGATTCGTTCGGTAATAGCTAGATTCCAAAAACTACTAAGCTTTTCTTAATAAAAACTACGCATTTTATAGACCATCTAAAGCCAGAAGCACTGGCTTTTTTTTGCTATGAGTAATTAACTTTGTCATTACTTTGCTACTGTCACACGGCATATAGGCTATCAGGTACAGATCACAAATAAGTATACTTCCGTGCGTAGGAATCTGTATTAAAAACTTTAATTTTAGGGAGGCTAAAACTTCCCTAAAATTTTTTGACTCATTCGCGATCCCGTTCATTTAGTTGAGGCTGTATTGATGTGTAACAACGGCAATCCAAATTCAGCAAGCCAAAGCCTCAAACGGTTGGGAAATCAGTTTTTCTTGTTGCTCCCCAACACTTTCAATTGGTTTTTCTGATGGGAATGAGTCAAATGGTAGCCTTAAATCTTTACTGTCAACCCATTCGGTCTCATAGTCGTCAGCCTTAAAATACGGGTGAGATACAGGTAAATCGACCATGTACTGCCAGTCCATCCCCGTCCAGGCAACGCCCAACACGTCCACACAGACGCAAAATTGCTTGTCTTTAAGCTGACAGCAGTGCATAACGGTCTGACCGATGTAATATTCAGGTTTTATAAAATCTTTGGCTACCCGCAAGCGCCAATAACGCGGGATGCCACAAGGTAATCCCCAAAAACGGGTACTAGGCGTAAGTGATAACATGCTAAATGCCTCCTAATCGTGGCTAAACGTAAGCGATTGGGCGGAAGTCGTCCTGGTAGCGGTGGTCAAGACTGCTATCGGGGCGCGTTTAAGTTTGTCATAAACGTTGATAACGTTAATATCACCTTATCATCAAAAGCACTATTAACGTTAGTAGTGCGAAAATGATTTTATGAGGAATCACAAATATCACTAAAAACGTTAAATGGGTAAACAGTATCGCTTTACAGCCACAGTCCCCAAGCACGTATACGAATGGATTACAGATACTGCTAATAAGCAAGGTAGGAAAGCGTCAAACCTTGCGTCATTTTTATTGATACGCGCTACAGAAGAACAAATAGCTCAAGAAGCCAACGCTGACAAAGAGGATGCAGCATGAATGAACATACTTCAGACTTCATAAATCGTATTGAAGCAACGCTATTAGACAAGCAATATCAAAAATCTTTTGATCTGTGGCGTTATTTGCGCTCTGTAGACGGTGGTCAAGGTAGTGTTAGGGCTAGCCTGGACGAGATAGCAGAAGCATTAAATACCGAAGTTCCTATAATTGAACAATGGATTGAGCAGGGACGAGAAATTGGCTTGTTTCGTCGATGCGTGAAAATAGAAGATGAAAAATATAGAATTTTTTACTCAAGTCCTACAAAAGTACACCTCAATTTAAGTCAGAGAGCAGCATGAGCGAAGCCACCCCCGACCGCCTCGACCGAATTGAAGCTGCACTAGACAGGCAGGTTGCCGTCAACGCCGACTTACGAACATCAACAACCGAACTGCGGACAACCGCAGAAGCGCTGCTGCAAGTCGTAACAATTCACCAGCAAAATTTTGAGCGCCTGACAGCAGAACTTAACGCCGACCGCATCGAATGGAGATCCCAAATTGACCGCATCTGGCAACACCTCCAAGAGCGCGGCGGTTAGCGAATCATCTTTAAGTTAAAGTTTTGCGCCCCAACACGCAGCTGTACTCTTATAAATGTCCACCCACCAAGCAGGCGAAGACACATCTTTAAGGCGATCGCAGCGGTGAGATCGCCTTTAAACCAGAATCATTACCACAGAGAAATAGTTATCGCAACCATTGAAAATTAGCGACGCGGATCGTCTTGGCTATCTAGACAAATATCGAGATTGTATAGACAATAATCTAGATGGCTGTTAGACTATATCTAGACACGTATAGACAGCATCTAGATATATATGGCAGATAAAACATTAGCTACTTTTCGCCTCGATCCGGCATTGTGGTCAGCTTTTAAAAACATGGCTGCTGCATCCGGTTCCAACGCCTCAGCAGTTTTAACCGAGTTCGTTCGCTCGTATCTCGCACCTCAACCCATCAATGAATCTACCGCCCCAATCCCCAACCCCCAACCCCCAACCCCCAACCCCCAACCGTTTCCTCTAGACAAACTTAACACCGTTAACGATGAGCGTCTTAA
>MWWC01000026.1_pt1 | contig 13466 bp, 14 predicted proteins | sample 1047261 | NCBI WGS metagenome assembly MWWC01 (sample SAMN06349975, study PRJNA376086) | soil metagenome | isolation source: MS3-5 sample Antarctic (ecotone) soil | place: Antarctica | collected 2015-01-13 | reverse complement strand
AGCCTTCCGCGAAAATGTAGCCTTCCTGTAGCCTTTCCGTATTATTCTTCATCAGACAAACCCGTGCGGAAAAGCCTTGATTTCACAGGGCAAACCAACAATTTCCGCACGAATCATCCGACGAAATCAGAATGTAACCTTTTGCAGTAGAATTTACATCGCGCCGTAGTTGCCCGTTTGCCGCATCAATTCTTCGCTGGTAGCTTCGGCGTTCATCGAGCGGATGAAATAATCCTGTTTTATCTGCGACTTTGCCAGCAACCAAGATTGCTCTGTTGCCGCAGGATTCGCCATAAATTTTCTTTTCAAATCTTCCTCAAGGTTTCTGTTTTCAAGTTCGCGCATCTGGTAAGCCTCGACAGCCGCTTTGCGTTCGTTTTCAGCGAGAATCTCTGCCATAACCGCCCGGTTCTCGATGTCCTTCTGTTCTCGCTGGACGGCTTCTTCGTCTGCGGCGGCTCGTGCGGCGAGATGCTGCTGTGTAATTCTTGCAAAATGGTTCATTCGCCAAGCCATTTGAGCATCGGCACTCAAACCACCCAAATTATTTACATTGCTCATAACTTTTACTTTTGCTCCTTTTTTACTTTTCTATTTTTCGCGCCCTGACCCTATCTTCTCACTTCATTCAGACATCTGCCAACAGTATTTGCCGCATTGACCATCACGAAAAACAGCGACTTTGAGCATCTTCCGCGAAAACGTCAAAGAGCGCGTCGGAATCCCTTCGGCTCGCGCTTTTCTTTGCAATTCGACAATTTCTTTCGGCTGTCCGTCCGACAATTCAGATTTCAGAAATGCCAACGAACGCCTTTGTGTTTCGCTCAATTCTTTGAAAACATCTCCCATATACTTCTCTCCTCAATTCTGATAAGATTTCGTCCGACCTTCCAAAATTCTTTTGCTTTAGCTCCGGGCTGGAAACTTACAACTTCCAGCCTTTTTATTTTTTCTGCTGTGTCTTTTGCGAATGAAGGTAAAGGCGCAGAGTTTGCGTTTTTACTTTTTTTGCTTTTTATTTTCGCTCAACAGAATAGCTTTCGAGAATAGTTATTATCATAAGTTATAATCACGCAAAGACCAACAAAACCGGGCATCTCACATAATCAGCGACGGAAAAACCAAAACCGAAAACCGCTTATAACGAAAGAAGGTTTCAACTGCTCAACTCAACTCGTTTCCCTCGAAAATCTTCGATGCTGACGACATTATCAACAACAACATCAAAACCGCCGCCGTCAGTTGTGTAATTCCTGAAAGATTTTCCGTCCAAAGTCCAAAAAACAGCCATCGGATACATCTCCAAAAGCTGTTTTCGTCGCCACGCTCTCCGCTCACCCATCTTCCGCCGCAAAATCAACAGCCATTCGTCGCGCCGTCCGCTCGTTATCAGCCGCGTTCCCGTTTCGACCAATGTTTCAACCTTCAATTTTCGCGCTTGTTTCGCCTGTGAGCCGTCAGTTGTGTCAGTTGTATAAATGTAAGTGTCCGACCCGGAAAAGTCCGTGATTTCAGCCTTGACGCTCGAAGAAGCGGCACATTGTCCGAAGGTGCGAATCATTTTTCGACCACGAAGCACACGCTCGATGTCGCACAGCTTTTCGAGCGGAACTTTCTCCCAATCCGAACCTTTGACGATGTATTTACAACATTCCTGAATCGCATCTTCGTAGCCGATGGTCTGCCGGGAATCTCTCGACTTGGAAACTACCAACCGAACATCAACAACAAGCCGCTCGTGCGACGTGCGAACGATAAACGGAACATCGAAACGCCGACACGCTTCACCGACGCACGATGTCCATTGCTCGCCGAGTTCCTTCCAAACAATCCATTTCGAGAAACCCAAAATATGAAGGTGAGAATGAAAATGCTCGGCTTCTCCAATCGTCGTTTCCATTGATTGGACCGCACCGCTAAAATTTCGCTTGAACCATTCACGCTTTTTCAGCAAGACAATCGCCGCGTCCAAAACCTTTATCGTCAATTCGTAGGAAACTTCCAAATTCGGCATCGTCAGCGTGATGAATCTCAATCGCTCATCAGATTTCGCTTTCACACGCGCCAACGCTTCTCCAACCATCTTCCGCGCTCGTTTCGACATCCGCGCCTGATACGACGGACAAAGCCGACTGCTTACCGCTTCCGTCAAAACTCCGAAGCCGTCGAACAATTCGCCGGTCTGGAAATTCACCTGCTCGGTTGAAAAATAAATGTTCTCACGAGAAGCAGTTTCCCGGATGCAATCGGCGACGGCTTGACCGCGCGGCGAGTGAACAGCGTCAGCAGAATTTTCGAGCAAATCCGCCATCTTCAAACCCTGCCGATGACGATAATTCGCTTTATCTTCCGCCGTCCATTCCGGCTTTTGAAATCTCTGCTTGGCAACTGCGAGCATAAAAAAATAAAGACGGCTCGAATCCCGTGGAGAATCTGAGCCGTCCGGCGCGATTTTGACGGCGGTTGCCTCGCCTATTGTCAAAATCAAACTTGAAAAATCGTATTATTTTCTGTTAGAGTTATCGAGTTCCTGAAAATGGAACTTTTTTTCCGCGAGAAAAAATATCAAAGGCTTCGCTGGCAACTTTCCACGGTATTAGCGAAGTCTTTTTTATTGTCAAAAAATCTAATTCAATATACCCCGATTTACCCGGAGCGACAAATCCTAAAGACTTTTAATAAAATCGTCTAAATCATCGCGCTTGATTCTGTAAGCTCGACCAATCAACTTCGCTTTCAACTCTTCCGCTTTGATGGCATCGCGCAGAATCTGACGTGATAACCCGGTCAGCGCGGCGGCTTCGTCCAGCTTCAAAAGCGGTTTGTCGGCAATCTCAACCAACCCGGATTTCTGTTTCGGAGCAACCGCATCCTTCAACATCTCAAAAAACTGCGTAGCGTCATTTCGCGCCAACGCCGTGTCATTGGTTGGCGCGGTTGCCAGCTTCACGCTCTCGACATCCCGACGCTCTTTGTAACTCTGGATTTCGTCAGCACCGAAAATCGCTTCCTGCTTGCCGGATTCTCCGCGCTTGTAGCTGACGGAGATTTTTCCCGATTGAACAATTCTCTGCAAACTGCGAACGCTGATTCCAAGTTCCTTTGCCGCTTCTTCCTTATTCATCAATCAAATTTATACCATAGATGACACTCCACGCCAAACTCTGTGGCGCGAAATGCCGTAGATGATTTATTCAGCAAAACGAAAGCTCATTTGTCCAGCTTCCGTTCCAAGCTCCGGGACGGTCAAACCTGTTTCCGATTCAATCCAACGGCTGACCAACTGCCGATGGCAAAGCTCATCCGGCTTGCAGAAGCAAAGCATCACGGCATTTTCTCCGAGAGCGGCGACGACGTTCGCCGCGTCGAGTTCCGCCAACAAACCGTTATAAGCGTCCGCATATTGATTCCAATTCCAAATGCCGGAGCGAATGTTTTTTATCCATTCCCAACTCGGCGCGAGAAGGTCAAAACTTCTGCCGTCGAACCATCCCGGCTTTCCGCGTGAGATTGAAACCGCGTCCGGCAATCGTCCGGCTCGTGCAAAATTCGATGTCCAAATGTTCATCGTCCAACCTCGACTTGCCGAACCGCAATTCGCCGACGCTTGGCAATCGTTCCGTGAAGCTCCAAACAAGCGACCGAATGAAAGCAGACCAAGCCGCGCTCTCCACCTCGACAATCGCACTCAACAAGTTTTTCTCCGAGAGAATTTCTCGAAAACTTCACCGTGTAAATGTCGCCTTTCGAGCCACGCACGGCATATTTTCCAAACGAAATCATTTTCACCAACGGCTTGATTTTCTTCGCTCGAAGAATCGCCTTTTCGAGTTGCGCTTTGCCTGTCAAAATATAGCTCATAATTCACCTCTAACTTCTTTATTATCAACAACTTAGTGTTGATAATCCAATTCTACATTATTGACTTGGGAAGTAAAGAGAATAATTCCTTAAATCATATTATTTTTCGCACAAAAAAAAGCCGACTTTCGCCGACTTTCTGAACTCAAATTTACTCCGATTTGGTAGTGTCCTAAACTTGTGGTGCTGGAAAACGAGATTACTTTTCAGTGCATCAACACAGTATTTCAAAACTCATCAAACGGATTATTTTTGAAACTTTGATTATGAAACGAGTTTTGAAAAAGTTTCAGTTTAGCTGACAGATATAAAGGTGAAGTATAAGTTTCTGTTGCAAAAACGAGCGTTTTTGAGACTGTTAATCATTTTCCTTTCTTTGAAGAGCAGGGTAAAGGTTCTCTGGCGTCTAATTGAATAGCAAAGGAAATATCTGAGAAGTGCCACTTACCATTTTCTAGTGATGCAAAAATAGAAGCCAACCACTTCTTTTCACCCAAGCCTTCACGTGCTTCAGCGCAACCCCAAATAATATATTGTCCGTCGATAGTTATATTATGCTCTGTGCTTTCGGGAATAAAGTTGATGATTCTGGTTTTGCCATATTTCTTGATTTGAGCTAAAAATTCTACTTTCGTAATTTCGGCAACTTCAGGGTATTGAGTATGAATCTTTGGCAACATATCAAATAATAATCCCCATTGTTCGGTTCGTCGGTATTCAAGAAAAATCTTCAGCCGTTTTGCTAAAGGGATACGTTCGTTTAATGGAACTGGCTCAAAGACTTCAAGATGTTTCTCAGATGTCTGCGCAAATGAAAGCGGAACGAAGGATATAACCAAAAGCAATAATAAAAACAGTCTGGAGGAGTTCATATTCCTGTGATGTGTTTAGTCGAGATTTAGATGTGTTGTCTCGAAAAGGGTCGTTTTTGACACGAAAATTAAGTATAGCACCTCAAAATTAGGACACTACCTCCGATTTTTAATTCTCGTATTCATCCGCAACAGTCAAACGCTATCTTCCGAGCCAGCGCGTCTGTAAATTGAATCGAACTCGCTCCCGAACAGCTTCGACAACTTCCGCCGCGTCCGCATCGCCAACGACAGGATTTTTGAGAATCTGCGCGACAATCTCCGCCTCTGGAAAGTTCCTTCGCAGTTCGAGCGTCATCATCCCGTCAACGATTTTTTGAATCGAAACGAGCGTCGAATAATCCAATTCCTTCAACGGCAAACTTTTAATTTCAGTCCGCCTCTGCTGCTGTTCCGGCTCTCTGAGCTTCCTGAACCGAAAGAGCGGAAAAGTTTCCGGGTCGGAGTTTTTAGCTTTCGACATACTTCTTTTAGCCTTCCGCGAAAATGTAGCCTTCCTGTAGCCTTTCCGTATTATTCTTCATCAGACAAACCCGTGCGGAAAAGCCTTGATTTCACAGGGCAAACCAACAATTTCCGCACGAATCATCCGACGAAATCAGAATGTAACCTTTTGCAGTAGAATTTACATCGCGCCGTAGTTGCCCGTTTGCCGCATCAATTCTTCGCTGGTAGCTTCGGCGTTCATCGAGCGGATGAAATAATCCTGTTTTATCTGCGACTTTGCCAGCAACCAAGATTGCTCTGTTGCCGCAGGATTCGCCATAAATTTTCTTTTCAAATCTTCCTCAAGGTTTCTGTTTTCAAGTTCGCGCATCTGGTAAGCCTCGACAGCCGCTTTGCGTTCGTTTTCAGCGAGAATCTCTGCCATAACCGCCCGGTTCTCGATGTCCTTCTGTTCTCGCTGGACGGCTTCTTCGTCTGCGGCGGCTCGTGCGGCGAGATGCTGCTGTGTAATTCTTGCAAAATGGTTCATTCGCCAAGCCATTTGAGCATCGGCACTCAAACCACCCAAATTATTTACATTGCTCATAACTTTTACTTTTGCTCCTTTTTTACTTTTCTATTTTTCGCGCCCTGACCCTATCTTCTCACTTCATTCAGACATCTGCCAACAGTATTTGCCGCATTGACCATCACGAAAAACAGCGACTTTGAGCATCTTCCGCGAAAACGTCAAAGAGCGCGTCGGAATCCCTTCGGCTCGCGCTTTTCTTTGCAATTCGACAATTTCTTTCGGCTGTCCGTCCGACAATTCAGATTTCAGAAATGCCAACGAACGCCTTTGTGTTTCGCTCAATTCTTTGAAAACATCTCCCATATACTTCTCTCCTCAATTCTGATAAGATTTCGTCCGACCTTCCAAAATTCTTTTGCTTTAGCTCCGGGCTGGAAACTTACAACTTCCAGCCTTTTTATTTTTTCTGCTGTGTCTTTTGCGAATGAAGGTAAAGGCGCAGAGTTTGCGTTTTTACTTTTTTTGCTTTTTATTTTCGCTCAACAGAATAGCTTTCGAGAATAGTTATTATCATAAGTTATAATCACGCAAAGACCAACAAAACCGGGCATCTCACATAATCAGCGACGGAAAAACCAAAACCGAAAACCGCTTATAACGAAAGAAGGTTTCAACTGCTCAACTCAACTCGTTTCCCTCGAAAATCTTCGATGCTGACGACATTATCAACAACAACATCAAAACCGCCGCCGTCAGTTGTGTAATTCCTGAAAGATTTTCCGTCCAAAGTCCAAAAAACAGCCATCGGATACATCTCCAAAAGCTGTTTTCGTCGCCACGCTCTCCGCTCACCCATCTTCCGCCGCAAAATCAACAGCCATTCGTCGCGCCGTCCGCTCGTTATCAGCCGCGTTCCCGTTTCGACCAATGTTTCAACCTTCAATTTTCGCGCTTGTTTCGCCTGTGAGCCGTCAGTTGTGTCAGTTGTATAAATGTAAGTGTCCGACCCGGAAAAGTCCGTGATTTCAGCCTTGACGCTCGAAGAAGCGGCACATTGTCCGAAGGTGCGAATCATTTTTCGACCACGAAGCACACGCTCGATGTCGCACAGCTTTTCGAGCGGAACTTTCTCCCAATCCGAACCTTTGACGATGTATTTACAACATTCCTGAATCGCATCTTCGTAGCCGATGGTCTGCCGGGAATCTCTCGACTTGGAAACTACCAACCGAACATCAACAACAAGCCGCTCGTGCGACGTGCGAACGATAAACGGAACATCGAAACGCCGACACGCTTCACCGACGCACGATGTCCATTGCTCGCCGAGTTCCTTCCAAACAATCCATTTCGAGAAACCCAAAATATGAAGGTGAGAATGAAAATGCTCGGCTTCTCCAATCGTCGTTTCCATTGATTGGACCGCACCGCTAAAATTTCGCTTGAACCATTCACGCTTTTTCAGCAAGACAATCGCCGCGTCCAAAACCTTTATCGTCAATTCGTAGGAAACTTCCAAATTCGGCATCGTCAGCGTGATGAATCTCAATCGCTCATCAGATTTCGCTTTCACACGCGCCAACGCTTCTCCAACCATCTTCCGCGCTCGTTTCGACATCCGCGCCTGATACGACGGACAAAGCCGACTGCTTACCGCTTCCGTCAAAACTCCGAAGCCGTCGAACAATTCGCCGGTCTGGAAATTCACCTGCTCGGTTGAAAAATAAATGTTCTCACGAGAAGCAGTTTCCCGGATGCAATCGGCGACGGCTTGACCGCGCGGCGAGTGAACAGCGTCAGCAGAATTTTCGAGCAAATCCGCCATCTTCAAACCCTGCCGATGACGATAATTCGCTTTATCTTCCGCCGTCCATTCCGGCTTTTGAAATCTCTGCTTGGCAACTGCGAGCATAAAAAAATAAAGACGGCTCGAATCCCGTGGAGAATCTGAGCCGTCCGGCGCGATTTTGACGGCGGTTGCCTCGCCTATTGTCAAAATCAAACTTGAAAAATCGTATTATTTTCTGTTAGAGTTATCGAGTTCCTGAAAATGGAACTTTTTTTCCGCGAGAAAAAATATCAAAGGCTTCGCTGGCAACTTTCCACGGTATTAGCGAAGTCTTTTTTATTGTCAAAAAATCTAATTCAATATACCCCGATTTACCCGGAGCGACAAATCCTAAAGACTTTTAATAAAATCGTCTAAATCATCGCGCTTGATTCTGTAAGCTCGACCAATCAACTTCGCTTTCAACTCTTCCGCTTTGATGGCATCGCGCAGAATCTGACGTGATAACCCGGTCAGCGCGGCGGCTTCGTCCAGCTTCAAAAGCGGTTTGTCGGCAATCTCAACCAACCCGGATTTCTGTTTCGGAGCAACCGCATCCTTCAACATCTCAAAAAACTGCGTAGCGTCATTTCGCGCCAACGCCGTGTCATTGGTTGGCGCGGTTGCCAGCTTCACGCTCTCGACATCCCGACGCTCTTTGTAACTCTGGATTTCGTCAGCACCGAAAATCGCTTCCTGCTTGCCGGATTCTCCGCGCTTGTAACTGACGGAGATTTTTCCCGATTGAACAATTCTCTGCAAACTGCGAACGCTGATTCCAAGTTCCTTTGCCGCTTCTTCCTTATTCATCAATCATATTTATACCATATATGACACTCCGCGCCAAACTCTATGGCGCGAAATGCCGTAGATGGTTTATTCAGCAAAACGAAAGCTCATTTGCCCGGCTTCGCTCCACTCCGGGACGGTCAAACCTGTTTCCGATTCAATCCAACGGCTGACCAATTCCCGATGGCACTCGACGCGAGTTTTGCAGTAGCACAGAAGAATTGAATCGTTTCCCAATGCCGCGCAGACATTCGCCGCGTCGAGTTCCGACAGCAAACCGTTGTAAGCGTCCGCGTATTGATTCCAATTCCACGCGCCGCGCTGGTAGTTTCTTATCCATTCCCAACTAGGCGCGAGAAGGTCAATCCTTCTGCCGTCGAACCATCCCGGCTTTCCGCGTGAAATGCTCACCGCGTCCGGCAATCGTCCGGCTCGTGCAAAGCTCGATGTAAATAAATTCATCGTCCAACCTCGACTTGCCGAACCGTAATTCGCCCACGCTTGGCAATCGTTCCGTGCAATTCTAAGCTCGCGGCGGAATGGAAACAGACCAAGCCGCGTTCTCCGCCTCGACAATCGCACTCGACAACTTTTTCTCCGAGAGAATTTCTCGAAAGTCGAACCGTGTAAAAACTCTGTCCGTCGCTCGACCGCACCGAGTAAGTTCCAAACTCAATCATCCGCACGAGCGGCTTGATTTTCTTCGCTCTCGAAATCGCCTTTTCGAGTTGGGCTTTGTCAGTCAAAATATAGCTCATAATTCACCTCTAAATCCTTTGTTATCAACAATTTAGTTGATAATCCAATTCTACATTATTGACTTGGTAAAGCAAAGGTTTTTTTCGATGAAATCGTATTATTTTTCGCACAAAAAAAGCCGACTTTCGCCGACTTTCTGAACTCAAATTTACTCCGATTTGGTAGTATCCTAAACTTGTAGTGCCGGAAAACGAGATTACTTTTCAGTGCATCAACACAGTATTTTAAACCTCATCAAACGGATTATTTTTGAAATTTTGATTATGAAACGAGTTTTGAAAAAGTTTCAGTTTAGCTGACAGATATAAAGGTGAAGTATAAGTTTCTGTTTCAAAAACGCCCGTTTTTGAAACAGTTTATTTTGTCGGTTTCCAAACGTATTTGCCTGTTTTGTCTATGTAACCCCATTTTCCTGACATATCCATTCCACTAGTATCACGAAATGCATTTGCGTCTAATCCTTCAATTTTTACAAAGGCAATTCCTTCATTAAAAGTTTGGGCTTCATTAAATTGAGGCTCAATCACGAATTCGCCTGTTTTATCAATAAAGCCGTATTTTCCATTAACAGCAACAGCCGCTAATCCTTCGGAGAAGTGTTCTGCTTTATCAAATTGAGGTTTAATTATCATACTTCCGTTTTTGTCTATGAATCCCCACTTATTTGAAACTTGGACAGCCGCTAATCCTTCCTTAAAATTGAAAGTCCATTCAAACTGAGGTTTAATAACCATAAGTCCAGTTTTATCAATAAAACCCCATTGATAATTATCCCCAACTTTCATTCCAACAGCTGCTAATCCTTCAGAAAATGACTGTGTTACATCGTATTCAGGTTTTATAACGACTTTTCCTGTTTTATCTACAAATCCGTGTTTATGACGTGAAGCCTTTGATTCATCCCAAAATGTAACCGCCGCTAATCCTTCACGAAAATAACTAACTTCATCAAATTGCGGTTTTATAACAAACTGCCCAGATTTATCAATGAAGCCCCACTTTCCAGAGACAACACAAGCCAATCCTTCAGAGAATTCACACGCTCCCCAGATTTTAGGATTATCAATAACGAGTTTTCCTGTTTTATCAATATAACCCTTATTGTATTTCTCTCTGCTGGTTACTTCTCCACGAGCTAATCCGTCAGTAAAATTGTTGATTACTTCAAAATTCTTCGGCTCTATAATTGTTTTGCCTGCTTTATCTATAAAAACCTTTTTACGATTGATTGATACCAAAGCTAACCCTTCTGAGAATTCTTGAGCTTCATCAAATTGCGGTTTAATTACAATCTTTCCAGATTTATCAATGTAGCCAAATTTTCCATTAACAATTATTGGGAAAAGTGGATTGCTTTGTTGAGCTAAACAAGAGGTTAGAAACAAGACAAAGATAGTTACTAAATAGATTAGTTTCATAAATCTTTTGATGCAGTTGCTTAGAATTACGATTTTTTGTCGCAAAAATGGTCGTTTTTGACACGAAAACTAAGTATAGCACCTCAAGATTAGGACACTACCCCGATTTTTAATCCTCGAACTCTTCCGGGTATTCGTCCGCGACGCTCAAACGCATCTTTTCATCGCTCAACATTTCTTCGGTGTAACCCAAATCTGACGCGAGAATGTCGAACTCTCGGCAGACAATCGCCACGCACGTCTTTTCCGAAAGGTTTGGAAAGTCGTGCATTATCTCGTGCAAAAACAACTTTCCTTCCGTAATTGCCCGTTGCCTGAATCGCTCCGGCGTTGCCGCTTCGAGTTCAATCGAATCAGACGGCAATCCGCGACTGACGCGCTCAAACTTCGCCGCGTCCAAATACATATCCGTAAGCTGGTGAATCGGAATCTTGTCCCACTCGTCATCCGTTATCGCCAGAAACCTCTCGACGGCTTTATTCTGCACAAAAACAACAACCTTCGTCTGCCGCGCCAGCATTTCAAATTTCTTCCGCTCGGCTTCGATACGTTCCTTCTGCGCGGTTTCCCGGTCAATGAATGAATCATATTCAGCCGCACGGCTCACCCAACTATTTTCCGCACTCCAACGACGAACCAAAGACGGAGTTTTTTGTATCGTTTCCGCTACTGCTTGTATCGTTCTTTCGCTCGGCGGCAAATCACGATAGACAACAAAACCACTCCACCTTTTGTTAGATTCGCCCGGCTGTTTCTCCCAAACCTTCAAATCCAAATTCAACATCTTTCTCTCTCTCCATTCAAAATTCGCTAATCCGTAGTAGTTACGGGCATTGTGAAACCGTTCTTTCGCTCCAAAGGTTAATGAGGATATGTTTTATTCAAAACCAGCGCGGATTTGACCTTTAACCAGCCTTAGACCATCCTTCCATCAACGAAATTGAGAGTTTTGAAGATTCGCCGGGAAAGCCAAAAAGCAACTTCACCAGCGCACTTTTCCCGGTGAATCTTCAATTCCAAACCACAGAAAACTACATCCGATAACCAGCGTAAATTTCTCGCTCGATTTCTTCGCGGTTTTTCTCGGCGTTGAAACGCTCCACGAAATAATCCTGTTTTATCTGTGCCTTCGCCAACAACCAACTATTCTCTGTCGCGGCTGGATTTGCGTCCATAAATTGACGCTTCAAATCTTCCTCAAGGTTGCGGTTTTGGAGTTCGCGCATTTGATATGCCTCGACTTCCGCCTTCCGAGCGTTTTCAGCCAAAATGCCGTCCATAATCTTTCGATTCTCAATATCCTGCGCGTCTTTTAACACCTGCGCGGCTTCTTCTTCGGCTCGTCTGGCGAGATGTTTGTTTGTTTCTCTCGAAAAAATATCCAGCCGCCAAGCCATCGCCGCCGTTTCACTCAAATTTCCATTGTTATTCATACTTTTACTTGCTCCTTATTTTCTACTTGTCTACCTTCGCGCCCTGACCCTATTTTACTCTCCATCAGCCATTTTCCAAAAAAATCGTCCGCATTGAGATTCTCTGAAAACAGCAATCCGCAACATCTTCCGCGATGTCGTCAAACTCCTGACGGGAATCCCTTCCGCACGAGCTTTTTGTTGAAGCTGGATAACTTCTTTCGGCTCTCCGTCCGACAACTCACGCCGCACAAATTCCAAAGATTTTCGTTGAGTCGTTGAAATCGTTCGCATTACATCGCCCATATAACTTTCTCCTCAAATCTGATAAGATTTCATCCGACCTTCCCAAATGTTTTTACTTTTGCTCCGGGCTGGAAACTTACAACTTTCAGCCTTTTCTATCTTCGCTCAATTCCGCCGCCGACTCAACGGAATAGCTTTCGTTAATGGTGATTATCATAAGTGATATTCACACAAAGACCAACAAATCCGGGCATCTTACACAATCAGCGACGGAAAAACCAAAACCGAAAACCGTGGATAACGAAAGAAGGTTTCAACTGCTCGACTCGACTCGTTTCCCTCGAAAATCTTCGATGCTCACGACATTATCAACAACAACATCAACCCGGTCGCCGTCAGTTGTGTAATTCCTGAAAGATTTTCCGTCCAAAGTCCAAAAAACAGCCATCGGATACATCTCCAAAAGCTGTTTTCGTCGCCACGCTCGCCGCTCGCCCATCTTCCGCCGCAAAATCAACAGCCATTCGTCGCGCCGTCCGCTCGTTATCAGCCGCGTTCCCGTTTCGACCAATGTTTCAACCTTCAATTTTCGCGCTTGTTTCGCCTGTGAGCCGTCAGTTGTGTCAGTTGTATAAATGTAAGTGTCCGACCCGGAAAAGTCCGTGATTTCAGCCTTGACGCTCGCGGAATTAGCACATTGTCCGAAGGTGCGAATCATTTTTCGACCGCGTAGCACACGCTCGATGTCGCACAGCTTTTCAAGCGGAACTTTTTCCCAATCCGAACCTTTCACGATGTATTTACAACATTCCTGAATCGCATCTTCAAAGCCAATGGTCTGCCGGGAATCTCTCGACTTGGAAACGACCAGCCGAACGTCAACAACAAGCCGCCCGTGCGACGTGCCGACGATGAACGGAACATCGAAACGCCGACACGCTTCACCAACGCACGATGTCCATTGCTCGCCGAGTTCATTCCAGACAATCCACTTCGAGAAACCCAAAATATGCAGGTGAGAATGGAAATGCTCGGCTTCTCCAATCGTCGTCTCCATTGATTGGACCGCACCGCTAAAATTTCGCTTGAACCATTCGCGCTTTTTCAGCAAGACAATCGCCGCGTCCAGAACCTTTATCGTCAATTCGTAGGAAACTTCCAAATTCGGCATCGTCAGCGTGATAAATCTCAGCCGTTCATCAGGATTTGCTTTCACACGCGCCAACGCTTCTCCAACCATCTTCCGCGCTCGTTTCGACATCCGCGCCTGATACGACGGACAAAGCCGGGAGCTTACCGCTTCCGTCAAAACTCCGAAGCCGT
>MWWC01000025.1_pt1 | contig 13660 bp, 7 predicted proteins | sample 1047261 | NCBI WGS metagenome assembly MWWC01 (sample SAMN06349975, study PRJNA376086) | soil metagenome | isolation source: MS3-5 sample Antarctic (ecotone) soil | place: Antarctica | collected 2015-01-13 | reverse complement strand
TTCGGATGAACGATCCTGAAGTACCACCCCCCATCCCCGTTGTGATCGAACAACCGATAACCGTGAAAGGAAAGAAAAGATGGCCTATCGCTCTCGGAGCTACAGTCGGCGCGCTCCTGCCCGTCGCACTGGAACTCGGTATTCTCGGCCCGCAAGTCGCCCGCGACGTTCGGGAGGCGTGTCTCGTCCTCGTCGGGCCGCATCACGGCCCAGGGACCAGGTGATCAAGCTCGTCCTGGAAATGGCACCGACGAACCCCGTTAGTCGCGTCAATCCAACGCTAGCTCCGACTAGCAAGCGCTCCAAGTTCTGAACCGTTGGAGCTGCAAAAATAGTTGCAGCTCCAACTTTTTTTGGGAAAAATCATGGCACCTCGTATCCAAGTTCTCGCGCCGCAGGCGGTCACGGCTCTGTCGAAGACCGACCGAATTGGACGCTATCCGAAACACACGTTTAGTGTGATTTCCAAGCCGTTCTCCGTAACGCCATTCGGCATCGCTCCGGTTCTGCCGGGCGAGACGATCCAATCGATTTTCATGGAAAGTCGGGTTATCACCGATCCCATTAAAAATGCGATCATCGGGTGGAAAAAGGACTATTTCTTTTTCTACGTCAAAGCGACGACGCTTTCTGGGGATGGCTCGGCCATCCGTAGTATGTTTGTCGATCTCGACGACAATACTCTGCTCGCCGGCGCTAACGTCGCCGACGATCAGAAATACTACACAGCGAAGGGCGGGCAGCCATTCCTCAAACAAGCCATAGATCAAATCGTCCTGAATTATTTTCGGGACGAGGGCGAAGCCGTCACGGTTCGACCTGACATTTACGGGTACCCGGTCGCCCAGATCCGGGAAACGTCATGGCTCGAAAGCTTGATCGACAAGGACCTGGTCCCCGACCAGCTCGCGCTCGATGCTGCCGCCGACACTGGCGACATTGAGCGGCTGCTGACAGCGTTTGAAACGCTTCGCAGCATGGGCCTGGCGAATATCTCCTGGGAGGAATATCTCGCCTCGTTCGGTATCGCTCCGAACCCGATAGAAGACACGGTGAAGCCGCAGCTTCTATTCCACACCAATGATTTTCAGTACCCATCGAACACCATCAATCCGGCGGACGGCACCCCGAGCTCCGCCGTGTCGTGGGTCTTCCGCCAGGGAGAAAATAAAAAGCGGACGTTCTTCAAGGAACCAGGCTTTATCGTTGGTGTTACAGTCACCCGGCCAAAGGTCTATTTCTCCGGGCTCGCCGGTTCGATGGCTGCTCATCTCGACCGTGCGTGGGACTGGATGCCGGAGTTATTGATAAATCTCCCGGCTTCATCGCTCAAGAAATTTGAGCCGGGCACCGGCCCGCTCGGCGATAGAACGACCGACACCGATGCGTACTTCGCCGACATGCGCGACCTGTTCACGTCGGGCGATCAATTCCACAACCGCACGATATTCGATCCGAATATGGCGGCCGATAATTCGGCGAACAACTCGCTGGCTCTCCCCGCGGTTGATCTGAATTGGAAATATCCCACGGAGGCTATGGTCAACGCTCTGTTCAAAGCGACCACTGCCGTTACCATCCGTGAGGACGGTTACTTCTCGCTGTCCATCAAGGGCAAACAGCGCGATCACACTCCGAATAGTAACCTGCTCGTCGTGTGATGAACCGTGGTGGGGGCCTCGGCCCCCACCGAACAGCCCGTAAACGCCCCGCAGGGCCTCATCAGGGCCTGCCAAGCATTGGAATGGATATGAGATATGCCAGCCTCGATTTATTGGCTCCTGTCGCTCGTACTGCTTTTGCAGGTCTCGACGCTTATCTGCGTCGGGAAACACGTTTTCGTCTTTTCGAGACGTACCGTGACCCCGCAGCGCAGGAAACCGCCTTTGCGGCGCGCACCTCGAAAGCCCGCGCCTTCGAGAGCGCCCATCAGTTCGGCCTCGCAGCCGACTTTGTTCCCTATGGAACCAAAGGATGGGAGTGGCCCGCAACCGATCATCCCGAATGGGACGACTTGAGGCGTGCAGCCCAGTCGTTTGGCCTGCTCAACGGTATCCATTGGGACCGGCCCCATGTCGAGCATCGTGCATGGATCGGCGTCAGGGCACTGACCCGCTCAGCTAGTTAAGAAAAGGGCTTTAGCCCGAGGACTTGATATAACTAGCACAAGTGACACCTCACGCCATGCTGAACGCGAACATTGAGCGTGGGCGAGTATCAGAAATGCTCGCTCCCCTCCGTCTGGGAGGGCTTACCGGGGCGCGGCTGCGCTACGCTGGCAACTGCACAGCGCCGGTTGAGATTTTTTGCCGGGGACTGCCGGACAAAATCATGGTAGGGTTGCTCATGGAAAGCGACCGCCACACCGTGGCTACCATCGAAACTCCGTGCAGGAAGTGCGAGCCATGCTTGCGCGCCCGGTCGCAGCTGTGGGCTGCTCGAGCACGGGACGAACTGGCTATGGCCAGTCGAACATGGTTCGGGACGTTGACGCTGGCCCCTGCCACTGCGCTTCAACTCCGCTTCGGCACCCAGAGTGTGCTGGCCGTTCGCGGCCATGCTTTGGGCGAATTGACCGAAGACGAACTATTCAGGGCCACGGCAGTGTCAGCCTCGACCGAGCTGACCAAGTGGCTAAAGCGCATCCGGAAAAATTCCGGAGCGACTTTGAGGTACATGCTCGTGTGCGAAAAGCACAAGTCAGGGGTGCCACATTGGCACGTCCTGATCCACGAACATCAAGGAAAGGTTCTCAAGTCTCAGCTTGAAGCCTCTTGGCGATACGGGTTCAGCCATTTCCGCTTGGTCGAAAGAGGTAACGAACGCACAGCGTGGTACGTTACTAAGTACCTCAGCAAATCAGCATTGGCTCGCGTCCGCGCTAGTCAATCATACGGCTCGCCGAAGGCGGAGACTATTGCAGATCAGATCGAAAACCTGATCAGTATTCTTGCTGCTCGCCCGCAAACATCGGGAAACAGAGAAGAAATGAATAATACAACACCACTGTTATGATGTAAAAAACAAAAGTATAGTAGATGACATATCATCTTTCTTTTGTATTTAATTTATTGAATAATTCAACACTTTGAATTTTCAACTCGTTAAATTTATTTTTCACATAACTACCAGTAATTACCCAACTCAACTTGGGTAAGTCTCCGTAGTCTAATCATAGGAGGGTCTTCAAGTGCCACACGCTAGACCAAGGATTGCGCCAGCATCCCAGCCCGCTATCGAAATTCGCCGATACGGGACGCCACCCGCTAATGATCGGTTCGACGCAGCCGCGCCCTCGCACCGTCCCCAGGCTGGCACCACCAGGACCTATGGCCGAGCCTCCGGCCCAGGTAGTCCTGCAAAGCACCTTATGCCAGGCATCGCTAGTCGTGCCCGCACTGCAACTAAGTTGCTGCAATATGTAAGGGCGAAAGACGCCATTGATTATGCTCGCGAAGGCGGCGAGCATGACTATACATATCTCGAAGACCCTCTGGGCGAGATAATGGCGAAGTATACCCCTGGATATTTCCGCTGGGTCTATACGAATATCTACCGCAAGATTGATCCTATAGTATGGGAAAGCGCGGTTGCGGTAACGCCCGCCGGTAGATACATCGACTTAATTAAGTTCGGCCACGAATTATTGTCGAAACAAACAACAGCGAGGCCTAAAGAGCCGGTCGGATGGTCACTCATCGGACGCTGTTTTTCGAAAGGGTCACCCAATGGTTGGGTGGCTCATGGTCCGGGCATTACTTATGCTAATCAGTGCCTCGGCCTTCAGGCTGGCACAGAGATTGCCAGCATGGATGCGGACCCGCTGGCGCTTGGCGTCACGCACGCATTGTGGAACTCGACGCGTACAAAATATACCCATATTTTGAATTACACTCGGGCCAATGGCGTCGCCAGTGCGACGACCACGCATAGGTTCCACCCCAGTCATCGGTTGAATGCTCACATCGTCCCGAATGTTATGCGGGCCATCAACCTGACACCGCAACCGTTGGGCATAACTGCACCGTCTCAGGCCCTCGCGCCTGAGCCGTCGCCGCTTTATCAGCGGGCGGTCGAGATTTCGATTGGTGCACGGCCCAGGGCGGCCCCTGCCGCGTTTCGGGCTTCGCGATCTCAACCCGCCGAACCCAACGTTAAAGAACGCAAGGGGAAAGCCGGGCAACTCGGCGCGGCACTGTTTAAGGCCCTCGACGTCATCTCGGAAGGCTCCGAAGTCGTCGACGCGTTCTATCAAGCGCTGCCTCAGTCCACTCGTACAGAGTGGGGTCGCCGCAATCCGAAAAAGCGTGAGGATAACCAAGGCCAGTACGGCCTTGGTGGCGCGGAGTGGAAAGGCCAAGCGCTGTACCACAATTGGCACAAGGTCGATTTCGGCAAGGCAATTAAAAATGTGCTTGCTAACGAACTCGAAGACAGGCTCTATGGCGCCGCCCATAAGGCACGGGGTGATTTGACGTTTCGCGGTCGCAAACGTCCTCGAAGAAGGAATTTCGGATGAACGATCCTGAAGTACCACCCCCCATCCCCGTTGTGATCGAACAACCGATAACCGTGAAAGGAAAGAAAAGATGGCCTATCGCTCTCGGAGCTACAGTCGGCGCGCTCCTGCCCGTCGCACTGGAACTCGGTATTCTCGGCCCGCAAGTCGCCCGCGACGTTCGGGAGGCGTGTCTCGTCCTCGTCGGGCCGCATCACGGCCCAGGGACCAGGTGATCAAGCTCGTCCTGGAAATGGCACCGACGAACCCCGTTAGTCGCGTCAATCCAACGCTAGCTCCGACTAGCAAGCGCTCCAAGTTCTGAACCGTTGGAGCTGCAAAAATAGTTGCAGCTCCAACTTTTTTTGGGAAAAATCATGGCACCTCGTATCCAAGTTCTCGCGCCGCAGGCGGTCACGGCTCTGTCGAAGACCGACCGAATTGGACGCTATCCGAAACACACGTTTAGTGTGATTTCCAAGCCGTTCTCCGTAACGCCATTCGGCATCGCTCCGGTTCTGCCGGGCGAGACGATCCAATCGATTTTCATGGAAAGTCGGGTTATCACCGATCCCATTAAAAATGCGATCATCGGGTGGAAAAAGGACTATTTCTTTTTCTACGTCAAAGCGACGACGCTTTCTGGGGATGGCTCGGCCATCCGTAGTATGTTTGTCGATCTCGACGACAATACTCTGCTCGCCGGCGCTAACGTCGCCGACGATCAGAAATACTACACAGCGAAGGGCGGGCAGCCATTCCTCAAACAAGCCATAGATCAAATCGTCCTGAATTATTTTCGGGACGAGGGCGAAGCCGTCACGGTTCGACCTGACATTTACGGGTACCCGGTCGCCCAGATCCGGGAAACGTCATGGCTCGAAAGCTTGATCGACAAGGACCTGGTCCCCGACCAGCTCGCGCTCGATGCTGCCGCCGACACTGGCGACATTGAGCGGCTGCTGACAGCGTTTGAAACGCTTCGCAGCATGGGCCTGGCGAATATCTCCTGGGAGGAATATCTCGCCTCGTTCGGTATCGCTCCGAACCCGATAGAAGACACGGTGAAGCCGCAGCTTCTATTCCACACCAATGATTTTCAGTACCCATCGAACACCATCAATCCGGCGGACGGCACCCCGAGCTCCGCCGTGTCGTGGGTCTTCCGCCAGGGAGAAAATAAAAAGCGGACGTTCTTCAAGGAACCAGGCTTTATCGTTGGTGTTACAGTCACCCGGCCAAAGGTCTATTTCTCCGGGCTCGCCGGTTCGATGGCTGCTCATCTCGACCGTGCGTGGGACTGGATGCCGGAGTTATTGATAAATCTCCCGGCTTCATCGCTCAAGAAATTTGAGCCGGGCACCGGCCCGCTCGGCGATAGAACGACCGACACCGATGCGTACTTCGCCGACATGCGCGACCTGTTCACGTCGGGCGATCAATTCCACAACCGCACGATATTCGATCCGAATATGGCGGCCGATAATTCGGCGAACAACTCGCTGGCTCTCCCCGCGGTTGATCTGAATTGGAAATATCCCACGGAGGCTATGGTCAACGCTCTGTTCAAAGCGACCACTGCCGTTACCATCCGTGAGGACGGTTACTTCTCGCTGTCCATCAAGGGCAAACAGCGCGATCACACTCCGAATAGTAACCTGCTCGTCGTGTGATGAACCGTGGTGGGGGCCTCGGCCCCCACCGAACAGCCCGTAAACGCCCCGCAGGGCCTCATCAGGGCCTGCCAAGCATTGGAATGGATATGAGATATGCCAGCCTCGATTTATTGGCTCCTGTCGCTCGTACTGCTTTTGCAGGTCTCGACGCTTATCTGCGTCGGGAAACACGTTTTCGTCTTTTCGAGACGTTCCGTGATCCCGCAGCGCAGGAAACCGCCTTTAAGGCGGGCACCTCGAAAGCCCGGGCTTTCGAGAGCGCCCATCAATTCGGCCTCGCAGGCGACTTTGTTCCCTACGGAGCCAAAGGATGGGAATGGCCCGCAACCGACGATCCCGAATGGGACGCCCTCAGGCTCGCCTGTAGGGACTTCGGCTTGAGGAACGGTCTCGCATGGGACCGCCCACACGTCTGGCACCCAGCGTGGGACCGGGTGCGCGCCGCGACCCGGTAAGCTAGTTAAGAAAAGGGCGTAGCCCGAGGACTTGATATAACTAGCACAAGTGACACCTCACGCCATGCTGAACGCGAATGTAGAGCGTGGGCGAGTATCAGAAATGCTCGCTCCCCTCCGTCTGGGAGGGCTGACCGGAGCGCGGCTGCGCTACGCGGGCAACTGCACCGCGCCGGTTGAGATTTTTTGCCGGGGACTACCGGACAAAATCATGGTAGGGTTGCTCATGGAAAACGACCGCCACACCGTGGCTACTATCGAAACCCCGTGCAGGAAGTGCGAGCCATGCTTGCGCGCCCGGTCGCAGCTGTGGGCTGCGCGGGCACGGGACGAACTGGCTATGGCCAGTCGAACATGGTTCGGGACGTTGACGCTGGCACCCGCCATCGCGCTTCAACTCCGCTTCGGCACCCAGAGTGTGCTGGCCGTTCGCGGCCATGCTTTGGGCGAATTGACCGAAGACGAACTATTCAGGGCCACGGCAGTGTCAGCTTCCACCGAACTGACCAAGTGGCTAAAGCGCATCCGGAAAAATTCCGGTGCGACTTTGAGGTACATGCTCGTCTGCGAGAAGCATAAGTCAGGCATCCCACATTGGCATGTCCTGATTCACGAACATCAAGGAAAGGTTCTCAAGTCACAGCTTGAAGCCTCTTGGCGATACGGTTTCAGCCATTTCCGCTTGGTCGAACGAGGTAACGAAAGAACAGCGTGGTACGTTACGAAGTACCTTAGCAAATCAGCATTGGCTCGCGTCCGCGCTAGTCAATCATACGGCTCGCCAAAGGCGGAGACTATTGCAGATCAGATCGAAAACCTGATCAGTATTCTTGCCGCTCGCCCGCAAACACCGGGAAACAGAGAAGCAAGTAATAAAAACAACACCACTGTTATGATGTAAAAAAAAGATGGAAAAATGTAACACATTTATAATCTTTATTTAATTCATTGAATATTCAAACTTGTTTGAATTTCAACTCGTTAAATTTATTTTTCACATAACTACCAGTAATTATCCAACTACATTTGGATAAGTCTCCGTAGCTTAATCGTAGGAGGGTCTTTAAGTGTCACACGCTAGACCAAGGATCGCGCTAGCATCCCAACCCGCTATCGAAATTCGCCGATACGGGACGCCACCCGCAAATGATCGGTTCGACGCGGCAGCGCCTTCGCACCGTCCACAGGCTGGCACCACTCGGACGTATGGCCGGGCCTCTGGGCCCGGCAGTCCGATGAAATACCTTATGCCGGGCATCGCTAGTCGTGCCCGGACTGCTACCAAATTGATGCAGTATATAAGGGCGAAAGATGCCATTGATTATGCTCGCGAGGGCGGCGAGGATGATTTTACGTACCTCCCCGACCCGATGGGCGAGGCAATGGCCCAATACACCCCCGGATATTTCCGTTGGGTGTATAATAATATCTACCGCAAGATTGATCCCATAGTCTGGGAGAGTGCGATCGCCGTATCGCCTGCCGGTGGTTACATCGACTTAATTAAACTCGGGCACGAGTTATTGTCGAAACAAACCACGGCCAGACCAAGAGAAGCAACTGGTTGGACCTTAACCGCGCGCTGTTTCACCAAGGGCGACGGTAACGGTTGGGTCGCCATGAGTCCGGGCATTACTTATGCAAATAATTGTCTCGGCCTTCAGGCTGGCACGGAAATCGCCAGCATGGATGCGGACCCGGCAGCGCTTGGTGTAACGCACGCATTGTGGAACGCCACTCGGTCAAGATATACCCATATTTTGAATTATAGTCGGTCGGCGGCAAGTCCTAGTGCGACGACTACGCATAGGTTCCACCCCAGTCATCGGTTGAATGCTTATATTGTCCCGAATGTTATGCGGGCTATCAACCTGACACCGCAACCGTTGGGCATAAGTGCACCGTCACAGGCTCTTGCCCCGGAGCCATCTCCGCTTTATCAGCGGGCGGTCGAGATTTCGATTGGTGCATCTCCGAGAAGAGCTCCTGCTGCTTTTCGGGCTTCGCGATCTCAACCCGCCGAACCCAACGTTAAAGAACGCAAGGGGAAAGCCGGGCAACTCGGCGCGGCACTATTCAAGGCTCTCGACGTGATTTCCGAAGGCTCGGAAGTCGTCGACGCGTTCTATCAAGCGCTGCCCCAGTCCACTCGTACAGAGTGGGGTCGTCGTAATCCGAAAAAGCGTGAGGATAACCAAGGCCAATACGGTCTTGGTGGCGCGGAATGGAAAGGCCAAGCGCTCTATCACAACTGGCATAAGGTCGATTTCGGCAAGGCAATTAAAAATGTGCTTGCTAACGAACTCGAAGACAGGCTCTATGGCGCCGCCCATAAGGCACGGGGTGATTTGACGTTTCGCGGTCGCAAACGTCCTCGAAGAAGGAATTTCGGATGAACGATCCTGAAGTACCACCCCCCATCCCCGTTGTGATCGAACAACCGATAACCGTGAAAGGAAAGAAAAGATGGCCTATCGCTCTCGGAGCTACAGTCGGCGCGCTCCTGCCCGTCGCGCTGGAACTCGGTATTCTCGGCCCGCAAGTCGCCCGCGACGTTCGGGAGGCGTGTCTCGTCCTCGTCGGGCCGCATCACGGCCAAGGGATCAGGTGATCAAGCTGGTTCTTGAGATGGCACCGACGAACCCCGTTAGTCGGGTCAATCCCGTCCTAGCCCCCGCCAACAAGCGTTCCAAGTTCTGACCATCAAACGCCCGCCCTAGGCATCGCCCAGGGCGGGCCATTTCGTAGAAAGCGAAACTCTCATGGCATCTCGTATCCAAGTTCTCGCGCCACAGGCTGTGTCGGCTCTGTCGAAGACCGACCGCATTGGACGCTATCCGAAACACACGTTCAGTGTGATTTCGAAGCCGTTCTCCGTAACGCCATTCGGAATCGCGCCGGTCCTACCGGGCGAGACGATCCAATCGATTTTCATGGAAAGTCGGGTTATCACCGACCCCATTAAAAATGCGATCACCGGGTGGAAGAAGGACTATTTTTTCTTCTACGTCAAAGCGACCACGCTTTCCGGCGATGGCTCTGCCATCCGTAATATGTTCGTCGATCTGGACGATAACACTCTGCTCGCCGGCGCGCTCATCGCCGACGATCAGAAATATTACACCGCGAAGGGCGGCCAGCCATTCTTGAAACAGGCCATCGATCAAATCATCCTGAATTATTTTCGGGATGAGGGCGAAGCCGTTACGGTCAAGCCGGACATCTATGGTTATCCGGTCGCCCAGATCCGCGAAACCTCGTGGCTCGAAAGTCTCATCGATAAAGACTTGGTTCCCGACCAACTCGCGCTCGACGCTGCCGCCGACACTGGCGACATCGAGCGATTGCTGACAGCGTTTGAAACGCTTCGCAGCATGGGCCTCGCGAATATCTCATGGGAGGAATATCTCGCGTCGTTCGGCATCGCCGCGACACCACTAGAAGACACGGTAAAGCCGCAGCTTCTATTTCATACCAACGATTTCCAATACCCGTCGAACACCATCAACCCCGCGGACGGCACCCCGAGCTCCGCGGTGTCGTGGGTCTTCCGTCAGGGAGAGAACAAAAAGCGGACGTTCTTCAAGGAACCGGGATTCATCGTTGGCGTCACAGTCACCCGACCAAAAGTCTTTTTCTCGGGCCTCGCCGGTTCGATGTCTGCTCATCTTGACCGTGCGTGGGACTGGATGCCGGAGTTGTTGATCAATCTCCCGGCTTCATCGCTCAAGAAGTTTGAGCCGGGCACCGGCCCGCTCGGCGATAGAACGACCGATACCGATGCGTACTTCGCTGACATGCGTGACTTGTTCACGTCGGGCGATCAATTCCAGAACCGGACGATATTCGATCCGAATATGGCTGCCGATAATTCGGCGATCAATTCGCTGCAACTCCCAGCGGTTGATCTGAACTGGAAATATCCAACGGAGGCCATGGTCAATGCTCTGTTCAAAACGACCACTGCCGTAACCATCCGTGAGGACGGTTATTTCTCGCTGTCGATTAAGGGCAAACAGCGCGATCACACCCCCAACAGTAACCTGTTGGTTGTGTGATAACCGGGTGGGGGCTTCGGCCCCCACCGAATAGTCCCAATAACGCCCCGCAGGGCTTCCTCTGAAGCCTGCCAAGCATTGGAATGGATATGAGATATGCCAGCCTCGATTTATTGGCTCCTGTCGCTCGTACTGCTTTTGCAGGTCTCGACGCTTATCTGCGTCGGGAGACTCGCTTTCGTCTTTTCGAGACGTATCGCGACCCCGAAGCGCAACAAGCCGCTTTTAAGGCGGGCACCTCGAAAGCCCGCGCTTTCGAGTCGGCCCACCAATTCGGCCTCGCAGCCGATTTTGTTCCCCGACCCGATAGCGGGTGGAAATGGCCAGCAACCGACGATCCCGAATGGGACGCCCTCAGGCTCGCCTGCAGGGACTTCGGCTTAAGGAACGGTCTTGCATGGGACCGTCCTCATGTCTGGCACCCAGCGTGGGAACGGGTGCGCGCCGCAACCCGATAAGCTAGTTAGGAAATGGGCTTTAGCCCGAGGACTTGATATAACTAGCACAAGTGACACCTCACGCCATGCTGACCGCGAACATTGAGCGGGGGCGAGTTCAGGAAATGCTCGCCCCCCTCCGACTAGGAGGGCTTACCGGAGCTCGGTTGCGCTACGCCGGCAACTGCACAGCGCCGGTTGAGATTTTTTGCCGGGGACTGCCGGACAAAATCATGGTAGGGTTGCTCATGGAGAGCGACCGCCATACCGTTTCGACAATCGAAACTCCGTGCAGGAAGTGCGAGCCATGCTTGCGCGCCCGTTCGCAGCTGTGGGCTGCGCGGGCACGGGACGAACTGGCTATGGCCAGTCGAACATGGTTCGGGACGTTGACGCTGGCGCCAGCCATTGCGCTTCAACTCCGCTTCGGCACCCAGAGTGTGCTGGCCGTTCGCGGCCATGCTTTGGGCGAATTGACCGAAGACGAACTATTTAGAGCCACGGCAGTGTCAGCCTCGACCGAGCTGACCAAGTGGCTAAAGCGCATCCGGAAAAATTCCGGTGCGACTTTGAGGTACATGCTCGTCTGCGAGAAGCATAAGTCAGGCATCCCACATTGGCATGTCCTGATCCACGAACATCAAGGAAAGGTTCTCAAGTCACAGCTTGAAGCCTCTTGGCGATACGGTTTCAGCCATTTCCGCTTGGTCGAACGAGGTAACGAAAGAACAGCGTGGTACGTTACGAAGTACCTTAGCAAATCAGCATTGGCTCGCGTCCGCGCTAGTCAATCATACGGCTCGCCAAAGGCGGAGACTATTGCAGATCAGATCGAAAACCTGATCAGTATTCTTGCCGCTCGCCCGCAAACACCGGGAAACAGAGAAGCAAGTAATAAAAACAACACCACTGTTATGATGTAAAAAAAAGATGGAAAAATGTAACACATTTATAATCTTTATTTAATTCATTGAATATTCAAACTTGTTTGAATTTCAACTCGTTAAATTTATTTTTCACATAACTACCAGTAATTATCCAACTACATTTGGATAAGTCTCCGTAGCTTAATCGTAGGAGGGTCTTTAAGTGTCACACGCTAGACCAAGGATCGCGCTAGCATCCCAACCCGCTATCGAAATTCGCCGATACGGGACGCCACCCGCAAATGATCGGTTCGACGCGGCAGCGCCTTCGCACCGTCCACAGGCTGGCACCACTCGGACGTATGGCCGGGCCTCTGGGCCCGGCAGTCCGATGAAATACCTTATGCCGGGCATCGCTAGTCGTGCCCGGACTGCTACCAAATTGATGCAGTATATAAGGGCGAAAGATGCCATTGATTATGCTCGCGAGGGCGGCGAGGATGATTTTACGTACCTCCCCGACCCGATGGGCGAGGCAATGGCCCAATACACCCCCGGATATTTCCGTTGGGTGTATAATAATATCTACCGCAAGATTGATCCCATAGTCTGGGAGAGTGCGATCGCCGTATCGCCTGCCGGTGGTTACATCGACTTAATTAAACTCGGGCACGAGTTATTGTCGAAACAAACCACGGCCAGACCAAGAGAAGCAACTGGTTGGACCTTAACCGCGCGCTGTTTCACCAAGGGCGACGGTAACGGTTGGGTCGCCATGAGTCCGGGCATTACTTATGCAAATAATTGTCTCGGCCTTCAGGCTGGCACGGAAATCGCCAGCATGGATGCGGACCCGGCAGCGCTTGGTGTAACGCACGCATTGTGGAACGCCACTCGGTCAAGATATACCCATATTTTGAATTATAGTCGGTCGGCGGCAAGTCCTAGTGCGACGACTACGCATAGGTTCCACCCCAGTCATCGGTTGAATGCTTATATTGTCCCGAATGTTATGCGGGCTATCAACCTGACACCGCAACCGTTGGGCATAAGTGCACCGTCACAGGCTCTTGCCCCGGAGCCATCTCCGCTTTATCAGCGGGCGGTCGAGATTTCGATTGGTGCATCTCCGAGAAGAGCTCCTGCTGCTTTTCGGGCTTCGCGATCTCAACCCGCCGAACCCAACGTTAAAGAACGCAAGGGGAAAGCCGGGCAACTCGGCGCGGCACTATTCAAGGCTCTCGACGTGATTTCCGAAGGCTCGGAAGTCGTCGACGCGTTCTATCAAGCGCTGCCCCAGTCCACTCGTACAGAGTGGGGTCGTCGTAATCCGAAAAAGCGTGAGGATAACCAAGGCCAATACGGTCTTGGTGGCGCGGAATGGAAAGGCCAAGCGCTCTATCACAACTGGCATAAGGTCGATTTCGGCAAGGCAATTAAAAATGTGCTTGCTAACGAACTCGAAGACAGGCTCTATGGCGCCGCCCATAAGGCACGGGGTGATTTGACGTTTCGCGGTCGCAAACGTCCTCGAAGAAGGAATTTCGGATGAACGATCCTGAAGTACCACCCCCCATCCCCGTTGTGATCGAACAACCGATAACCGTGAAAGGAAAGAAAAGATGGCCTATCGCTCTCGGAGCTACAGTCGGCGCGCTCCTGCCCGTCGC
>MWWC01000024.1_pt1 | contig 13703 bp, 16 predicted proteins | sample 1047261 | NCBI WGS metagenome assembly MWWC01 (sample SAMN06349975, study PRJNA376086) | soil metagenome | isolation source: MS3-5 sample Antarctic (ecotone) soil | place: Antarctica | collected 2015-01-13 | reverse complement strand
CGCGATTGTGGACTTGATAGAACCCTCTGCTTACTGGGCGGTCAAACAGGCAGAAGAAAGTGAGCGTGTATCACTAGACAGTTTTAGAAGGATATACAAAGCGGTCGAGGACGATGAGGATGATGATGATGTTGGTTTGGGAAAGAATAGTCGGCGCGAAAAGTCAAAATAGCTTTCGATAAACAACATTATCATAAGGTATATTCACAAATAACAAAGTAAAAACTCACGATGAAAAAACCAAAATTAGAAAAATTCGGATTAGCGGCAATACAGACAGTCTTGAGCAATTCGGACGTTGAAACGGCGCGAGAATCGTTAGCGTTTGCGGTTGGCGCGTCTGTGGACATTTCGGGAAAGGTTCAGAAGCTCGTTAAACGTGAAGGACAATGCAAATTGGTAATTGAGCCGGGCGCGGGTGTTCCCGGCTTCATCGTTTTTGCGGATTGTCGGACCGACGGAAAAGCCGTTATCAGTCGGAAAATTCGCAAAGGTTCGTTTGTTTCAATTCGCGGAAAGTTTCAGACATTTGGCGCGTCGGCGGTTTGTTTGAGCGGCTGCCGTTTGCGGTAAAAACAGGAAATAAACGAAAACACAGAAAGAACACAGAATAGTGTGGAATTTGTGGCGTTTTTACACAAAAAGAAAATCTGATTAATCAAACGAATTCATAACTTGATATTTTGTCCACGTTGTTTTTAGACGTTATTATCGGATTGTGTAAATACTTAATCGAGGTAATAATGTTCAAAAATAAGATTCCTGATTTATCCAAGAAAAAAGGTTTGACGAACGCGTTTCAATTAGGCAAGGCGTTGGGCGTTTCACCGACAACAGCGAGTCGGTTGTGGAACGGTGATTTTGGCAAGATTGGAATTGACACCCTGCATCGTTTGTGTGATTTGTTTGATTGTCAGATTAGTGATTTTCTGTATTATGATGGTGATTCGTTGTCGGGCAAAACCTAAGAAAACCTAAGAGTTTGGGCTGGTCGGATTTTGGCTATAACAGAGAAATAACAAAGAAACATTCAACAAATTCGATACTCTAAAAAAAACAAAAGTAACGTGAAAGTGACGTAGAGAATTGGACAAATCGGACACCCTAAAAAAGGAGAAGAATACCTAACTATGCACCCCTAGTTGTTCATGTTTTAATTCATCGGAAAGCTTTAGCGGAATTGGAAGAATCGGAAACCTAAAAAAAGAGATGCTTAGTTTTTGCTCGAAATGTTCTGGCTGGTTGCTCACGCTCGCTTATGAGCCGAAATTCTCGCGTTGCGGCGTGTCAATCGGTTGTCGGACATCTCTTGGTAATGGAGACACCTCTTGGTAATGATTTGATTATTCAACCTTTTTCAAATCGATAGAAATTGCAGACAAAGAAAAGCCGCAAGTTTTAACGCTCACGGCTTTTTCTTTATATTTTAACGGCATTAGATAACTCACAGTCGTTAGCTATCTGCCTGAATTTCGGAACTTAAACCGAATTGAGCGGCTGAAAAGCCAGAGGCGAAACCAAGCAAATACAAGCTGTGGTCAGACGGACGGAGAACCGAAACGTCCGCTAAAAGTGGTAGCATCACCGCTGTCGGTTTCACGTCCCGCACCGCACGCGAATAAAGATGGCGTGGAACGTGCTTGCCGCTCGTAACGTGAAATCAACCGGAAGTGTTGGGTTAATTGCTGTGAAATTTACTACTACCGGATTGAACGTGCCTGCCGGGAATGCCGGAATATTTACAACCGCATTTATAGGCGTACCAACGACCGTCAGTGACTGCAAGCCGGTTCCGGCGTTCACATGGTCAATCATGACGGAGCCTACACCACTAGATACGCCAAAGGAAGCAATACCACCGGGAAATAAATCACCCTCACTAACCGTCGTCGTTGGCGTGCAAGTCTGCGGAGTTGGAGTTGGCGTTGGAGTTGGTGTCGGTGTTGGTGTTGGAGTTGCCGTCGGAGTCGGGGTTGGCGTTACTAAACAACTGCCTAAACGAGTGGAGATTGTTGAGGGTGAGACTTGGTTTGGGGAAACATTAGCCGATGCGAAATCTTGATTGCCGTCGTTATTAAAATCTCCGACGACGATATTAGACGGAGAACCACCGACAAAAACTTCGCCGGCATTGGTAAGTTTGCCTGTGCCATTCCCTAAAAGAATGGACACCGTGCCTGAGTTTGCGTTCGCCGACGCAATGTCCTGATTCCCATCATTATTGAAATCTCCGACAGCTACGCTAAATGGACCATCACCGGTACCGACATTGGTCGTGCCGCTAAAGTTGCCTGTGCCGTCGCCCAAGCGAATTGATACTGTGTCGTTGTTACTATCAGCAATTGCGAAATCTTGATTGCCGTCGTTATTAAAATCGCCGATGGCGACGTTATTAGCATTAGAACCGACAATGACCTGGGTCGTGCCGCTAAAATTGCCCGTTCCATCGCCTAAACGAATGGCTACCGAATTTCCGAATCTGGCATTGGTAGCAAAATCCTGATTGCCGTCATTATTGAAATCTCCGATGGCGATATTAACAACAACGCCGCTATCACCGACATTGATAATAGTAGTGCCGCCAAAGTTGCCCATACCATCGCCTAAACGAATGGCTACCGTGCTGCTGTTGCTGACGTTTGATGGTCCGGCAGCGGCAAAATCTTGATTCCCGTCATTATTGAAATCTCCGATGGCAATCCCAATGGGACGAAAGCCAAGGGAAACACTATTAGCATTACTAAAATTACCTGCACCATCGCCTAAGCGAATAGATGCGAAAGTTGAACCTGCGTCGGCAGTTGCAAAATCCTGATTGCCGTCGTTATTAAAATCTCCGATGGCAATGTTTCTCGGAGAAGCCCCAACGCTGACATCAGGAGCATTGCTAAAGCCACCTGTGCCGTTGCCTAAGCGAATGGACACTCCGTTGCGTGAGACTCCGTTATCGAGAGGGTCGACAATGAAAAAACTCGCAATTGCATAATCCTGATTGCCGTCGTTATTGAAATCTCCAATGGCTAAAGATAGACGGTTATTATTGATACTAATATCAGGCGCGTTGGTGAACTGAACTGTGCCATTACACATCGTTCCGCTGACCACCGTCAAAGTAAATGTCGTGCTGGTCATACCACCGCCATTAAATGCCTTGACTGTAATCGTGTAAGTTCCCTTCGGATGTGCATTTGTAATCCGCACGACACCGGTTATTGGGTCAGCCGCAAGTAAGCCTTTGAAATTGCTGTTAGTGGAAGCATTGATACTCGTCGCGCCGGTTGGAGGTGCATTGGGCGTAACCGTCGTATTTCCACCGACAGTAACCATCGTGTTCGGATAAGTGCCAAGCGTCGGTAGGAGCGTACCGTCGGTTGCGTTGATTGCACCAAGTGTCGCTATTTGCTGATTCGCGCCGTTTATTGAGAATTGTTCGACTGGGGGCTTTTCCGCACCGCTTTTATCTTGCATTTGAGCGGATGTTTGCCACACAAGCAGACTCACTACCGCAAAGAGCGTGATAACCGACAGTTGAACAAACAATCTGAGGTTAGTTCGTTTGTTTGACGTGATAGATTTTCTAAAGTTTTTCATTAGTAGGTATCCTTGATTTAAGTTTTTTCTTTCAGCCTCTGTGGCGTAGAGGTGTAGCAAATCAACCGAAAAGCAAAAGTAGTTGTTGAATAATTAAATTACCCGAAGTAAAAGTATCTGCTATTATCACCGATTTCTATTTTCTGTCAAAGAGTTAGTTTTCAAAAGTACTTACTTGGACGTGCCAAAACCCGTGTCTCAAATAATATCTTATTCGGATTTTCTCATAACGTCTTGGAGTTTTTTAGATACGCTAACGAAAGAATCAGATTGAGGATTGTGCTCGCCAAATGGTAGTACCAAGTCGAGGCAAAATTACCAAAGCGATAATAATTATTACTGACTTGGTAAGCGAAGAAAAACTTGTTATCGAATTGGTAAGTATGATATTATCGAATTGGTAAGTATGATATTATCGAAGTGGTAAGAATATGAAACTACAAATAAAAGAGATTTGCGCGGCACAAGGAATTAAGTCTGCTTACGAACTAGCCAAGCGGACAAAATTAAATATGCCGACGGCTTACAGAGCGTTTGCCAATGATATAAAGCAATTCACGCCGCAAACTCTGAAAGCCTTGTGTGATGCGCTTAAATGTTCGCCGGATGACATTTTTGGTTATGACGAGCCGCAGATAGTCAAACCGCGGCTACCTAAGCCGGACGCGGGAAAGCCAGCCAAACCGCCTCAAACGCTCGAAACAACGGTATCTGATAAGGGAATGACGACGGAACAAGTTGCAAAAAGACTAGAGCCGATTGCCGGAAGGGTTTTGAGTAATAGGCGGATACTGGATTACGTGAAATCGGGAAAATTGAAGTCAGAGCAGAGCGGCAACCGAAAAGCGCGTTTTTTTAGTGAAGCGGATTATCTGAAGTTTGAAGCCTTGTATCGTGAAAGTAAAAATCTCTAGCGAATAAGGTTTTTAAATTTTTACTTGGTGTTTTTCTTTGTTGTTTTAACTTATCTTTTATTAATGTTTTACCCGAATTTTAAGCAAAAATCATTTGTCAATCATCTGTGATTGTTGGGTTTTTAATTGCTTTTCAATTTAACTTCGGTTACGTTTAACACAGAAAAAGCGGGCAGCCCTGATAAGTTACCCGCTTAATCGTTCTTTGATTTTGTTCAAATCAATTCGCAGTGTTGCTTGCCAGCTACTGCGTTCCTGATTTTCACACAAGTTAAATGCGAAATCAAGCCATTTCGGGCAAAATTTCTTCTAGCTTGTGGTAAATAGAGGATAAATAGTTTTTTATATCCTGATGCGCCGCGTCGGATTAACGAAAAGGTATCAACTTAGGCAAGCAAGTTGATACCTTTCCCAATTTTCAGATTATGCTTGCCAACATTCAACAAAATTCAAAGTTTGAGCCTCAAGCCTCAGAAGCCTTCACCCTAGCTAATGGTTTTAATTCCGGCGATTATTCGACACCAAAACCGAAAGCGGAAATTTGCCCAAAGGAAAAAGACAAACTTAAATACAAACAAAGTTTGGCGCGTGATGTCATAGCCGCGCTTCGCTCGTCTGATAATCCATTGATGCGGGCGCAAGCCGAACGAATCAAGCGATGTTGTTCCGATGATAATTTGTTCGTCGGTGAAGATTTTCACACTTCGGACGGCGAATTATTTGAAGGCAAAGGCAGTCTTTGGGCGTGTAATTCTCGCCTTTGTCCGAATTGTGTCGGCAAATTGTCGAAGCGAAACCGCCGAATAATCCGCTATGTTATTGAAAACCAAAAATTGCTTGTCGGTGAAAATTGGTATGCCGTCAATTTCACATTGCCGAATCTGAATTTGAAGAATGTCGAATTGCCGCTTATCGGAGAAATTATGCAGGCGGCTTGGAAACGATTTTCTGCTTTGGAAACCAGAGCGAACAAAAAGCCGATGTGGTTTCAAAAGATGATTCGAGGCGGTTTCAAAAACTGCGAATTCACCTACACGGAAAACGGGATTTATCATTATCATCTTCACACTTTGCTTGTGGCAAAATCCCGAATCGGACGCGATAATTTTGTCGAGATTCGTCGGCAATGGACAAAGGCTTTAACTTTCGCCTTTGATAAATTCGGCATTGAATTAAACATAAATTCCAAAGACGGTTTGGCAAATGTCTTTGTTGAGAAAAGGAAATTTAATTCAAGAAACCGGGAAAAGACGATAGGTGAGCTTTGCAAGTATGTAACTAAAAATGAATCCTGGCGCGAGATTCCGATTGACCAACTTGAAACTATCGTTGCCGTGCCGCGCTTCTGGCGAATGTTTGAATCGTTTGGATGTTGCCGACAAACAGCGCGGAAGATGAACGAAAAGACGCTCACAACGCTTGCAAACGCCGAATTCGAGAACGTCAACGAAAGCGCAAACCTCAATGATGACGCATATCTTGATAAGAATAATCTAATTAACAGACAACCAAACGAATTATTAAATAAAAGGAAGCTCGTGCGTCGGGTGAGTTGGCGAATCCGGGTGAAGTTGATTCCGCTCTGGCAATACAGGCTGGAATTAGCCGACGAAATCGAGGAAGTTCAGAGATTCCGAAAAACTCAGCTTCAAAGAAAGTTTGAGTTTGCGACATTCCAGACGTTGGACGGGGAGGTTTTTTAATGAAACCGAACATTAACAAGTCTAGGTCAACAAAACCGAAAAAACCGATTAAACGTCGCACACAAACGGAGTTAGACGGATTGAAGGCGGATATTTACCAAGTGGCATCGGAAGAGAATCCGATGACGATTCGGCATTTATTCTATCGTCTTGTGAGTGTGTGCGGCTGGGTTAAAACAGAGCAGATCTACAAAGGGACATTGATTCGTCTTTTGGGAATTATGCGGGAGTCCGGCGAGATTCCTTTCGAGTGGTTTGTTGATTCGACCCGGTGGATGCGCAAACCGCGAACGCACAATTCGATTGATGATTTGTTAGATGATTGCCAAAGAACATACCGCCGCGCACTTTGGCGAGAGCAGCCTGTTTATTGTGAAGTTTGGACGGAAAAAGACGCGATTGCTTCTATTCTCGCTACCAAGACGGCAGAGTTTGATGTGCCATTAATGGTTTGCAGAGGTTTTTCAAGCAAGACTTTTCTTTATTCGACCGGGCAAGCGATAAAAGCGCAGGGTAAGCCGACGCATATATTTTATCTCGGTGATTTTGATCCGTCCGGCTTGAGTATTTCTACCGTTATCGAACGCGATTTGCGGAAGTATAGCGACGATTCCGAGATTCATTTCAAGCGGTTGGCAGTAACTGAACGACAAATTATTGATTTGAATTTGCCGACGCGTCCGACGAAGACAACAGACAGCCGGGCAAAGAATTTCATTGGTGAGAGTGTCGAGATTGATGCTATTTCAGCCGCCGAACTGCAAGTTTTAGTTAATAACGCGATTGTGGACTTGATAGAACCCTCTGCTTACTGGGCGGTCAAACAGGCAGAAGAAAGTGAGCGTGTATCACTAGACAGTTTTAGAAGGATATACAAAGCGGTCGAGGACGATGAGGATGATGAGTAGCACGGAGCAATACTGAATGAAAAAACCAAAATTAAAAAAACTCGGACTATCTGCGATTCAACAAGTTTTGATTAACACGAATTCAGACGTTGAAAAGGCGAGAGAATCGTTGGCGTTTGCTATTGGCGCGTCTGTGGACGTTTGCGGCATCGTGCTGAAGGTAATCAAACGGAACGACCAATGCAAGCTCACAATCACGCCGAACGACACACGACTGACGATTTTTGCAGACTTTTCGGAACAATCGGACTCAATAAAAGAGGCGAAGATTCGCAAAAAATCAAAAGTTTCCATCAACGGCAAATTACGTTCGTTCGGTTATCAATTCGTGTGCTTATCTGATTGCGTTCTGAAGCCGTGAAAAAGGAAGGACAAGGCAAGGCACGATTAATAAAAAACGATTGTAGAGGCTGAAAAACTCACTAAAACTTACTAAAAAGAAAAAATGGCAAACACGACAAAAACAAACGGTAAACAAACGGCGAATAAGCGAATTTGTCCGATAAAGTCCGATAAAGTCCGATAAAGTCCGATGAAAATTCTAAACAGAGAAAAAGCAGTATCCGCATTACTCGAATCGGCAACGATAACCGAAGCTTCTAAAAAGTGCGGACTAAACGAAAGGACGCTCCGCAGATATTTAGACGATGCCGAATTTCAAAGAGAGTTTCGAGCGGCGCGGCGTGTCATATTCGAGCAAAACATCGTCCGTCTGCAATCGCTTCACGCCGGAGCAGTTGCCGCGCTCGAACGTAACTTAACTTGTGAAAACGCTTCGGTGGAAGTGCGCTCGGCGCAAATTATTATTGAATCAAGTCGCAAGGATTTTGAAACCTTCGACATTCTGCAACGACTGGAGGCACTGGAAAAATGAACATCGAAACACGACTACAAAAACTTGAAATGCAAAGCGGCGACTCTGAATTTTGCGCTTGCAGTGGTCCGGAGCAGAAAATCGAAATACAGAAGCGCACTATCGAATATGACGCTTATCAGTCAGGCAGATACATGCCGTATCAAGATTCCGAAACCGCCAAACAACGTAGGCTTGAATCGGAAGCCGAAACGCCGACAATTGAGAATTGCCAAACGTGCTGCAAACCGATTAACAAGCGTTTGATAATTCTCGAATATATTAAATAAATAACCGCCTTTACAGGCAAGGAAAATTAAAAATATGACGCAAACAGAAATTGAAAAACAAGTTGACCAGGCGCAGCAAGACGCGATTACGCTCGACTTTTCAAAGTGGAGCTTTCAGCAGCGGCAGGCTGGAAAGCCTCACGACCACGAATCCTGGCAGACGGCACGCGATTATGTCCTTAGCCGGCAGCGCACGGATAACGGCATCGCACGTTATCAACACCTTTCAAAAATCGCAGAGGCGAAAGCCGCAAAGCATCGCGAACACGAACGCGAAATTGACCGCGAGCTTGAGCCTAAAAAGCAGAGATTGATGCGCCAATGGTTGGCGGATAATCCGACCTTCACCGAGTCCGATTTTGAAAGCAAGGCTTGGATTCATCTGCGACAAAACCTAATCGAAGAGCTTGAGGATGCGTCGCAAGCGGCTGAAATTAAACGCCAGCTTGCGTCCGGCAGATATTGAAATCGGCGGCACGGGGCGAGTCTCCGGCTCACTACCGCCGACTTGCCGCAAGCGTCAAAAACTTGCGGCTTTTACTTGGATGTCTCAATAACTATACTTTGCAAGGCTCTCAAAAAATGTGTCTCTTTCAATGTCTCAAATGAGAAGTCTTATAATGCCTAAGACATTTTGAGACACGCTCCACCGCTCAAAAACAAAAAGATAAGCCGCAAGGTTTAACGCTCACGGCTTCATGATATGTTTTTTTTGCGAAAATTGTAGATTGTGGAATTTACTCGCTTTCGCCTTCCGCACGTTTCATTTCTTTGAGATTTTCGAGAATGTTTTCCGGCGTTCGCCAATCTCTTGGAGCGTGTGAAAGCTCGTCTGCCATCGCATTAAACAGATGCGTCGGCATCGCCTCGTTTTTCATCACAGCTGCCAGTTGAGTTGCCAGTAATCTTAAATCACCGTCGTTTTCTTCGTCTGAATTTTCGTGTTTCATTTTATTTTCATTTTCGTGTTTCATTTTTATTTCTCCTTTTTTATTTTTTCAACTGATTCGCTTCCGATTTGTAAAGTTCTTTGATTAACTCGTCGGCAAGCAAAATACTTGAGCGAACAGTCACATCTACCTCAAAGCCTCTACTCGCTAGCCCTTGTAATGCCATTGCCGCAAAATATTCGCGCTTGGTGAGTCCGGCTTGCGTTTCATCAGGAAAAGCATTGTCTTTACTCATCGACCGGCATTCTCGCTCCATTTCTTCGTTTGTCATCGTTTTTCTCTCCTATTGTTTGTATTTTCTGATTTATCTTAATCGGACTGGATTGTCGTTTTCAATCGGCAAAAGAAAACGACAACCCGACCGCACCGCGCCGGAAGATTTAACCAAAGAGCGCGGGGAACTCGATTTTGTCAATTGGCGTTGGTTACCATTGCCGCGGTTTGCGCCGATGCGAGTAAATATCCGGCGGCAAAATTAACGACTGCGAGCGTGAAGATGAGTATCGCCTCTTTCACGTCAGCCGCCGTCCATTCGTTTTTCTTGATGTTTTGCATTTTTTCGCTTATTATTTTCATTGACATAGCTCCTTTTTTTAGAGAGGCTCGCGAATTTCAGATTCGTAGCCTCTTTTTTTATGCCGTTTGCCGTTGCCGTGCGATGCCGATATGAAGCGACAATGCCGCATAGTAACCGGCGACAAAAGTTGCGGTTGCCGTAATGGTTAAAGTTAAGATTCTTTCGGCAAGCGCCGGCGTTAGTTCAAATCTTCTTTTCATTGCTTTTTTCCTTTCTGCATATCGGACAATAACGCGGCGCACACCGGCGTTTCTTTAATTGCCGCTCGAAATTCCTATCGCCTTGCCATGTCCGCGCCAAAACAAAACCGATGCCGACGCCGGTTATCACTTGAATTAATCTTGCGCCGTTGCCTTTGCGGTGTTCAGCGAGACGGTTTTCTAAGTTGTCGGTAAAGCCGACATAATGACGTGCGTGCTGATACGGCGCGTCGAAATGCAGCAGATAAACCGTCCGGCTATCCGCCGACTTTGCCTTTCTTCGTGTTTGTTGTATATTTTTCATAATTAGAAATTCTTCCAGGTGTTTTTAATTGAATGCGAAAGAGAGGCTTAGGTTTGTTGGACGCTTACCTAAGCCTTTCGCATTTAATTAATCCTGATTCCGCCGACTCGCTCAGCTTTGCGTTCAACCGTCTCCCTGAGATACGTGATTTCTTCGGCTTGAACCGGCACGTTCTCCATCCCCAAATACAGTTGAGCCATCTCGACCTGCACGCCTTCCATTTCCTTGTAAATTCGAACCAGACGAGCTGCGGCACGGTGAAAACACGGGCTTCCTTGCTCAAACGCACGGCATTGGCAGACTCCGTTGGACGTGTAGATGTTATTGCTCTTCTGACTCCAGATTAATAGCGATTGCGAACCGTCCAACCAAGTCATGAAGTCGCCATTCTCTTCAATCTCAACGACCGCTTTGCTGATGGCGTTAATCCACCGGCTTTTTGTTTGCGCGTCGGTTACGGTTAGTTCAACCTTGTCCAGCGCGTCGGCTATGATTTTCTCGAATCTGTCTTTATCTTCGATTTGTAACATTTTAGTTTTGCTCCTTTGGTTATTAGTTAATTGCTTAACTTGAATTAAATTATAAACAAGTCTTTATATAAAGTCAAGTATATAACAAGAGAAATAAATATAAATTTGAATTTATATAAAGAAATAGACTTGATATAAAGAATGGTTTATATATTGTTGACTTTATATTTATACTTATGTAATAATTGGTGTATGATTTTGAATGTGATTACAGTCAAACTAAAAGATTTGTTGGAAAAACAAGGGAAGTCTATTTTCCGACTCCACAAAGAAACCGGCATTACCTATCCAACCCTGCATAAAATGTCGAGCGGCAAAGGTGAAGGAATTTCTTTTAAGGTGTTGGAGAAACTTTGCGAAAACTTAGGATGTTATCCGTCCGATTTGCTGCTCTTCGAGCCGAATAGCACGTCGCAGACAGTCAGACCGCAGATGCCTAAGCCGAGCGCGGAAAAGCCAGCCAGACAGCCGCAAACGCTCGAAACAACGGCATCTGATACGCGAATGACAACGGAACAGGTTGCACGGCGACTAGAGCCGATTGCCGGAAAGGTTTTGAGTAGCCGGCGAATACTGGATTACGTGAAAGCAGGAAACTTGAAGTCAGAGCAGAGCGGCAAACGAACAGCGCGGTTTTTTAGTGAAGCGGATTATTTAGAGTTTGAATCTTGGTATCGTCAAAGTAAAAAACTCTAGCGAAGGTTTTCAAATATTTACTTGTTTTTTCTTTGGTGTTTTAACTTATTTTTTATTAATGTTTTACGCGAATTTTAAGCAAAAATCATTTGTCAATCATTTGTGATTGTTGAGTTTTTCATTGACAATCGTTCCGTTTTGGATATTAACTATTGTTCAGTTTGAGAGCCGATTTTAGTTCTTTGACTTGATTTAAAAGAGAGAAGACGAGCCACCATCAAAAAGTAAGCTCGTCTAATCGTTCTTTGATTTTATCAATCAAATGCAGTTATTGCTTGCTGGCTACCAACTGCGTTCCTGATTTTCACACAAGTTAAATGTAAAATGCAACCATTTCGTTGTAAGTTTTTCTTAACTTATGCTAAATCAAGAGTTTATATCCTGACGCGCCGCGTCGGATTAACGAAAAGGTGTTGACTTAGGCAAGCGAGTCAACACCTTTCAAATTTTCAAATTATGCTTGCCGCCAACGAACAAAATTCAAACCGCGAAAACCAGCCGGAAAAATTCTTCTCATCGTCCGACAGTGGAAAACCTCAATCGCATCGCGCATCGCAAAATTCCTATCGTCCTATAAACGGATTTCGAGATGTCGGCATTCAGACATCTAAACGAAAACCTGAACTCTGTCCAAAGGAAAAAGAGAAACTAAAATATAAACAAAATTTAGCCGGTGAGGTAATTGCCGCGCTTCGCCGTTCGTCTGAAAATCCGTTAATGATGGCGCAAGCCGAACGAATCAAGCGATGTTGTTCAAATGACAATTTGTTTGTCGGTGAAGATTTCCACACCAGCGACGGCGAACTGTTTGAAGGCAAGGGCAGCTTGTGGGCGTGCAATTCGCGTTTGTGTCCGAACTGTGTCGGCAAACTATCGAAGCGAAACCGCAGAATAATGCGGTATGTGATTGAAAATCAAAAATTGTTAGTCGGTGAAAATTGGTATGTGGTGAATTTCACATTGCCGAATCTGAATTTGAAGAATGTCGAATTGCCGCTCATCGGAGAAATAATGCAAGCGGCTTGGAAGCGATTTTCGGCGTTGGAAACCAGAGCGAAGAAAAAGCCGACCTGGTTTCAAAAAACGGTGCGCGGCGGTTTCAAAAATTGCGAATTCACTTACACAAAAAACGATGTTTATCACTATCACTTGCACACCTTACTCGTTGCCAAGTCCAAAATTCAGCGTGATAACTTTATCGAGATTCGTCGGCAATGGACGAAAGCGATTTTCTTCGCGTTTGATAAATTCGGCATTGAATTGAAGATTAATTCAAAGGACGGTTTAGCGAATGTCTTTGTCGAGAAACGGAAATTTAATTCAGCGAACAGAGAGAAGACGATTAACGAACTCGCAAAATATATAACCAAAAATGAATCGTGGTCGGAGATTCCGCTCGAACAGCTCGAAACCGTTGTTGCCGTGCCGCGCTTTTGGCGAATGTTCGAGAGTTTCGGCGTGTGCCGACAGACGGCGCGGAAGATGAACGAAAAGACGCTCACAACGTCTGCAAACGCCGACTATGAATCTGTTAATCAAAGCGCAAACCTCAATGATGACGCATATGTTCATACACAGGAATTAATTAACAGACGCAAAACCGAATCATCAGAAAAAGGATTACGAGAGCGTCGGTTGAGTTGGCGAATCCGAGTGAAGGCGATTCCGCTCTGGCAATATCGGATGGAATTAGCCGACGAAATTGAAGAGGTTCAGAGATTCCGAAAGTTTCAGCTTCAAAGAAAATTCGAGTTTGCGACATTCCAGACGTTGGACGGGGAGGTTTTTTAATGAAACCGAACATTAACAAGTCTAGGTCAACAAAAACGAAAAAACCGAAAAAACGTCGCACACAAAAGGTGTTAGACGGATTGAAGGCGGATATTTACCGAGTGGCATCGGAAGAGAATCCGATGACGATTCGGCATTTATTCTATCGTCTTGTGAGTGTGTGCGGCTGGGTTAAGACAGAGCGAATCTACAAAGGGACATTGGTTCGTCTTTTGGGAATTATGCGGGAGTCCGGCGAAATTCCTTTCGAGTGGTTTGTTGATTCGACTCGGTGGATGCGCAAACCGCGAACGCACAATTCGATTGATGATTTGTTAGATGATTGCCAAAGAACATACCGCCGCGCACTTTGGCGAGAGCAGCCTGTTTATTGTGAAGTTTGGACGGAAAAAGACG
>MWWC01000023.1_pt1:10000-13752 | contig 13752 bp, 10 predicted proteins | sample 1047261 | NCBI WGS metagenome assembly MWWC01 (sample SAMN06349975, study PRJNA376086) | soil metagenome | isolation source: MS3-5 sample Antarctic (ecotone) soil | place: Antarctica | collected 2015-01-13 | reverse complement strand
CTGGCCCGCTCAGCTATCAGTGGTACCTGGGCAATACGGGCGATGCCAGCACCCCAATCGCTGGCGCCACCACCGCTAGCTTTACGACCCCAGTGCTGTCTACAACCACCAACTATTGGGTGCGGGTCAGCAACAACTTGGGCAGCGTTGATAGCGCAACGGTGACGGTGACGGTGATCGTTTTCGAAATTACCGCTGTCGTCTACCTGCCGCTAGTGTTCAGGTGAGCAGTGCAATAGACAGCAGCTAATGACAAACGGATGGCCACAGCCTAGCGCGCAATTGGCGAGAATTGCGACATAGTTTGCCTAATCTGTTGTGCGCATTGTACATGGTGTGAAGACAACAATTTGGTAAAATAAACGTAGTGCTGATGTGAACGTGGTTTGGATCAGCATGGCAAGTTTACTGGGGAGCGAACTTGCGTATTACCTCTCCTTTGGTTTCTTTCTTCCTTACTACTTCCTCCTTCGAATCCGCCCCATCGGCACAATGGGGCGGATTCATTCTTTTACCGAAGTATTGTCGGCGTTTGCAGCGTCAGCGGGTTTGTGTTGCCTAGTCGTTTGCCCCTTAAACCTGGCATAGTCGGGATGCATGGGCGGCTCACATTGCTGCGGCTTATGTTCACCGCAGCAATGTGAGCCGCCAACCCAGCGAAGTTGCAGACCACACAAAGCAATTTAGATTGAGTACGACGATTGGCTTTGTCGATATGCCCACAACAAGCGCAAAGCGGCGTAGAAACGTGCCAAAAAGGCCACTTGTAGGAATCATCAATTGTTACGCCTTACGAAATTTGACAGCGTATCAGGGCAGTGATACACTCTGGAGCCCCGCCCATAACAGGGCGCAGCACATTAACAACTAAAGAGTGATAAGACAGCGAAGTAAGCAGTAAAGACTCTTTCAATTCTTTGATAGAAGAATTTTTTACGGAGAGTTTGATCCTGGCTCAGGATGAACGCTGGCGGCGTGCTTAACACATGCAAGTCGAACGTGAGGAGATAGCAATATCTCTGAAAGTGGCGGACGGGTGAGTAACACGTGGGTGACCTGCCTCGGAGCGGGGGATAACCATGGGAAACTGTGGCTAATACCGCATGGTCCTATAACAATGGGAATTGTAATAGGTAAAGCTCTGGCACTCCGAGAGGGGCCTGCGTCCGATTAGGTAGTTGGTGGGGTAATGGCCTACCAAGCCGATGATCGGTAGCTGGTCTGAGAGGACGATCAGCCACACGGGAACTGAGATACGGTCCCGACTCCTACGGGGGGCAGCAGTGAGGAATATTGGGCAATGGGCGCAAGCCTGACCCAGCAACGCCGCGTGGAGGATGAAGGTCCTTGGATTGTAAACTCCTTTTATGGGGGAAGAGACAGGACGGTACCCCAAGAATAAGTCACGGCTAACTACGTGCCAGCAGCCGCGGTAATACGTAGGTGACAAGCGTTATCCGGAATTACTGGGCGTAAAGCGCACGCAGGCGGCCGCTTAAGTCTGACGTGAAATCTCTCGGCTTAACCGAGAGAGGTCGTTGGAAACTGAGTGGCTTGAGGCAATGAGAGGGGTGTGGAATTCCCGGTGTAGTGGTGGAATGCGTAGATATCGGGAGGAACATCAGTGGCGAAGGCGGCACCCTGGCATTTGCCTGACGCTCATGTGCGAAAGCGTGGGGAGCGAACGGGATTAGATACCCCGGTAGTCCACGCTGTAAACGATGAATACTAGGTGTGGGTGGTCTCAAACCGTCCGTGCCGAAGCAAACGCGATAAGTATTCCGCCTGGGGAGTACGGCCGCAAGGCTAAAACTCAAAGGAATTGACGGGGGCCCGCACAAGCAGCGGAGCGTGTGGTTTAATTCGATGCGACGCGAAAAACCTTACCTGGGTTTGACATGCAAGTAGTAGTGAGGCGAAAGCGGAACGACCCCTCGGGGAGCTTGCACAGGTGCTGCATGGCTGTCGTCAGCTCGTGTCGTGAGATGTTGGGTTAAGTCCCGCAACGAGCGCAACCCTTGTCGCTAGTTACACGTGTCTAGCGATACTGCCGGTCTTAAACCGGAGGAAGGTGGGGATGACGTCAAGTCAGCATGGCCTTTATATCCAGGGCTACACACACGCTACAATGGGCGGTACAATGGGCAGCGAAAGGGCGACCTGGAGCGAATCCCATCAAAGCCGTTCGTAGTTCGGATTGTAGGCTGCAACCCGCCTACATGAAGCCGGAGTTGCTAGTAAACGCAGGTCAGCATTACTGCGTTGAATACGTTCCCGGGCCTTGTACACACCGCCCGTCACGTCATGGGAGTTGGTAACACTTGAAGTCGGTGACCCAACCGCAAGGAGGGAGCTGCCTAGGGTGGGGCTGATGACTGGGACGAAGTCGTAACAAGGTAGCCGTACCGGAAGGTGCGGCTGGATCACCTCCTTTCTAGAGAACTGCCTCAGTAACTACGTAGGTAGTGAACCGGCTTTATCAGAAAATATTGTACCCAAAATCTTCGTTGTCTTATCACTCTTTAGCGGCTAATGTGCTGTTTAGGGCCTGTAGCTCAGCCGGTTAGAGCACTGTGCTGATAACGCAGGGGTCAGTGGTTCGAGTCCACTCAGGCCCACCATAATAATTAATGCTGAATACTTAACAATTAATTATTAATGGATGCGTTATCAGCCAGTGTTTTCTAAACCTGATGGTGCGCAAGCTCATTCACAGTTAATCATTAGTGATTGACAAGTAATGATTAATAGTCGCTTGGTACATTAAAAACTGAATAGGATTAGAACATCTTCAATATAGTGAAGTTTCACTGTATGTGTTTCCCATGGAGCAATCTGTGGTGAATCGCGACAGTGTGAATAATTCATAGTATGAACAATGATTCTTTTGGTTAAGCTACTAAGGGCGCACGGGGGATGCCTTGGCGTCAAGAGCCGATGAAGGACGTGTAGCGCTGCGATAAGCGACGGGGAGTTGCGCTGAAACATTGATCCGTCGATTTCCGAATGGGGAAACCCACGCTAGGGAATGCTAGCGTAGCCTATGATGAATCCATAGTCATAGTGCGGGGAACTCGGGGAACTGAAACATCTAAGTACCCGGAGGAGAAGAGATTATTCCGTAAGTAGTGGCGAGCGAAAGCGGAGCAGCCCAAACCGTTGTGGCTTCGGTTACGACGGGGTTGTAGGACCGACAACAAGATTAACCTGATAGTAAAATGGCACTGGAAAGGCCAGCCGCAGAGGGTGATAGCCCCGTATACGAAATTGGCGTTAATTGGGTCGGTATCCTGAGTACCACGGGACACGAGAAATCCTGTGGGAAACTGGTGGGACCACCTTCCAAGGCTAAATACTCTTGACGACCGATAGTGAACAAGTACCGTGAGGGAAAGGTGAAAAGCACCCCTGTTAGGGGAGTGAAATAGAACCTGAAACCGTGCGCTTACAATCAGTCAGAGCCTGATACTACGCAAGTAGTCGGGTGATGGCGTGCCTCTTGGAGAATGAGCCGACGAGTTACTTTCAGTAGCAAGGTTAAGGCAGATACAGCCGGAGCCGAAGCGAAAGCGAGTCTGAATAGGGCGTACAGTTGCTGAAAGTAGACCCGAAACCGGGTGAGCTATCCATGGCCAGGTTGAAGTGGGAGTAATATCTCATGGAGGACCGAACCGTTGTATGTTACAAAATGCTCGGATGAGCTGTGGATAGGGGTGAAATGCCAAACGAACCCGGAGATAGCTGGTTCTCGC
>MWWC01000023.1_pt1:0-7500 | contig 13752 bp, 10 predicted proteins | sample 1047261 | NCBI WGS metagenome assembly MWWC01 (sample SAMN06349975, study PRJNA376086) | soil metagenome | isolation source: MS3-5 sample Antarctic (ecotone) soil | place: Antarctica | collected 2015-01-13 | reverse complement strand
CGCTTTTCAGTTGCCGGCAGACCCCCGTTTCGGTTTGCGAGAAGCTTGGTGTCTGTAGTAAAATCGGCGCAGCTTACCTAGCCAACGTGCAGGCAACGGCTTTGGGTCGCTTAGTCCGGCGCTTGCCCCGCCTCACCAGTCGATTGCGGCTGGCTTTTTGCGGGTGTCACCGTAGTCTTATCCAATTCGTTTACCCTAGTGGCTGAATCACCCCACCTGTAGGCCTTCAGCGCACTATACGGACGCTTATGATCTACTCGATTGCTTCCCAAAAAGGTGGTACAGGCAAAACTAGCACCAGTATTTCCCTGGCCGCCGGGTTGGCCCGCCGCGGGAAAAAAGTTTTGCTGCTCGATGTCGACAGCCAGGCCAACTCCTCCAAAGTGCTCATCCCCAACTACCTGGATTTAAAAAGGCAAGACACGCTTTACACGACTATCCTGGAGCGCAAGCCGTTGCCGATTCAGCCGACCGCGCTGCCTGGGCTCGATATCGTGGCGTCGCATATCCTGTTGTCCAATACAGATATTGAGTTGACCACGGCCAAGGATCACCGCGAGGCCCGGCTCAAGCAGCAGCTGGACAAGGTGCAGGCTCACTACGATTTTGTCTTTATCGACTGCCCGCCGGCGCTTTCCTGGCTCACGATTAATGCCTTCACTGCCTCGGATCAGGTGATTGTGGTCGTTGCCCCCGGCTACTTTGAGCTGGATTCGATTGTGCAGATCAGCAAAACCATCGAAGAGGTACAGGAATACTTCAACCCGCACCTCAAGCTAAAAGGCTACCTGTTCACCATGAGTGACCCAACCTTGAACAGCAAGACGTCGCTCAAAATTCTGCGCCAAACGTATACCGGCAGCGTTTTTACGGCGATTATCCCGCGCAATACCGACCTGCGCGATGCGCATTTTAACAAGCAGGACATCTTTAGCTTTAACCCAACCTCGAAATCAGCCGAAGCCTATGCGCGCTTAATTGAGGAGCTCTTCTTTTGAAAAAGAAACTCAACGAAACGGCCATGACCAACGAACTGCGCGGCCACTCGCTCTATTTTCAAGACCCGGCCGTGATCGAGCCAGCCCCTACGAAAGCTGCGCCACCTAAGCGGAAAACCACCAAAAAACCCAAAGCCCGCAAAAGGGTCAAGCCCCGCTCGGTCCCCCCACAACCGGAAGCTATGCCGAAGATCTTAGAAATACTTCACGAAGTGGAGGTGATACCGCTTGACCCGGCCCCGGGTAGCCACGCGCTCCAAGCTACCCAAAAGCTAGCGAACGCGCAAAGGGTTGAGGAAATTCGTCAAATTGTGCGCTGGTTAGGCCGAGACTCGTCCTTTTGCCGCTTTACGGCAGCCGAGAAGAATGCCTTAAAAACGGTGATCGAAGTGCAAAGGCGCCGGGGCATTCGCACAACTGAGAATGAAGTGGTGCGCATTGCCGTGAATTGGTTGCTGGCCGATTTCCGCGAGCATGAACAAAAAAGAGGTAAAAAGAGTGTGTTAGCCCAAGTTTTGGCGGCATTAAATGCGTAAAATTCAGCGCATAAAAATAGCTGATGATGGGCGAATTACTCGAGTAATTCGCCCAATTTTATAGCTTTGCTATCTTGCTATCAAGTGTGATAGCGAGGATGCAATCACGATGCGCGTAAAACGACGAAAACCCCAGTGCACACGCTGCCAAAGGCCAGCTTGCACAGGAAATAAAAACCTGTTAGCATAAAAAGGTGTGGCGTAGGGTTTTGCGCTGCGCTCGGATTAACTGAAGGTTTTGGGCAAGAAAATGTTTTGGATCTCACGGGCAAGCCAAAGGCCAAGGCCGGCTTTAGCGGCGTAAACAAGGCAGCTTTGCTCAATTGAAGTAAGCTCAGCAACAGAGGAGTTTTTATTACCCACCGTCTTTACCAATAAAAAAAGCAGGATTTTCACCTGCTAAAACAAAAGTTTGACTTAATAAGTTTGACTTATAAGTTGACTTATAAGTTTGACTTAAAAAAAGAGAAGTAAGCCACAGAGGCCGTAGAGGCCACGGAAGCAGAAGAAAAAGAAGAAGTCTTAAATTACTTCGCTTAATCTTACTTCAGCCAATCTTTAGTTCAGAAGCCCAAAATCCTGCCGCCCAACAGCTAGATTACTAAAGGCTTCTGAATAAGTCAAACTGGCGTGTTTGGTATTGGCTTTTAACAGGAGTTTTTTTATGGCTACCCACCCCAACATCGATTTACCCGTTAGATTGCAAGGCTACGTCACCGACCCCAAGCTGGTCGGGTATCAGATCCTGACCAACTACGAAACCATCTATTGGCAGTGCCTGGTCGGGCGCAATGCCTGGGCGCTTTACCTGCTGCTCCGCTCTTACTGCCACCACGGCAATCCCACCTGCAACCCTTCGATCCGAACGCTGATGGAGATTTTGGGGCTCACCGACCGTCGGCAGTTGGTTGGCCGTGTGGATAATACCCCCAAGCGCCAGCGTCTGCTGCCGGGCCTGCTAGATGTGCTGCAAGAACACCATCTGATCATCTGCGAGCTGATCGGCGCAGGGCCGGAGTTGCGCTACAGTTTCCATCTGCAACTCACGCCGCCCATGCTCACGCCCGACCAGCTGGCGTGCTTGCCCCAATCACTCCAGAAAAAACATACGCACCTGGTGGACCGCGTGGCGGAGAACGGGCGCAAACTGGAGGAACTCAACGCCCCCAATCTGGGTAACGTGAAGAAAACCCTGACCAATAATCGGCCAAATGCGACGCCCGCGGTGGATTTCGCGCCAGAAACTGCCCCGGAAAATGTGTCGAAAAATGCGCCAAATAGCGACGATGGGGGGGGGTGGTACTGTACCACCCCCCCCCTGGTACAGTACCACCCAAACAACACCCACTTAACAATACCCATTTAACAAAGAAAAAAGCACAAATCAAGGACAACAACAACATCAGCGGTGACGACAGCCCCAATCAGGATGTTGTTGTTGTTTTAATTGAGCTGGGAATTGCGGAAAAAACGGCTCAACGGCTGGCGGGCCACTACAACCGCGACCGCGTGCTCGAAAAGGTGGATTTTCTGGCCTACCTGCAGGACGAGGACACCACAAAGATCAAAAGCCCACGCGGCTGGTTGCGCAAAGCGATTGAAGAAGATTATAGCCCGCCCGACGGGTACAAGTCGGCCGCCCAGCGCGCAGCCGAAGCCGCGACCGAACGCGCGCGCCTGGCCGAGCAAAGTGACGGCAATGACCAAGTTGTTCAGCGGATTCAGGCCGCCGAACAGCAAAAAGCCGAAGCGAAAGCGCAACAACGCGAAGCTGAAGCCGCGTGTTTAGAACAACTTTACGCGCAGTACGGCACCACCACCGAAGAACGGGCGATCTGGCCACACGTGCTGGCCGAGTTGGAAATGAAGCTCTCCGCCACGGCTTTCCAAGAGCATATTGCCAGCAGCATCTTGTTCAAGGTCCACGAAGGGCAGGCGATGATCGGGCTCAAGCAATACGCCGCGCGTGACTGGGTCATGAATCGGCTATCCGATAAAATTCAACGGACGCTGAGCAAACACTTGAACCTAAACTCGCTTGTACTAAGCTTTGTCAGTTTCCAGCCGCTATAGGCCACGTATGCTTACCTTTGATAGAGTTTGCCAAAAGCTGCAGTCATTGCCCAGCTAACCCGTCTAGGAAGCCCTAGGAACGGTTTTTATGGGGAATGTGACAAAGTTAGGCCTTTATACAATTTATGCAGCGTATAGGCGTTCCTATTAGTTTAAGAGCTGTTTCGTGTAGCGAAGTTGAACACTTATTTTTACTACACGAAATAATACTGGTGTAACAAGCAATAGATTGGGCAAGGGCGTGCGACCAAGCCAGCTGCACGGTGGCAGTTTTAGAGCGCAAACGCTAAATTTGGGGAATGCCAGCGAGCTAGGCCGGACCCCATAGGCCAACTGGTCCAAGGAGCGCCATCATGCAGTCCTCCACAAAAATTCGTTTGACCGCGCTTGCTGCATTTGCTGGCTGCGCGGCCAAGATCGGGCCGGGTGACCTGGCCACCGTCTTACAGCCGCTCAAAGCCACCTTCAACCCTGCCGATTTCCCCGATCTTTTGGTTGGGCTGGCCATTGCAGATGATGCCGCAGTCTACCGCTTAAACTCGCAACAGGCGATTGTGAGCACGGTAGATTTCTTCCCACCAATTGTCGATGATCCGTATGATTTTGGCGCGATTGCCGCTGCCAATGCGCTTTCGGATATTTATGCCATGGGCGGAAGGGTACTGTTTGCGATCAATTTGGTGGCCTTTCCCGATGATCTGGACAAGGCAATTTTGCAGCAGATCTTGCAGGGTGGCGCCGACAAGGTGGTCGAAGCTGGCGGGGTAGTGGCGGGCGGCCACAGCGTAAAGGATAGCGAGCCGAAATATGGGTTGGCCGTGACTGGCCTGATCGATCCCCACTTGGTCAAGACCAAAGGCGGTGGCCGCCCCGGCGATCGGTTGGTGTTGACCAAACCATTAGGGGTCGGGCTGATTACCACGGCGCTTAAGCGCAGCGTTGCCAAAGATGCACATGTGAAAGCGGCTGTGACCAGTATGAAGCTGCTCAACTGCCAAGCCGCGGTGGCGGCGCAGCAGGCCAATGCGCACGCCGTAACTGATATTACCGGCTTTGGCTTGCTCGGCCATGCGCACGAGATGGCGCTGGCCGGCCATGTGAATTTTCAATTTGACTTCGACCGCCTACCTTGGTTGGCTGGCGCCTTCGCATATGCGCAAGCCGACGTTTTCCCTGGCGGTACGGCGCTCAATCGGCAATATTTTGCCCCCTGGGTCACTTTTGCCGAAGCGATCAGCCCGCTGATGCAAAAGATGCTGTGGACGCCGGAAACATCAGGCGGCCTATTGGTGGCATTGGCCCCAGACGCCGTGGCAACCTATCAAACCCACTGTCCAGCAGCGGTAGTAGTCGGCCAGGTGGTCGCCGGCAATGGCGCAATTGAGGTCGTGTAACGGTGTGCGGATCGGCTACTTTTCTTCCGCCGGCTGTGGCTGTTCCACCTTTCCAACACGACGAAGTGGGCGAAACTCCAGTGCAGAATCGCTGGCAGCGGCACGACGGCCAACAGTTCGGTCTCCACTGTATGCGCATGGGCTTTCAATCCATAATGGCCGACGCTCTGGACAATTGCAAGCACGGTAGTTCCATTGCACCCCACATCCATCTGAGCTCAGATTTATCAGAAAATTTGCTATACAATTTCATGCGCGCGGACCGCAACTTCAGCCGCTGAAACACGTTAAACAAGTAGCTGTGCTTGATTGGCTGCGCTTTTGCCCCAGCGAGAAGCGCAACCTTGCTCCCTACTCAAATCACCACCACTTGTAAGCATTGTAAGCAAGGAGTTATCTATGGCTACCTTACCAAACTGGCGTAAAAAACTTACCCACCGGGGCCAATCGCTGGCCCTGCTGCTGGCCCTTGTCGCCCTGGCGGGGCAGGGTAGCCCACTGCTCGCCGCCGAGCCTGCACTTGTCCCCGGCGATCTGGTCTTTACCGGCTACATTACCAACGGAGCGGTCGATTCATTCTCGTTTGTCACCTTGGTGCCACTGCGTGCGGGCACTGAAATCTACTTCACGGATACGGGCTGGACCGGCACCAATTTCTTTGAGGTGAGCGATATCAATGCTGATGGTGAGCGGCTTACCCGGCTGACGGTCAATCAACCGCTTGCCGCCGGCGCGATTATCCGCAGCAATGATGGCTCGCTCGACTTCACTTGGACGATCACAGGAGCGATTGGGGCGGGTGGCAACTATGCGGAACTGGCCTTTGGTCAGCAAGGCGACCAGATCACAGCTCTGCAATCGACAAACAGCACAAATCCGCTGCTTGCCGGCTTCACTGCGCTTGCGCAGATCGACTACACGGGCGTATTTGAGCCGGCGATTAACAATGGCACGGGTGACGTCGTTCCAAATCTGGCGCCGGCGGCTGGAACGGCTATCCTTTTCAACAATCTAGCTCCCTACGCTGCCTTTACTCTAAACACACTGCCCGCCGGAAGCCCCAGCGAATGGCGCACGGCCATCCAGAACCCAGCCAACTGGACGTTTGATACCCGCGTTGATGCAACTCTGCCCACAGGAGCGCTGGCGGTCAATTCGCCGGCTAGCATCATCACCCAGCCGGCCAGCCAAACCATCGCCATTGATACCGCAGCGACGATGAGTGTTGTGGCTGGCGGCGCTGGCCCGCTCAGCTATCAGTGGTACCTGGGCAATACGGGCGATGCCAGCACCCCAATCGCTGGCGCCACCACCGCTAGCTTTACGACCCCAGTGCTGTCTACAACCACCAACTATTGGGTGCGGGTAAGCAACAACTTGGGCAGCGTTGATAGCGCAACGGTGACGGTGACGGTGATCGTCTTCGAAATCACCGCTGTCGTCTACCTGCCGCTAGTGTCCAGGTGAGCAGTGCAATAGACAGCAGCTAATGACAAACGGATGGCCACAGCCTAGCGCGCAATTGGCGAGAATTGCGACATAGTTTGCCTAGGACGTGTTGACAATTAAAGCAAGAGAGTGACGAAAGAGGCGATGTGCCAAAAAGCCAAGAAATTACGTGCCGTTTTCTCATAACGCGTGGCCAAGCGTCGATAGTGTTTCAACCGATTGAATAAGCGCTCGATTTTGTTGCGCTCGGTATAGAGATGCTGATCTAGTGGGCGGGGCTGCGTCCGATTGCGTTTGGCAGGAATGACAGCTTCGGCCTCAAGGTCAGCAATGAAGGCCAGGAAGGCATTGCTGTCATAGCCTTTATCGGCCAGCACGATCGCTGGTGTTTCCCCGGTCAGCAAAGTCTCGGCCTGGGTAATATCCGCTCGTTGGCCAGGCGTCAGGACAAAACGTCGCGGGTTGCCCAGGGCATCACACAGGGCATGGACTTTGGTCGAGAAGCCACCGCGCGAGCGGCCGAGCGCTTCGGCCTCGCCACTACTTTTTTTGGCCGGCGGCTTGCTGATGGGCACGAATCACGGTCGAATCGAGCATCAGCCATTCGTCATCTACATCTTGCAGGGCGGTGAACACCCGTTCCCAAACGCCCGCCTTGGCCCAGCGGTTGAAGCGTTGATAGACGCTGTTCCAGCGGCCATAGCGTTCCGGTAGGTCACGCCAGGGCGCACCGCTGCGGGCAATCCATAGCACTCCGTTCACAAACTGGCGATTGTCTTGGGCTGTGACACCGCAATCGCTCACTTTGCCCGGCAACAGCGGCGCAATCCGTTCCCATTCCTGGTCACCTAGTTCATAGCGGCGCATCATTCGCTCCGTTTTTACTCAGAGCTTATCATCTTTTGCGCTTTATTTCTAATTGTCAACACGTCCTAAGCTGTTGTGCGCATTGTACATGGTGTGAAGACAACAATTTGGTAAAATAAACGTAGTGCTGATGTGAACGTGGTTTGGATCAGCATGGCAAGTTTACTGGGGAGCGAACTTGCG
>MWWC01000022.1_pt1 | contig 13767 bp, 10 predicted proteins | sample 1047261 | NCBI WGS metagenome assembly MWWC01 (sample SAMN06349975, study PRJNA376086) | soil metagenome | isolation source: MS3-5 sample Antarctic (ecotone) soil | place: Antarctica | collected 2015-01-13 | reverse complement strand
CGAAATGCTGAAACGTCCGAGGATGCCGCCATAGTCTTAACTCCTATGGTAAATTGTTGCCATGCGCTTAACTCGCATAGCAGGGTAAGTGTTTGCTGCACTTGCCCTGCACCCATAGTACACCCACTTAGCAACTCTCAACCAGCAGCTACACCACGCAGATCCAAGACATTGACAACAACTCTCATCAATGTTACGATGTCTACCAACTAGTCGTAACATTGATGAGAGGAAATCATGGAAAAGCCCCAGGAGCAGACAATCACCGTAGGCAATTACACCCGGACCATCAAGGAGCGCCCAATAACATTCCGGTGCGAGTGGTGTAGTAGAGTCAGCACACAAATGCGCCTACCAGGTCCAATACCCCGCTATCATGCCGAGTGTAAACAGGAAGCACAAAACTCGATTGCAAAAGCAAGAATGAAGCGCATGAGAGAACGTCAGTCAAAAGCTTAAAGGAGCCAACCATGCCGCCGACCATCAGCAGCAACACTCTATTCTACGGCGATAACCTCGAAGTCCTACGGAAATACATCAAAGACGAAACTATTGACCTCTGCTACATTGACCCTCCTTTCAACAGTAAACGCAACTATAACCAGATCTACAACAACATTGGTGGTGAAGACCAAGCGCAAGCTCAAGCATTTATTGACACTTGGGTATGGGATGAACAAGCCAATGAAGGCTATACAGAGATTCTAGCCAACGACAAAGCCCGCTTCTCATCCCAAACCGTAGACCTCATCAGAGGGTTACATGCCGTTCTAAAGAAAGACAGCCTCCTTGCCTATCTCATTTCTATGACTCTGCGAATCACAGAAATTCACCGCGTACTTAAGACCACTGGCAGCTTTTTCTTACACTGCGACCCAACGGCGAGCCACTACTTAAAGCTAGTGCTCGACTCTGTATTCTTGCCCGACGGCGGCGAATTTCGCAATGAAATCATCTGGAGCTATAAACGCTATACAGCAAGCAGCAACAGGTTTCAGAGATTGCACGATGTTGTCTTATTTTATGGAAAAAGTGAGCTTCTAACCTTCAACGATATGCGCGAAGCATATGGACCTAACTCGGGTACAGCAGACAGTCACTACAAACAAGATGAAGATGGTAAATGGTTCCGATGGCAAAAAAGGCGGAACCAAGAGCCCTACAAAGTCTTTCTCTCAGAAGGGCGAAGAATAGGAGATGTTTGGGAAATTCCAATCATTAATGCCTCAGCAAAAGAGCGCCTTGGATACCCTACCCAGAAGCCAGAAGCACTATTAGAGCGAATCATCAGTGCATGCAGCAATGAAGGAGATATTGTCCTCGATGCTTATTGTGGGTGCGGCACCTCTATAGCTGTTGCCGAACGTCTAAAGCGCAAATGGATTGGCATCGACATCACATATCAGAGCATTTCACTGATTCTACGCCGCCTAGAGGCACAACACAGCAAGGATATCCTAGCCACCATCAAGCTCAATGGCATACCGCAAGATATGGCATCGGCTCGAGCTCTTGCACTTAAGCAAGATGATCGCGTTCGCAAGGAATTCGAGAAATGGGCCGTTCTGACCTACTCAAATAACCGCGCCATCATCAATGATAAGAAAGGCGGAGACAAGGGTATAGATGGCACAGGATTCTTTCTCACAGACAGAGATACAAATGCAAAAATCGTATTCCAGGTAAAGTCCGGGAATGTTGGTCGCGGCGATATATCCAAATTCAACAATGACCGAGCACGTGAAGCAGCGCAACTCGGAGTTTTCCTGACGCTTCAACCCCCAACCCAAGGCATGAGAGAAGAAGCTAATGCAGCTGGCTTTTACGAGCACACGCTCATGAGCCGCAACTACCCGCGTATTCAAATTGTGACCATTCAAGAAATCGTGGAGCAGAATAAGCGACTAGAGATCCCAATGAGCCTAGAGGTACTAAAGAAAGCACAAACCGCATCACAGAGTCTTCAAACTGAACTATTCCAGGATGAAGAACACTTATAACATCCATCACCTAGGCACCCGGAAACCTAACGCGGCGGTCCCCTTCGGAGCCGCGCCGCGTGATGTTGCCGGGTGCCGGTCTATTTCTCCACAGGACGAGTAAGTAATAACTGGGATACATCGACACAAGCCAACTCACCCACTCCAAGATCAGCTAACACCTCAGCTAAGTAACCATCGGCAATTAACTGTTTGATAGTCGGACGAACCGCCGAACGCAGCCAAGCACGAGTCCGATCAATATCAGAGCGATAGCGCAACTCACGAATTGGCCTAGCTACACCCTCGCCTACTGGCAGATCCAAACCACGATCAGTAAACAAGCCTCGAACCTCCGTCAAAACTGCCTGAGAATGCCCCTCAGAGCCGTCAGGAGCTTCAAATAGACGACAATACAGCTCAGTAGCCGCACCCCCCTTTAATTCGGCTTCATAGCGCCAGGAACCAGGAGCAAACTGTCCAGGTTGCAACTGTTTACTATGTGTTTTCTTGAACCCCTCACGATGCTTATCGTAGAGCCTCAGATAAACCTCAGAGCCACGAGTACCAATTTCTAATGTGTCGCCATCACCAAACCCATCACGTACATGAACCTTGAAAGGATAACCTTCACGTTCACCAGAGCGACGGTATGCATCCGCCCGTTCAGCCATGCGGCGAGCGTAGCCCGGATCATCTTCTGCCAAGACAACAGTTGTCTGCACATCAAAACGTGTTGGCCGTACTTCCAAAGAGGCAGTCTTACAAGCCAAGAAAAGGGGATCAGACGCAGCACCGGAGGCTTGCACCAAGACAGAGTTACGACCCTCAGCATAGGAAATCGGACCGCAGCTCCAACCATCCTCATATCCACCGACATAGCGCCATGGCCGTTCACGATCACCACGAGATTTGAACTCACGAGCAAGCGCAGCGCACTCCAACGCCAAGCGCGTTGCATCGCCAGAGTTATCACACGTCAAACGGAAATAATCAGTACCCGAACTGTGGGAGAGCGTAGAGACAGAATCAGAGACAGTAAAAACCCCATCGTCCACATCAGTAGACTTGATAGCCTCTCTATCAACCCTAAGGTAGTTTCCCCCCGTATTACTAGGGGGGGAAACCGGAGACACCGACCCAGCATCCAACGAACGCAGATCGCCTACAGCGAACCGCACGGTTGACTTTCCAACCGTCGAGAGTGTAGAATCAGGTTGAGCCACAACCCGACCCCTTTCCAAGGCCCAGGACCAAGGGAAGAAAGCTACCGCCGAGTGTATCCAGCACCCAGGCGGTTGTTTTTTAACCGTCTATCCCTTAGACCTAGAACCTAGCTACAAATTGTTAGTCGCCACTTGAAAACACATAGATCACCCTTTTCGGCTAGCTCTTGTTTCGTATGGTCGCCAGCTCAACTCCAGCTCGACGCCTCCGGCCTTGTCTCAGGGACCCTTTACAAATTACCCGGCACAGGTAGCGGATGCGATCATCCTAACATGATCGAACAACTATTCAATCCCCCAAGAGAACTACGCGCCTACGCGGCGGGCGGTCATTGCATGACAGCTAAAATCCGTGGATGCTGCGGAGCAGGTGCGAAAGAAAACATTTGGTTTTCTTTCAGCAGTACAGCATGGAAGTTTGATCAACGACTTAACCCCAACTAGTAACACACCGCTATCAAGCCCTTCGCAAGTGGCGCTTTATAGACCTACTGAAAGCAAAACAAACAGAGCGCCAGGCTTGACAGCTAGGCCCGGACAACCCACGGCCATCCATCGCTACGCGCCACCAAACATCAGAAAACAGCCGTAGTTATTAATAGATTAGCTACGAATTCGAACCACCAGCCTTATTATTCCTGTTCCTAGTAGAACCCGCCCTTACTACCTTCGGTGGCTCAGTACTGCCCGAAACTGATTGCATAGATTGAACCAACTTTATAAAGTCTCCAAGGCGCTGCGGATCTTCCATTCCTAGCTTAAGCATCTGCCTCATCATTTCCTGTGAAAAATCCGCTTCAGGTACAACTGTAATCGCTTTGGACTGCTGATCCCTTATTACTTCCAGTTCCCTCAAAATCCGGGCGTTAGACTGAATCACCTCAAAAATCAGATCCTGCTGAGTCGGATCAGCACCTTTATTTTCCGGTGCAGAAAATAGAGCACGGCTAACAACTCCCCCTTCTCCACGCTTAGCCGCCTGCATCTGAGAACGAAGCTCAATCTGCGTTTCTCGAACTGCAGCAAGCGAGAGTTCATAAAAAATTGTTCTGATATCAAGAAGGTCAAAAGGCAACTGTTGCCCTTTCAGAGCCATCTGAATGTACGGCAATTCCAGACCCTGCCGGACTCCAAGCTCATACATAACATTAGGGTTCAGTCCAGTTAAGTCAGCAATCACTAGATCCGACGATCCTAGCTCTCTGGCTATTTGCGCCGTTATCCTACCCGGCTCACTTATCTTGTCCGAACGCACAACGTCATACCCTAGCTCCTCAGCAATAGGAGTGATTACAAATTCCATCAATTCATTGGACCGTGCTCTCTCTGGACTATCCACAGCACCTATTGGACAAATAATAAAGACCTTCTGATTCGCCATAACTTCCTCACACTAACAAAACCAACTATCACCAAGATACCAAGATAAGCAACAGAGCAACAACCAATGCCAAAGGCACCCGCCAATACTCAGCCATCCAGCTGGACAGCCACACAGAGACAGCCGACCAATCAACACATAGAGCGTTGACCTCGACTACCGGTAATCTCTGATTATGTTCAGCAACTACCGGCACCACCGGAGGAAGCACGGCGAGTTCAATAGGTTCAATATCGCTTTCTAAAGCCACAAATACAGGTTCAGGTGTAGGTTCAGGTGTAGGTTCAGAGGGAGACAAGGGAGCACTCAGGAAATCTGATAATGGATCACTCATCTCAACAGCTCGAGCTGGAGAGGAACACAGCCGAGCATGTAAACCTTCACGTTCACGCATCCACTCAAGACGCCGAGAACCTGCCACCACTGGCAGCAGCTCATGTGTTACCGGACAACGCCAATAGGTACTGCTACCTGCTACATCGTCCCCCAGATCCGGGAACATAGAGCTACCCGCAGCGGTCAGCCGTGCCGAGCTGGACGAAGCAACACGAGCAACACCACGACGCAAACGAGCCGCATGTGCTTGACAGGATTTATAGACCGCACGTTCACTAATACCAAAATGGGAAGCGGTCGAAGCGACCGAGTGACCCGCAGCGCGAAATGCTGAAACGTCCGAGGATGCCGCCATAGTCTTAACTCCTATGGTAAATTGTTGCCATGCGCTTAACTCGCATAGCAGGGTAAGTGTTTACTGCACTTGCCCTGCACCCATAGTACACCCACTTAGCAACTCTCAACCAGCAGCTACACCACGCAGATCCAAAACATTGACAACAACTCTCATCAATGTTACGATATCTAGCAAGTAGTCGTAACATTCATGAGGGAAAATCATGGAAAACCCCCAGGAGCAGATAATCACCGTAGGCAATTACACCCGGACCATCAAGGAGCGCCCAATAACATTCCGGTGCGAGTGGTGTAGTAGAGTCAGCACAGAAATGCGCCTACCAGGTCCACCGCCCCGCTACCACGCTGAGTGTAAACAAGAAGCACAAAACTCGATTGCAAAAGCAAGAATGAGGCGCATGAGACAGCGCCAGTCACAAGCTTAAAGGAGTCAACCATGCCGCCGACCAACAAAAACACCCTATTCTACGGCGATAACCTCGAAGTCCTAAGGAAGTACATCAAAGACGAAACCGTTGACCTCTGCTACATTGATCCGCCTTTCAACAGTAAGCGCACCTATAACCAGATTTACAACAACATTGGTGGCGAAGACAGAGCACAAGCCCAGGCATTTATGGACACTTGGGAATGGGATGAGCACGCCATAAGCGGATACAGTGAAATACTCGGCAACGATGCGGGGCGCTTCACTAGGGAGACAGTCGAATTGACCAAGGGACTTCACAGTGTCCTTGGGAAAGGGAGCCTCCTTGCCTACCTTGTCACCATGACATTACGAATAACAGAGATCCAGCGCGTCCTAAAAAGAACAGGATCTTTATATTTACACTGTGACCCCACAGCCAGTCACTATCTCAAACTTGTACTTGACGGAATATTCGTACCTCAAGGCGGAGATTTCCTAAACGAAATCATCTGGAACTATATGACAGGAGGTGCAAGTAAGAGATTTTATGCCAAAAAGCACGACATTTTGTTTTACTACAGTAAAACAAAAGACTACCGCTTTTACCCAGAACGAATCAGGGAACCACGTTCTGAAAAAGCCATGCAGCGAGCACAGAACCCAAAGGGCGCACGCATTAGTGCTGATAACACAACGAAACTACCTACGGACGTTTGGCAAATACCAGCATTGAACCCCATGGCTATCGAACGGCTGGGGTATCCCACACAGAAGCCAGAAGCACTACTGGAGCGAGTTATCCAGGCTAGCAGCGACCCAGGTGATGTAGTACTTGATGCTTTCTGTGGGTGCGGAACCACAATTACTGTTGCTCAAGGTCTCAACCGTCAGTGGATTGGTATCGACATCACATATCAGAGCATTGCGGTTATTCTAGAACGACTAGAAGCAACTTATGGTAAAGAAGCTCTCGAGCAAACCATACTTAACGGTATCCCTCAAGACATAGCATCAGCACGCGCTCTAGCCCTTAAGAAGGATGACCGAGTCCGTAAGGAATTCGAGAAGTGGGCAGTCTTGACCTACTCAAGCAACCGCGCCATCATCAACGACAGGAAAGGTGGAGACAAGGGTATAGACGGCACTGGATTTTTTCTTACAGACAAAGATGCTAACGCTAAGATCGTGTTCCAAGTCAAGTCTGGCAATGTTGGACGAGGCGACATATCCAAATTCAACAATGACCGAGCACGAGAAGAAGCTGAGCTTGGAATATTCTTAACCCTTCAACCCCCAACTCAGGGAATGAAAGAAGAGGCCAATGCAACCGGGTTTTATGAGCATAAACTCATGAACCGCAACTACCCACGTATTCAAATCGTGACTATCGCAGAAATTATAGAGCAGGATAAACGACTAGATATACCAATGAGCCTAGAAGTACTCAAGAGAGCACAAGCCGCATCAGAGAGCTTACAAACTGGGCTATTTCAAGATGAACAACACCCATAACATTCTTCACCCACGCACCCGGAAACCTAACGCGGCGCGGTCCCCTTCGGAGCCCCGCCGCGTGATGTTGCCGGGTGCCTATAGCTTATGACTTATGCTGCCGAGCGATCTACACCCGGCGCATCAGACCACACGCCGACCACCTGCGGATTATTCATACTAACCAACTCACGCCGAGAACGCCGTCCAGGCCGCTTAAGCTTCTCCCGATTCTCCATATAGATACGAAAGTGACCAAGCCACAAAAGAGCTAGTTTATTCATCTCATCAAAGGTGAACCCACCCCCACCAGCGTCCCGCACTCGCACCGAGGCAGTAAGCTTGACCCCATCAGGAGACGGCTTAACAAGTGGCACAACCTCGACACGCGCCGTACAACCTTCACAGGTAAACCAATTCCCATCAAGAACCAGATTATGCTTATGAACTGTCATCAGAAATACCCCCTAATTCAACACCTAAGCGCAAAAGAAAAGAGCGAACCTGCACAGGATCGCCCGAGCTAGCAACATTCAACAATTCCGCCCGTGCATCATTCGCCAGGACCACACGCCACGCAGCCAGATCCAGCACGGCCAGCACTACCGCATCCTCGACAGCTTCAGCTGCTACTTCCTCATCTGTTTTTTCCTCGGCGATCAGACCGAGCAGCGCCCGGAGACCAGGAGAATAGAAAAGCTGTTTTCTACCCTTGAAAGCCTGGGCATATTCCCGCCAGCGTGTACCCGCCTCGACATCCCCCAGGACAACGAACGATTCCAGCAACTCTGACATACTGCTATGGTCACCGCGGCCACGCTTAGATCCAGCTTTCGCCAACTCATGCGCAGCCGTCCACTTCGGTTCTTTACCCCACTTTGCAACATAGGCAGCAATATCAGCCGTGGTAGCTTTCACGTTCAGCCCCCACTTCGGAGAGGCATAGCGCCCGACCTTCGCGACCGAGGCTAACCACCGATCGCGCAGCTGCTGGGTGAACACATCGACATCGACACCACCGGCCACGAAGAACAGCACATGCTGGTGAGGATGAAAGCCGTTTATACCGTCGGTGTTCTCCAAGGCTCGAACCGACCCCACCATGCCGTGCTGCTCCTGAAACCGCATCCACGCCCGACCACTACGCATCTTCCGCATTGCCTCCTGTAAGCCATCCAGGAGGCTCACAAGGCCATCAGCGGCCGTATGCTGCAACGTGAACGTCGCCATAATGATCTGACCACCCCAGGCAGCCACAGCAGAAGCTAATTCTTCGCGCCGACGTTCCGAGATTTTGGCAGAGCAAACCGGACACATCCACACCGAACCACAGACCATCAGCCCACCATAGTGTGCTGCTTTCTGTCGTGGAGAATAGAGAACCGAAACGCCAGGTGTACCGGGAATAGAGCGACGGAGGCAGACGCCTACACGCTCATTCGGCAGAAGATCACGCGCCCCAGCTTGAAGCATGAAACGCCGGACACGCGGAGGAATACCCACGGTTTGACCCGGCTTTCCATACGCGGACGCAAATCTTGCAAGAGTACCAAGAGTACCAAGACGCGCCGCTCGCGCGGCCACAGAACCAACAGAACCCGACGACACCGACCCAGCATCCAATGGATGCAGATCACCTACAGCGAACCGCACGGTTGACTTTACAACCGTCGGGAGTGTAGAATCAGGTTGAGCCAACAACCCGACCCCCTTTCCGGAGCCACCAACTTTGGAGAGGAAGCCACCGCCAAGTGTGTCCAGCACTTAGGCGGTTGTTTTTTAACCTCTAATCCCCTGAAGCAATAGCCCAGCTACAAATTGTTAGAACGGCGGTCTATCTTCATACATCAATTCCCTTATCGCCCCTTCTGGATACTTTAATCACCTCCGCTGCTGACAGCGACCGGCGTCCGGGCTTTTCGGTCTTACCATTCACATCATTTGACCACACGGTGGACACTCCAATCCTAACACGATCACCCAAGTATTCAATCCCCTATAACCTACGCAAGTACTTAAAACCTAGAATCTTTTAGAGAAACAAGTTGAGCTACACCAACCACAGGATGAGCAACGCCACAGACCACAAGAAGAACAAAATATTTCATGAACATAATTGCGGCTTCGTCCACAGTATGAGCACTTTGGTCTATCAAGCCTCGTAAAGATGTAGGGGTTACCATCAGACTTCTTTAGCTGTATCCGATCTTGATGTAGAACCGTAGCCACAACAACAGAGCTACCAACCTGGTAGGTTATATCACGCCCACTAATAAGCAAAGGCTTGAAGGAAAGCACCTGACTTCGAGAGAATGTATGTACTGCACACGCACTATGGGCGACATCAAACCCCACGATCATATATTCATTTTGCCAACCAAAATTGAGAAATGAGTACTTAAGACCAGAGTTCCCTGTACCATCACACTCAATACAGCGCGAACCGCCAGATCCATCACACATAAGACAACGCACCCCTCGTCCAGAGGGATTATCAGCATCTGCTGGAAGCTCCCCAGTAACACCCAAACCCCCACACCCAGCGCAGGGCAGCCACTGCCTGCCAGAACAACGTTCACATCGCATCCTAAATGTCATAGTCCACTCAAAACTAACTAAAAAGACACGCGCCTCACGCCGGCGGGGCGGTGCTACGCACGTTAAAACCGCTTCGCGGGGTGCAGCGTGGAGTGTGCGAAAAGAAACATTTTGTTTCTTTCCTACATAACAGCATGGAAGTTTATGTCGACGACTTAACACATGCAGTTATTGCCCGCTGTCAAGGTAGGATCGCAACGTACAGTCAGACCAAGACAATCACACCCCACACGACTACAGCTAACAGAACCCATGCTTTCCTACCTACGCTACGCTTGACAGCTAACCCCGGAGACGTAGCACCGTGCATAAGCAACGGCCATCCATCGCTACGCGCCCCCTAAAGTGGACTTATCGCGAAAGCATGATCAACAGAACGGCCACAGCCAGGGCGAGAGGAACCCGCCAATACTCAGCCATCCAGGTGGACAGCCACGCAGTAACCACCGACCAATCAACCCGAGGAGGATTGACCGATAATCTCTTATTATGTTGAGTAACTATCGGCAGAACCACAGCAGCAGCTACAAGTTCAGTACGTTCAATATCGCTTTCTAATGCCTCAAATATAGGTTCAGGTGTAGGTTCAGATGTAGGTTCAGAGGATGATAATAAGTCACTCAACAATTCTGATAGTGGAGCACTAACCTCGACCGCCACAGGTGGAGCACTTCGCAACCGAGCATGGAAAGCTTCACGCTCCCGCATCCACTCAAGACGCCGGGAACCTGGCACCACTGGCAGCAGCTCATGTGTTACTGGACACCGCCAGTAGGTATTGTCGTGGGCGACATCGTCGGCCAGCTCGCCAAACATAGAGCCACCCGCAGCGGTCAGCCGTGCCGAACTGGACGAAGCAACACGAGCAACACCACGACGCAGACGAGCCGCATGTGCTTGACAGGATTTATAGACCGCACGTTCACTAATGCCAAAATGGGAAGCGGTCGAAGCGACCGAGTGACCCGCAGCGCGAAATGCTGAAACGTCCGAGGATGCCGCCATAGTCTTAACTCCTATGGTAAATTGTTGCCATGCGCTTAACTCGCATAGCAGGGTAAGTGTTTACTGCACTTGCCCTGCACCCATAGTACACCCACTTAGCAACTCTCAACCAGCAGCTACACCACGCAGATCCAAAACATTGACAACAACTCTCATCAATGTTACGATATCTAGCAAGTAGTCGTAACATTCATGAGGGAAAATCATGGAAAACCCCCAGGAGCAGATAATCACCGTAGGCAATTACACCCGGACCATCAAGGAGCGCCCAATAACATTCCGGTGCGAGTGGTGTAGTAGAGTCAGCACAGAAATGCGCCTACCAGGTCCACCGCCCCGCTACCACGCTGAGTGTAAACAAGAAGCACAAAACTCGATTGCAAAAGCAAGAATGAGGCGCATGAGACAGCGCCAGTCACAAGCTTAAAGGAGTCAACCATGCCGCCGACCAACAAAAACACCCTATTCTACGGCGATAACCTCGAAGTCCTAAGGAAGTACATCAAAGACGAAACCGTTGACCTCTGCTACATTGATCCGCCTTTCAACAGTAAGCGCACCTATAACCAGATTTACAACAACATTGGTGGCGAAGACAGAGCACAAGCCCAGGCATTTATGGACACTTGGGAATGGGATGAGCACGCCATAAGCGGATACAGTGAAATACTCGGCAACGATGCGGGGCGCTTCACTAGGGAGACAGTCGAATTGACCAAGGGACTTCACAGTGTCCTTGGGAAAGGGAGCCTCCTTGCCTACCTTGTCACCATGACATTACGAATAACAGAGATCCAGCGCGTCCTAAAAAGAACAGGATCTTTATATTTACACTGTGACCCCACAGCCAGTCACTATCTCAAACTTGTACTTGACGGAATATTCGTACCTCAAGGCGGAGATTTCCTAAACGAAATCATCTGGAACTATATGACAGGAGGTGCAAGTAAGAGATTTTATGCCAAAAAGCACGACATTTTGTTTTACTACAGTAAAACAAAAGACTACCGCTTTTACCCAGAACGAATCAGGGAACCACGTTCTGAAAAAGCCATGCAGCGAGCACAGAACCCAAAGGGCGCACGCATTAGTGCTGATAACACAACGAAACTACCTACGGACGTTTGGCAAATACCAGCATTGAACCCCATGGCTATCGAACGGCTGGGGTATCCCACACAGAAGCCAGAAGCACTACTGGAGCGAGTTATCCAGGCTAGCAGCGACCCAGGTGATGTAGTACTTGATGCTTTCTGTGGGTGCGGAACCACAATTACTGTTGCTCAAGGTCTCAACCGTCAGTGGATTGGTATCGACATCACATATCAGAGCATTGCGGTTATTCTAGAACGACTAGAAGCAACTTATGGTAAAGAAGCTCTCGAGCAAACCATACTTAACGGTATCCCTCAAGACATAGCATCAGCACGCGCTCTAGCCCTTAAGAAGGATGACCGAGTCCGTAAGGAATTCGAGAAGTGGGCAGTCTTGACCTACTCAAGCAACCGCGCCATCATCAACGACAGGAAAGGTGGAGACAAGGGTATAGACGGCACTGGATTTTTTCTTACAGACAAAGATGCTAACGCTAAGATCGTGTTCCAAGTCAAGTCTGGCAATGTTGGACGAGGCGACATATCCAAATTCAACAATGACCGAGCACGAGAAGAAGCTGAGCTTGGAATATTCTTAACCCTTCAACCCCCAACTCAGGGAATGAAAGAAGAGGCCAATGCAACCGGGTTTTATGAGCATAAACTCATGAACCGCAACTACCCACGTATTCAAATCGTGACTATCGCAGAAATTATAGAGCAGGATAAACGACTAGATATACCAATGAGCCTAGAAGTACTCAAGAGAGCACAAGCCGCATCAGAGAGCTTACAAACTGGGCTATTTCAAGATGAACAACACCCATAACATTCTTCACCCACGCACCCGGAAACCTAACGCGGCGCGGTCCCCTTCGGAGCCCCGCCGCGTGATGTTGCCGGGTGCCTATAGCTTATGACTTATGCTGCCGAGCGATCTACACCCGGCGCATCAGACCACACGCCGACCACCTGCGGATTATTCATACTAACCAACTCACGCCGAGAACGCCGTCCAGGCCGCTTAAGCTTCTCCCGATTCTCCATATAGATACGAAAGTGACCAAGCCACAAAAGAGCTAGTTTATTCATCTCATCAAAGGTGAACCCACCCCCACCAGCGTCCCGCACTCGCACCGAGGCAGTAAGCTTGACCCCATCAGGAGACGGCTTAACAAGTGGCACAACCTCGACACGCGCCGTACAACCTTCACAGGTAAACCAATTCCCATCAAGAACCAGATTATGCTTATGAACTGTCATCAGAAATACCCCCTAATTCAACACCTAAGCGCAAAAGAAAAGAGCGAACCTGCACAGGATCGCCCGAGCTAGCAACATTCAACAATTCCGCCCGTGCATCATTCGCCAGGACCACACGCCACGCAGCCAGATCCAGCACGGCCAGCACTACCGCATCCTCGACAGCTTCAGCTGCTACTTCCTCATCTGTTTTTTCCTCGGCGATCAGACCGAGCAGCGCCCGGAGACCAGGAGAATAGAAAAGCTGTTTTCTACCCTTGAAAGCCTGGGCATATTCCCGCCAGCGTGTACCCGCCTCGACATCCCCCAGGACAACGAACGATTCCAGCAACTCTGACATACTGCTATGGTCACCGCGGCCACGCTTAGATCCAGCTTTCGCCAACTCATGCGCAGCCGTCCACTTCGGTTCTTTACCCCACTTTGCAACATAGGCAGCAATATCAGCCGTGGTAGCTTTCACGTTCAGCCCCCACTTCGGAGAGGCATAGCGCCCGACCTTCGCGACCGAGGCTAACCACCGATCGCGCAGCTGCTGGGTGAACACATCGACATCGACACCACCGGCCACGAAGAACAGCACATGCTGGTGAGGATGAAAGCCGTTTATACCGTCGGTGTTCTCCAA
>MWWC01000021.1_pt1 | contig 13912 bp, 16 predicted proteins | sample 1047261 | NCBI WGS metagenome assembly MWWC01 (sample SAMN06349975, study PRJNA376086) | soil metagenome | isolation source: MS3-5 sample Antarctic (ecotone) soil | place: Antarctica | collected 2015-01-13 | reverse complement strand
GGAGCGATTCGACCTCTTCTTCCAGAGTTGACGTTGATTTTTCGCCCCCTTTCGTCCTTTTTTCAGCCGCTCGCCAGGCATGAATGATGCTGTCACTGATGCCCATTTTCTGGGCTACACCGAGAATGGACTCGCCATTGGTAACCAGACGGAGCACGTCAGCCTTGAACTCGGGGGTGTACTTGCGGTTGGGAGTTGATTTTCTGGGTGTTTTCCCAACGCACAAGCCGACCCAAAAACACCACATTTAATTTTGCCCAACCGCACCCAAGACCATTCGTAACGACTACATCAGCACGACAAATTAGCTAAATCCTAATCCGACAAAGTTTTGAAGTTTACTCAAAGGTTGGGAATTTCAGCACTTCACACCTTTTGCTTATTTATCCTATACTCTTCTCCCCACTTCGCCATTGACTGCATTATTGGCGACAATGTAAGCCCAAACTCGGTTAATGTGTACTCCACCCTTGGGGGAATTTCCGCATAAATTTTTCTACTAATCAATCCGTCATCTTCCAATTCTCTCAGCTGCTGGGTAAGCATTGATTGGGTTATGCCTACTACACTTCGCTTCAATTCGCCAAACCTTGCGGGGGCAGTTAAGTAAATGGCATTGATAAGGATAGGCTTCCATTTTCCACCCAAAACTTTCATCGTAGCCGTTACGGGACAAGAATTTTCATCAAAAACAAACTTTTTTTCATTTTTAACTTCTTGATTATCAACATTAGTATTGTTTATCATACTTACTTAGTTTTAATGTCCTACTTATGTATTAAATTATTACATTAGATATTTGCACTACAAAAATAAATAATACTAATGAATATGTCAAGAAAAAAAATTTTAATCACGGGTGCAAGCACAGGTTTTGGTAACATAACAGCCAAATTACTTGCAAAAAATGGGCATACAGTATATGCCACAATGAGAGATATTAACGGCAAAAACAAGCCACATAAAGAAGCATTGCTTGACTGGGCTAAGGCAGAACAAGTAGATCTAAAGGTGGTGGAGTTAGATGTGACTTCTGACCAAAGCGTTGAAAATGCTAAAAATGAAATTCTTGCCGAAACCAATGGAGTTATTGATGTGATTTTCAATAATGCAGGTATTTATGGAGGCGGAATACAAGAAGCCTTTACGGTAAACGACCACAAAGCTCTTTTTGAAGTAAATGTTTTTGGATCAGTAAGAGTAAACAATGCATTCTTGCCCACTCTTCGAAAACAAAAAAGCGGTTTAATTATTCAAACCTCAAGCGTATTGGGTAGAATCGTTATCCCTTTTGGTGGTGTGTACGATGCCACAAAATGGGCGGTGGAAGCACTTAGCGAAAATTTGGCTTATGAGTTAAAACTTTTGGGGATTGATGTTGCAATTGTACAACCAGGAGCATTTCCTACTGAGTTATTTCAAAAATTCTATTATCCAAGTAACCCAGAAGTGGCAACCGAATACGGTAAATCAGCCGAGCTCTACAATACCTCTTCTCAAACAATTACCGCTATGATGGCCGACCCAAATATTCCTAATAAGCCCGAACAGGTAGCAAAAGCAATTGTAAAGTTGGTAGATATGCCCAATGGCACACGCCCATTGAGAACAGTAGTAGATAAAATGATGGGTGGTGTTACCGAAATCATTAATGAAACTGCAAAACAAGTGCAAGCAGGCGTACTTCAAAATTTTGAACTTAGCGAATTAAATATTAACAACTAAAAAATAAAAACAATGAAAACAATGAAGCAGATAATAGTAAATGAATTTGGAGGTCCTGAAAAGTTGATCTTACATGATGTACCAATGCCTTCTGCAGGCGATGGGCAAATTGTAATTAAAGTAGAAGCATCAGGGGTGAATTTTGCTGACAGCTTGCAAAGACAAAATAAAAATGTAGTCCCCACCTCTTTACCTTATTTACCCGGTTATGAAGTGGCAGGAATAGTTACCGAGCTTGGAAAAGGTGTCGAAAATATTTCCTTAGGAGATCGTGTAGTTGCTATGCTTCCTGGTGGTGGAGGGTATGCTCAATATGCTGTTACACCCTCTTATTTGGCAGCAGTTATTCCGCCTACTATCTCTGCCCAAGAATCTTTGGCATTGCAAGTTCAAGGCCTTACCGCATACCTGATGTTGAAAGACGGAGCGAAATTACAACCTGGACAAACTGTTCTGATACATTCAGCAGCTGGTGGTGTGGGTACATTACTAGTTCAAATTGCAAAGCAAATGGGAGCAGGTAAAATAATTGCAACCGCAAGTAATGTTGAAAAACTTGCTGTTGCCAAATCGTTGGGTGCAGATGAATTAATAAATTATACAGAATCTAACTGGGTTCAAAAAGTAAAGGACGCTACAGGAGGAAAAGGTGTTGATTTAATTTTAGATGGTACAGGAGGCGAAATTTTGCAAACTAGCTTTAGTTGCCTTACGCCCTTTGGTAGGCTGATAAACTTTGGAAATGCAAGTGGCGGATCTACATCAATTGATGCCTTCACACTTATAAATGACAACCTTATTTTACAGGGTTTTGGATTAGCAAGTTATTTTGTAAAACCAGATTTAATGCAGGAAGCTTATCAATATTTGTTTTCGCAAGCTGCAACAGGAAAACTAAAAGTTCACATCGGACAAACCTTCCCTTTAAAAGACGCTTCCGAATCACACAGACAAATGGAAAACAGGAAAACAACAGGTAAAATTGTGCTAATTCCTTAACAACAAAAAAAGTAAAAACAATAAACACTCATATAAACTTTAATAAACATGGTAAACTCTCTAAATTGGTTTGAAATACCAGCTACAGATTTCGAAAGAGCAAAGACTTTTTATGCAAAAGTTTTAGATGCTCAAATTCATGACGACCCTAATCCTAATATGCAATATGCATATTTACCGTCTGATCCACAAAAAGGCGGATTTGGCGGAGCAATTGCTTGCGGTGAAAACTATGTTCCTGCAATGACCGGCACAACTGTATACTTAGATGGCGGAAATGACCTTTCAGTTCCATTAGGCAGAGTAGAAAGTGCCGGTGGAACAGTTATTCTGCCGAAAACTGCTATTGGTGACAACAGGGGCTTTATTGCACTTTTTATCGACACAGAAGGAAACAAGGTAGGATTCCATTCAATGGGTTAATACAGAGTTCTCCCGTATCTTTGTAAAATAGCTGATAGAAGTGTTATCATTGATATTTCTATCAGCTTTGCGCTATATCCATGAACAAAGACATTAGTAAACATCGACAAAACAGCATCGACAGACAGAACGCCAGCACCTAACAAGGGTTTGGCAAAATGGGGGCAGAAGTGCTGAATTGAACATTTGTACTTCTATTTAGCATTTGTGATAAACTGAACATTTGTGCTTCTATTTCCCCCACTTCGCCAAGCCCCAAAACGTTGTGCAATTTAAGTCAGGGTTTGTTGAATTGATCCCAAAACCCTTTGTCGTCATAAGCTGGGAATAGTCGGGAATATTTTGAGTTATTGCGCTTGTAATCTTGGATTTGGCTATAGTAATAATCGCGTTCTCGAATTACCTCTTGCGCTTGTTTATAGATAACCGTTTCTTGGGCCTGTTCCCGGTAGTAGTCACAGAGTAGCCAAGCGCTAAAGACGACTAACAACAATACCAATCCGTAGGCTATAGCAGCATAGAAAGTAGTAAACCCGTAAATATCACCCGTCACCCGTACCTGACGGGGAACCCCCTGCGTAGCGTGGTTAATGGTTTTAGCCGCTTGATCGGCGGTCTGCGTAATACGAGTAGCCGCTTCATCAGCCGCTTTTTTGATGGCAGCCGTATCGGGTAATCCCTTCTTTAAATCGGGTAGTACATGCTGGGCGAAATCTTTAGCGTCTAGCGTGATAGCCCGGTTATTGACCTGCTTTAACTGTTCGGCGGTGGCCGGGGCTGGTCGTTTGCTTAACTCGTCTAATTGGGCTTTGATGGCCTTAATGTCGTTGAATAAATCCTGTGGGTTCATAGTCCTAACCCTTGCTTGGGTTTTCTTTGCTGTTTTTCTTCGATTTCCGGGGCGTTCTGCTGCTTGGCGATGTTCTGCTTTAATTCTTCACTCTTCGTCTGCTGGTAGCCAGTTGTAAGCTCATTCCAGCGGTCTTTCTCGGTGGCGGCTGTATAGCCCTTAAATAAAGCATCCCAGGCCGTTTGGCTCTGATTCTGCTCCTGCTGGTTTAAACTCAACTGCTGGCCAATCTGCTTGGCCTTGTGGCCTACTTCGCTCCCTTTTACGGCCGTTTCGTCGTAGCGAAAGCTGCACCCCACCAACACTCCCTTACTGTCGCGCTTAAACTGGCTCTCCACGCCTTTCAATCGTAGTTGTTCGCTCAATTGCTCGACCGTTGTTATCTGAGGGTTGGCAAGCGTTGTTTTCAGCGTCTCCTGCACGTATTCGCGGGTGCTCTGTTTATGGGGGTTATGGTCGTTCAGGCTCTGACGTTGCTCCGGTAGTTTCCTCATGCCTAACTGCTGGGTAATGGCCTGGCAAACGGTCACATTCCGGGCGTAGTTGTGGCTCGTATCCAGCGCGGGGCCTCCGTCCATTGGGACGCGGTTAATGTAGATGTGAATGTGGGTGTGGGGGCGGTCGTGGTGCTGGTAGATGGCTACCTGGTGACGGGTGGGGTCGGCTCCCATCTGGCGGCAATACTCCGACGCGGCCCGTAGTAGCTGCTCCTTCTGGACTTCCTCCCCCCTCGGCCAATTCAGGGAGGTATGCCAGACCGGACTTTGGCACCGACTACCATCAGCCACAGCCATCATCTCAGCGGCCATACCCTGCGGATCACGTGCCCCTAAGTTCGACGCGCCCAACAACTGCGAAGGTTTATGTTCTTTCCCTTCCTTCAGACCCGCCCCATACTCCAGGGCGGGACCGAAACTCTTCCCAGTAGTCGTTTTGGCAATCATTGCAGAGCGGCTTTTAACTGGAGCAAAATTGTCTGGATAGCCTGATCGTCGAACTCCCGAAGATGAGCGTAGCGAGTGAGCTGGTTCAGGTTGTTGGCCACGCCGACAATGACCTGCCGTAGATCGGCGGGTAGCCGCTCTTGCATGGACTGGCCAATGGCCACCCGTCGCACGTACTCACTGACAGTCAACCCGGCTACTTTAGCCTTGTCCTCAATGTGTTTCTTATCGGTAGTGCTGGCCCGAAAACGCATCGTGATAACCTTGTTTTCAGGCATGTGAAAGGGGGTCAAGAGGAATACTTGCAAGACGGGTCTTTCGTAAGCTTGCGTAACGAAAGGCTGACTTTGTGGCGAAAAACCGACCGATAGGAAGGTTTGTAGCTACAAAGTCATGGCTTGCTTTATTCGCGAGCAAGTTACGCAACCGGATGGCTTCCTTGCAAGTGGTCTTTTATTTTTTCCCCTGTCTTGTGCTGAGGGATTGATTGGAATACTACAGGGGGGGGGTAAAGCTGGCCACCGCTGCGGCTGTTCCCTTGGACCTAATCAGTAGGATAGAAGTTAGTAAGAAATCGACGTTTAACTAAATTTATAGTTGCCACCCCCTCTGCTCCCTTTAGTTTTTTGCTTTTTTCTTCCCTTTCCAATTTGATTTTTGATCTGCTCATTGGCAGACTCTCAGTGGTTAGTTTTTCGGTCGCGTCAGCCACCCTAAAAACTGATTTTTCAAGCCACTTTTTTCGACAACAAGTGCTTGTGTATTATCAATATCTCTTGTTAAACACTTGTAAGGCGAAAATTTAGCAAATAACTCCCTGATTACTAAAGACTTACGCTGTGGATAACTTTAATAAAGTAAGGTTTAGACCCTAATAAAGTAAGGTTTAGACCCAGAAACAGGCTTAATAAAGTAAGGTTTAGACCCAGAAACAGGCTTAATAAAGTAAGGTTTGGACTCTTTAATAGTTAACTTTTAAAGGAAATATACTTTATAAATTTTACTTTTTATATTTGTCTGTAAATCAAGTCAAGATGAATAAGTCTGTTGAAATATGGCAAGATAATGTCTTAACAGTAGCTCGTTATGAAATGACCGAGGCTGAAAAGAACATTCTGTACATGGTAGTTGCTCAGGTTAGAAAAGGTGATCCTGAAGACAAGTACTATCAAGTATCGGTTAACGAGATGGCGGCAATTATGGGATCGGACCGGTTGAAGGCTGAACCGTATCGTCAGGCTACTAAGAAATTAATGACCCGCGTATTTGAGACAACACTTGCTAACGGAGACTTTTTACAGGCTACTTTCATCACATCAGCCCAATTTAAAAAAGGAACAGATATTATTGAAATTGAGCTATCCCGGAAGGTAAGACCATTCTACGTTGATTTAAACCAGCGATTCAGTAAAATTCAATTAGTTGCTGCTATCTCGCTCAACTCAGCCTACGCTAAGCGAATCTATGAATTGTTGTGCATGTTTAAAAACATGAAGGACAAAACGTTCAGGCGTAATTTAGTTGACCTCAAAACCATGTTAAGTGTAATCGACCAAAAAACAGGGAAAGACAGTTACTCGAACTGGACACGGTTCCAGAAGAATATTCTTGATGTAGCCATTAAGGAAATCAACGGGCATACAGATTTATCATTCAAGTACAAGCCAATTTACGGCGACCGGCCTGGCCGGGGGCGTAAGCCTGTCGTTGAAGTTGAGTTTGAAGTATTCTACCAGGCTAAATCAGAACCGGTTCAAACGTCGAGCCTGCACGAGCGACTAATCAAACAGTTTCGGCTCCGGCCCGACCAAGCCGACATCGTGCTGGCCACTCATTCGGTCGAGGTCGTTACCCGTCAACTCTACGACGTGCAAGTGAAAGTCGCCGATGGTAAGGTTAAGAACGTAGGCAGCTACACCGCCAAAGTGTTTGGCTTAGAAACGAAGGTGAAGGCTGCAAATCAATAGATCGGAGCGTGTAGGGCCTAAAAACGCACCACAAAGGATAGAACAAACTACATTGATTCAACCCGCACTTTAAAAAGACCGCCCCTATATGTAAATCCGAATAAAAGGACAAATACCCCCACTCAGGAACCGAATAAAAGGAGTTATGCCCCGGCTTTATAACTGACAACTAAAAGAGAAGTTAGGCGAACGGGTTAACGACCAGATAAAAAGTTGTAATAATACAAAAATCAAAATTTACGGGGTGTTCTGTAGACAATTTTAAATTGATAATCAGATAGTTATGATATAATATTTAGGTTCATAAACACACCTTAAAATAGGTGTGTTTATGAACCTAAATATTATACTTTTTCTTTTCCCTTTGTATCTTCTCCTCAATCGCTTCAATGATCCAGTCTTGAAGAGAAACAGCCAGTTTCGGACTGGTTGGTTTACGGGGCCGTTGAGCGCGTAGTTGGTCAACGGTAACCAGTTGGCTAGACATAATCTTAATATTGAAGTTCTTGATCTGCTCCGGCGACTCGGCTTTACCAACAGTCGTACTACCCCGGTTTATAATCTCGTCTATTTTCTTTTCCTGCCCCTTAGCCGTTTGTTCGGCAGCAACGGCGGGGTCCGCCTTCTTCTTAGGTGGTGCTGATACGGCCATAAGGTTATTTTTTGATGCCTGTAACATGACTAAACAACGCATCCACCTCCGTAACGGCTTTGTCGTCGGTGGGTATCAGTTCAAAAACAGATAGCCCTTTACTGGCTGCTGTGGCAAAAGCTTTGCGGTTGATAATCGAGTGGTCTACAAAATTCAATTCTTCGTTATCGCGCAGAACTTCGGTCGCTTCGTTGTTGTCGGCTCCGCGTGTATCGGCTTTGTTCAGAAAAGAATAAACCTGTAAGGGTGCGGATCGGCTTCCCTGAATCTCACTTAACAAAGCCTGTACTTTAGAAAGCGTCCAAATCTCATAGCTGCGCGGAGCAAAGGGAATCAAGTACACATCTGAGACAAAAAGCGCGGCACGCTGGCTGGCCGTGTCACGTCCTCCGGTGTCAATAACAATGTGATCGTATTTAGGCCGTAGCTGCTCGATCTGTCGGCGAACGGTCGGGCCGTTGAGTTGCACAAGGGTATACCCTAACTCGCCTTTTTTGGTCTCCTCACGCCAGGCGGTGAAATCACTGGCACTCTCTTGCTCGTCTGCATCTACTAACAAAACGTCTGCTCCTCGTTGAGATAACCATACAGCAAGATTCGTTGATATAGTAGTCTTACCTGTACCGCCTTTAATACCTCCTACGGTGAAAATCATACGTTTATCTGCCCTTTCATGGTGTACTTTGTGGTGCCAAATATAACCTAATTTAAGGTGTGAAAGCACACTAACAAATAGGTGTAATTATTTAGTAGGCGGCAATCAAGCTTTCAGCGGGGATACCCAGTATAGCATGAAGCTTGCGAATCATTTCTAAGCTGAGCTTTCGTTTTCCACTTAGTATTTCTGACTGCCGGGCACGAGTTCCCAGTATCTTGGCTAGCTCGCTTTTTTCCTTTCCCAACTGCTCCAGCCTGAATGTAATGGCATCTATTGGACTTGGCAAGGCAATCGGGTAGTGCTTGTCTTCGTAGTGTTCGATGAACAACGAAAGAGCCTCCAACTCGTCTAATTCTGGTGAGTCGTCAGCCAGATCCATTTGCATGAGATTGTAAACACGCGCTAAAGCGTCCTCATATTCCCGCTCGTTCTTAATCACTTTTAACATAGCTGATGGTCTTTACGTCTATCTTACTGTACTCAGCGTGGGTACCGATCCAGACAATATATATCTGACTTAGCCGAAACTCGATATCAGCAACGAGTCGATACGAATTTCCCTTTATGTTGAAGACGAACCGTTTACCAGTTATAACGTCAGCGCTGGGATACGCTTCGATAACGTCGCTGGGCTTGTTCCAATTAGCTGCTTTTACCTCCTCGGCAAAGGCTTCTAAACTTCCTTTTGCCGTGGAATGAACCGTGTAAAAATTGACAATGGTCTTCTTAGCGATCAATCTCATTGTGCCCAAAAATGCTCCCAAAATGGGAACAATCGCAGCCACGGAAAGTTCAGCTATAAGCGCTGCTTTGTTCAAATCTCAGTCATCAACCTTTTTTACCTCTACTCTTCATTGCACTTTTCTAAGAGTAGAGATTATCTGCCGTTCTGTCCGGTTTCGCTGATTAATCCCTTAACATAAAATTTATTATAAAACGACTCTTCGCAAAGTACAACGTCCGGCTACCTGCTGAACGAGGCCGGACATTATACTTTGCCGATATTATGTTATTTCAAGCTGGTTTCAGGTGCAAACAGCCATAAGATTATATCTATCTACACAAACATATTATATATACTTGCAAGCCAGTGGTACTGACAATACGAAAAGTGTGACAGTTAAAGTACAACTCAATATTGTTGAAACACAAAACAATACAGAAAGTACGACAAAACTTTCGTATATTTAGGAGTTAGGTGCAAGCGTAGCGGACGACACAACTGACAGTAAGCAAACATAAACTGGCAGACAAAATGCCAACGCTTCGCAAAATTAAAAGAGCTGCAATGCAACCGCACAAGCTGACACAGATTGCAGCACATTTAATTTTACCCAATCGCAATTAAGACGAATTACAAAGACAAGACAATTACCTCTAACTTTTTTATTTCACTTCACCCTTTTTGCTTATTTATCCTATACTCTTCTCCCCATTTCGCCATTGATTGCATAACTGGGGATAATGTCATCCCAAACTCCGTTAAAGTGTATTCTACTTTTGGAGGGATTTCTGCATAAATTTTTCTACTAATTAATCCATCATCTTCTAACTCTCTAAGCTGTTGTGTAAGCATAGATTGGGTGATACCTTTTACACTGCGCTTCAATTCGCCAAACCGAGCTGGGGAAGTAAGGTATATAGCATTGATTAGGATAGGCTTCCATTTGCCTCCCAAAACTTTCATCGTAGCAGTTACGGGACAAGAATTTTCATCAAAAATAAAATTTTTTCTACTTTTAACTGCTTGATTATCAACATTAGTATTGTTTTTCATACTTACTCAGTTTTACTGTTATACTTGTGTATTTAATTTTTACATTAGATATTTGCACTACAAAGGTAAATAAAACTAAAGAATATGTCAAGTAAAATCATTCTAATTACAGGAGCAAGTACAGGTTTCGGCAACATCACCGCCAAACTACTTGCCGAAAATGGGCATACGGTTTATGCCACCACGCGGGATTCCAACGGTAAAAACAAAGCACAGAAAGACATATTGTTGGATTGGGCAAAATCACATCAGGTAAACCTTAATATTAACAACTAAAAAATAAAAACGATGAAAACAATGAACCAGATAATAGTAAATGAATTTGGAGGTCCTGAAAAGTTGATCTTACATGATGTACCAATGCCTTCTGCAGGCGATGGGCAAATTGTAATTAAAGTAGAAGCATCAGGGGTGAATTTTGCTGACAGCTTGCAAAGACAAAATAAAAATGTAGTCCCCACCTCTTTACCTTATTTACCCGGTTATGAAGTGGCAGGAATAGTTACCGAGCTTGGAAAAGGTGTCGAAAATATTTCCTTAGGAGATCGTGTAGTTGCTATGCTTCCTGGTGGTGGAGGGTATGCTCAATATGCTGTTACACCCTCTTATTTGGCAGCAGTTATTCCGCCTACTATCTCTGCCCAAGAATCTTTGGCATTGCAAGTTCAAGGCCTTACCGCATACCTGATGTTGAAAGACGGAGCGAAATTACAACCTGGACAAACTGTTCTGATACATTCAGCAGCTGGTGGTGTGGGTACATTACTAGTTCAAATTGCAAAGCAAATGGGAGCAGGTAAAATAATTGCAACCGCAAGTAATGTTGAAAAACTTGCTGTTGCCAAATCGTTGGGTGCAGATGAATTAATAAATTATACAGAATCTAACTGGGTTCAAAAAGTAAAGGACGCTACAGGAGGAAAAGGTGTTGATTTAATTTTAGATGGTACAGGAGGCGAAATTTTGCAAACTAGCTTTAGTTGCCTTACGCCCTTTGGTAGGCTGATAAACTTTGGAAATGCAAGTGGCGGATCTACATCAATTGATGCCTTCACACTTATAAATGACAACCTTATTTTACAGGGTTTTGGATTAGCAAGTTATTTTGTAAAACCAGATTTAATGCAGGAAGCTTATCAATATTTGTTTTCGCAAGCTGCAACAGGAAAACTAAAAGTTCACATCGGACAAACCTTCCCTTTAAAAGACGCTTCCGAATCACACAGACAAATGGAAAACAGGAAAACAACAGGTAAAATTGTGCTAATTCCTTAACAACAAAAAAAGTAAAAACAATAAACACTCATATAAACTTTAATAAACATGGTAAACTCTCTAAATTGGTTTGAAATACCAGCTACAGATTTCGAAAGAGCAAAGACTTTTTATGCAAAAGTTTTAGATGCTCAAATTCATGACGACCCTAATCCTAATATGCAATATGCATATTTACCGTCTGATCCACAAAAAGGCGGATTTGGCGGAGCAATTGCTTGCGGTGAAAACTATGTTCCTGCAATGACCGGCACAACTGTATACTTAGATGGCGGAAATGACCTTTCAGTTCCATTAGGCAGAGTAGAAAGTGCCGGTGGAACAGTTATTCTGCCGAAAACTGCTATTGGTGACAACAGGGGCTTTATTGCACTTTTTATCGACACAGAAGGAAACAAGGTAGGATTCCATTCAATGGGTTAATACAGAGTTCTCCCGTATCTTTGTAAAATAGCTGATAGAAGTGTTATCATTGATATTTCTATCAGCTTTGCGCTATATCCATCTGCGTTTACGCCATTATCGGGGTTTACGTACCATCCCCTACTGATATATCATTGCCTTATCGCCTTGTGCAGTTTATTGGGCCACATTTTAAATATTAACAACTAAAAAATAAAAACGATGCAAATTTGCACTAAAGACCTTACTTGTTGGGTCTGCTCCCCGCTAAGGGGTCGCCGAAGGCATTTGCATTGACAGTTGGGTATAAATCATGGTTTATTGAACTGGTCCCAAAACCCCTTGTCATCATAGGCTGGGAATAGCCGAGCATATTTTGAGTTGTTACGCTTATAATCTTGAATCTGGTTGTAATAATAATCTCGTTCCCGGATCACCTCTTGGGCTTGTTTGTAAATAACCGTTTCCTGTGCCTGTTCCCGGTAGTGGTCACATAATAGCCAGGCTCCGAAGACCACCAAGATTAATATCAACCCATACGCTAAAGCCGCGTAAAAGGTCGTAAAGCCGTACACATCGCCCGTTACCCGTACCTGACGAGGAACACCCTGCGCGGCCTGGTTAATTGTCTGAGCCGCTTGGCCGGCAGTCTGTCTAATCTCATTAGCCGCTCCAGTAGCGGCTTTCTCAATGGCCGATGTGTCGGGCAATCCCTTTTTCAAGTCGGGTAGCACATACTGGGCGAAGTCCTTAGCATCTAATGTGATGGGACGGTTGTTGACTTGCTTCAACTGCTCGGCAGTAGCCGGGGCGGGTCGTTTGCTTAACTCGTCTAATTGGGCTTTGATAGCCTTAATGTCGTTGAATAAATCTTGTGGGTTCATAGTCCTAACCCTTGCTTGGGTTTTCTTTGTTGTTTTTCTTCGATTTCCGGGGCTTTCTGCTGCTTAGCGATACTCTGCTTTACTTCTTCCTGTTTCGTCTGCTGGTAGCCAGTTGTAAGCTCATTCCAACGGTCTTTCTCGGTGGCGGCTGTATAGCCCTTGAATAAAGCGTCCCAAGCCGTTTGGCTCTGGCTCCGCTCCTGCTGATTCAGGCTCAACTGCTGACCGATCTGTTTGGCCTTGTGGCCTACCTCCGTGCCTTTTACTGCTATTTCATCATAACGAAAACTGCACCCTACCAATACCCCTTTGCTGTCGTGCTTAAACTGGCTCTCTACGCCCTTTAACCGTAGCTTCTCACTCAACTGCTCAACTGTCGTGATTTGAGGGTTTGTGAGCGTAGTTTTGAGCGTCTCCTGCACATACTCACGGCTGCTTTGCTTGTGGGGGTCATGATCGTTCATGCTCTGGCGTTGCTCCGGTAGCTTACTCATCCCTAACTGCTCGGTAATAGCCTGGCAGACCTTCACATTCCGGGCGTAGTTGTGGCTCGTATCCAGGGCGGGGCCTCCGTCCATCGGCACGCGGTTGATGTAGATGTGGATGTGGGTGTGGGGCCGGTCGTGGTGCTGGTAAATGGCTACCTGGTGGCGGGTGGGGTCAGCTCCGATCTGGCGGCAATACTCCGATGCGGCCCGGAGTAACTGCTCTTTCTGCACGTCTTCCCCCTTTGCCCAATTCAGGGACGTATGCCAGACCGGACTTTGGCACCGACTGCTATCCGCCACGGCAATCATTTCAGCGGCCATGCCCTGCGGATCACGCGCCCCCAAGTTTGACGCGCCCAACAACTGCGAGGGTTTGTTTTCTTTCCCTTCCTTCAATCCGGCCCCATACTCCAGGGCCGAACCGAAACTACGGCCAATACTCGTCTTGGCAATCATCGCAGGGCCATTTTTAGGATGGATAAAATTTCGTCAATGGCTTTCCCGTCGAACTGCCGCAGATGCGCGTAACGGGTAAGTTGGTTTAAGTTATTGGCCACGCCCGTAATGACCTGCCGCAGCTCGGCGGGTAGCCGCTCCTGCACGGCCTGGCCAGTGGCTACCCGGCGCACGTACTCGCTGACGGTCAGCCCGGCTACTTTGGCCTTCGCTTCAATCTGTTTTTGCTCCTCGACACTGGCACGAAAACGCATGGTGATAACCTTATTGTCAGGCATTAGAAAAGGGGTTAGGGGGAACGCTTACAAGCCTGGCCTTTCGTAAGCTTGCGTAACGAAAGGCTGACTTTGTAGCTGGGAACCCGTCGCGTAGCAGGGTTTGTAGCTACAAAGTCATGGCTTGCTTCACAATC
>MWWC01000020.1_pt1 | contig 14112 bp, 16 predicted proteins | sample 1047261 | NCBI WGS metagenome assembly MWWC01 (sample SAMN06349975, study PRJNA376086) | soil metagenome | isolation source: MS3-5 sample Antarctic (ecotone) soil | place: Antarctica | collected 2015-01-13 | reverse complement strand
TGTGCCGCCGAAAATTTCGCCGCTCGCGAGCCCCCTTTCAGAGCTTCATTTTTGAAAAAAATGGAGCGGGTGAGAGGGGGCGTCTCGGAGCCAGAGGCGGAGAGCGCGGAGAGGCCCAGGAAGGACTCACAACGAAGCGGGTGGTAGTGACGTATAGCTCGGACCTCCAAACGCTCTCCAGGGCCTCGGGAGAGCCTTTCTATCGCTGCTGATAGGCAGCATGCCCCGATAGGGGCTCCGAAACTGCCGTAAGGCAGGCATGCCGCGGAAGGGGCTTTTGTAGTTGAGCCTGGGTAAGAGCTTGCTCGTCCCAGGCTGTCTTTTAAGCCCCGGAGGGTATACGGAGTAGAAAAAATGTTCTTCTCTCGCTTTAACTATTTTTCGATGAAGGCGGACATGAAGGCGTAATCAAGGCGGAAATGAAGGCGGACCCCCAAAAATGAAAAAGTTGCTTTCTATAAGAATATCTCGAAGAATGAAGGCGTAATGAAGGCGGAGGGGGGGTCCGCCACGTCCGCCTTCATTTCCGCCTTCATTTCCGCCTTCATCAGTAGGAATGCACCATAATATGGCAAAAAAAACCCGCGTATCTGCTTTAGAGTACAAATCACTTAAAGATGCATTCGTCCATGCTGTCTACCCAGCTCCAGCTCGACTTGCTCGACTCCTTCTTGAAGCTTTTATTTATGAGGATGGAAACATAAATTCTGAATGGTTTGTGCGCGAGAAAGCTTGTTCGAATGGAAAATTCACTAAGCTCAGAGACCGGCTAATTGCTGACAATTGGATTTATTTCCGAGAGGACTCTAGAAGATACTTTGTTGGAGTTCGTCTTCAGCCCCATATTGAGGTCTTAAAAGAAAACAAGACGGCAACTCTTGCGCAGCTTGAAGCTTTTAGTCTTCAGAAAGCTGACAAAAGTGAGATTTATGATTTAGACTTGAAGAAGGCTGACAAAGCTGAACTGGAACAAAGGTTAGCTGAAACAAATAAAAGAATTGATGCTATTGCCATTGCTGTTAGAGAGCTGCAGGACGCAATGATTCCTCCTGATACACCAGAGAAGAGAGCTACTCGCGAACATTCAGCTCGAAAAATTGCAGCACTTGCTCACTGAACGGTAAGAATTGTTGACGTCCTGGGACTGAAGACACATGCATTGTCTTGTGAATGTATGAGCTGCGTAACCTCCGTTTTGGCGGCCACGTTCTCAGGAGAAGATGGCCTCCTCGCTGAAGGACAAGACCTTTTTCAGTTTTAATAGCCTGGTGGTAGAACGAAGAACTTGGTTACGAAATCGCTCGATGTGTCTGAGGTTGGAATCAATCCAAGAATGTAGTCCATTTCAAACTTCACATATCCAGGTTGACGTTCCCAGGTGTAGGTTGCCCTCGCTCCTCCAGTGCCCCAGGAATTTTTTCCGATGAGAGAAGTGATCTGACCATATTGAATAGCCAGTTGTTTTGTATCTTCTGAAACCTCGCCTTCCGTTGTAGAAAAAATCTCACCCGTCTCTGGATTCTTTCCCTGACTCGTAAAGTCTGCGAGAGTGACCATGTGTCCTCCCTGAGTGCCTCGTTTGGAGTTTTTCTTGAGAGTTGCAAGCGAAAAAACTCCGTTCTCATATGCGTTAAAATCCACGGTGAAGCCCATAACGACAGGAAGGCTTTTCCCAAGTGCTCGCTTTACCCGGACAAGCATTGCTTCTCGTGAAGGCGAAATTGTTTTCGCAACTGCAGGAGTTGAGTCATCCGGATAGTCACTCATTTCAGTTGAAAACTGAATGTGTGTCCAATCTGTCAACTCCAGCGCCAGTGGACGTGGCTTGCCAGATGCACTTCGTGCGAGATTTACATTTGCTGCCGGAAGAATAACTTTGGCCAAAGACGAAATGTCAACTTGAAATGCTCTATCTAGTTCAGAAACAACAGTGTTCTCGGAACGATCATTCTTCAGCTTCCCATTTTGAACACTGTTCATGACGTAATTGAGTGCTTTTTCTTGCCGATCCGGATCTTCCTGAGTACTTCCTTGCGGAAGAAAATCTTTTTCTCTCATGATTCCATAAAACTCGGCGAGATCCGTGGCACGTTTCCAGTCGCCGCCTTCAATACCCTCACGCGTCAGCGGCGACATAGAAAATACGTTCTGAGGATTTAGGTATTCCTGTAACGATCGATAGAAAAGGTAGCTTTCGGAAACGTCTTCAATGTGGGATCCTTTTTCATCGACTGGCTTCATGGATTCTGTCCACGAAACAAACGCATAAATCCAGCAATTTCCAACCGCCTGAAACTTTGCTGGCGAATGAGACACTGCAACGGTCAAAGGTGCAGTGCTCGTTTTGCTCGGCTGAGAGCAGCTTGAAGAGATGGAACCTGACGTCGCGATTATGAATAGACTCAGAAAGCGAACATTTTCTTTCAGCATCGCAATATCCTCCTTGCAAAAATGAATTTGCCCTGCTTCTAGGTTCTACATGCAAATCTGATGCCAATAAAAATATTAAAAACATCGGGCAAATAGTGAATCCCGACCTGTCTAAGTGCTAATCACATCGTCCCTTTTCGTGTCATAAGCATCCAGGTCTGAGAAGTGATTGAAGGATCCCAGCCTCGAAAGACAGATAAACTACTAATAAAAAAAACTTCCGACAGAATCAAAAACAGCTCGAAAGTAAAAAACAGCCGAAACAGAGCCTGGGAGCGAAGAAAAATTCTTCTATTCCCATTCGACAGCTTTCTGCACCGCGCTTTCTTCGACTGCCTCATCTCCTTCCAGGACTTACGTTTCCCAAAACGAAACTTGGACTTCATGGCTCTGCGCGGCAGTTGATAGGGCAGAACCCTAAGTTAACGTGTGACGCCCTTCGCCTTTCACGGTCCGTGTGTCTTGCCTGCTGTTTTGCCCTCAACCGCGTTACCCTGGTCTCATAGGCAGCGGGCTTTACGACTACTACGACGTCATCTGCAGGCCCTTGCATCATGGGTCGAACATTGCTGTCTGACTTGGGTTGTGGGGGGACGCCCAGTCCGGTTCACCAAGCACGTTGGTCCCACTCTCCGCAATGACCGATGCAACGGCCACTCACCCTCAATACAGCCTCAGGTTACGAAAAGGATTTCAGGCTTTGTCATTCGGAGCTGACTTGCCCACCGAGACTGCCTGTACAAGGGTTCACTTGCGTTTGAGTCGCCACTTTGGCTCAAGCTTCCTCCGGATTCCTCATTGGCCCTGTCCTAAAACAAAGGTGCTTTCTAGGGCTTTTCTTCGTTCTGAGTTCGCAGGTTTCTTCGGACACCCTTGCTTTATTGCCTACACATTCGCTCCTTTCAGGGCTGTCGTGGGTTCAACCCACCAGTTCATGACCATGCTGGTCGCACTCCCCGAAAGTCACTCCGTGACCTTTTTGGTTTGGAAAATTGACTTTTATTTTTGTATTCTAGATTCTCACTGAATGCCCTTGAAAAATGAAAGACAAAACCGCTGAGGTCAAATTGGTACGCAATTGAGCTTCATGCTCATATACCATTCACAATAATAACTCATCGACAACTCGAGGAGATCAAGGTTTGCGTAGAATTTTATTTGCCCTGGCCGGGCTTAATTTGTGCAACATGGCGTGTGTCCGCCAAAAAACGAGTTCAGCACCGACGGGCCTTGCTGAGCCTATGACTGCGTGGCCCAAGCAGGATCTGCGCATCTGCTTTGAAAACAACAAAACCGAATCAGGGGATCTCGCTTTTCCTGAGTCAGAGATGAAGCTCATTCGGGAAACAGTAAACGAACAGTACACTCCTGCAAGGACTGGTGTTCACTTTGTTGGATGGGATGAGTGCAACGATTTGCTAGACCGCCAGCGAATCATTCCCGATGTCGTGTTGCTTAGAATGAGGCCTGATGAACTCGTTTCTACGGCGCAGGGACTGACCTATAGTGCCTCGTTGGCGCGAAAAAACATTGAAGGAGCTCTACAAAAAGCTGTCGACAACTCGTTAGTCGGAAGCGGAACACTCGTCGAAAATCCAAAAAACGCCGAAGACTTCAAAGTCGTGAAATTGCCTACGGGAAGAAGGATCATATACAGAGTCTTACTTTCGTACTCTGGAGCCTGCCGACTCGACTGGGTGAAGGTCCCTCCTGAGGAATGCACGAAGGGTTATGTGCTCCACGAGCTTGGCCACGTCGCAGGCTTAAGGCACGAACATGCCCGCAAGGAATCGAATTCGGATCCGAATTGCTACGGACGTCAAGCTATCAAAGTTCTTGCTTCGCGAGAACCTCAAGGCTCGTCCGCGTCCACCTATTCGAGCGACTATGATTCAGAATCCATCATGAATTACTGTCACTTGTTCAAATCTTTGGCAGAAGGGTTTCCAGGAGGTGGAGCAAAGCTTAGCAACGGCGATGTTACTATTCTTCAAAAAATGTATTTGAAATAGGACCACCTCTTTCGGCTCCACTGCTCGCCTGAACAGGGCAAAGTGATACATGGGCGTGGAGGGTGAACTCTGGACAGCAGCCCCAAACCCCACCCACCATAATATGAATTATGATAAGTGACTGATATTTTGCACTAAAGCTGGGCAGAATCTGAGTCATGGCTGTGAGATCAAATCTCTGAGAGTTTGGAAAAACTGTGTGAGAGTTTGAACGCGCATGCCAAGAGAGGCCGCTCCTTGAGACTGCGACACAGCCTGAGCAAAACGGCGGTCACCCGTGAGGAGAAGGTGGGAACCAGCTTGCAGTGCAGATAGGAAAATGAGGGTGTCTTCTTTGGAAAGAGGGAGGCTCGTCTGTCCTGTCGTGTCTGGAACAAGGACGAGCCGTTGAACCTGCACGATGTGCCTTGAGAGAGCCTCACTCGATGCCTTGCGGGTCAGGTTCCGACGAGTCTCCTCGCAAGCAAAGGGACAGGACAGAAGCTCAAGACCCGGACGTGGGACAAAGAGGCTTGCACCGAGTCCAGACGGATTATGTGCTGCATTAAAAAGAACATTGGCGTCTAAGAAGACTCGCCGTGTCACCGCCCACCCTCAATAAACTTTTGAAGACCTTTTTCAAAGCCATCCACGTCCTTGGGGTCAAGCTTGTCGTCTTCCATGATCTCGGCAATGTGCGCATCTGAAAACACCCGCGGATTCAAAACAACAGCGGGCCTAAGAATCAAGGCACCATCAGAGCCTTCCTCCCAAGTAAAAGGAGTCTCGGGCGCAAGTTTCAGTTTTTTACGATAGCTCGTCGGAATCGTGACCTGCCACTTGGCTGTTGGATGCAGCGTGTTCATACATCTCTCCTATTCGATGGGAATCCATCGATTCTTTATTATATTCTTACTTTCGGAAAGTAGGAAATTCTTCTAAAGCAAATTCAGAATGTGATGCATAGTTTCACCCATGTTCAGGTTTTAAGCGCAAAATTCATATACTGCTAAAAAAACAGGCTGCCGGGCATTTGCCAATCAATAAACTTTATGATACATATGTATTATAAATACGATATGAACGTATGATATGAAACGGCGAATTGGAGGTTTTATGAAGTACGGCGTCGATTTTGAAGCGGTAGCCGCGGCCGTCCAGCAGCTCAATAGTCAGGGAATACGGCCTTCCCTACGCGCCGTTCGCGAGGCCCTGGGCAACACGGGCAGCCTTACGACCATTCAAGCTCACTTGGCGCGTTACAATGCCTCCGTGCCGGCATCTGCTCCGGCACCTCAAGTGAGCCTGTCAACTGAGATCACACGCGTGATTCTGGCGGAGCTGAGCAAACGAGAAGCGGACGTTCGTAAGACTTTGGAAGTTGATCTGACCGAGGCGCGCGAAACCATCGCACTGCTCACAAAGGAGAACGGGGAAATTCAATCTGAGCTTGAGCGTGCTCGTACTGCGGCAATTGAATTTGCTCAGCATCGCGACAAGGCACAGGGCAAGGTCGAAACCTTGGAATCAGAGATCGAACGACTGCGTAGGGAGTTCAGCTCATTGCAGGCGGAGGGAATGAGGGACCAGGTTGCACTCGCAGTCGCACAAACCAGCGCAAGTGAACTCACGAAAACCAACGACACACTGCGACAGCTGATTGCAACGCTGAGTCTTCCTGCATCTTAGCCATCCACGGACCTTCGGGGCTGAGAAGCACCATCCTTGAGCTCTAATTTCCCCTCAGTAACGTGCGACCATCAATGTCAATTCTCACTAGTGGGGCGGGTTTGCTCTTCTTTTAGGGCATAATTAGCCCTTCCAAATGCCTGCTCATTTGTCGTATAAAAAAAATCCCCTCTGGCAACAAGCTGTGTATCAAATTTGTATCACGATGTATCTTATGATACAATTTGATACATCTTTGTAATCTATAAGATGTTTTGAGGTGAGCAATGGGTCATGTGCTTGGATACAGTGATATTGCATTTGCTGCTGATTCTCTCGTTAGAAAAAATATCCCTGTCACCCAAAGGAATACTAGAAAAGAAATGGGGAACAGAGGAAGTTTTAAGACGATACAAATCCATCTATCCGAATGGAAGAAAAATAGGATAATGTCTACTACTGGAAGCGTTGTATCAAGTGTATTTCCTTCAAATTCAGATGTACACCAGTCTATCGTGAAGCTTGAAGCTAAGATCGATGAGCAATTTAGTGAGATAAAAAACATCAGGAAAGAGCTGTATTCTCTGAATCAGCTACTTAAACAAATGGACATGGAAAGAGAAAATGATCTAGTCGAATTCCAACGGTGCACCGCATTAGATGTGGAGAATGCACGGCTCAAAGAGAAAGAGCATTACATGGTGGACATAGATTTGCTGATCAAAGACAAGAACGTTCTTTTAGGTGAGAATAGTGACCTCAAAAATAAGATTGATGAGATGCTACCTGGCATCCAGCAGGCTGACTCAGTTACGAGAGAAGTTAAGATTCTACGCATGAAAGTTGATAAATACGAAGACTATATGAGGCAGTTTGTCGCTGGCCACCCAGAGTTCGAACCAGACTGGGCACATGTTCTTTTCACGCCTCCGCCCCCTCCAAAAAAAGGCATATGATTCTGGACCTGTCAGGTGACTGCCAGCTGATAGTCAATAAAGCTGCGAGCTGGCATAATTGGCTTTCATGGAGGCTTACTTATGCAGCACACTACGAACAGCCAGTCGAACGACAGAGTCACCCTTGTGGAAGCCGCGAGGACGGTCGGCAAAGCTGCCACCACCATCCGCAGGCTCGTTGATTTGGGCACTTTATCCACTACTCGGGATGAGACAGGTAAGCATTACGTGAGACGACAGGATGTTATCAATCACTACGCAGTTCGGGCTCACACTGCGAACAGCCAGCCAGTAACAGCTGATAGGGGGCCGCGGTCAGGGGCGTCAGCTAGCAGCTCGCAGTCTGTCGCTAGTGCTACGTCGGGCGAGATAGGACGTCTGACAGCAACTATCGATGGCCAGCAGGCTCAAATAGCCTTGCTGCGTGACATGCTTGAGCGCGAAAGAGCGAATGTGGAAGACCTGCGCAAGCAAGTCGCAGCATTCGAGCGTGAGAGAGTACAGCAGATTGCCGAAATGAGGGCGCTTGTGGAAGGCAAGACGGGGCTTCTGAGTCTCAAACGCTTGGTGGCGACTGTTAAGTCGTGGAGCTGATGACAGATTTTTTTCGCTTTTTTCGCATAGTCGGGCTGTTGAAGGTGCGCTGTTCTAGCGTCGTTTCAGCTTTCATCAAGACTTCCAAAATGTCTGACAGATTTCGTTTGGTGCTGTCGGAAATTTTCTCATCTTTCTCCCCCTTCAACCTTTCGACAAACTCAGTTTCGAGAATCCCGAGAAGGCGAGTGATGGCTCGCCGGTTGGAAGCAGGTTTTCCGGCAAGGAGGTCGGCTAAAGTTTCAACCAGGGTGCCCAACTCCAAGCGGCTTTTGGAGAGTCTGTTTTCTTCGATAAGGTCAACGTAGGCACCACGCTTTGTGGCAGAATCAGACGTCAATGCCTTCTCAAAAATCCCGTACAATTTTAACGTCATTTGTTCTCCCGTATTTTTGTTTCCATGTCCCCGTGTTCGATCATATAGAGTCTATCGTAAGCTTCCACCCTGGCGTCATTGTGTGCGCTTTCAGCCCACACAAATCCTTGGGTTGCAGCGCCCCTTTTGGGGCTCGCCTTCTTCGTCAATTTTTGGAATAACCGCCTTTGGCGCTTTTTCCAAAAACCTCCTGCGCACCGTTCCGGTTTGCTTAAGCCAGTTTTACTTACGTATTGCCACTCGCTGTCGCGAGTGGCATACTCCAGTACTGGCCGCTGCGCCCCCTGCGGGGGCTTGCCCGCTGGCGGACGCTCACGCGTCCTTGCGGCTCCTGGGAGGCTAAAGCCTCCCATCCAGGAAAATCCAAACAGCCGAAGAGCGGAGAAAACTTAGGAGGCGTAATGACAAAGACCCTTCCCCAATCTAGCCCACTCGAGACCAAGGCCAAAGCACCTCGCAAATGGAAACCGCGAGCAGCGATCTCGTTTCGGCTCTCGGACGTTGAGCAAGGTCTTCTTAAGACACGTGCACTGGAAGCTGGTTACGATAATGTGACTGCATACGTGAAAGCAGCTTGCTTGGGTCGCCCGCTTGAGGCGGTGCCCAAGGCGCCGCAGGGTATGCCTGCAGAAGTGCGCCAAGCTATGAGGGAACTGTCCCAGATTGGGAATCTACTGGCCTCCATTGCAAGAAACCTACGGGGGTTCTGGGAACTGAGCGCACTGTCTGAATCTAGACTGGAGCAAGAGCTTCATGAACTAGAAAAAATACGTGGGCTTTTGGCCATTCTGCGAGGAAAGGTCCTCTCTTGAAAATAAAAAACGGTCCCGACTATTCGCCTGACCCCGCTCCGGAGCAGGGTGTAAAACGGGAGGCTCCGCTTGAAAAGCCTGCCAAACCCAAAGAATCCATGTGGACGCTTAAAGAACTGAAGGAAATACAAAGCACGACGAAAGACCCGATCGTTTTAAAACATGTCACCACGGAGATTTCAGAAATTAGAAAAGCTGCTGCCGCAAAGCGAAGTGAGCAGTGGTTTGAACGCCGCAGGCAGGGCGTCGCTGCAGAGAAAGCGAAAGAACTTGATATAAAGAGGCGGATTAAAAAGAGAGTTGAGGCTGCTAAACTTGAACATCCAAACAAACCTTTTTCATCGATCCACGAAAAATATGAGCAGGTGGTTAAGAATCTATTCCAGATTGCCCGCAAGAATGATGGGTGGAAGGGAACAAGGAGACTGCTAAAAATGCAGATTGATGGGGCTGATCAACCCTTGAAAAACGGTTTGGATCTTCTCCCTGCCAGTCCCATTGTCCCGACGCCCAAGCGAGATCAAATCCTTGTTTACGCAAACGTTCTAGGCATGGGGACCGATGTCAAGAGCCTCACCAGTGCACTCGATTCGACTTCCAGAAACACAAAAAGCACTCTGAAGCTTAGAATTGGCATGCTTGTCATCTCACCAAAACGCGATTCCGTTTTGACAGATGAGCAGGGTATCTGGGCAGCGCAAAGACACCTTACGCGCCTCGGAGTAGATATAAATGAGCATCCTTGGCAGTTGTACAAGCATCTCGATTCAAAATCCGGAATTCATCATTATCATGTTTTGTACAATCGAGTCAGGCTCGACGGCAAGGTCCACTACATCAATGGTGGCTCGATTGTGTGCAATTACGAGGCATCCACACAAGACAGGTCATTCGAACTTGAGCCACAGATTCCTTTCCCTGTGCCACATAGCCGAGACAAAAATGAACAAAAATCGGCCATTGATTTCAGCTCTGGCGAAAAGGTGAGCACAAAAAGTAGGTCTTCGTTTTTGAAAACGATCGCATCTTTTTGTCACGGAAAGCTCAACGCTGAGCTGAGAGAAAAGGGAAAGAAACCGGTTCTAGTAGCCACTCTAGGGATCGAGGCGAACGCGCGCCTTCAGGCATTGGGACCGTGTGAGATGCGCCACGGAGGAGGATTTGTGAAGCTTCAGTTCTTTGATGGGCCTGATTTTATTGTGAGGCATTGCGCGAGCTGAGTGCGCCGGGAAAACGTTTTTCGTTATTTTGATCTGAACCTTGCGAAGCTGTTCGCTTCGCTCACGACGCTTCGCAAGGACAGTCCGGCCCCTTGCGGTCGCCGTCTTCCGCAAACCAAAAGACAATCGGAAATGGTAGAAGCAGCCATAGGCTGCTGTGCAAATCGCGCTTTGCGCGATGATAAGAGGACAGGTCTGGAGGACCGGTGTCAGGTTTTCTTTATCAGGATGTCTAATGCCGCGTTGAAGATTTACGGTTACGGTGAGTTGGTTATCAACAGCCGTTTGCGCGACTATCCTCGCGCCGCTTCCGGCGCTGCGACGCGCTGACTGGGGCTACCGCCCCAGCCCCCGTAGTGCCAGATTATTCTTCTGGCTGTTCATCCTTTCCGTCTTAAAAGCGCATACGCGCACCACATGCGGTAGAAATTTGAGGCGTGTGCCGCCGAAAATTTCGCCGCTCGCGAGCCCCCTTTCAGAGCTTCATTTTTGAAAAAAATGGAGCGGGTGAGAGGGGGCGTCTCGGAGCCAGAGGCGGAGAGCGCGGAGAGGCCCAGGAAGGACTTACAACGAAGCGGGAGGTAGTCAGGTATAGCTCGGACCTCCAAACGCCTTCCAGGGCCTCGGGAGAGCCTTTCTATCGCTGCCGCCAGGCAGCATGCCCCGATAGGGGCTCCGAAAACTGCCGTGAGGCAGTGTGCCCCGGAAGGGGCTTCTGTGGTTGAGCCTGGGTAAGAGCTTGCTCGTCCCAGGCTGTATTCAAGTAACTGGAGGTATACGGAGTAGAAAAAATGTTCTTCTCTCCGTTGAACTATTTTTTAATGAGCACAGGAATGAGCACAGGATAAGCACAGGAATGGGCACAGACCCTAAAAACAACAAGTTTGCGTTTGAAGTGCTTTTTCCGCATTATGAGCACAGGATGGGGACAGGCAAAGGTCTGTGCTCTCTGTGCCCATTCCTGTGCTCATTCCTGTGCTCACGACATGAGGTGCTCTTAAATATGGCAAAGACAACCAGGATTTCGAAGCTTGAATCAAAAAACTTGGCCGAGGCACTTGGTCATGCCAAGAGGAGTCGAAAAGTCACTGAGTATGTCTCTCCAGTTGTGGTTGCTCGACTCCTTCTTGAAGCTTTTGTTTATGAAGACGGAAATATAAATTCCGAGTGGTTTGTGCGCGAAAAAGCTTGTCCATTAGGTAAATTTACAAAGCTTCGCGACCGACTGATCGCGGACCAATGGATTCATTTCCGAGAAGATTCCAGAAGATATTTTGCTGGAGTTCGTCTTCAGCCACATATTGAGATCTTGAAAGAGACCAAGACAGCAACTCTCGCTCAACTTGAGGCTTTTAGCCTTCAGAAAGCTGACAAAAGTGACCTCCATGATTTAGACCTGAAAAAGGCAGACAAGGCTGAATTAGAGCTGAGATTAGCTGAAACAAATAGTAGGATTGACGCAATTGCAGTTGCTGTTAGAGAACTGCAAGATGCAATGATTCCTCCTGATACACCTGAGAAGAAAAACACTCGCGAAAAGTCAGCTCGGACAATTTCTGCACTTGCTCATTGAACTGTAAGCAATATTGATCGTGCTTCTCATGATTTTCATAAATCAGTTGCAATCTCTCTTTCCTGTATCAGCACCGAGCAAGGAAATAAAGCTCACTGAAGGAGTGGGAAACAGGCACGAGGGGCTGTCCGAAAAAATCCTAAATCCGCGTCTGTGGCGAAATTGGAAGGGCCAAGGCCCCGTTTCCCCTATTTCAGGGAGACAAAGTACATTCAACTTTCTCAACTACGGCTATTCCGAATACAAAAGTATGAGTTCCAAAAAATGTATGAGGGTTAATCTTACTTTGTTGAGAAATCATTATTATATGAGTAGAAAGTTCATCTGATTCACGAAATTGAGCTGCAAAAGTGCCAAATGGCCATTTCTCACTCAACTTGAATTGTTCGACGTTAGATGTTTTCGTGTTACATTCCTCTGATTCAATGCAAGTTGTATATTCCATTTTGATAGAAAATCTATCCCTTAGATCCGACTTATTTAATATAATAGGAGCCGAGTCCGCAAGCTCAGGCTCCCAGCACTTAAGACTAGATGCAGCTGCGAACGTAGGAAATAGTGTTGTAGTAAAAATTAGAAATGGGATTCTCATCGAGTGCCCCCGGGCCGGTATGGGTTTTAAGATATGCACTTCGTATTAGTAGTATATTTCATTGAAGAAGTGAAGTCTACCATTGACGAAACCACCTCTGCCCAGGTGCTTGAGAAGGGCGACACGTGGAGAGTTGAAGACGTGTCCCCTTCGTAGGGTCATCACCCACTACAGAAATACACTTTCCACCAACTCCTCGAATTGTACCATCTCTATACATGGTCCACTTTTGTGCCGGATAAGGAGGATTATAACATTTGTATATCTGTAGAGGTGATCCTTCTTCATGGGTGGTTCCTGATACATCGATGCACATCCCACCGATTCCACGAATCGTACCGTCGTTTTTAATTTCCCATTTTTGGCCAGCACTTGCGGGCTTCAAACAAGACCAGATCTGAAGGGGCGTCTTTTCATCAGTACTGTCTCCCTTGACATCGATGCACATTCCCCCAAGACCACGAAGTCTCATTGGCGTGCGGGGTCCGCCACCATATATATGCGCCACAGTTGCGATGTCGCCTGTTGAGAGATAAATGTCACTCGACTGTGTCCAGACCTCATCATTGAGATTTGTCATCACTGGAAGTGGTTTGCCCTGCGCGTCTTTTAACCAAGTTAACGCCTCAGATACAGGCGGATAGAGCATTCGGGAATTGAAATCAAAATCCCCAACGGCTTCAGAATCGAAACGTATTGCAAATTGATCTCTAAACCCTTCATAGATTCTTTTATACAACACCTTGATGAATAGATTTCGATCAGGGCGGTTTTGCTCATGATGGAGCCCTATCGCATGGCCAATTTCATGGACAGGTCGGCTTATGTCATATAGGCAACCCCTGCCCAGATATATCGTCTGTGCCTTACCTATTCTACCAACGGATGAATTACATGGGCCTTTTATACCGGCATAAAAAAATAAAACATAATCTTCTTCGTTCGTGCGAGCAGAAAGCTTAATCGCTGTTTTTTGATTCCAATGATCAATGGCTTTAAGGATATTATTCTTTTGCGTTTCGGAGAATCCTGGACCGATTGAGTATGGAACTTTTCCACCTGGCCAGGGGAGGTTATAGATTAAACTGTAAGCATTCCCCGGAGATTTACGAAGATCTGCCCACAGAATATCACCCCCAACTGCTAACCCTTCTCGATCTTCAACTCGCAAAGACTCGTACCCTCGTATATTCAAATCAATGTATTTTGTCGGTTTTGTATATGATGTTTCTAGTCTTTGTAAGACGCTATTAGCATATTTTATATCTTCAGGAGACGTATAACCACTGCTACTTTCGAGGGATGTCGACGAATCTTCTTTGGCACATGATCCTAAAAGCACTAAATAAATTGGAAATATAAATCTTAAGCTAGAGTAGATATTCAATTTACATCTCCATAGTTCGTGAAGTCGCCTCTAGACTCATCGGAAAATGTTAAATTTTATAAAGTTTAAAAAATTATTTATAAAATATTTAAATGGTAATGCTTCATACCCATCATAAAGAGGAATTCCAACAAGTAACTGATATTGTGCGCAATTTTTGAGAACAAGTGTCACCTCAAAAACCATGTCTTTCTGTTTCGTGTGAGTGGCACAAAAAATGGATGATTAGCCACAGGATGTTGAAGAGCCTTTGCTTTCGAGGTCCTTGTTACAGGGCTGCCCATAGTCTCGTTGATACAGTGATAAGATGCTGTTGTATCTAATAAATATGTACAATTCCAAACATGATACATTTTTGATACAAAATGATACATTTGTGATATAAATTGATACATGCTTGTTTTTTTAGTGATGGATTTTGATACAAAGGCGCACGTATGGCTCATGGACTTGGGTATCCTGAAATCGCAACAGCCGCGGAGAGTTTGAAGAAACAGAATATTCGCGTCACGC
>MWWC01000018.1_pt1 | contig 14661 bp, 17 predicted proteins | sample 1047261 | NCBI WGS metagenome assembly MWWC01 (sample SAMN06349975, study PRJNA376086) | soil metagenome | isolation source: MS3-5 sample Antarctic (ecotone) soil | place: Antarctica | collected 2015-01-13 | reverse complement strand
AAGACCGAATTGAACAAAAACAAAAATTAGATGAATCCTTTGCCCGAATGAAAAACGGCGACGACTCACTGAAACGAATTAACCAAAGACTTACAGGAGAATTAAAATAATGACAGCACTTGAAATTAAATCCGAAATGGATAAAACACAATTAAGAACCACGGAACTAGAAACCGAGTTAACCGGGCAAACGGCAACCTTTGAAGGCGTTCAGCAAGCCTTTATCGAAGGGCGGAGCGATGTTAATCAGCTTCACGCCGAACAAAGCAAAATGACGCTTCTCGCACAGGCAATCGAAGCGTTAAGGACAACTTACAAAAAGCTGAAATCCGCTTTTGAGAATCAATCGGCGGATGAACGGCGGAGTGAACTTCTAAAACGAATGACAGATGCGGCAAATTCAGTTCCGGCACTTGTTGATGACTATCTCGCAACCCGCGACGAGTTTAATTTACTCGTCGAAAATTACGCCGAAAAGCTAGTTTCGAAAATGAGATTGTATCAAAGTAAACAAGCAGAGTATCAGTCAATTTTTCAAGATATAAAACCGACCGATGAAGAGATTGCACAGACCGGGCTTGAAATGCCGCGCCGCACAATGGCGGGGGCAAGTTTTTTCAACCATCCGCCGATGGGAACTTTTACCGAAGCCGTTTCGCTCGCCGAAAATTTGCTGATAGCAAAACTAAATAAAGAAGCACAAGCCAAACGGCAAGCCGAATATAAATTACGCACGGCGGCGCAAACTTCGGCGCTTTCGACCCGGTAAAAACGATAGCTATCCGCCCGCCGAAGTATAATCCGCAGCCACCCGCCACTTTTCCGCCGAACAAAAGCCGCGAGCATTAAAAACTCGCGGCTTCTACTTTTTAATGGTGTCCAAAAACCCTATTTTTTCGAGGCTTTGAAAGCACCGTGTTTATTGACTCTTAAAAGTCCTTTTCAACCTGTCCAAAAAGATTAGTTTTTGGACACCTGTTTCGCTCCCTTGACACTCTCGCATAGGACAGACACGAGTTACTGAACCATGGTTCAGTAGGAATTAACTCAACACCCGCACATAGGCTCGATGTTCTTTTTTGCGCATTTAAGTGCGCAAATAACATTAACCCCACCCCCACATAGGCTCGACTAGGTGAAACTTCCAACCTGGTTGGAGGTTTTTATTAACCCCACCCCCGCATAGGCTCAATGTTAGTGCCTTGTGTGAATTCACACAAGGCATAATTAACCCCTCACCCGCATAGGACCGACTGTTTCAACCTCGTCATAAATCCACGAAAAGGCATTAACCCCTCACCCGCATAGGACCGACACTCGATAAACACTAGCTTTGAGTATGAATTTAGCCGTGTATGTCTGATTTACGAGCGCACAGAGGCGTTTTTATGACTGAAGCCTTGCGATGGTATGTCTCAAAATCTAAATCAACACAGCTTTTGAAACTTTGATTTTGGGACAAGTTTTGGAACTCTCAAACTCAATAAAAACGTTAGTCCGTGAGGCTGAATTTGAGAGTGTCAAAAACGAGCGTTTTTGGGACACGGGGAACCGACACTCACAGACGCACAGAGGCATTTTTATGACGGAAGCCTTGTGATGGTATGTCTTAAACGCAAAAGAAGCCGCAAGTTTTAACGCCTGTGGCTTTTTCTATCTTTCTGCCGAAGTGGTTAATTAGCTGCAATAATTACTTGCCCGTGTTGACGAATTGAATGCAATCACCTTGACTTTTGAACGTTCTTGGGAAGTTAAAGTTCATGAAACCACCGTTTTTGCATTGGTCTTTGCTGGTTGGCGGACCGATTTGCGTATCGCAAGTGGAACTGTCGACAATTCCATCACTATCAAAATCCGTTGCACCCGGATTTGAATCGATGTCGCAAGTATCAGGGATACCATCACCGTCGGTGTCTACCGGTGCGTCCGTAATTACTGTACAAGTAGAAGTTAAATTAATTTCAGTACTTCCAAATGTACCGCCTCCATTCACCAGACTCAAAGTATTAATACCTGCTGCTAACTGGATTTCTATCGGATTTACTCCAACAAAGAAAGAGTCTATCGCAAATACTCCCGGTAATTCACGTGCAACAACAAAACTAAAAGGGTCTGCAGAAGAAAAACAACTCCCATTTGGACAAACATTCGTTCCATTAACTGTAAAAAAATCGTCAACAATTAAACTACCACCGTCGGCACCTGAAAGGGTACCGGTCTGACTGGTTGGGCAACTTAAATTCACTGTCCCAAAGGCAGTAGGTGCGGTTATCTCATCATCAGCTCTAAGATTTACTGCGTCAAACAATTTAATAGTAGTCTGAGCAAAAACCGACGGCACGATTGCCAATACAAAAAACATTACTAACATCATTCCAAATATATTTCTTTTCATTGAATAAATTCCTCTTGGTTTAGGGATGGATTGCCTTATGATATTTTTTATCGCCTCATCCGTTTCAAGCGATAGTCTAATCTTTGCTGCTGTTATAGAAGTGCGTTAAGTCTGCAATCAAACAAATATGAATGGTTTTAGTCTCGAATCAAATATAAATCTGCCAGAGGAAAATGAAAATACGAAGTTCCACGTAATTTATCTACGTGGAACTACGTATTTTTGAAGTGAGTTAGTAAATTGTATTTTTTTTTATCTTTACAAAGAATAGCTCTGCAGATAACTCTCGGCAATCGTTCCAGACCAATCTTCTATGCTCTACAAATAAGAAAAGCCGCAAGCAATCACGCTCACGGCTTCTTTTTCTTTAACCTTTAGTGACAGTTTTTGTAAACGTAGTCCTTAGATGTGCAAGCCATTCTCTAATTCGCACATTGTCTTTAAAATGCGCGGTCATTTCATTAAAGAACTGATTCGTTTTTTCTTTCCTTTTTTCCATCGGTAGTTTTATCAGTTCCTGGTGAAACTCACGGAAGAATGTTTGTATTTCATTGATAAATTGATCGCGTTCAGGTGTTTGTTTAGTTTGCGTTTTCATTTTCCACACTCCATTTTTTAAGATTAGCTAAAATCGCTTCCGGCGAATCGTTATCGCGGGATACTTCAGTAAATTGATCACCTAACACATTGTAAAGCTGTGTCGGTATTTTTGGATGCTTCATCACACTTGATAAAAGATCTGCTAAATGTTCAACATCCTGGTCCAGCTTCTTATCGTAAAACTCTTGAAAAGCGGTCGTGTTATGAATAAGAATCGTGTGGATTGAGTGATAAACGCCGCGCCCGTAATCGTAATTCAGATTTTCGATAATGTTCGGAAACGCCGCGCGAACTAAGGACATATCTCCCAATGGCAAACCGGCTTCATTCGAGGCTTCAAAGCTGATTGAATAAAGGCAATCTTTCACGCCTTGCGGCGTTTCATCGCTCGCCATCGCAATTTCAATTTGATGGCTGATTTGTTCTAAACTTCGTCTTTGGCTTGGGCTGATTGTTTCAGCTTTTTTTGTTTTCATTTTTTTTGTCCTTCCTTTGTTTATAAATTCTAATCACGGATGATTAGTTTAAGATTGTTTTGACCAATGCCGCAGCTTCCGCTGCCGCGATGAAATAACCCACGCTGAAAGCAACCAACGCGAGTAGAAATAACAGTAGGATGTTGATAACCGTGTTCACTGTTTTGTCTTCCTGTTCCGTCCGTGTTATGTTTTTTTCGTTCATGTTTTTTTTTAATCCTTTTGGTTTACCAAAGAGAGGCTTTCATAAGCGCGAACTTATGAAAGCCTTTTTGTTTTAGTCATTGCAGCCCGGACAGAAATGCTCACGGCTGCCTATGAACCATCCTTCACATCGAAGCGTGTCGGCGGCGGCTGTTTCCTGTGCTCCGCAAATATCACAGAAGCCGGTTGTTGTCGTTGTTGTTTCGGTGTTTGTCGTTTCGTTATTCATTTTTTGTAATCCTTCCTTTTTGTTGATTTGATTGACTTAATCAATCTATAAATATCTTACTACTAATAGTATGCTACTGTCAATAGGAATAATACTAATTATAGGATTATTTTTAACAGTATTTATTTTTGACAGTATTTCTATCGTATGGTATAACTATTGATAGAAATTCTTTCTGTTGAAGGGAATAGTCGAATGAAAACTAAAATTAACGAGTTGTCCAAAGCGGCTGGAATTATGACTGCTTACCAACTGCAAAAGAAAACTGATTTGTCGCCGTCGCAAGCTGCGCGATTGTATAGGGATGAAGTCGAAGGCATTTCAATATCAGTATTAGAAAAACTGTGCGATGCGCTACAAACTTCGCCAAACGACATTTTCGGCTATAGCGAGCCGCAGACGGTAAAACGCCCGTCAGTCCCGGACGTAGCGAAAAAGGCAGCCACAGAGTCGCAGACGCTTCAAGAAAGCACATCTGCCAAAGGAATGACAACCGTAGAAGCTGCCACACGGCTCGGAGTAAGTCGAAAAAGCGTCAATGATTACATTGTCAGCGGTAAATTAAAGGCGGCGAAAGGAAAAGGAAATCACAATCTTATCAGTGAAGCAGATTTACAGGAATTTATAAATAATCGCTAATGGATTCTTTTTCTTGACTGCGCGCCAAGAAAGATTTAAGTTTGATTCAGATTTTTTGATATTAAAAGAACGAAACGCCGCGAAGTTGGAATCTTCACGACGTTTCTAAAACAGCAAACCGGTTACGGCGGTTCGGTTCTAGTCTTGAATTTAAGGGTTTTCCCCTATCTTGTCAAGAATATTGCCAAACCCCAAAAGGCAAAATTGACAAATCAACTTCCAAAATTAAAAGTAACTTGCAGTTTCAAGAAAAAACTTGACGCGGCATTTGAGAATAATCCCATATGATCTATCAGAAGCGTAGAAGAAAACCTATGTGCCCTAAAACGCGTTTTGCCGTTTACTGCCGCGACAACTGGCGATGCTTTTATTGCGGGGTAGAAACATTAAAGGATGTATGGCATGGGCATCGCAAAGCTCCGGTAATAGACCATAGGATTCCAATCTCAAAAAACGGTCCTGATGAATTTTGGAACTTTGTAACCTCATGCAAATTATGCAATATGCAGAAGCACGACAAGACTGTTGAACAATTCAGAGACTGGCGCAAACAAAGGTTGATAGAACTTATCAATAGAATCAAGTTGGGTAAAAAGGACTATCAGGTTTGCGACGGAATTCTCTCACCTATCGCAGAAACTTTGCTACAGCAAAGGTTGGAAGATTGTGTGTCAAATGTATCATTCAAGTTTGAGTTCTATGGCGAAGAGATTAGAAAACAAGCATTGCGTGAGCAAGAAAGTTGAAGGGTCAGCTTATCGGACGTAGCTTTAGAATCAGGCGTGCGGACTTGGATACGTTTATCAAGAAACTTTAGAAACTTTTTTTTGTGTGATTACACAAGTTTTGTAAAAGAATTTTCTGTCTGCAAGTGTTACAAGCAAAAGGCTTTCAGAGTTTCATCGTTGATTTTGTCTACTTTGTCTAATATGTTGTTTTATTTTTTTGCATAGCGATTGCATATGTTATATATTGAATCTGCCGTTATTTCGGCATAGAAAAAGCGAGTCATCTCCTTCAAAAGTTAACTCGCTTAATCGTTATTTGATTTTCTAAACCAAAAGACAGTAAGGTCATCGCCAAACTGCTTTTGCAATTATAAACACAGTTTAGTTCCGGTTGGCAAGAACAGAATTGCTTCAGGAGCTAAAAATTAGTTTATATAAAGTTTTTAGTTCCCGGTAATCTTTGCCGGAAACCGTGAGGACATTTACTGAGGCGATGGAGTAAATGTCCTTTCTATTTAACCTAATGAACGTCGCCAGCAATCAAATAAAACCGCGAATTTTCGCACTTAGAGAAAATCACAGCTCGTAAAAAGGAAGGATAACCTTCTACTTTTGCGCGCTTTTTTTATTTTGGAGAATTAAATTATGAGAGAGAACAAAACGAAATCAGAGATTTTAGAGGCTTTCGAATTGTCGGAAACAAAAACAATCGCGGATGTGTGCAGAATCGTCGGCATTGTACCGAGCACGTATTATTTTCACCAGTACAGGGACGCGGATTTTCGCCGACAAGTCTTAGAAAAGCGGCTGTACTATTTAACGGCAAAGACCGCCACCGACACAGCAAGCGGAGAAATGAAATGACAAACAAAAAAAGAAAACCGCATTTCGCTAAAAATGCGGCTTCGATATATGTCAGAAGAAAGTGAATTTACTAAGGAAAACCAACCCACTAAGGAACTAACTTATGTGGATAAATTAATTCAGGAGAACTAACTTACGTGAACAATAATACAACAAAAAACCAAAAAACGCAACAAGAAACGCCAAATATTCCGGCACGAGAAAGTAATATTTCACGCCAACCCACAACCCACAAAATTGATGCTGATGCAATTCTCGCCGAATTTGAAACCTTAATTGCCGAACCCGTTCAAATTGACGAAATCGAAGATGACGGTTTTCAAAACCTTTTCAAAATTCAGACGGCGAATCTTTGGATTGACGAAGCAAAACTGCGTCCCGCGCCGAAAATGTTATTCGGTGAATTTTGGTATGAAGGCGAAGTTTGCATTTTGTTTGCTGATACGAACGTCGGCAAATCAATTCTAGCCGTTCAAATTGCCGACAACATCGCCAAAGGCGAAGCATACGGCTTGCTATGCTCCGAAACCAAAGCGCAAAAGGTTATTTATTTCGATTTTGAGTTGTCGGACAAACAATTTGAAGGTAGATATTCGGAAAAGGCGAATGATTATTTTACGAATCATTATTCTTTTTCTGAAAACTTTTACCGCGCCGAAATTAACCCTGATAACTTCCTGCCTGACAGATACGAAACCTTTGAAGAATATCTTAATGACTCAATTAAATTCGCTGTCGCTAATACCGGCGCGAAAGTTCTTGTTATTGACAATCTCACATACCTAAGAAACGAGACGGAACGGGCAAAGGACGCGCTGCCTTTGATGAAACATCTCAAAGCCTTAAAAAATAAATTTGACCTCTCTATCTTGGTATTAGCACATACACCGAAAAGAGATATGAGTAAGCCGATAACCCGAAACGACTTGCAAGGCTCAAAGATGCTTATCAACTTTTGCGATTCATCTTTTGCCATTGGTGAAAGCAATAAAGACAAATCTTTGCGTTATCTCAAACAAATAAAAGTCCGTAATTCTGAATTTAAGTTTGATTCGGAGAATGTCGTTTTGTGCGAAATATCCAAACCGACAAACTTTTTAAGTTTTGACTTTTCAGACTTCGGACAAGAAAAAGACCACTTGAAAGACTACTCGACAAATGATAAAGACGAGCGAATTGTAGAGGCGAGAACGCTTGCCGCAGAGGGTAAAACACAAGCGGAAATCGCACGAATTTTGGGCGTAACTAGAATGAGTATCGGCAGATATTTGAAGGCGAGCGGCGACCAAAAATAGTAACAATGTAACAGGTTGTAACAGGTTGTAACACCCTGTTACATTGTTACAATTTCATCATTGTTTTGTCGCTAAATGTAATAGTTACAGTAGGTTAGGAGATGTTACAAATTGTAACAGGCTGTAACAGGCTGTAACAGGGTGTAACAACTGTAACATCTGTAACAATTGTAACAGGGTGTAACAATTGTAACAGGCTGTTACAAAGCTATATTCTATGAAAAAACCTAATAGTTACAACAACTTAAAAGATTTTTAACTTTAACCTTGTAACAGAGTGTAACAGGGCTGTTACAACCTGTTACAGACGTAATGTATTGAAAACATTGTATTTACAGCTAAAAAAAGCGTATTTGTAACAGGCTGTTACTTTGTTACACCCTGTTACACCCTGTTACAAATGTTACAAGCTAATCGAATTTAGAATTATGATTCAACTAGAAACTTACAGAGGCACAAAATCACGGCACACTTGCCCGGCGTGTAACTCGAAAGGCGTGTTTGTTCGCTATCAAGACGAACGCGGCGAATATTTATCGTTTGATGTCGGACGCTGTAACCGTGAAAGTAAGTGCGGTTTTCACAAAAAGCCAAAAGAATTCTTTGCCGACAATCCGACCGGCACAAAATTCCAACCGGCAGCCAAACGAAAAACAAACCCGTATCAATATACAAATCTAACTGCGCAAATTTGCGCACCCATCAAAACGAAATCATTTGATTACATACCACTTGAAAAATTCAAATTGACGCTTGGCAATTACGAACAGAACGCATTTGTTCAATTTCTGTTGAATCTGTTCCCTGATGACTCCGAAGAAATTCAATCAGTTTTGAAAATGTACATGGTCGGCACGTACGACACTTACACCTGCTTTCCACAAATCGACCGATTAAACCGCGTTTGCAAGGCAAAGCTAATCAAGTTCAACCCGGCGACCGGGAGACGGCTCAAAGGCGAGTATGACACTTCATCACTAAAGACAAAGTTGAAACTCAAAGAAGATTTTAACTACAAACAAATCTTCTTTGGTGAACATCTTCTGCCGAAACACCCAAACAAACCGGTTGCCATTGTCGAATCCGAAAAATCAGCAATCATCGGAAGTCTTTGTTTTCCAACATTCGTTTGGCTGGCGACCGGCTCGAAGCAATGGCTTAAAGTCGAAAGACTTCAAAGGCTCGATAATCGGCAAATCATTCTTTACCCGGACGCGGACGGCTTCGACCAGTGGCAAGCCGTCGCAACGGACGCGCAACGGCAAGGCTTAACGGTCAAAGTATCTTCATTGATTGAAAACTTTGCGACCGACCAGCAAAAGCAAAATCAATACGACCTTGCTGATTATTTAATAAACCAGCAAAACGAAATAAACGAAATAAACGAAGTTTATGACGCTTACAACTCCAAAGTTGATTTGATTTTGAATGACGAAACTTTATTCAATGGCTTCAAATTGTTTCTCGAAGAACAAAAAGCAATTGCCATTTGTAACGGATTATCCGAACTCGAAGCCGAAAGAATATGCACACAGCCGGAAAATGTTCGCGCCGTCGCTTTGAGCGTCTGAAAAGACATAGTACGGCAAGGCTTCGACAATAAAAACGCCTCGCAGGACACGCAAAAGTAAAGACTTTGACGGACTTTGAAAGATTTAGGTGAAATTATGGCAAAAAACACAGAAAAAGCACTAGCCGCACTATTGACCAGTTCGAGCGTTAAAGACGCGGCTTTGGCAAGCGGATTATCCGAAGAAACGCTTTATAGATATTTGCGCGATGAAGAGTTTTCAGGCGAATACGCGACCGCAAGGCGGCAAGTTGTCGAAAGTGCCATAACCGGATTGCAGAACGCGGCAAATGAAGCGGTTGAAACCCTAAGACGAAATCTAACTTGCGATAACCCGCAAGCTGAAATCAGAGCGGCGCAACTAATACTTGATAATGTTTTCGGCAATTCAGAAAACGCTAAATCGCAACCCGAAAAGCAGATTGTAATTTCATTTAATTTCAATAATCAATTGAGGCTTACCAATGATAAAAACTAAAACCAATGATTCAATCTCGATTCATTACAACCGCCCGCAGCTTGCCAACTATCAACTCGATGCGCTGTTTAATGATGCGCGTTATGGAGTTGTCGAAGCGTCAACCAAAGCCGGAAAAACCGCAGCTTGTCTCGTCTGGATAATTGAACAGGCATTGCAGGGAATGAGCGATCAGGATTTTTGGTGGGTTGCTCCGGTTTATGGGCAAGCCCGCATCGCTTTCCGCCGATTAAAAGCCGGATTGCCGCGTGAATCTTACACGGCGAACGAATCCGATTTAACTTTGACTTTGATAAACGGCGCAAGAATCGTCTGCAAGTCTGCTGAAAAGCCCGACAATCTTTACGGCGAGGATGTTTATGCAGCCGTATTTGATGAGGCAACACGCGCCCGTGAAGAGGCTTGGCACGCGCTCCGCTCAACACTAACGGCAACACGCGGAAAAGTGCGGATAATCGGCAATGTAAAAGGCAGAAAAAACTGGGCTTATAAACTCGCTCGCCGCGCTGAATCAGGCGAACCCGGTATGAGTTACGCAAAAATTACAGCCTATGACGCGATTGATGCGGGAATTTTGTCCGAAGACGAAATCGAAGATGCTCGCCGTCAATTGCCCGACAATGTTTTTCGTGAATTGTATTTAGCCGAACCATCCGATGATGAAGGCAATCCGTTTGGAATGATTGCAATACGTGACTGCATCGCTCCGATGTCGAATAACGCGCCGGTTTGCTTTGGTGTTGACCTGGCAAAATCTGTGGACTGGACGTGCATTATCGGTTTGGATAAAAACAAACAAGTCTGCGTATTTGAACGCTTTCAAAAATCGTGGAATGACACCATCGAAACCGTTCGCCGGATTGTCGGAAAAACAAAAGCATCGGTTGATTCAACCGGCGTTGGCGATGCCGTCTTAGAATCTCTGCAAGCGGACGGACGGCAAAACTTTGAAGGATTCAAATTTACCGCTCCGTCAAAACAGCAGCTAATGGAAGGCTTGGCGGTTGCGATACAAAAGCACGAAATCGGCTTTCCTGATGGCGTAATAGCAAACGAGCTTGAAAACTTTGAATACGAGTTCACGCGGACGGGCGTTAGATACTCCGCTCCGTCTGGAATGCACGACGACGCGGTTTGCGCTTTGGCGTTGGCTGTCAGCATTGCCGGGCAACCCGTTTTCACAGTAACCGAAAGCGAAAGAGAACTTTTTCAATCTATGTCCTTAAACAGATGGTAGACAAATGCAAATTAAAAAAAAACAGGAGATTAAAAAACTATGACAGAACAACAACAAGACCACTTCGATAAGATTCGCGCCGATGCCGACGAAAAGAAGACCGAATTGAACAAAAACAAAAATTAGATGAATCCTTTGCCCGAATGAAAAACGGCGACGACTCACTGAAACGAATTAACCAAAGACTTACAGGAGAATTAAAATAATGACAGCACTTGAAATTAAATCCGAAATGGATAAAACACAATTAAGAACCACGGAACTAGAAACCGAGTTAACCGGGCAAACGGCAACCTTTGAAGGCGTTCAGCAAGCCTTTATCGAAGGGCGGAGCGATGTTAATCAGCTTCACGCCGAACAAAGCAAAATGACGCTTCTCGCACAGGCAATCGAAGCGTTAAGGACAACTTACAAAAAGCTGAAATCCGCTTTTGAGAATCAATCGGCGGATGAACGGCGGAGTGAACTTCTAAAACGAATGACAGATGCGGCAAATTCAGTTCCGGCACTTGTTGATGACTATCTCGCAACCCGCGACGAGTTTAATTTACTCGTCGAAAATTACGCCGAAAAGCTAGTTTCGAAAAGGAGATTGTATCAAAGTAAACAAGCAGAGTATCAGTCAATTTTTCAAGATATAAAACCGACCGGCGAAGAGATTGCACAGACCGGGCTTGAAATGCCGCGCCGCACAATGGCGGGGGCAAGTTTTTTCAATCATCCGCCGATGGGAACTTTTACCGAAGCCGTTAACCTTGCCGAAAATCTGCTGATAGCAAAACTAAATAAAGAAGCACAAGCCAAACGGCAAGCCGATGGGAACTTACTCAGGGCGGCGCAAACTTCGGCTCTTTCGACCCGGTAAAAACGATAGCCATCCACCCACCTAAGTATAATCCGCCGTCATCCGCCACTTTTCCGCCGAACAAAAAGCCGTGAGCGTTAAAACTCACGGCTTTACTTTGCTGCGTGTCAAAAGCTAATCAAGCACAGCTTTTGAAAGCTTGATTTTCGGATAAGTTTTGAAACTCCAAACGTCAATTTAAACGATTGCCCGTGATGCTGATTTTGGAAGTGTCAATAACGCTCGTTTTTGGCACACGTAGAGCCGACATTCACTGAGGGTATGCAAATTTGCACACCCTCTCATTAACTCCACCCGCGCATAGGCTCGACGTTTTTCCCGTCGCCGTCGCATTTGTCGCAAGCATTAACTCCACCCGCGCATAGGCTCGACGCTTGGCACTGAAGCTGAAAAAGTTAAAAACGCGCATTAACTCCACCCGCGCATAGGCTCGACGCTTTACGGTAGATGTCGGAATTCCGACATCTAATTAACTCCACCCGCGCATAGGCTCGACTTCCTCCGCCGATGCCTGATTAATATTGATCGCATTAACTCCACCCGCGCATAGGCTCGACTAGCCGAGCGGGTTTCGACGCGGCAAAAACAACATTAACTCCACCCGCGCATAGGCTCGACGTGCCACTTAAGTGGCACAAGTATTTCATCCCAATTAACTCCACCCGCGCATAGGCTCGACGGTTGTAGTAATTTTCTACACTTAAGTGTAGAAATTAACTCCACCCGCGCATAGGCTCGACTCTTTCAGACATAATTACCCCAAAAGAAAAAGCATTAACTCCACCCGCGCATAGGCTCGACACTCAGGGCTTGCTTCTCTGATAACTTTGAAATACATTAACTCCACCCGCGCATAGGCTCGACAACATTGGGGAATTAATTCCCCAATGTTCAAATCATTAACTCCACCCGCGCATAGGCTCGACACTTGGTAAACACTAGCTTTGAACGCTTGTTTAGCCGTCTATGTCTGATTTACGTGCGCACAGAGGCGTTTTTATAGGTGAAGGCTTGTGTTGGTATGCCTTAAACGTAAAAGAAGCCGCAAGCGTTAAAACTTGCGGCTTCTTATTTGCTTTGCGCAGATCTAAATCTTTTCGTGCCTTTTTCCGCCCTGCCATTTTTACTTGTCTACACTTTTCTTTAAGGCTTCTCGAATTGGAATGATTTGCGCTTCGAGTTTTTTTATTGACCGCAGCATCATTTTCTGCTTCTTTAGTTGCCAAGTGGCATCTATTACCTCCAAGCCGCCGTTATGAAAAGAATTCAAAGTGCGCTGCATCTTTTCCAAGCTATTAAACCAAACGCGCCAGCGCCGTGACTCAAACTTTGCGGATTCATTTTTTCCCAATGTAGTTTGATCAAAGGCAAGTTCATCAACTTCTTCATCAACTTCTTGCAGCTCGCTTTCGGTTACTTCACCGCCGAATTTTTCTTCCCTTAACTCCCTTGCTCGTTCCTGCTGCGCGGCTTTACCTTGTTCCACAGCGGCGGTTTGTTCCGGCTTCGGTAAGTCCGCCAAAACTACTGCGGCTGACACGGCTATCTCGCCTTTACTTACCGCGTCAATAAGCTCTGCACTACCAAAATCTAGAACTTTTTTTGCGCGTTGGACGCTTACACGTGAAACATTTAGCATCTTTGCGGCTTGCGGCTGAGAGATGAATGCATCAATTGACGCATTTGCTTCTTGTTCACCTCTTCGCATATTTGCAATATCCGCAGCCACCACTGCACGTTGGCTTGCGGATAAATGCCTCCGGTGCAAATTAATGTCCATAACGAAAGCCACAAGCTCTGACTCGTCGCCTTTGTACTCGGTGTAAAGAGGCTCGATATTGATTTTCTCGCAAGCTCTGTACCGATGCCGCCCGTCTATGATTTTGTTATCAAAGAGCCAGATGGCTTCGCGTTGCCCGTTCTCCCGAATACTCTCGCAAAGATCGTTAAACTCCGCTTCCGACATTGCCGGAAAGATGTCGGCAAGCGGATGGATTTCTTTTTTGCTAGCAAAATCTGTGTGTGCCTGTTCCATTATTTCTCCTTTGTTTAATTGTACCAAAAGCCGCAAGTTTGACGCTCACGGCTTTCAAGATGCAAATTTGCATCTTGCTTATAACTCTCTCTGAAATCTCTTAACAACAGCGAAAATGCGGCTATTATCGATGCTGGCGGCGGCGGTAAGTGCGTAGCCGCTCTCAGTTTCAATAATAACAAGCGAATCTTCTTGAATTTCATCCGAACTAAATTCCGTTGTGCAAATCAGCGAATCACCTTCCGCCAGACCGAATCTATTTGCGCCTAATGTAAAAGTTACGAATTCGTCGGGATTTGCCCCACGCCCGACAGAAATCAGTTTTCTATTCGTGAATTTCGAATTGTCCGCGATACTTAAAACATTTCCCGTTTTTTTGTTTTGTGATATTTTTTCCATTGTAAGTATTTCCTTTTTGTAAATTCTAATCACGAATGATTAGTTTAATGTTGTTTTGACTAATGCCGCGGCTTCACTCATCGCGATGAAATACCCCGCGCTAAAAGCAACCAACCCAAATATAAATATCAGCAAGATGCTGAAAACTGTGTCCACTGCCTTACGTTCTGATTCGATTGCCGATTGTGTTAAAGTTTCTTTATTCATTGTTTTTTCCTTTTGTTTGGTAAATCGTGAATGATTGAAGGGCTTAGGATTGTTAGCGCAAACCTAAGCCTTTTGTTTTTATGCCGTTTGTTGCTGTCTGGCAAGTCCGATGTGAAGCGATAAAGCCGATGCCGCGTGATAGCATACCAGCCCTTTTTCCGCGCCTTTACAAGTGCAATCAACTGTCTTATAACCGCGCTCGTCTTTGCGGCAAATGACGGTGTAGAAGCCTTTTGAACCCGAAACGCGATAATGACCGAAGCCGCCGAACTCGACACGCGGACGAACCTTTTTTGCTTTTGCGATTGCTTTTTCTAACTGCTCGATTCCTTTTAATATAAACATTTGTTTTCCTTCCTTTGTAAATTTGATTTGTAGTAGTTGCTACAAGAAGGAGTATTACACAAATAAGTAAGAAGCACAAGCTAGAATTACACAAA